>ERZ1034753.11-NODE-11-length-69666-cov-10.762293_pt1 | contig 69666 bp, 62 predicted proteins | sample MGYA00520702_ERZ1034753 | MGnify/ENA primary metagenome ERZ1034753 (study PRJEB33766, sample SAMN09781700) | gut metagenome | biome: gut microbiome | host: Homo sapiens | place: Madagascar | study: EMG produced TPA metagenomics assembly of the PRJNA485056 data set...
CCCCTGTTTTGGTAAAAAGCCACCATTAAGAGGCTTTTTGATTGTTAAATAATAATCTTTTGGTGATTTTTATGTTAAAAAACTTGCGTAATATCCAAAAGATGATTATCTTTGCATTGTCAAACTAAATAAGTTATGAGGTACACAGAAAGAGAAAAAGAACTGATTGGGGCTATCAGAAATTACAGAAAAGCCTACCCTAACGGAGCACGAGAACTTGAAATCTACATTATGGATTTAGTCTACGAGCTTATGGAGAATGAATAAACTAAAGCCCTCCCTTTCGGGGAGGGCATAAAAAAGATATAAATATGGAATATGCAATTGTAAATCAGCAGACAACAGTGCGCCAGGTGCTCAATGATGTGTATGAGGACATTAATTGGGCGTATCTCGCACAGAACTATTTCGGTAAATCACGCAGCTGGCTTTATCATAAGTTCAGCGGACGTAACAACGGCAAGCCCGACGACTTCAGCGACATCGACCGCGAGCGTCTCAAGGGTGCGCTCGTGGATATAGCAAACCGTCTGAGAATGACGGCTGACAAGTTGTAATAACTTATTTTTTTTGACACTTGCCCTTGGTGCGTGACGCATCGAGGGCTTTTTAATTATATATTTACTACAAAAAAGTGTAGTAAATATTTGGATAGTACGAAAATTTGTAGTACCTTTGCATTGTTAAAAATACAGTTTTTTTATGATACAAAAGAAAGAAAAAATGGAGGTGACTCCTGAAGAAAAAGAACTCATCGAAGCAGTTAGGAATTACAACAAGTCTTACCCAGACGGACATCCACAACTGCTTTGGTACGCACAAGAGCTGTTCGACAACCTTATCAAGCAGCTTGAATGAGCAACTTAAAACACCCTCCCTTCGGGGAGGGGATTAAAGATAAAAATCAAAAAGATAACCCTATTAAAAAGAATGAAGATGGAGACAGTAATGGTACAGCCGGTAATGATAACCGACATGAAGAAAAAGGTGGCAGACATAATGATGGCTGTTTCTTGGCGAGACTTTGCCAACACATACTTTCAGAAGTCGTCATCATGGTTCTACCACAAGATGGATGGCATTGATGGCAATGGTGGCACGGGTGGATTCAACCAGATGGAGGCTGAGCAGATGCGTGGTGCACTCATCGACTTGAGCAATCGCATCCGACGAGCTGCCGAATGCATATAAATAAATGCACTAAACTTATTTTTAACACCTGCCCCGGGGCTTCGGCTTCGGGGCTTTTGATTGCTTAAACATTTTAATATTATATATATGGAATACTCTGACACACAGATTGCTGCTGCAGACCTTGCCTTGAAGACTCTGCTTGAGCGTGATAGCTACACAAATGACTACATTATAACAGGTATGATAAAGAAGCAGTACGGGCTGAAGGCTACGTTTGTGGTGGATATGCTTATTGAGGATGGATTGGTAGCCAGGTATGGGGAGGCTTTCTTTAAGCTCACTTCTAAAGGTGCGAGAGCTGCCAAACGTGGCATGAGGTTCTACAAGCGTCGTGAGCTGTTTTGGTCGTTGGTTGACGATGTTAATAAAATAGCACCCGTCATCAAGGCTGCTTATGCTGTGGCGGGTGCTATATTTGGTTGGCTGGCTTCTTTGCTATTTGGCTAAGATGCAAGCTACGACTGCGAGGCATGCGAGGATTATGTAGATGATTCCGAGCATGCTTTTGATGTTTTTCTGCACGGTTTGTAGGTCCGTGCGCATTTGGTCTTGCTCTGTGAGCAAATGTTCTATTTCTTTCTTTTCCATACGGCAAAGTTACTAATTTGTTGGCTATGTTGGTTGGGACATTTATTCCTTGAAAATTCCTTGATTTATTCCTTTTGATTCCTTTTCATTCCTTGCGTAGCACTTTTTTGAAAGATTTTTGCCAAAATCCTTGCACGTCTCAATCTTATTGCATACCTTTGCCATCGCTACAATTAAAGTGCGGAGCACTCCGCATAAACAAAGGGCGAAGATATATGTTCAAGCCCGACCAACATTTTTATTAAGGTTGTGGGCTTATTTTTTTGCCCGTAACCTTCCGCATTAAGCCAGGGGCTCGCCCTTTGTTTATGCGGAGCACTCCGCATAGTGTGGAGATGCAAATGACAGAATACGGCGGTTCGCCTTCCACGTGTTTTTATTGCCCTTTGTGGCGGAAAGCACTTTAGTTGTAGCAGACGAGGAAGGACGAGCCGCTTTTTTCGTACCCCTACGTCAACCCGTACCCGACGGATTCGGGCATAAGGCTACAACTAAAGTGTATTATGCAAACAACTGCATCAATTCAGCGCACAGCTCAGTTGCGCCCGTTGTCAACAGTCGACTTCAAGACAGTCGTCAAGGCTTATGTCAACGGAAAGAGCAAGTCATTCACACGTATCTGCGGATTCGACATCACACGTCGTGAGGTCATCCGCGTCAATCTCGCCTTCATCGCTATGCTATTCGGAGCTGCTGCTGCCGAAACATCGTTAATCATTACGCTGCTTTGTGTTGCACTCGCGGGCTATAATGTCTATCGCCTTAATATAGAGGATAAAGACAACTGGCTGAAAGACGAAGAGCGCATCGAAATGGAGAAAGGAGGTGAAGCATGAACCTTATAGAAAAGGACTTCGAGCATCTCGGCAGAACCGAAAAGTCGAACTTTATTTCAGAAAATATAGAGTACGCTTCGCCTCAGGCTGTTGGCAAATACGTGAAGAGCTATCTTTTTGATGTGCTCAAGAGCGTGAACGACGATGGCTACATTATAGACTATATTACAGAACGTGGCTATAAGGTGGAGAAGAAGCAGCCTAACGAGCAGCTGCCTTATGTAGACTGGAACAACACGGGATTTATGAACGAGATGTCGATGGTGTTTGTTCGTAGCTATGCTCCCAAAAACAATTTCCAGAAGGAGCTGGTTCGCTTACTCAGTCCGCTGCATGGTATGTGTGTGCAGACAGATAGAGTGGATGATATGTTTCCTGATATTGCGGGGCTTGTTCAAGTTCTGTCAAATAAATATCCACGACGCAACGCTAAAGTCCATTTTTGTTATGGCAAGAAACATGACTGCTATGGCCAAGAGTGTAAGACGATTTGGATAGATGACAACAAGGGTTCCTCGCCAGATGGGAATAACGTGGTATGTGTATATTTTTATCAGCTTAAGGGTATGCTGCATTATGTCGGAGATGGTGGTTTTGGGCACATGTGCGCCGTGCCGTTCGAATCGGACCGGATGACTTGGGCTATGGAGTATAACAACACTATAGAACAGGAAGGAGGCGAGAAATGAAAGTAAAACATGGTTTGTACCGCAAATACCGCGAGAAAAACAATGTGCTATATAACACTTATGGTTATAGAGTAGAGGCGAATTTGCGACCTGTGCGGAAGTTTAAAAAAATGAGCTACCGCAAGAGGGCTAATATTGCTCGCATAAAAAGCAAGATTCTTGCCTTGGCTGTTATAGAATTAGAGCTGAAAAACGACACTGATTTTTCGTCGGTTAATTCAATCATTAATGATTGGGAAGGAGGTGAGCAATGAACCCTAACAACATTCAGCAGAGCCAGCAGCCTAAGAAGGAGGGCATAGAAATGAAGTATGCGACACTCTCGATAGTGCGTGAGCTTGACGATGACATACAGAACGGCAGGGTTACGGACATGATAGAGTTTTTGACGAATGTAGGCGAGCGGATGCTGTCGAAGACGATGGACGGCTCGATGCAGGACCGTGAGCTGCAAGAGTATAAAGACTACTTCTACGACATAGACATAATAAACTTAACGATACGGTTTCTGAAGAATCTGAACCGAAACTGCCCTGATAACTTCAAGCCGGAAAGGAGGTGTGCTGTATGGGGAAGATAGGATTTGTGCCGACTTTGGTGCGTACAGAAGATAAGGATGTGCGCAAGAATGAGCCTGAGGATGGCTTGTACTTTAAGTGTCTTATGTCTGATAACTTTGCTGTGACTGGCGAGCGAAAGAGGCTTATACTAAGGTCGAGTCGTGAGATAGCCTACATGCTACGCAATACTTACCCAGTGACTACTGAGGAGGTGGCTAAGCTGATGAAGGCTATGGACTTTAAGATGGAGCTTGTTGATGGTGAGCCGTTGTGGCGCCTGTACGAGCTGCAAGATTTGGAGGTGTGACATAGACTTTTTTTCTGAAAAATACATTTTTCGAACTTACATTTTTTTGTGCGGTGCGCTCTATGTGAATAGGGTGCACCGCTTTTTTTGTCCTATGTGGTGGCTCACATATTATATACCTTTGTGAGCGTAATCGTTTGACTTTAAATTAATATGGGATTCTTGAATAAGTTTTTGATGTCGTATGGCTACGATAGCGGTCGTGCTCTGATGCAGAGTGTGTTCCCCTCGAGCAAATATATAGGCATGGGGCATAGCTTTGCACTGTCGTCGTTTTGGGGTTTGGTGTGCTCGGTGCTTGGTGTGTGGCCAGTGCTTTTGATAGCCATGGTGTTGATTATGCTGGTGGAGCTTGTCACGGGCATTGTGGCGAGCCACAAGCGCAAAGAACAGTTTGAGAGCGCCAAGTTCTCAAGGTTCCTTCTGAAGCTGTGCATCTGGTTTGTGCTGTTTGTGGCTTGCCAGATGTTTAAGTGGTTCGCAGCGCAGTATGACGCGGGTTCGCTGACATGGCTTGTGGGCGCCTGGTTTTTCGACGTTCTGACGGTGATTTTGATGGTTGCCTTTGTAGTGGAGAACACCGTGAGCATCCTTGAGAACTTGGCTTGCATCGACGGCAAGGACAAGAGCTTCTACGTCAATATGGTGCTGAAGGCCATGGGTGCAGCCTTTGACAGGCTTATGGGTAAAAAAGCAGGTTGTAACAATTAAGGTATATTTATTAGGTTAGGTTTAAGTATTGGTTTGTTATGAAGCACTTAAAATGCTGTGTGTTAGCCTTAATAATTGTGGTGGCTCTTGCCATAGCCTTTGCCATTGGTAGGTGTACCGGTGCGAGGGTTGTGGCAGAGCCACGGGTTGACTACGATGATCCGCTGTTGTCGATGCCGACAACTGTGGACACAATATATGTCCCGTTGCCGGGCGAGACGGTGAAGGAGTTGGTGCCTGTGGATATTGACACGGGCGCCATTATCGAAGCCTATTTCTCCCGGCACGTATACCGCGACACGCTGCGTGCCTCGGCACCGGGCAAGCTCGGTGGCAGCGCTGTTGCTGTGATAAGCGACACGATAGCCCATAACGTGATAGCAGGTCGAAAAGTGAGCCTCACGTTCACACCGAATAGACTCGCGACGACTCGCTCCGTAGACCTGCTGTCTACGTGGGGGCTTGGCAACACATCGCTGATGGCCGGGTACAGATACCGGCGCTGGTCGATGTATGCGGGGTACAACTTCTCCACACGTGCTCCAGTTGCGGGTGTGGGTTATCAACTGTTTAAATGGTAATTTATTACTTTTCGTATTATGGAGCTTTCTTCTTTGCCATCTATTATGTTCTCACCCTCAGCCGACGATATTAGCATCCCGGCTGAGGGTGACGTTGTTGTTGACACTTCCATCAGCGACAGTTCGGGCGCCACCATTTTCAAAAACTCGTCGAGCTACTCGCCTGGTGCTGATGGCTATGTTCACATTGCCGAACTCTCCGAGCTTGTCAACGCTGCCGTCCTTACATTATTCAAGCCCGACTCTATGCTTGCTAAGGGTAGCCGTTCTGCTTCTTGCTCGCTTAAGGTTGTTGTCAAGGGTGGCGCATCTGCCACCTCGCACGCTCTGTATATGTGGCGCAACCACACCGAGCTGAAGCCGATGTTCGCCACTCAGATACGCCATCGCAGCGTCATTGAGGGGCAACCAATGCCTGTCAATGTCCTCACTGCAGGCATGTCTGGTCTGTCGCTTGTTTTGGGTGCTGCCTATCGGCTTGCCAATGGCGATCTGGCTTGGAAGCAGGCAGCCATTGAGCTTGACTGCTCTAAAGACTACTTTACAATTCTTGCCGATACAGAAGAGGTGAAGAGGGCTACCGCAGCTCCGACTGGCTCTACACTACTCTACTATGCGCTTTCGCTCATGCAGGATGGCAAACAAGCAGACTGCATCAACTTCAGCATTGACAGCAAGACGCGTCCGTCTGTTGCTAACCACTTCTTGTTTCTCAACCTCTTTGGAGTGCCCGAGTGTGTCACGTTCCGAGGCAAAGATGTCGAAGAGCAAGAGCTTGACAGCGACTTCGGTTATGCGGGGCGAGAGTATGTGCGCCTCGATCCTCTGCTAACAGAGAGCCACAAGTCGCACTCTGGTTGGCTTACATCCGAGGAACGGCACGCTGTTTATGACTTCATGTCGTCGCCTTATGCCTTTGTCCATATTGACGGCGAGCTTCGACGCATCACCATCACAGAGGTTGATTCTTCTATATCACGCCCTGCCAACGAGCCTCAGTCGGTTGCCGTTACGTGGCGATATTCCGAGGAGCGTCTTATGCGTCAGCCGTTTGTTACTCCCAACACTGGCAATGCTGCTGTCTTTACTCATCCTCCATTTGACAAAACTTTCTCTTAATTATGCCAGATACCAAGACTACTATGTACGCGAGCACGATGCTCGCCGACCTCGATATACGCACCGACCGCTTCGGCAAACGGCGAATTTTCTCTATTAAGTTCGCCACCAAAGATGGCCGGCTGCGATTTCTGCCTACTGCCTATGTCACAGGCTGCAAAGGCATGGACATGAAGCGACTACGCTTCCGTGGCATTCAGCCTTGCGACTGCAAGGGCAATCCGGAGCTGCACGTTGTTCCGGTTAAGATTACTAACATTATCGAATATAACTCTCACATCATAGATTGGAGCAATGGATATTCTATATAATACTGAGGGCGTGCCTCTTATGATGCATTCAGACATCGCCTTCTACGACACCAAGCTCGACAAGCAGACTGCAGACGAGCGCCGACGTGTGCTGTTCCCTTACGACGACACCAGACACGACTTTATTGAGGTGGCTGGGCAGCGTGTGCTATCGTGGGGCAAAGACAATCTGTTCCCATGGCACGCTGCCGAAACTGTGCGCAATACCACGGTGCTTAACACGGGTCTGAGGTTCTTGCGCAACTTGACTATGGGCCAAGGCATCTTTGCCTGCAAGGTGAAGGGCTACAACGACAAGGGCGACGAGATATTGCAGCCTGTCGAGGATAGCTCTTATCAGCGATTTGTGGGCTCACGCATGGTGCGCCGATATATGGAGAAGACGCTGCGAGACTTCCTGAAGGTGGGCATCTCGGCTGTGCAGTTTGTGCCTAACGCTGCGGGCAACAAGATTATTGGTCTTAATGCGATCAATAGCCTTTACTTCCGATTTACAGAGCCGCTTGATGCACTTGGCTCGCAAAACTGTGTGGTGAGCGGTTCTTGGGACTTGTCGCCAAGCAGCTACTCTATATTGCCGCTGCTCTCTGACTACTCGCCCGAGAACCATGCCGAGCTGCTGAGCTTCATGGGCAAGATGAAGGGGGGCTTTGTCTACCCGGTGCGCGACTCCTGGAGCAACGACGACATATATGGCGAGCCGATATGGTGGCCTGCTTATGTGGCAGGTTGGGTTGACATCGCTCACATGGTGCCACAGTTTTTGAAAAAGGCTTATAAGAATCAGACGACCTGGAAGTGGCATGTGCAGATTCCGTACTCATTTTGGGATAAGAAATTTCCATTGACGGAGTTTAAGGATGCTAACTTGCGTAGTCAGGCTATCGACAAGTATATGTCGAGCATCGAGAAGAACCTTTTGGGCGCGGAGAACGCCGAGAAGCCTATCTTCACCAACTATGCCGTGAACGAGATGAACGGTCGCATCGAGGAGGAGTGGAAGATTCTTCCACTATCGAACAAATACTCAGCCGGCCAGGAAAATCTTGTGACATCGGCTGCTGCCAACTCTGAGATTTTATTCTCGCTCATGGTCAACCCTAACGTGCTCGGCGCTGGTATGCCTGGCGGTTCCTATGCCGGCAACCAGGGCGGATCCAACATTCGTGAGGCATTCCTCGTGAATATTGCCAACTCGTATATTGATCGTCAGAATATACTCGACCCTCTACAGCTCTATATGCAGCTCAATGGTGCTCCTGATGATCTACAACTACGTTTCCGCAATACTATACTTACAACCCTCGACACCGGTGCGGGCACTTCGCACCAGTTGTCATAATTCTTTTTACAACTATGCTATTCTCACAGTCTAAGTGGGACAACGGCAAACAGATATCGCCGTTTGTACCCGTGTCGGCGTCGCTCTCTTGGCAGAAGATGCAGGCGCCTATCGAGTCTGCCGAACAACAGTTTCTTATGCCTCTGCTTGGCGAGCAGATGATGCAGCGTCTTGGCCAGTTGGCTGACAATATCCCTGAGGGCGACTTGTTGGCTCCGCAGTTGGTGCAGATAGCCCGTAGGGCTGTTGCCAACCTTGCCTTCTGGCTGCACTTTGACGCTCTGAACCTGCGCATATCCGACCAGGGCTTCCAGCGCCAGGGCTCGGCAGACTGGCAGGGTGCCTACAAGTATCAGGAGGACAGGCTACGCAAGGGGTTCAAGAATGCCGGATTTAATGCTCTCGACCAGCTGCTTGACTTCATCGAGGATCATCTGAAGGATTATCCGGAGTACTTGACTTCGCCTTGCTACCAAAATCGCAGCAAGGCTATTGTGAGGTCGGCACGTGAGGCCAACCAGTTTGTCTTTATCAACTCTTCGCACATCGTCTTTATGCGTCTTAAGGGTGAGATGCGCACGGTTGAGGAGTATGATCTTTGCGCTGTGCTCGGCGAGAAGCTCTACAGACAGCTGCGAGGGTGGCTGTCGGGCGAGGCTGAGTTTCCGGCCGACGAGTGTGTGTGTACGCTTGAGCAGCTGCGCATGGCGTGTGCCGACTTTGTGGTGAAGAAGGCTGCTTCGAGGCTGATGAGACAGACTGGCTCGCTTACGGAGCGTGGTCTGTACTTCAATTCTACCGAATCGGGTTCGCTTGGCAACGACATCGAGAAGCCTGCCACTGACCGCCAGATAGGCGACCGCTGCGCTATGGCTGACGTCGACGCGCACAGAGCCGAGGCTTCGCTGCGCTGCTTTCTTCATAATTATATGGGCGCGATTGTCGGTGAACGGACTACGGGCCCTATACGTGACAACGATAACCATGCGGCTTTCTTCGCCATGTAGTATGAAGCATATCAAAATAACTTACAAGGGCAAGGCCTACGAGCGAGACATTGCCACGGAGTGGGATGAACTGGATGCCGAGGGGCTGAAGCTGGCGGCGTTGTTGTGGTCGGGCGGGCTGCCGAGAGACAAGTTGCTGGCTTCGTTCTATGCCATTCCGGCAAGTGTGGTGAAGGCTCTCGACAGCTATCTTGTGTATTGCCTTACGGAGATGACGACGTGGTTGCGTCGCTTGGACGACAGTGTGGATAACTTCAAGATTGAGGAGCTACCAGACACGGGCTACTTTGCTCCGGCTCCAAGGCTCGGTGGCTGTACATTGGAGCAGTTTATGATAGCAGACACACACTTCCAACGCTATGCCATAAGCCAAGACGCTGACCACCTGACGCTGTTCATAGCTGCGCTATACCATGCCAAGAGGCAGCGCGACGACGACATGGGCGCAAAGGTGAAGGTGGTGGAGGGCTTAGACGAGACTGTGAGGCAGGCTGTGTTCTTGAACTTTATACTCGTCAGGCGGTGGCTGTCGCGGTCGTATCCTTATCTGTTTCCGCCACAGCAAGAGGCTGATGACGACGACGGCGAGGAGAAGCGCACCAAGCGTAAAAAGCGCCTGAAGCCTCAGGCTACAGACTGGCTTGCCATCTTCGACGCCTTTATGGGCGATGATGTGGCCTTTATTGAGCGATACAAGCGTATGAGTGCGCTTGATGCCTTCAGACTGATGAACCGTCGCATCAAGCAATCGAGACAACCTAAATAAAATCAATATGAACATACAAACAGTGGCCGAATACTTTGAGCAGCTTTGTCGTGAGCATAAGCTGCTGCGGCACTCGGAGGCAGAGCCTCACTTTGTGAACCTTAACGACGACAAGCGCAACATGGGGTTGGCGCAAGAGCTGCGCTTTCCGGCTGTGTACTTTGAGTCGACCGACTTCACGCTGAGCATATCGTCGGTGTCGGTGCGACGTGAGTATACTTGCCACATCGAGGTGTTTGAGCATGTGGCTGACACGGGCGACTATGCCGAGGTGGAGCGTGCGCTGTCCTCGGCAGAGCGGATATTAACCGATATATTTGCACGCATGATGCATGACCGTGCGAGACGTGCCGCCGACCAGCGTTGGCTGCTTAACGTGAGCTCGCCGTCGATGATAAAGGTTGTGCCGTTGCAAAACGAGCACAATGCTCTGTATGGCTACATGGCGGAGCTGAAGGTGCCGATACCGGGGTGCATTACTGATAATATTAACAATTTTATAACTTCTAAGAATGGCTGAAACATACGAAAAACTTATATCGTTGGCCGAGACCATACGCACCAATGTGCTGCCGGAGTCGAACACGGCAGGACTTGTGGGGCGGATGCTGCGCGAAATTATAGAAAAGGTGCGGGAGGTAAACACTTCGTCTTCGGGTGCTGTGACAGACATGACTGTCACACCATCTGCCGATTCTACTGGTGTTAAGTTGCAGTTTGTGCTTAATGCTGGCGAGAAGAACCTTGTACATGTTGTCTCGTTACCAATTGTGAGCAACTCTGCAGCTGGTGTTATTACTCCTGCTACACTGGCTGACATTACGAGTCAGCTGAACTCGATGTCGAAGAACATTATAAACCTTGCCAACTCGTCGGCATTGCAAGAGCGTACTATTGCTGAGTTGAAACAACAAATTGCAAACGAGGTTACAGCGCGTCAAAATGCCGATACTAGTTTGGGCTCCCAAATATCTGGCGTCGAAACCTCTCTATCTGATGAGATTACTAAGGTGAATGACGCTGTTAATAGCCTAAAGAATTCAGTGGGCATTGAGAGCGGTATTGCACCTCTGGGTGGTGACGGTCTTGTACCAGAGGATTATCTGCCGGATATGCGCACCAAGATAGGTCGTGAGCCAGGCATGGCTTTCCCAGGTGTGGCTGGCAAGGCTCTTGAGGATGCCGTTGGCACCATCAATACCAAGCTAGGCATTATGCCGATTGTCAATGTTAACGCCATCAAGTCTGCCAACTACACATTGAGCACGGCCATCAATGCTGTGCTGGCAGCCGTTGAGACCTATGGCTCGTTGATGATATCAGGCCTAGTGATGACATACCGCAAAGACTCGACACACTGGGAGCTGAAGCAATACGTTGGCGATGGTGGCAGTTTACCACATTTCCAAAATACCGACAACTGGCAGGATATTGGCGGTGGCGGCTCGTCGGCTGTGTTCAACCCTACGGTGTCGTACCCTATCAGCGGATTCTATGCTCTGTATGACCCAGACAACGAGACAGCGTCGGCTGTGGACGTGGCTTGGAATGCCGGCAAGGCTTCGTTTGGTATGCTGCTTACTATCCAGGTCTCAAAGAAGATTTGGAAGACATACCAATACATAGGCGCAACACTCGGCATTGAGGCTTGGCAAGACACTGCCAACTGGCAAGGCTTTGGCTCACTTGCTGCTGGCTCGGAGACGTACATCAACATAAACAACCTTATTGATGGCAGTGGCAAAGTGGTATATTATACACTCAGTAGTGCTGTAGCTGCTCTCATTAGCTACCAACAGAATACTGCTGTCAATTACATCAAGCGAGGTCTTGTTATATCCTTCCTTTCTGAGCCTAACAAGATAAAGTCGTTTCAATTTCATGGCGACAACATTGCTGACGCGTCGAAGACTGACGACGGTGCCACACTGTGGCAAGAGTTTGGCAAGAGTGAGAACATCAACGTGTCGGACGCTCCAGTCAAAGATGGCAAAGACCCCTACAGCACGGGCGGTGCCTATACCAACACGCCTACCGACCTCGACATTGTGGAGGAGGAAGGCGGTGTCTATAAGTTTGCGCTTACCAATGCCGACGGCAACCAGATAGGCGAGCAGCGCCAGATTGTTATCAAGGGTGGTGGCGGCGCGGTTCAGGCTACGACCGTGAGCATTGCGCTGAAGAAGTCGACGGTGTATGGCGCGGTAGGCTCAAGCATGCTTATCGAGGCTGCAATTATGTCGGTGACTACCACTCCGTCGGGCGACTCGCTCAACTCGATAGCGCGTGTCGACCTCGTTGACCGCTCTACCAACACGGTACTGCAGACGCTTAATGTCAACACAGAGTCGTCGGCAAACCTTACTGACGATTTCAAATTCAAGATAGACATCTCGGAGTATTTTGCCTCTACGGCGGGCTCGCGCTCGTTCCGCATTGTGGCTTACGATGACGGCGACCACTCGGGCAACAAGAATGTGTCGGCTGTTGGTGTCGACGCTACAGTTGTGTCACAACAGACGCTGAACTATACATCGTCAACGGTGCTGAAGGCTAAGGGTACTGCGGTGTCGATACCGCTCTACTCGTTCCCTAACAACGCATCGTCGAAGGGTATACGGGCAACTGTGGAGATGTTCTATGGCGATGCTTGGCATACCATCGAGGAGACTGTGGTGACTGACGTGTTTACCCATGCAGTGACTATAGACCCTAAGGCTCTTGAGCTGACCCATGCCTGCTATCCTCTGCGCATACACGGCGTAGACGTGGCTTCGGGTGTGTCGGGCAACTGGCTGTACTCGGGTGTGATGGTGGTAGACGAGGCGAATGAGACGCCGCTTGTGGTAATGAGATGGAGTGACGACGGCACACAGACCAAGAAGCTGTTCCAGACGGTGTCGGTTGATGTGGCTGCATACACGGCGGGCAAGACCAAGACGGCTGTTGGCGTGATGATGCAGGTGGGCGACAACGCTGCTACCGTTATAGCGCAGCAGTATATGTCGCGCGACCGCACATATACTGTGACCAAGAGACTAGCGGGCATGTCTGTAGGCAGCAAGCTGAAGATATATGCTGTGTCGGGCAATGTGCGCTCGGCTGCATACGACTTCAGTGTTGCAGGGTCGATAATTCCGATTGAAACTACTGCTGGTGCCATATTCGATATTGATATGTCGTCGCGCTCTAACAGCGACTCTGACAAGGCTATTTCCGACAACGGGGTGAACATTGAGGTTTATGGTGCCAACTACACCACTAACGGCTTTGTGCGTGACAACTATGGCTCTGAAGACTACGGGCAGACTGATGCTAACGGCAACCCTATAGGGCGTATGGCTTTGCGCATTGCTGAGAACGTTACGGCGAAGTGTGACTTCAAGCCGTGGAGCAATGCTTCTGCCGAGACTACGGGTATGGCTATATCGCTGACCATCAAGCCGGCTAATGTAGCTGACGCTACGGCTCGCCTTATCGACGCGCTTGGTGATGGTCAGATAGGCTTCTACGTGACTGGCGACAAGGTGGTCTTTACGTGCGACGGCGAGCAGTCGACTATGTATACGGCCATGATGCCGCTAAAGGCGGATAAGGTGACACGTGTGGATATTGTTGTTGAGCCGTCGAGCGTTGCTCCATACTCGGGCATCGGTGTTGTGAAGCTATACGGCGACGGCGAGGAGCGTGGCGCATGCGCCTACACTAAAAATGCGTTGCCGATGAACGACAACATCATCCGCTTCGACGGCACGCTGGCCGACCTCTACCTATACCAGCTAACAGCGTGGCGCACTTACTACCAGTTTCGCCAAGCTTTCAACAACTATCTTGCCTCGATGCCTGACACCGACGCTATGGTTAAGGAGTACGAGGCTAACGACGTTATGGCGAGCCAGACTGCCGAGAACACTACCAAGGACCGACCGACTATAGAGGCTTGCAAGAAGGCGGGCTTGTGCGTAATGGTGATGGTGAAGAACAAGAACACGGCTGACACCGAAGACCAATTTCCGGGATATCTCGATACGCTCGACGGCGACAAGAAGACGAAGCGCATACTTGACTTCTACCTCTATTTCCCCGACCGTCCTTGGCAGGACTGCTACATCGAGGGTGCAACGGCATCTAACCAGGGTACGACATCGTCGATGCGTCCTGACAAGAATAAGAAGATTAAGACGAAGTCGGCCAAGATTACTTTGCTGCACAAGCGCGAGGAGTTTAGCGGTGCTGACCTCGCTAAGTATGACGAAGCTCTTGCCAATGCCAAGAAGTCGAAGATAAAGGTACTTGAGACTTCTGTGCCGACTAACATCATCACCTTTAAGGTTGACTACTCTGACTGTACGGGCGCGAACAATGGTGCGTCGTGTGAGCTTAACAATCGACTGATTCGTGCTCTCGGTGCTGAATACATGCAGCCGTCGCAAAATGCCTACACTGGCAAGGCAGAGATTAATCCGTCGATAGCGAGCGTGCCGTGTGCCTTCTTCCGCACCGACAAGTATTCGCCAGATGCTACCAACCCGGCTTATGCCTACTTCCACGTCAAGGCCAACCTTAACGAGGATAAGGGCGACGCCAAGGTGTTTGGCTTTGAGGGTGTGGATGGCTACAACAAGAGCTGCATGAACTATGGCGACTTCAAGGAACTTGTTGCCGAACGCGACCAAGACTTCAATGAGTTTAAGGCTCAGACGCTTGCCGACACGTCTAAGCTGCAGGCGGGCGATATATACATGCTGTCTGAGTTCTGCGGTCCTAAGACTGCCTTCATTGAGAATGACGGCACTGGCCACTTTGTCGAGACGAGCGAGGTGGCTGACGCTTTGGTGATAGAGCGGACACTTGCCGAGCTGCTATCGGCTGACGTGAAGAGCTATGACTGGAGCGAGGTATACAAGACGAGCGACGGCAAGTATGCCAAGTATGAGGGTGGCAAATGGAAGGAGACAACCAGCTCGATGACCTACGACAAGACGACCAAGCGCTGGCAGGTGACGGGCAGGGTGCTCAACCCGACACAATGCTACGAGCACCTGAAGTACAACGGCCTTAACTGGTATCAGGGTGTGAACTCGGTTGACGACATGCTGCGTCTTGACCCGGCTACGGGCAAGCCGATATGGTTGTCGCATTTTGAAAGCCGTTATCCTGACGACGATGACCTAAACGCTCTGTACGAGAGTGGCAAGAAGGTGCCGTACTACTTCTATGAGAACTTGATGTGGATGCAGCAGTGCAACCCACACCTTACTGAAGCTGATGGCAACATAACACTTGACGGCAAGACGGTGCCAGGCACTCGTGCCAACCGTGCGAAGAAGTTTGCCCATGAGATGCACCGCTACTGGAGGGTGAAGCCGGCGCTATATTACTACATACTTACTGACTACGAGGCTGCGGTGGACCAACGATCCAAGAATATGATGCAGACCTTCATGCTATGTGAGGATGGTGTGATACGTTCTGACTTCAACAACTGGTATGACGGTGACTGTACTATGGGTGCCGATAATGACTGTGGTCTTACGATTTCGGCTTTGCTAAATCCGTTGTTGGTTGGCGAGGGTGAAGAAGGTAGACTGTACCAGGGCTGGGACAGCGTGTTCTTCCAGCGGCTCAATGAGAATCCCGTCATTTGGCTTGATGACTACAAGGATGGTGATGACAAGAGCGGCTACACCGACAAGCAGCGTTTTGTGACGCTGCATGATGTGGCAGACGAGATGCGCAAGGCAGCGGATAAGCAGGGCCTTAAGGTGTTCTCTTACGATGGTCTGTACCAGATATGGATGACTAAGCGTATTTTGAAATGGGCTAAACTTATATCATCGTTTGACGGCGAGCGCAAGTATATACAGCACTCGAAGGCGAGTGCAAACTACTTCTTCGCCTTGCACGGCTTGCGCCTTGACGATATGCCTGAGTATATCAAGACGCGCTTTGCCTATCGTGACGGCTACTACCAGGTGGGCGACCTTTACACAAACCCGATGAAGATGCGTGCTTCGGGCAAGGCTATCACTGTGAGCATTACGGCTGCCAAAGACGGATTTTTCGGCATTGGCGAGGACCGAGCCGACACTGCAGCCGACTCTAAATATCTGAAGAAGGGCGAGAGCTACACGTTCTTCCGAGACAGCCCTCGTAGCTACTCGGAGTCGGGCACCATGCTATATGTGTTTGGTGCAGCCTCGCTTGCTTCGCTCGACATCAGTGCCGCTACGCCTAAGGCGCAGGGTTGGGATATACAGTATTGCAAGTTGCTGCAACGGCTTACGGTTGGTGGCGCCGACTATACTCCGTTTACGGTCGATGGCACTCTTGACACGCTGAACCTGGGCAACATGCCGTTCCTGAAGTCGCTCGATGTGCGCAACACACTGGTAGCGTCTGTTGACGCGAGCATGTGTCCTCGACTGACGAGCATCAAGGCAGAGGGTAGTCGTGTGCAGAGTGTCGAGATAGCCGAGACTTCGCCTGTCAGTGAGCTTACGCTTCCGGCTACGCTCAAGACTGTCAAACTGATAAACTTGCCAAACCTTAGCTATACTAAGACTGGCGGCAACTTGCAGATTGCGTCTCTTGCCAATGTGCAGACATTGCGCATAGAGCACTGCAAGGAGATAGAGCCGTTGACTATGCTGCAGAGGGTAGTCGACGCACAGACGGGTAGCAGACAGCTGACAGCCATAAGAGTGGTGCAGGAGCTATCTGGTGACGGCTCGCTCCTGACTGTGCTGCTGACGCTCGGCGTTCGGGGCATTACCGAGGACGGCAAGCTACAAGACAAGCCGGTTGTTGAGAGCGACTATCAGCTTACACGTGTGCGCGAGCAGTCGTACATAGACAACCTGTCGCAGCATATTGAGGGTTTGACGATAGTGATGTCGATTATGGCTTACATCAATGCTGTGATAGACTTCCTCGGTGAGCAATACTCTGGCGAGGCTGAGGTTGAGAGCGTGACGCTCGACAACATCAACGACTATCTCAAGCAATACAACGGCGAGACCTACGACGACTACTATAACCGTCTGGCTGAAGCCGATGATGATATTCTTAACATTATAGACAGATAACAATGGCAAGCAATCAACAAAACATTACTGGCCTCCTGCTCGCAAAACGCGAGCAGGTTAAGGCTCTACATGACTTGGGTTTTGCAGACATAACCGAGTCTTCGCGTGCCTCGCTCTTTGCCGAGCGCATACGTTGGGCAGCAGGTCTGCTCGATATTCGTGTTGCCGCCGACCGCAAGCGCGACGGCAAAAAGTTTTATTTCACCGTTGAGGAGTGGCAGACCATCGACAATGCCGGACGCTCTGAAGAGTTTGCAAGGCGTGGTCTGCGCATCCGTGCAGACGGTCTGTCGTTCGTCATGGCGCTTCAGTATTACAACAACAAGGCCTGGGGCTCGCGCTCAACAGTTACAGATCTAACGTCGTTTGGTGGTATTGCTGGTGCTTGGGCTCATCAGGATGTGGCTCGTTTTAATGCTCGTATACTTGAGTATTATGCCGGTCAAAATGCAGATGAGGTGGTGGGTGCGCCTGCTGCGGAGGCAGCTAATGGTTTTCACGCTTATCTTGAGGGCGATGGTGTTAAAGTTAATGGCGTAGCTGTTGATGACCAGACAAAATGGTTGTTGCCTGATGTTGCTCAGATGCTTGTGCTGTATCGCTACCGCAAGGCTATTGATACGGTAATAACGCAAGTATGGGGCCAAGCTTTTACTCTTGAGAAGTCGGTAGATGTTATATGGTCTTGTGTGCAATATAACGCCAATGAGGCTTACCGCTTGAGTGTGCTCAGTGGCAGACTATATTCTGATACTAAAACCAACAACTATTCTGTTATACCAATCTCTGAAGAATAAAACTATGGATAATGCTAATAACAGTTCAATAATCCTTGGTCTTAACAAGCAAGACCAGATTAAAGCTCTTCGCGAGGTGGGCTTTACAGACCTCGCCGACAATGCCACATGGTCTGAAATAGTGGCTCACATGCGATGGGCAGGCGGTCTGCGAGATATTCAGGTGGCCGCATACCTTAAGAGTTCTCTCAGAGACTCATCGCCACAGCGCTTTTACTTCTCTGAGGAGCAGTGGCAAGCTATGACGGTTAACGAGAAGTCTAAATATGTGGCTTTCGGTGTGGCTATCCGTGCCGAGCGCATGGCTTTTGTCATGGCTCTACAGAATGCCACAACCGGCTCGACAAGAACATTTACATGGGGTCCGACGGATGTTAATGTGCCAGGTCTTAAGGATTTTGGTTCTAACAATCAGGGAGTATTTGAAGATACCGACGGCGAGCTCAATACAGACCTTATCCTCGCTTGTGCCAAAGAGCAGGGCGTGAGCTTCCCAGCTGCCGAGGCTGCCCGAGCTTACAAAGCTTTCACTAAGGCTGCCGACAGCACAGCTATAGACGACCCTACAAAATGGTCGTTGCCAGCCCAGGGGCAGCTCCGCATGTTTTATAAATACATGGTTGAGATTGATAGATTCTTAACAAATAATTTCGGTTCTTCATATAAATTAACAAAAGACTGGCACTGGAGCAGCACTGAGTGGGGGGCTTCGTACGCGTGGAACGTGAACTTGAGCTACGGTTACGCGAACTTCAACAACAAGGCTAATACTAACTACGTTCGAGCTGTGGCAGCATATTAACCTTCTTTAACTCTTTATCTCTTTAACTCTTTGTATATCAAAGAGTTGCAAACATCCGCTTTGTGGTTGGGTTTTAACATCAGCCGCGAAGCGGCTTTTTTATTAATAAAAATTAATAAACAGGGGTATAATAAGTTTGTTAATTTTTAGTTAATACTATTATGGCAAATCAACATCTTGCACAAACACTCCCTATATACAAACAGACTTACGAGCTGCTGCTGTTGATAGTTCGCGCTCGCAAGCAGTTCTCCCGAGAGTATCGCTATGATCTAGGGAGCCACCTCTTCGAGTCTGCGCTTCGCTGTCTTGAGCTTATACAAAAAGCCAACACAGCGATTCCGGCACCCGACTATTTGCCTCAGTTCGAGGGCGAGGCAAACAAGTCGGCCAATGGCTTGATAAGGTTGGCGTGTCTGTTTATAGACGAGTGGCGCAACCGTCGTACAAGCCGTAGACAATATCTTGAGGAGTTTATTGTAGAGTTTGGCACCGTTAAGATGTTAATAGGAGTATGCAAAGAGCTGGAGCAGATTACTAATTCCATGGCAGCCCAGATGGCTGTTCTGACCGAGAGCATCGGCAGACAGGCTACGGGTTGGAAGAAGACTGCGCAGTAGCCGGAGTCATAATTCTCAACACCAGGGCATTATGAGTGAGCAATATTTATCTTTATATGGGTCGCTGCCTTCGTCGACTGACGGAGTAAAGACAACAATCGCGACAACGGATGAGTGGGGGGCTTCGAACGCGTGGAACGTGAACTTGAACAACGGTAACGCGAACTACAACAACAAGGCTAATACTAACTACGTTCGAGCTGTGGCAGCATATCAAGATGATGTCTACAACACTCCGCTATCGTTTTTCTATGCCGCACAGTCGTGCGACAAGAACAAACGCTCGTCTAACGACTGCATCGAATTCTCTTTAGACTATTACGACAACATTGTCCGTCTGTGGCGCGACTGCATAACCATGCGTTATGAGCCGTCGCCATCAGACGTTTTTATTGTTCCCTACCCCGTTAAGCGTGAGGTTTTTGGGGCTAATTATCGAGACCGTGTGGTTCATCACTGGCTTGCAGAGTGCATAGAGCCTTTGCTTGAGAGACGTTTTGAGCGACAGGGCAATGTCTCTAAGAACTGTCGCAAAGGCTTTGGTTGCCTTAGCGCCGTAAACTCACTTTCGGCCAAAATCTTCAATATTTCAAAAGGCTACACCAAAGATACTGTCATTATACGACTTGACATAAAGGGCTTCTTTATGTCGATTGACAAGGATATCTTATGGTGGATGTACGAGGATTTGATTTTGACAGAATACCATGCGCCTGACCGCGACCTCGTTCTATACCTACTCAAGAAGACTATCTACGACGCTCCACAGCTGCATTACATACGTCGCTCGCCTCCTGCTTATTGGCATGGCTTGCCACGTGACAAATCGCTGATGTACAACGATCCTCGTACTGGCATTGCTATCGGCAAGTTGATATCGCAGGAATCGGCCAACTTCTATATGTCGGTGCTTGTTGACTTTATCCTTTATGACTTGAAGGTGGAGGCGCTTGAGATGTTTATGGATGACTTCGTAATACTTGACACCAAGGGATTTACACATGCCAGTGAGACTGTTGCCAAGATTCGTGACTTTTGCCGTGACATTCTACACATTACGCTCCATCCCAAGAAGATATACATACAGCCTTATCAGAAGGGTGTGTTGTATGTGGGCGCCATGATTAAGCCGGGGCGCATATACATAAGCAACCGCACTCTCGGAGCTGCGTTCCGTCGTGTGCATTTCTACAATACCAAGCTGCAGGAGGGCAAGGGCGAGCAATATGCGGAGGCGTTCGTGGCTACTGTCAACAGCTATCTCGGGCTTATGGTGCACTACAATACCTACAACAAGCGCAAGAGGCTTATAAAGCTTATCGACCGTGGTTGGTATAAATATATTATGGTCGAGGGCCATTACACTAAAATTATTCTGCGCAAGCAATTTAAATCACACAATAAAATCAAAAAACAAATCAGACATGGCAAATACAAGCAGTTCTTCATGCCGGAACTTGACGACATGGGTGCCGATTCAGCAGCTGCCCAACAAGGCTTGGCGGTTATTTATCCGGATGGAGCACCTCGACCCCGACACTTTCGACACCACCGTAATGTACCACCAAGTGGACTACCCTCAGCGACCGACTCTTGCCGACATTAAGCGCACGTGCCATCGCATAGCAATGGCTTATCTCGGCGAGATTAACTACAACCCTGAGACCTTCGATTTCTCGCCTTACATGGTTTATTGATGTCCGACTGCTTGTCTGGCTATTGGTGTATTTTTGCATAAACTAATTATCATTATTGTTATGCGTAAGATTAATCTCATCATCGTTCACTGTACTGCCACCATCGAGGGCAGAGACTATACGGTGAGCAATATCGACATGTGGCACCGCCAGAGAGGTTTTGACTGTATTGGCTACCACTATGTGGTCTATCGTGACGGCACGGTGCATGAAGGACGCTCTATATGTAAGGTAGGCGCCCATTGCAAGGGCCATAACAGCGACTCTATAGGAGTGTGCTATGTAGGAGGTGTTGGCAAAGACGGCAAGCCTAAGGATACTCGTACTTTGGAGCAGAAGGATGCTTTGGTGAATCTGCTGATGCGCCTGAAGCGACAATTTCCTAAGGCAGTGATAAGAGGACATCGTGACTTTGCAGCCAAGGCTTGTCCGTCGTTTGACGCTACTAAGGAGTATGCTGGTATCTCTAATCAGTAATGGCGTATGGCAGTACAAGGCAATGGCAATGCTCCTGGCATGACGGCAGAAGAGTTTAACCAGAGGGTTAAGGCGTGGGGCGAGACTGTGCGCTCTCGCTCGCTTGGCTCGCTTGTTGCCGAGACCAATGTGTATAGCGGTGGGCTGCGAGCTCGCCTGAAGGCTGCCACCAACACCGACAGTGGCGACGGCTTGGCTCATGCTGTGGCTTTCAAATTTCTGCGCTATGGTGTTTTCGTGGCGTATGGTGTGGGCAATGGCTACATCCGTCAAGGCGGCAGGGTGGTGCGTGGCTCTCACGACCCTAACCGGATAGTGACGCCCGGTCCTATCAGGCGTAGGCCCGTTGACTGGCTCGACAACAATATCGAGCAGCAGATTCAAGAACTTGCAGACATCGCTGCCGACTACTATGGCGACAACGCTGCACGTGATGTGCTCGAGCAGATAGATCGAGTGACGATAGCCAAGAAATAGCACAAAAAAGGCAGGGAGCTAAATTATTAAGCTCTCTGCCTTTTTCTATTTCATTCGTTTGATTGGTTGTTGCCAATACAAAGCCTTCAAATTTCTGAGTTTTTCGAGCGTCTTTCCAGTGAAGACCCAGTGATTATATCTGTCGAGTACCAAGTCTTTCTTGCGCATCTGTTCTATTAGATAAGGGTTCTTTAAATCGTTTTCTATATACATTGGCAACCATTGTCCGTCACGAAACATCATATCGTGTTTTTTCATTTCCCAATAATATGTAGGTGTGTAGCCCCATTCCTTTGCCGATTTAAGCTCATAGTTTGAGTCTTCGACTCTATCGAAGAATTTTTTACCGCCTCGCTTTGTGCCTCTTATCATAAAAAGAACGGTAAGAGTCAGTACTAAAAACAATGCTTGCATTGGATCGAGATGATACATAGTCGAAAGGTTTAAATTGGTTTATTCTTGCTGTAAAGTTAGTCATTTTTTTTGAAATACGCAAGTTTTGTGATGCCTTATTTTGCGTCCTTTGCCACTATATTTTTATGGGTTATTTTTGTGGCAATTAAAACTTGTTAGATATGGCTAAAACATACAGTCGTACTGTCAAGGTGTATCTTGACGGTGCACAGATAGACAATAGTGTTCCTGCTATCCAGAAGAAGATTCGTGAACTTACACGTGATGTAAAGAAGATGACAATCGGCACGGAGGAGTATAACAAGACGGTGAAAAGCATTTCTGAGCTTAACTCTATTCTGGCAGAACATAAGCGTGCCATTCGTGGCGTAGCTGAAGAGAACAAGTCGCTCGGGCAGCGTTTAAGCAGTGTGGCAGACTTTTTCAACAAATGGTACTACTCTCTACAGACGGGTCTTGACGCTTTGGGTGGTGTGACTACAACTATTCGCCAATGCGTTAAGGATTTTGCCGACATGGAGGAGGCAATGGCAGATGTGCGCAAATATACTGGCCAGACTGCTGAGCAGGTACACGAGATGAACGAGGACTTCAAACGTATGGATACTCGCACCTCGCGCGAACAGCTCAATGCCCTTGCTGGTGCAGCAGGCCGCCTCGGCATCACCAACCAAAAGATGATTGAGGAGTTTGTCGATGGCGCCGACAAAATTAATGTGGCGCTTGGCGATGACCTCGGCGAGGGGGCCGTTGACAAGATTGGCAAACTCGCCCACATGTTCGGTGAGGACGAGAATAAGGGCTTGCGTGGGGCGATGCTTGCCACTGGTTCTGCTGTCAATGACCTTGCTCAGTCATCGTCGGCCAATGCCGGATATATTGTGGACTTCACTGCAGACCTTTCGGGTGTGGCTATTCAGGCGGGTATGACGCAAGCTCAGATTATGGGTTTGGCTTCTGCCCTCGACCAAAATATGCAGGAGGAAGCTACGGCTTCAACCGTATTCTCTCAACTCATTACTAAGATGTACCAAGAGCCGGCACGTTTTGCTACCCTCGCTGGCGAAGATGTCAAGGAGTTCACTGAGCTCCTTAAGACTAATGCAAACGAGGCTCTTTTGAAGTTTCTTTCTGCTATGCAGTCAACTGGTGGTTTTGATAAGATGGCACCACTGTTCTCAGAGATGAAGCTTGAGGGTACTCGTGCCGTAGGTGTTCTATCTTCAGTGGCCACACATTTAGACCAGGTGAGGGAGGCTCAAAAGGTGGCTTTTAACGCCTACAATGAGGGCAACAGTGTGATTGAGGAGTTTAATGTGCAGAACAATACTGTGCAAGCAGGCATAGATAAAGCGAAGAAGCAGTTCCTTGACCTTAGTGTTGAGCTTGGCGAGAAACTGTTGCCACTTATACAAAAGGGCATCAGTACGGGGTCTATGGCTGTGAAGATTCTCAGCACAGTCACTAACTTTGTTATTGCCCATCGCAAGGCTCTAATAACACTTAGTACCACGATTGGCGCTTATGTAGCCGGTGTTAAACTCTCTGTATTATGGAAGCAGCGAGCTATAGCTACTGAAAAACTCTCGGCTTTTTGGCATGCCATACAAGACAAGTGGCTCATGACAATCATGCTGCGCCATGCTGTACTCAATGGCACCATGTCGAAGACTGTTGCCCTTCAAAAGATGCTCAATGTCGTAATTGGTGCTAATCCGTTCGGCGTGTTCCTTGCCGCTATTACGGCTGTCACTACTGCTTTGGTATTGTATCGTCAAAAGCTCGACGATACTGCCATTGCACAAAATAAGCTTTCTGAGATTCGTCAAGAGGCTGCCTCCAAGGTTGGCGAGCAGGAGACAAAAATACGTGCTCTGATTGAAGCTGCCAAAGATGAGAGCATGAGCATGGATGATCGTCGCAAGGCTGTTGCACAACTCAACAAAATTATTCCTGGCTATAATGCGCAACTTGATGAAACGACACGCAAGTATAAAGCCAACGATAAAGCTCTTAAAGATTACCTCGTATCGCTTCAACGCAAGTATGAGTTGGAGGGTGCCAAGGATGAGTTGCGCCGTCTTGGCGGTGAGATTGCCAAGGAGCGCGTCAAGCTCCGCAAAGCTCAAGAAGACTTCGACAAGGCTAAGGACAGACACAATAAGGTGAACAACCAAACTGCCTATATGCCTTCGACATGGCAGGCTGGTGTGGGCATTGCCACATCTACCTCGAATGAGACGAAGGCTGTGGAGGAATCTAATGAGAAACTCCGTAAGCTTATGGCAGAGCGTGAAGGTATTGTAAAGGTTTATGGTGGGGATTTAAAGGCTGATGCAGTTGAAGGTTTCAAAACTAAAGAAACACCAGACTCTGACAATGAGCCCAGCCACTACGTTTCAGCTGCTAACAAGGCTAAGATAGAGGCTGAAAAGAAGGTCCAAAAAGATCTCGATGCCATTACTTCCGAGTATGAGACCAAACGTACCAAGGCCAAGGAGGATTATCTTAATGGCGATATTGCAACGCAAGAGGAGTACAACCGTAAGATTGAGGACTTGCAGCTCGAAGAACTTAACAAGAAGCTTGAGGTTGCCGGCATTGAGCCGAAGAAGCGTGCCGAGATAGAGAAGAAGATTCTGGACTATAAGGTGAAGCTTTACGACCAGCTCCGTGAGATTGAGCAGTCGTTCGGTGATACAGAGGCTGAGCAGCTCGTCCATGAGCTTGACACCATCAAGCAGAAGTATGACCAGGATCTCGCTCTACTCAACAACCTTCACGATAAGAAACTCATTAGCGAGGAGCAATACCAGGCAGACCTTAAAAAGCTCAAAGAGCGTTTTGATAAAGAGAATGCTAAAGCCGAGAAAGATTCTGCGGATCGTAGTATAGCTGTTGCCAAGAAAAAGTTTGAAAAACTCTTAGAGGAGCAAAGGAGGAATAAACTTAAAGATGGTCGTCTTGATGAAAGAAGTCAGTTGGATAGACTAAGTGCTTGGAAAAAATTCTTGGAGGATTACATTTCCGAAATGAAACTAAGTGCTGATAAAAAAGCTGCGATTCAAGAAGAGATAAATGCAACAGAAGCCGATATCCAAGAGGAATCTCTAAAGAATCAGCTGGATATGATAAAAAAATACTACGACATTTTCGAAGAAGTCGTTGTTTCTACTAGTGAACAACTCGGTGAAACTCTTGGCAAGTTAGTACAAGGTCAAAAGGTGGAGTTAAAGAGTTTACTGCGTGACTTGTTACTTATACAGCTTGATGCATTGGAGAAGCTTGTTATGATGAAACAAAAGCAAGCTATTATAGAGGAGGTTGCGCTACATGGTATCAAAGGTCTTATTAAGGCTGCTGGTAAAATAGCACTTATAAAAGGGGCTTTTGCCGCGGCCAAAGGCTTTGTGAGTAGCTTCGACACCGGTGGCTTCACCCCTGCTGGCCCATGGAATAAACCACAAGGCGTAGTCCATTCCAACGAGTTCGTTGCCAACCGATTTGCAACAGCCAACCCAAATGTGCTGCCAGTTCTTAACCTCATTGACGAAGCGCAGCGTTCTGGTAGCGTCTCGAGACTGTCGCCCGATGATATTGCTGCAGTAATCCCGACGACACAGCGTCAGTTTGCCAGTGGTGCTATGGCATCAGGTGGTCGTAGTTCTGCAGGGGGTGTGGCGCAAGGTGCTATGCAAGCGGCACCTCAAGATGCAGCCCTAACAGCTGTCCTCTCGCGTGTCGTGCGCTCGCTCAATACGCTCGACCGTCGTTTCTCGACACCTATAATAGCAGAGACATACGCCACGGGCAAGCATGGCACCATCGAGGCTGAGCGCCTGGTTAATAAAATGAAGTCTAACGTTAGCAGAAAAAGATAATGATTAAATTACTTATTGACGGTAGCGAGGTGCATCTCGCTGCCGACATTTCCCTTGAGTTCTACGACCGCAACCCGTTCTTCACATCCGAAGGTCAGCATACGCTCGATATTGATATCTCGCTTGCAGACCCGGTTAATGCCGTTGTCTACAACGCCATGCACCGCATCGATGTGACTGGGCGACCGCAGGACCGACAAGCCCTGCTCTATTGTGAGAAGGGCATCATCATCAAAGGCACAGAGATTATCCTTGAGATTGATGAGCGCAACGCTAAGATACAAATCGTTTCGGGCAATTCTGAGTTTAACTTTCTTGTAGGTGGCGACCGCTATCTGCGTGACCTTGACCTTGGCGATACTGGCGAGATTACATTAGAAGACGCAAAACGGTCGCTTTATTCTCATTTCCCAGATTTCGACTATGTCTGTACTCCAGTGGTGGCAAAGGCTGTTATATCTAATGGAGTAGGCAATGAGCTTCATTCAAGTTCTACTATATACAATGAGGTGAACGAAGTGGCTAAGGCGACTTCTGTAAATCTGAAGTCAGACACTACAATATGTCCGCAGCCTTACCTTGTTGCTATCGTTGCCCGTGTACTTAAAGCCCTTGGCTACGCTCGCACCAACGATGCCATTGCAAGCGATGTTGAGTTGAGCAAGCTTATTTTTGTTCATGGCTACAAGACAACTAAATACAACGAAATGGTTGAGAACTGGACGGTGTCTGACTTTATATCTGAGGTCGGGCATCTTTGTGGCGTCTGCTTTATCGTAAACAATACGGATAAGACGGTTGAAATACAGACCTTAACCAACTATTACAAGAGTGCTGTGGTGGAGCAGATTAAGCGAGAGGATGTCATTGGCGATATCAACAAGCAGTACGACCAAGATCCTCCAGACAATATGGTGTACCGCAATGTTTCATACAAATTCCCTGATACCAACTTTTATAAGATTTATGCACTTGACCCGGATTTTGCCAAGCGCATAGAGTATGTGTATTGTGAACCTAAGGCAAATACGTCTTCTGATTATACACGTTTATATAATGTGTGGTGTAGAATTATTGGTGGTGAACCTCCGAAAACGTCCTCAACAGTTACTGATCCGCCAGATGGAGTTTACGACTCTTATCATTCAATGGTAGCATATTATGATAGGCTTCCAGTACAGATACCTAGCTCTGGGTTTATGTGGTTGCCATTAGAGTTTCCGTTTATTATTCGTACAATTAAAAGCAAAGACCCTAAAAATGGTGTTTTTAATCCTACTCGTCTTGGTATGGTCAATCAATTTGGACCTCGTGTTGACGAGACGTCAACAGACAATATGGAGCTTAAGATTGTACCGATAGAAAATGTCTTCTGTAGGTACCACGATTACTATAGATATCCTATGCCAATAGTAGAAAACGGGCAAGGCGATGTTGGCACCGTTAATGACGAGGATGCAGGCAAGGGTGTTGTTGAGCGTCTGTTCAACAGCACATCAACACCTTCAGCTAAGGACAATATGTATGTTGGGTTTTATATGGGTGTTAGCAAGTTTGAATGTGTTGGTGAGACTAAAGACGATAAATACCCAGTGGTACCAGTTACCATAAACAGCCGTCTTCAGATGCTCTCTCGACCATCTGGCCAGCCCGCACAAGGTTTTAATTATTGGGAACTTCAGCGTGTTATGTTTTTTGACGTTGATGGCGGGTATGATCTGTCAATAAACTCAGACAATGGCATGTACAACACGCATTGGCAGGTTCCATTAGAGCTTGACCTCACTACAATCTATGTGATCAACTTCCGTTCGCTTGATCGTCGTGACGCTCGCCATATCTTCAATATAGCTGGTCGTAAGTTCTACTGCCAACAACTCAAGCACAAAGTTGTTGGCGGTAAACTATCCGATGTTATCGAGGGTACGTTCTACCCACTGAAGTACGATTAGAAGTCGTCTTCATAATCGAGCAACTCTGTGTTTGCTCGCTTCATGTCGTGCGGCACGTAGATATTGGTTATCTCGATACTTGAGTGTCGTGCCTGGTCGCGCACCGATACTGTGTCTATGTGCTTGCGCAGCATATTGGTGATGCCGGTATCCTTCAACGAGTAGAATTTATATCGCTCGGGAAAATTCAGTTCCTTTCGCAGCACACGCTGCCAATAGTCTCTGAAGCATTTCTCAGAGCGATATTCTCTACCTGGCTTAAAGTCTTTTGAAAATAGGTAGTCGCTTCCTGCGGCATCGAACACCCTTAGGTCAATCATCAGCTGTAGTATTTTCTTTGGCAGCGTAACGATTGCGTCGTTGTGGTTCTTGGCATTCTCCCCATGCACATATATAACCTGCTTCCTTATCTTGATGTCCTCCACCTTCAGCAACGACATCTCGTGTGGACGCAGGAATGTATAATATAATATGTATGTTGCGAGTAGATAGTGTGGGTTCTTCACCTCCAGGTACTCACGCAACTTAGTAAGGTCGCGCTCGCTGATGGAGTCGCGGTTCTTGTTGTATGAGCTTCGCATCACGGCATGATAGCCTTCGGTCGGGTTCTTCGGCACATACGATCGTGTTACAAGCCACTTGGCGAATGTCTTGAGCCATGCCAGGTAGTTGTTGCGAGTTTGGAGCGTGTTGTTACGCTCCACAAATACATAGTCAAGAAATTTCCCCACCACCCGGCGGTCAAATTGATAGATGTAGTGCACGTTCTTGTTGGCTATCCAGTCTTTCAATATCTTCAGATAGCTCATATAGCTTGCAACGGTCTCCATACGAAAGCCCTTCTCTTTCGCCATTTTTGCAAGCCAAGCTTCATACTTCATGCACACATCATCCCATAGCTCATACTCAGTTGGACTCTCTGCTTCAATCCAGGGGTTCCACCCGTCAAGCAGTTTCTCCGTGATAGTTTTCATTATCTGCTTAGCCTTCTCCTTTTGAAGCCGCTTGTTCTTGATACGTCCAAGCATTATCTTCTTAAGTTTCATCTTTCCGGTAGCCGGACAGAAGGCTGTAAATGACACATAACACTCCGACGCCTGATGAAAAACAGGCGGAGTCCAACCTTTCAGTTGATTAAAATCCGAATTTTTTGGGCACATTTTTTTGTCCTCTACGTTTTTGCGTCGAGAACTCTAGTTATATAAAAGTAATTTCTAAAGCTTTTTTAACACGCCGACTTGTCGCCGAGTATTTTTAAGCGACAAAGGGTTAAAACACTGAACTTCAGTATCTTAACCCCTTGTAAGTCGGGATGACTGGACTCGAACCAGCGACCTCACGCCCCCCAGACGCGTGCGCTAACCAACTGCGCTACATCCCGTACTCCTTAAAAGCGAGTGCAAAGATACTTACTAATTGTGAAACAACCAAATTTATTGATAACTTTTTAACGTACGTGGATTTATTTTTTTATCTTTGCAGTGTCATATGATTTTTATGATAAACGTCATTAGACACTATACAACAACTGTTGTTTAAAACAATAACAAGTAATATAAAACTTAGCATATGCAATATATACTTAACCCACCAGCATCGCTAAACGCAGACATAAAGTTGCCATCATCTAAAAGCATCAGCAACCGTGCTTTGATTATACACGCTCTGTCTAAAGGTCATCTGCTACCAGAGAATCTGTCTGTGTGCGATGATACGGAAGTGATAGTTAATGCACTGATGTACAATCCAGATGTTATCGACATCAAGGCTGCGGGAACGGCCATGAGATTTATGACTGCTTATCTATCGGTTACACCTGGTGAGCACGTCATTACTGGCACTGAACGCATGAAACAGCGTCCTATACGCATACTTGTTGACGCTCTGCGCTATATCGGTGCTGATATAGAATATGTAGGCGAAGAGGGTTTCCCGCCTTTACGTATTAAAGGACATCCACTAGATGGTGGATATATGGAGGTTCCAGCCAATATCAGTTCTCAATATATCTCAGCCCTGTTGATGATAGGCCCTGTATTGAAGAATGGACTTGAGCTGAAGATGACAGGTGAGATAGCCTCTCGACCATATATAGACCTTACTCTATGGATGATGCGCGAGTTTGGTGCCGATGCCGATTGGAGTGATGTCGACACTGTTAAGGTTACCCCAAAACCATACCAGCAGCATAAGTATCTTATTGAGAACGACTGGAGCGCATCGTCTTATTGGTACGAAATGATGGCTCTGTTGGGCGACACCGAATCGTCAGTTTCATTGCTAGGACTCTTTGACGCGTCAAAACAGGGCGACTCTATTGTTAAGTATATATTCTCATTGCTTGGTGTTAAGACCAGATTTGTCAATGAAGAACAACAGGATGCCGCTTCGGTTGTGAAACTTAAGACATTGCCTTGCCTTCTGCCCAGACTCGACTACGACTTTGTCGCTGCTCCCGACCTGGCACAAACTATTGTCGTTACATGTGCATTAATGAACATTCCGTTCCGTTTTACTGGATTGGCAAGCCTTAAGATAAAGGAGACCGACCGTATTGAGGCACTTAAACGCGAATTGCTTAAGTTAGGATATGTGCTGCGCGACGAGAACGACGACACTCTTATATGGGACGGCACACGCTGCGAACCTACATTCGAGCCTATCGACACTTACGAAGACCATCGTATGGCAATGGCCTTTGCACCAGCAGCAATCAAATATCCTGGACTCCGTATCAACAATCCGCATGTTGTTACAAAGTCGTATCCGCAATATTGGGACGACTTGGAGAAGGCGGGATGGAAGATTGAGAAGGTAAAGTAGCAGACTCAAGACCATCTTGCTTACCTTTTAGTAGCTTTAACAAACAAATAAGTGTAAATGCTGATTCTGATATTATCAATAGTTGCACTCGGCATCTTTGCAGCCCTCTATTCGCTGCTGTCAAGCCGTGGCAAGCATGACGACGAACCTATAAAGGTGGCACAGACATGTGCCACCTGTGATGGTACACCCACCACAAAGTGCGAACAAGACTGTATGATGGAGGCTTCAACCAAGCCAATTGAATATTTCGATGACGAGGAACTCGACTCATTCATTGGTCGACCTGCCGATAGCTATACCGACGACGAAACTGAACAGTTCTCTGATGTGCTATATACCATGCGTCAAGACGAGGTTGCGGCATGGTGCCGAAGCCTTAACCTCCGCGGCATACAGTTGCCAAACCAGATTAAGGACGAGGTTGTAATGATGATATCCGACAATTGAAGTTACTCTTTAGATGTGAAAAGATTTAATTCCCGACATATTATCCCGCTCATTATCGTTGCCATCATTGTGGCAGCGACAGGATGTTCTACGCAGAAAAACACGGCTAAGACTCGTTTTTGGCACGGCTTCAAAGCCAGATACAACACCTATTATAATGGCTCGCTTGCTTATATCGACGGCTCATTGGAAAAAGAGAACGGCAATAAGGACAACTTCACAGAGATGTTGCCATTGTATACTGTTTCTAATAAGCAAAGCCGCGAACTGGGCAAGGCCAACTTCGACCGTGCCATAGAGAAGTGTCAGAAAACCATCAAGTTGCATAGCATAAAACGCCGACCCGAGTGGACAAAGAACCGACGCAAGACCGAAAAAGACATTGAGTGGTTATCGCGTCGCGAGTATAATCCTTTCCTGTGGCGCGCATGGCTGCTTATGGGCCGATCGCAATTCTATAAGGGAGCCTTTGACGAGGCTGCCTCAACATTCGCATATATGGGACGCCTGTACCAAACCCAGCCTGCCATATACGCAAAGTCGCGTGCATGGCTTGCCAAAAGCTACATAGAGGAGGGATGGCTTTACGATGCCGAAGACGTGATACGTGGTATGGAGCGCGACTCTATTCATTGGTCGGCACGCAAGGAATGGGATTATACCTATGCCGACTACTATATACACACTGGCGACTACGCCAAGGCTGTGCCCTATCTGCGCCGTGTCATCAAGCACGAGATGCGCCGCAAGCAGCGTGCAAGGGAATGGTATCTTATGGGACAGCTGCAAACAGCACTTGGCAATAATACCGAAGCTCTTAAAGCATACAAGAAGGTTGTGCGACAGAATCCACCTTATGAGGTTGAGTTTAATGCCCGCATTGCTATGACAGAGGTGTTGTCGGGCGCACAATCCAAGAAGATGATAGGCCGACTGAAGCGCATGGCTGCATCCGACAAGAATAAGAACTATCTCGACCAAGTATATTATGCACTTGGCAACATCTATATGTCTCGCCAAGACACAGCAAATGCCATATCTGCCTACGAGCGTGGTGCTGCCAAAGCCACACGTTCGGGCATAGAAAAGGGTGTATTGCTGCTTCGCCTCGGCGATATATACTGGTCTATGGAGCGATATGGCGATGCCAAACGTTGCTATGGCGAGGCTATAGGCATGCTTGACAAGGAACGCAAGGACTACGAGCAAATGTCCGAACGCTCAAAGGTTCTCGACCAGCTTGTTCCATATACAGATGCCATTCATCTGCAAGACTCGTTGCAAGCACTCGCCAATATGAGCGAGGCCGACCGCAATGCTGCCATCGACCGTACTATTAACGAGCTTAAGCGTAAGGAACGCGAGGAGCGTCGAAAGCAACAGGAACAAGATGCCCAGCAGACCATAAACAAAAACAGCGGTAGCAATACTGCCATAAACAATCGTCCTAACGCTGCTCAGCAGAACAACCAAAACGCTAACGCCATGTGGTATTTCTATAATCCGATGGCCGTTAGCCAGGGAAAGGCTGCCTTTGAAAAGCTATGGGGCAAACGCGAGAATGCCGACAACTGGCAACGTATAAACAAGACTGTCGTAGCTATGCAGCAAGACGAGCAAGAGATGTCGCAAGAACAACTCGATTCTATTGCTCATGTCGAAGCGGTTGCCGACTCATTGGAGCTAATTGCTGACAGCGCACAGAACGATCCGCATCGACGCGAATACTACTTGGCACAGATTCCATTCAGCAAGGAACAAGTCGAGACAAGCAACAAGGTTATAGAGGATGGTCTCTTCAACTCGGGTGTAATATTCAAGGACAAGCTCGACAACCTGCCTTTGGCAGAGAAACAGCTTGTGCGTCTTGTGTCATCTTACACCGACTACGAGCATCTTGCCGATGCCTACTATCACCTATACCTATTATATATGCGCAAGGGAGAGACACAAACTGCCGACTCTTACGTAGAACGACTTAAGAAGGAGTATCCCGAAAACGAGTGGACTACACTACTCTCCGACCCTCACTTCGTCGAGAATGCCCGTCTTGGCACAGCTATGGAGGATTCGCTTTACGCCTCTACATACGATGCTTTCAAGGCTGCCCGCTATAAAGAGGTGGCTGCCAACGTACGTGTGTCTACCGAACGCTTTCCACTTGGTGCCAACCGCGACAAGTTTGTATTCATAGGCGGACTGAGCAAGCTTAATGAGGGCGATGCCGAAGGATGTCTTGCCGACATGAAGATAGTTGTTGATAAATATCCACAAAGTGGTGTGGCTACTATGGCTGGTATGATTGTCAAAGGAGTTAGCGAGGGCAAACGTCTACATGGAGGTAAGTTCGACCTTGCAGGTGTATGGGATCGACGAACTGTTGTATTGCGCGACAGCGACTCTACTGCCATAAAGCCGTTGTCTGACGACCGCAACGCTGCCTTTGTATACGCTATTGTATATCGACCAGATTCGGTAGACGAGAACAAGATGCTGTTCGAATTGGCTCGTTACAACTTTACAAGCTACATGGTGCGCAACTTTGAAATAGGTGTTGAAGATGCCGACGGACTACATCGTATGACTGTACGCGGATTCCGCAACTACGATGAAGCATTGCAGTATGCACGTCAGCTGCACAAGCAGACATCTGTTACAAGGCTTATTGGCAACGGTAGATTGTATATAATAAGCGAGCCTAACTTACCGTTAATTGGTAAACAGTACAGCTATACCGACTACGAGAAGTTCTATGCCAAGCATTTCGCTCCGCTTAAAACAAGCACAGAGCCATTACTTAACGAGCCTGAATTTATTGCGCCTACCAAGTCGAAGACCGAAGAAAAGCCGCTCGACAACTTTGACAGCCCGTCTAACGACACGCTGAACAATACTAACGTGATCATAGAAGACGAACCTGCCGACAACAACACTGGCAACACGGTCATTATGGATGATAATACACAACTGCCTAACGCTGGCAACACCGAGACAATTATCGATGAGAAACCAGAACCAGCGGTTGACAATCAGACCGTAATAACCGACTTGGAGCCGGAGACTAAACCAATGGATAAGACGGAAACAATAACCGAGATTAATCCTGAACCAAAGTCTCAGACCAAGCCTGTGGTTAAACAGGACGTCAAACCTGAGGTTAAGCCAAACACAAAGCCTGTGACTACAACAAAACCACAGGTTAAGCCTGAGGCAAAAACCAAACAGGAGCATAAGACAGAGGAGAAACCTTCGGCAAGAAAGATTGAGGACGAGTTCTACTTTGGCGATACACCTACCCCATCGCAGTCGACTGCAAAGAAGACTCAGCCTACATCTAAGGACAAGAACAAGGATACCGACTTCGATAGTGACGAATATTACGATCTGGAAGGATTCTAATTAACAAAACCATATAAACATATATGACGACAGGATATTTGCTTTGGTGCGACGATGAGATTGAGCTCCTTCGCGCCCACATCATATTTTTACAGAAGAAGGGCTACGAGGTGGTAACGGTTAGCAACGGTACAGATGCCATTGAGCAATGCCGTCAACACACGTTCGACCTCGTGCTGCTCGACGAAATGATGCCTGGTCTTACAGGTCTCGAGACGCTGCAACAGATAAAGGAGATACAACCTGCCACGCCCGTCGTTATGGTAACGAAGAGCGAGGAAGAGAACATCATGGACCAAGCTATCGGCTCAAAAATTGCCGATTATCTCATAAAGCCGGTTAATCCAAGCCAAATTCTGCTGACGCTCAAGAAGAACATCCACAAGAAGCAGATTGTGACAGAGGTTACACAAACTGGATATCAGCAGAACTTCCAAAACATTGCCATGCAGATTATGGATAGCCAGTCGACCGACGATTGGAAGGAGGTTTACCGCCGCCTTGTACATTGGGAGCTCGAGTTAAGTTCTACCGACTCTAATATGACCGAGATGCTTGAGATGCAGAAGGAGGAAGCCAACAACGGTTTTGCCAAGTTCATACGCCGCAACTATATGGATTGGGTCAAGCCCGGAGTCACCGAACGCCCACTTATGAGTCCAGACATCTTCAAGCGCAAAGTGTTTCCATTGCTCAACAATGATCAGAAGGTGTTCCTTATTGTCATCGACAACTTCCGCTACGACCAATGGCGTGTGCTATCGCAAGAGATTGGCGATATGTTCGACATCGACGAAGATATGTATATGAGCATTCTTCCCACCGCAACCCAATATGCACGCAATGCTATCTTCTCCGGACTTATGCCCGAACAGATAGAGAAAATGTTTCCTGATCTGTGGGTTGATGAGGACGATGAGGAGGGCAAGAACCTCAACGAAGAACCGCTTGTACGCACGCAGATAGAGCGTTATCGTCGCCACGACACCTTCTCATATCATAAAATAAACGACTCGGTTGGTGCCGACCGCTTGCTTGAGCGCCTTAACGAACTGATGAAGAATGACCTAAATGTTGTTGTTGTCAACTTCATCGATATGCTTTCTCACGCCCGTACCGAGTCTAAGATGGTGCGCGAACTTGCCAATAACGAGTCGGCTTATCGCTCTATCACCCTATCGTGGTTCCGTCATTCGGTCATGGCCGATTTGCTTAAGGCATTGGCCCAAAAGGATTGCAAGATTATTCTAACAACCGACCACGGCTCTATACGTGCCTCTAAACCGGTAAAGATTATTGGCGATCGCAACACCAACACCAATCTGCGTTACAAGTTGGGCAAGAATCTCAACTGCCAGTCAAAGGATGTGTTTGTGATTAAGAATCCACATGAGGCTCAGTTGCCTGCACCAAACATCTCCACATCATACGTGTTTGCCACAGGCAGCACCTTCTTTGCCTACCCCAACAACTACAACTACTACGTGTCCTATTATAAAGACACGTTCCAGCACGGAGGCATATCAATGGAGGAAATGCTGATACCGCTGATTACGCTGAGTTCGAGAAAGAAGTAAAAAGAATAAAATAACAATATAACAATGGAAATTAAAATCAACTCCTTGGCAGACATCAACGAGGCTGCCAAGCAATTCATTGAGAACATGGGCGACGGCAAAGTGTTCGCCTTTTATGGCAAGATGGGTGCTGGTAAGACAACATTCATAAAGGCTATATGCGAAGAGCTTGGTGTAGACGACGTCATTACATCGCCTACATTCGCTATTGTAAACGAGTATCAGAGCGCTACAACGGGCGACTCAATTTACCATTTCGACTTCTATCGCATCAAGAAACTGGAGGAAGTATACGATATGGGATACGAAGACTATTTCTATAGCGGCTCGCTCTGCTTCCTCGAATGGCCCGAACTTATAGACGACTTGTTGCCTGAGGATGCTACAAAGGTAACTATCGAGGCTACTGATGATGGCGGAAGAGTAGTGAAGTTTTAAACGAAGGCGGATTCTATCCATACCTTTATTCGTATTACACCTTATATATATATAATATGAGGATGTGTCAAAACTCAAACAATGCGGGCTGAACCAAAGGTCGCCGGCGCGAAGCGGAAAGGCAAAGCCCAAATTGCGACTTTTGGCACACCCTCGTATATTTTATATCATAAAGTTTAGGTTTTCCCAAACACTGATAATATTACCGTCACACTCTTTCCTACTAACCAGCCTTGCCTCCTTTGGCATTTCAGGTGCCTTAGTTCCGTCATCCACCGTTATTGGTGCCGTTTCTATGCGTATTTCATCCCATAATCCGGCATCGATAAACGACTGCAACGTGGTGCGTCCTCCTTCAACAATAAGCGACTGACACTTTTCATCGTATAGCCATTGCATAAGTTGCGGCAGTACGGGCTGCTGCATGTCCATGCCCTCAAATAGCTTAATCTTGCTGCCAATAACAATACGGCGAGGCGATTTACCAGCCCAGTCGCGTGTGTTTAGTTGCGGATTCTCGCGCTCGTCTGTCACACGTCCTACCAATATGGCATCGTTCTCGGCACGCAGTTTGTGCGACAACATACGTGTGTATGCAGTAGATATTGCAAGAGCCTTGCCATGGTCGTCTATAAAGTGGCTGGCTGTTTCGGCCCACTTCAGCAGGATGTATGGCCTATGATGCTCGTTGTAGGTCATAAAACGCTTGTTAAGTTTGCGGCACTCAGCTTCAAGCACACCCACCGTCACCTCTATTCCGGCATCCTGTATCTTCTTAATGCCACGTCCCTTAACCTTGGCAAAAGGATCTACACACCCCACAACACATCTCCTTACACCTTTCTTTATTATAAGGTCGGCACACGGAGGCGTCTTACCATAATGCGAGCAAGGCTCAAGACTAACATATATAGTTGCCTCATGCAGCAGTTGCTCGTCCTCAGGCTTAACCGAGGCAAATGCATTCACCTCGGCATGCCCTTCGCCACAACGCACATGATAACCTTCACCGATTATTCTACCATCGGCTGCCACTATCACCGCTCCAACCATAGGGTTAGGCTTAGCATTCTGCATACCGTTGCGTGCCAATTGCAGGCAACGGTGCATAAACCTTTCATCGGTTGTCATTACTGTCTTTATTCGTTTTAATTTCAATAATGTGGAGGGGTGCAGTCCGTCTTCTCACTCGTAAAGCTTAAGCCTCAATAAGCGTAGCCTCACCATCCTTCCAAGCCTCAAAGTAAGGCGGTTCGTCGCGCAAAGAGATATCATCGTATACAAACTCGGCAACAACAGTCTCCTTACCGTCAGGCAGAATCAATCCCATCTTGCCGTCACGCTGTGCTATTACAGGCAGAGTGCGCAAGTCGTCCACATACACATAAGGTGTGCGTAGGAAGTCGTAGTGTGCCGGAATAAGCACATTGCCCTGATGGTCTTTGATACCAAACTTGCCGTCCTCCTCGTACACATCATGATACTGCTCATACTTGTCGCGTATGCGGTTGAGGTAGAACACCATCTTGCGCTTGTTGTTCACCAGTTCTACAAGATAAGAGAAAGTGTCCGAATAGTTGGCCATAGCGCGTGCAAGCACTATCTTGAAGTCAAGTCCAGACAGTACCTTGCGGTTCAGGTCGATGTAGCGAGCTATGGCTTTCTCCTTCTCTGGAATAGTGAGTGTGGCAAGTTGCTCTTCAAACTTAAGCATAATGGCCTTCGAGCCCTTCATTGCCTTGATGTAGCGATGAATCTGTCGCGCCATTTCGTCGCATACGAACTTGTCTATGCGCTCCATCTCGATACTGTCAACATAAGTATCTTCGAAGTTTTCTTGTGTTATCTTTTTTTCCATAGCGTTATCTTGGTTTTAATTATAGGTATTTGTATACCGCCAAAAGTACGATAAATTATTGAAACTTCAAAGAAAATGCCGTTATTTTTATCATTTCCACCCACAAGCCGAATATTATTGCTACCTTTGTACATTATAAAACTTAAAAATAAAAACCGACAAGACAATGAAGAAAATCATTCTTTCTGTATTGATGTGCTGTGTTGCAATGATAGCAGCGGCACAGGTAGAACGTCCTAAACTGGTTGTTGGTATTGTTATCGACCAAATGCGTTGGGACTATTTATACTATTATTACGACAAGTATGGCGAGGGCGGTATGAAGCGTCTTATCAACGAAGGTTTCTCTTGCGAAAACCAGATGATAAACTATCTGCCTACCGTTACCGGCGTTGGACACGCAAGCTTGTATACTGGTGCCGGTCCTGCCACTCACGGCATTGCTTGCAATACATTCTATAAGGACGGCAAGTTTGTATATTGCTGCGACGACGAAAACGAGCAGACTGTTGGCTCTAAGTCGAAGGTTGGAGCTATGTCGCCTCGCAATATGATGAGCACAACAATTGGCGACATACTGCGTCAGGCTACCAACTTCAAGGCTAAGGTATATGGTGTAGCACTTAAGGACCGTGCTGCTATCTTGCCTGCTGGCCACTCTGCCAATGGTGCCTATTGGTACGACAAGTCGATTGCCGGATTTGTTACAAGTACATATTATATGGACAAGTTGCCCGACTATATAACCAAGTTCAACAAGCAAATTGGCATCAAGCCGGGTATCGACCCTAAGTCTATTCCCGCCGGTGTTACCACAACATTCAACCTTGCCGAAACCATTATGAAGGCCGAGAACCTTGGCAACAACGGCACAACCGACATGCTATGCGTTAGCATATCGTCTACCGATGCCATCTCGCATACTACAGGTACATGGTTGTCTCCAGGCAAGGAGAACGAGGAAGTGTACCTTACACTTGACCGCGACCTCAAGAAGTTCTTCGAAGCTCTCGACAATCAGGTAGGCAAGGATGGATACCTGCTATTCCTTACTGCCGACCACGGTGGCACACATAATCCCAACACGATGAAGGCACACAAGTTGCCTGGTGGTTATGCCGACGTTAATGCAGAAATAGCTACAGTTAACGATGCTATGGGCAAGCTGTTTGGAGTTGAGGGCAAGTACATCCACAGAGTTTTAGACTACAGCCTCTACATCAACCGCGACTTCCTTGCGCAGAACAATCTCTGCTACGATAAGGTTAAGGCTGCCATCATCAACGAGTTCAAGAAGAAGAGCGAGATATTCCCATTTGTCATCGACAACGAGAATGCTGCTATATCCCCTGTTCCGCAATGGATACGCGAGCGTGTGATAAATGGCTACTACCGTGGACGTACTGGCGACATCACTCTAATTGTTCGCCCCGATCACTTTAGCTTTAAGGTTAAGGACGACTACTTTGGTGCACAGCATGGTGCATGGACTCATGCCGACACCCACATTCCTCTTGTGTTTATGGGATGGCATATCAAGCCTGGCAAAACCAACAAGCTTACATATATGGTAGACACAGCTCCTACCGTATGCTCTATGCTTCACATCGAGGCACCTTCTGCAACAACCGGCAACCCGATAGTTGAGGTAGTTGACCAGAAGTAATAACAAGCCATTTGCAAATACAGAAACCACATGCTCATAATTAAGGTTTCTGCTCCTTATATAATAAGGTTCATCCGGCATGCAGAGTGATATTAGCCAATATTTAAGCTTACATCAATCTGCATGCCGAATGAACCTTATTTACTTTTCCAACTATCCCAGTACCGTTTCTTGTACCATATAACTGGTACTGCAGTTTATATTGACTGGTACTGGAGTTTCAGTTAACTGGTACTCCAGTTTATATTGACTGGTACTGGGATGCAAGATATATGTACAATATAATCCACACTATTTACAATTTAATTCAAATCGAGCATCTTCGCATTTAGTTAATAAAGTATAAAGAATATGTAATTATATTGCAGCAATCAATTCTGTATACTGATTTTGCATCAGTTAAAACTAACATCTATTTACAAATATTTACAAACCAACATTTTCAAGCAAATGAAACAACGAATCAGCAGTTTTATGATTGCCATAATTATGGTGATCACAGGAGTACCGTTCGCATTTGCGGGGGGGGGTAATGCCCGCAGAAATATGCATGAGTGTTAATGCTCAAAACGTTATTGAGGAGTTTAAGAAGAATCATTTGCTTGCAGGAAGTCAAAGCGTTGTCTATACTGTCCCAACGTGCAAATGTACTGCGGCACCTAAAGGATACACGCCTTTCTATCTTAGTCATTATGGACGACATGGCTCTCGATATCATAATGGCGATATTTATAAGTACACGTACAATCTTATGAAGAAGGCTGATGAGGAAGGAGAACTGTCTACTTTCGGAAAAGAAGTATACAGCAAGGTTAGGCTACTATACAATGAGGCTAATGGACGTGAGGGCGACCTGACAAGCATTGGTGCCCAACAACATAAAGGTATTGCTGCACGTATGTACAATAACTTTCCTGAGATATTTGCCGGCAAGCAGACCTGTATTGACGCTCGCTCAACAGTGGTTATACGAAGCATATTGTCTATGGAGAACGCTCTGCAACAACTTAGTGCCTTAAATCCAAAGCTTTCGATACGGCATGATGCTACTGAACACGACATGTACTTTATGAACTACAGCAACAATGAGGTGGACTCCATACGACTTGCAACCAAGAAGATGCAAAGAAGGATGTATGCCAAGAACATCAAATATGAAAGACTGATAAGAAAGTTATTTGTTAACGAAGGATATTGGCACGATTCGATTGACGCTAGAAAGCTAACTATATACCTATTTAAATTGGCTACTCATGTACAGAACTCGGAGATTAAGAAATCTATAGAACTGCTGTCGCTCTTTACTCCACAAGAATTGTACGACCAATGGGTTGTAAACAATGCCATGTGGTATATCAAATATGCCAATGCCTCCCAATCAAACCAGGCTATGCCCAAAACACAAAAAAATCTTTTGCATCAAATAATTAACGATGCCGATAGTTGTCTTAAGTTGCCCTATCCTTCGGCATCGCTAAGATATGGACACGATACGGTTGTGCTTCCACTTTTATGTCTTATGGGGATAGACGGCGCTGATAAGAATATAGATATCAATGGCACAGACAAGCATATGGATATAGACAAACTTCCCGATAATGGATGGTGCGATTATAAATATGTACCGATGGCTTGCAATATCCAACTGGTGTTCTATCGCTCAAAGAATAGCAAGGACCAGATTCTGGTTAAGGTGTTGAGAAACGAAAAGGAGGCGCACCTTAATGTACCTACCGATAAGTGGCCATACTATGAATGGGAAGAGGTAAAGGCCTACTTGCTCGGCGAGCTCCCGCTCGCCGAGCAAGTAGCAGATGGCGATGTTGCAGATAGCAAATAAAATAAAAACAGCTTTTCTTGCCTAAGAATTCCAACAATCAAATAGCTTCTTCAAGTCTACATCCTTCAGTTCTTCATTCTCATTGAACGTCTGTTGCATCAAGCAAAGCCATTTGCTCATGCTTAACGAAAGTGACTTGTTCTCACCCCAATGGTCTTCGACATCTTGCATAAGAGCCTCATCAGGATTACTCAGCAGCTCAGTTATCAGTGTCCGGTTTTGATACAACGTCTTAAGTACCTGCGGTTTCTTCTTCTTAAACACCACACCACCTATTTCGTCAACTTTTCCTCCTGCACTAAACGTATCACGTAGGTTTGAGCATATCACAGAATAGCGGCTGCACATCCATAATGCTGCCCTCTTATACTTATCTTGCTTTGAGCCAAAGAGCTCTGGAAAAAGTATAAACATTCTCGCTGTTATATCCGATTTCTCACACAAAGACAGGTCGGTAAAGAATCTTATCATTATCGACGACGACACTTCGGTATTAGTATCTCCCATCCACCACGGCATCTCGTATTTGCCTTTGGTTTGATTTGCCCGCATATAGTACTTCCTTACACTATTTATCTTCTCCTTTTCACCAAGCAGACGGAATGTATCATACTCCACACTCATCTTTTCAAATATGTTCTTTTCTCCTTTGTCAGCAAGATTCATATCTATAAGATAACGTGGAGCGTGTGTCACAGCTATATTGCTAAGGCATTGCTCGTAGGGGCGACAACGAAACTCGGGAGTTTTTCCACCCAATTTGGCAAACAACATATATATGCGCGACACATCTGGTATACGGGTACTCTCAACAATACTACTTCCAGTAGATGTCCAGGAATCCGACTTTGTAGACTTAACCTCTACCCCGAAATGACCTGCAGCCTGTATGTCAGGAAATTGCAAGCCAGACACGAGCTTTATATTGTCAGCATTGAACGATGTTTGCGGTGCTACATCCTTTAGTGCCTTTAAGGCTATATGTTCCATTTCCGTACCATTGCATTTACGGAATATTTGCCTGTCCGTCTCCGACGCATCGTTCAGCCACGACTCTGCAAGACGCATGAAATGAGCAAACTCCATATCTGTTTGAGTGGCGTCAGACGGTCGTACAGAAATCAAGCTATTAGGAGCCTTATTGGTAATATTGTCAAAAAACAATGCCATAACACTAATCTTTAAAGTATCTATCCCATAACTCCTGCAAGCGCATGGCTATATTGAACGCCAACACTGGAGGTACAGCGTTTCCTATAACCTTATATGCGCCCGATGAACTCAACCTATACTTGCGTCCATCTTTATCGTGCATTACAAATCTATAGTCGGGCGGGAATGTCTGTATCAAAGCACACTCGCGAGGTGTAAGCCTACGCTCTTTCATGCCGTTACTCAATTCCTCGGTATGCTTACCGCCGTGTTCTACTGACAGACGGCGATATTCTATATTGCCATGATGTTCCGAACGTATAGTTGGACCAAGTCCATCAAGCTTTATCTCCGTCTGTCCTTGGCTGCCATTAGTTTGGAATTTAGCCTTTGAGTATACTTTTTGCGAAGGGTCTACAGCATTCTCGGGTTCGGGCAAGTCTTTCAACACATCAAATGTGGTAACCTTAGGTAGCAATCCTTGTCTGCATATATTGCCTGCATGGGTAGGACGTGGATAGGGGTCATACCCTTCGGGGATATTGTCTGACACCAGAGCAGATAAAGCGTCTTCTCTAAGCACATCTTTCCTAATACCTATAAAGATGACACGCTCGCGTGATTCGGGCACACCATAGTTGCCTGCATTTAACACTTGCGGTGGCAGCACAATATAGCCGTCGCCATCGGCACTTGCAAAGTCTCGCTGTATAATATCCTTAACATCACCAAGATTGACAAGACCTTTAACGTTCTCGGCAACAAACACCTTTGGACGAACTATGTCTATCACTTGTTTCATCCAAAAATAAAGCTTGCCTCGTGTTTCTTCTGAAGGAGCATTGTCAAGTCGTTTCTTGCCCATATCGTTTTTGTCCGAATCGAACCCTTTGCGCTTACCGGCAACACTAAAGTCCTGGCAAGGGAAGCCGCCAGTGACAACATCTATGTTTTTAGAAAATACATCAACTCCATTGTTGTGCATTTTCACAAGATCTACAATGCTGACACGGTGGTACATTTCTGGTGTATGACCGAAACGCGACATATATGTGGTCCATGCCGTTTCTGCTTCAGGCAATATATCATTGGCAAAAACAGTTGTAAAATCAGTGCGCTTCAGCAATACCCAATCCTTTTTAACAATACGATTGATATATGGCGAATCATCAGGAAATGATTTGGCGTTGGCTATAAAGCCTCCCTCAAACCCTAAGTCCATACCGCCACACCCAGAAAACAAGGAAAGAACTCTATATTTCTTGCCTTTCTCCACTGGTTCTGCGTTAGGAAAGTTTATCGATAGCTGTATGTCGGACAGAAAATCCGACTTCTCGTATGGGCACAACTCACCCTGTCCGCAATCATCACAACAATGATGCAGACTCTCAACTTTGTCTTTGAGCATAGCATTAAAAACAATTAAGTCTTAATGCGTTGGATGAATATTCTTGAAAACTAAGAATCCTGCAAATACCTATACAAAAAAAACGCGGACGCTTCTTGTCCACGTTCAAGGTACTTGCAGGAAACCTAATATACAGACAAGAGAAACGTCCACGCTATATGTGGACGTCTACTCGCTTATTCTGTATATTGTTCTTCTACCTGCAAGTTTCTGAACGTTTTATGAATAAACAGCAAACGCTTATTATTTTAAACCACGAAAACGGATTGGCCTCGCACGCTTGCGACTGAATCCATTTGCAAAGTTAATGGAAAAAGACCAATCCACAAAATTATACTATTTGATTTTTCAAATCTCAATAATAATTGCTAACTTTACTGCACATTATAAACCAATAAACAGCAACTATAGATGTATCATCTTACACCTACACAAGCATTGTTTTTAGCCGTCTTTCTGATAATCATATTTATGGCGAAAGGTTTCAATAAAGGATTAAAGAAAGCAAGTGGGAAGATAGAGAGTGGTGTACCAGAAATAGACGAACCACTCAGAAACGGATATTCATTTCTGTATTGTATGGAAATGAGAAAGCGTGAAATGATGTACCGTAACGGAGAGTGGGTACCGATGTATGTAGAAAACGACAAGAAGAATTGGTATATACAAGACAAGCTACGCAAGAAAGACATTGCACTAAACAAACACGGCAGATGGGACTTTATTGGTAAAACACGAGAGATGCTTGAAAATAATAACGCTATATAAAGCATCTGTTAGAATGACCGTACCTTTCTTGACCATTACTTGCACGGCGAGCAGGAGCTCGCCGTGCCATAAGAGATAACAATCTTTACTTAGTTCATTTCTCACTTCAATTTGTTGCATTCATCATATACCGCCAGTCCTTTAACCGTCAACAAATATTTCTGACGAGGGTGACGGGGCGAATTTGGATAAAGCAAACAGACATAGCCTTCACTAATGGTAGGATTCAGATAGAGGTCGAGAAAGTTCTTCCGTTCTTTAAGTCCTATTACCGACAACATTTCTCTTACCGACAAGTTCTTATCCCCTATGATTTTTATCAACTCCAATATGAAAGGATTGCTTGTATGCAGTTTGTCTTTTACTTGTGGGGTACTTGTGGGGTACTTGTGGGGTACTTGTGGGGTGTAATTTTGGCTGCACTTTCCATTCATCCGTTGCATGTATATGTAAGTAACGGTTGCGCAAATCCCACTTTTCTCCTAATGTTGTTTATCACTCATACATATACACTACTTAACCTCAAACTCCTCCACACTCTTGAAGCCATTCAGGAAGTCGCGGGCAGCCATACGTTTCTTTCCGGCAGCTTGCAGCTCTACTATCTCAAGCCATTCGTCGGCAGTAGCCACAAACATATGGGCATGCTCAACCTTTATTGTACCAGGAGCGGCATCGCATGCACGTCCGGTCTTGAGCGTCTTGAATATCTTGAGCACAGAGGGAGATGCGTTCACGGCATCCGATTTAGGTGCAAGCGTTGTCCAAGTGCCTGGATATGGACTAAGGCCACGCACAAAGTCGTATATCTTCTTGGCATTGTTGTTCCACTTTATCTCGCATGTCTCCTTAAATATCTTTGGAGCCGGCAACAATTCCACATCCTCGTTCTGTGGCTGCGACGGCACATTGCCATCTGTGGCAAGTACCATATCTATCGTATCCTGACATATCTCGGCACCAAGCTGCATCAGTCCATCGTATACATACTCTACATCCGCATCGTCGGGAATGGCAAACTCGCGCTGAGTTATTATACGACCTGTATCTATATCATGATCGAGGAAGAAGGTGGTGACACCTGTCTTTGTCTCACCATTTATCACAGCCCAGTTGATTGGAGCTGCACCACGATACTGAGGAAGTAAGGCTGCATGAACATTGAATGTGCCAAAACGGGGCATTCCCCATACTATCTCAGGCAACATTCTAAATGCTACAACAGCCTGAATGTCGGCATTGTACGAGCGCAACTGCTCTATAAACTCAGGGTCCTTCATCTTTACTGGCTGCAATACAGGCAGGCCATGAGCAAGAGCATACTCCTTTACAGCCGATGCACGAAGCACCGAACCATGTCTGCCAACTGGCTTATCGGGCTGTGTAACTACAGCTACTACGTTATATCCTCCTTCTACAAGGCGCTGCAAAGAGCCTACTGCAAACTCGGGGGTGCCCATAAACACTATACGTAAGTCTTTCTTTTCCATATCTTGATTTTATTGTTTCAATGTTAAAGTTTCTATGGCTATTAATGCAAAGGTAGGAATTTTAGACGATACATTTGGCGATTTGTGCATAAAAAACCGTAACTTTGCGTTTATTAAATAACACACTATAAAAGATGACACAAAAGGAAGACATTAAAAACGCTATCGATGTAATGCGAAAAGGCGGGATTATACTCTATCCCACCGACACTGTTTGGGGAATTGGCTGCGATGCCACTAACGCCGAAGCCGTTGCAAAGGTATACAAGATAAAACAACGTGACGATTCCAAGGCGCTTATCTGCCTTGCCGACTCGGTAGACCGTGTACAACGTTATGTACGTGACGTGCCGTCGGTAGCATGGGATCTTATGGAGATAGCCGATAAACCTACTACCGTTATTCTTGATGGCGCCGTTAATCTTGCCCCTAATCTCATTGCCGAGGATGGAAGTATAGGCTTGCGCATTACTAATGAGGAGTTCTCTAAAGAACTGTGCTATCGTTTCCAGAAGCCTATTGTAAGCACAAGTGTAAACATAAGCGGCGAGCCTGCTGCACAGAACTATTGCGACATAGTACCCGAGATACTCGAGGCTGCCGACTATGTATGCTGGACACGACGCCAGGAACACAAGCCACACAAGCCAAGCAGCATCGTGAAGATTAGCCGCGACGGACAGGTAACTATCATAAGAAAGTAAACGCAGTTGGCAAGTCAACATATAATGGAACAGACTACTTCCAACACATCAAATATGCGAGGGCTCATGCTGCGCCTATACCAATGGCGCACCGAGCACCTTAGCGACCGCCAAGCCACAATTATCTTGGCGTTCTTCATTGGTTTCTTTGCCTCTGTAGCTGCATTCATACTGCACACCATTATACACGAGATACAGCATCTGCTTACATCGCGCTTCCATGCCGACACGTTCAACTGGATGTACCTGATGTTTCCTGTTATTGGTATCTTCCTCACTTCTTTGTTTGTGAGATACGTGGTGAAGGACAATATATCGCACGGTATTACCCGTATACTTTATGCCATATCCTCAAAGCAGTCGCGCCTTAAGGGGCACAACTGCTGGACATCTGTCCTTGCATCTGCCATTACCATCGGTTTTGGTGGATCTGTAGGTGCCGAGGCTCCTATTGTACTCACGGGTTCGGCCATAGGCTCTAACCTTGGACAGTTGTTCCGCATGGACAACAAGACGCTTATGCTGCTCGTTGGTTGCGGTGCTGCCGCCGCTATTGCAGGTATCTTTAAAGCACCTATAGCCGGATTGGTGTTCACCTTGGAGGTGCTTATGGTAGACTTAAGCATGGCATCGCTGCTGCCTATACTTACAGCTGCGGTCACGGCAACGTGCTTTACATATATATTTATGGGTAGCGACTCGCTATTCAACTTCCACCTTGACGGAGCTTGGATGGTAGATCGTGTACCTGCAAGCATAATTCTCGGCATTGTATGCGGTATGGTGAGCCTATACTTCATACGCTCTATGTCGGCTTGCGAGGGCATCTTCGGCAAACTAAAGCAGCATCGTTATGCCAAACTGGCGTTAGGTGGAGTGATGCTTAGTTCGCTCATATTCCTCTTTCCGGTGCTTTATGGCGAGGGTTATTCGGCTATCAATGTGCTGTTGAACGGTATGAGCGAGGCAGATTGGAACGAGGTGTTGCGCAACTCATTATTCTACGGACACGGCAATCTGCTGATACTCTATATAGCAATGGTAATTGTAACCAAGACTTTTGCTACAGCTGCCACCAATGGAGGAGGCGGTTGCGGTGGTACATTTGCGCCTTCATTGTTCGTTGGAGCCTTTAGCGGATTCCTCTTTGCACGTTTGTGGAACACGTACGAGGTAGGAATTTACATTCCCGAGAAGAACTTCACGCTGCTTGGTATGGCTGGTGTCATGGCTGGAGTTATGCATGCGCCACTTACGGGTATCTTCCTCATAGCCGAGATAACCAATGGCTACAACCTCTTTATGCCGTTGATGATTGTGGCTGTGTCGTCTGTTCTGACAATAAGCATATTCGAGCCGCACAGTATTTATGCCATGCGTCTGGCACGCGAGGGCAAGCTGATAACCCACCATACAGACAAGTCGGTACTTACACTTATGAGTATGGACAGTGTTGTTGAGCACGACTACACGGCTGTTAATCCTGACATGCCTCTTGGCAAACTGGTAAACGCCATATCAAAGAGCCACACCAGTTTTATACCTGTACTTGATGCTGCTGGAAGCATATTGGGCGAGATAGACATAACGAAGATTCGCCACGTCATGTTCCGTGCCGAATTGTACAACAAGATGAGTGTCAGACAGCTTATGCAGCCTATAGCCGCACAAGTGGGTATTAATGACTCGATGGAGGAAGTGATGCGCAAGTTCGACCTAAAGGGCACTCGCTACTTGCCTGTGGTTAATACAGCCGGACATATAACGGGCTACATTTCGCGTTCGCGTGCATACAGCATGTACCGAAAGATGGTGGCCGACTTCTCAAACGAATAAGAAAATAAGGAACAAAGAACATAGGGATGGAGACTCTAAAGGAAAAAACAGCCAAAGGACTGCTTTGGGGCGGACTGAACAGTGGCATACAACAGATTATAGGATTGGCTTTCGGCATTGTTTTGGGCCGACTGCTTGCTCCTGCCGATTATGGCATGATGGCTATGATAAGCATATTCTCGTTGGTTGCCACTGCCCTTCAAGACAGCGGTTTCCGCACTGCACTTACCAACCTTAAAGAGCCAAAGGCAGAAGACTACAACTCTGTGTTCTGGTTCAATATCATAATGGCATCGTCGCTATATGCCATTCTCTTTTTTGCAGCACCACTCATAGGCGACTATTATCACACGCCGAAGGTGGTGCCATTGTGTCGCTATGCCTTCCTAAGCATAGTGATAGCGTCGTTTGGCACAGCCCAATCGGCTTACCTTTTCAAGAATCTTAAGGCTAAACAACAAGCCGAGGCGGGAGGCATTGCTGTTATCGTGTCAAGCACAGTTGGTGTGGTTATGGCTTTCTGCGGTGCCGCCTACTGGTCGCTTGCCACACAAGGCCTGGTATATGTTGGCATCAACACCTTCTTCCAATGGTATTTCTCGCCGTGGCGTCCTACTGTACACGGCATAACATTTGCGCCTGTGCGCCGTATGTTCCGCTTTTCGTGCAAGATACTTGCTACAACCATCATGACTTGTGTAAACAACAATGTGCTTAACATATTGCTTGGCCACTACTTCTCGCCACGCGACACGGGCAACTACAATCAGGCTTATCAATGGAACACCAAATGCTACTCGCTTGTGCAAAGTATGGTGGCGCAGGTTGCACAACCAGTGCTTGTAAGCCTCAACGGAGAACAGGGCAGGCAGATGGATGTATTCCGCAAGATGATGCGCTTTACGTCGTTCATCACCTTTCCGCTGATGTTCGGCTTCGGACTTGTGGCTAAGGAGTTTATCGTAATAGCTATCGGCGAAAAGTGGCTTGCGTCTGCCGAACTGATACAGATACTATGCGTATCGGGAGCAACAATGCCTCTTGCCACTCTATTCTCCAACATGATTATATCTAAGGGTCGTTCGGGTACATTCTTTTGGTGTACCTTCTCGCTCGGACTTGTTCAGATTATAACCATGCTGCTGATATGGCAATGGGGCATACGCAGTATGGTGATAGCCTATATGCTTATCAACACATCATGGTTGCTGGTATGGCTATTCTTTGTAAGGCGACTTACGGGTTATGGCTATTGGCGATTCTTCTGCGATGTAATGCCATTTGCACTTGCAGCTGCTGGTGTTATGGCTGCAAGCTATGCCGCTACGCTATCGCTCAGCAACCTATGGGCATTGCTGATATCACGCTTTGTTATTGCAGCCACATTATATTATATAGTGATGAAGGTTGCAAGAGTAAAGATATTAAAGGAGTGTGAGCGCTTTGTGTTTAAGCGCAAATAAACAAAAAGTGCGGTATTTTATAAAATTATCCGTATAATATAACCATACTATATTATGGCAATACCAACGGCTGCATTGCAGCCGTTTTTTCGTTGAACAGCTCTTTGTCAACACGTCGAGCACGCAAACTTCTAACCACAGGATAGTCGGCAAAATAAGGATCAGACGACATATACCAGCGATAATCCGCAATCTCTTTAACTCCTTTAGCCATAACATCGAGCTTGCGTGCAGACTTAGGACTTACTACCGACAACATACATGTGCCGTCATTAAGTACTACAGCAAGCACAAGAAAGGCTGAACGACGCGACCTACCCGACTCGTCTGCCACTTTACGTCCACGCATTGACGACGTAATTGTTATATGCCAACCATACTTACTGTTAAGCTGGTGCATTATATCGCGAAACACTTTGCCGTGCGACGAAGTGTCGGGAATGCGCTTATATATAATATAATAATGTATCATCTCGTGCAACAGCGTCTCCTGAAACTCTCGCTCGGTACACTCATAATAAGTACTTATGCGAATAACAAAGTCGCTGTACACACGTTTCAGCAACCTACGCGTACACTTGCATGCCATAGTGCCAAGACGTGTACGAGCTTTGGACAATACAATACGGGGCATAGGCAGCTCACCACCAAAGTAGTCGGTGTTGAACTGCCTAAACCATGTACGCAGTATGTCGGTTGTCAATATCATTCGGCACAGTCGGGATAAACAGATGTAAGATATGCTCCTACCTTGTCGGACATAACGGTGGCAAGCACAACCTTGCCGTCAGGACCAATGACATATACTGTAGGAATCCACTTAATGGCATAGGTATGTGCCACAGCCGACTCGCGCATGTTCTTCATATCGCTAACCTGGGTATACTTTATGCCAAACTTCTCCACCCCATTCTTCCACGATTCTGCTTTAATGTCGAACGACACGCCTACAAACTCAACTCCCTTTGGAGCAAACTTCTCGTAAAGAGACATTATATATGGAGAGTCCTTACGACAGTCGGGACACCATGTAGCCCAGAAGTCGAGCACCACATACTTGCCACGCAAGCTCTTAAGCGAAAACTGCTTGCCGTCAATGGTCTTTAAGTTGATGTCGGGAGCATCGGTTCCCGGCTTAAGAAGATTGGTAGTATACTTTGCATCGAGGTCTTCTACCACATTTGTCTGCGCATTAGCAGCGGTTTGGGCATTGATAGCCTGTGGCATAATGGTTAGTGCCAAGGCAAAGAGAAAAAGCTTAATCTGTTTCATATTGGTATGTTCTAAATTTAAATAATGTACATTTATGGTTCACGTAGGAGGTACGGTCTCCGAACCGTACCACTCAAACTGCCAGTTCTCAGGACCATATAGCCACTTGCGTGGTACGGTTCGGAGATCGTACCTCCTACAATATCTTCTAAATTACCTGTTGTCCATTCTTCCTATTCAGTCTGTGTCTTAGGCCAGTTGACCAGGAACAGTTTCTCGGTAGCTCGTGTAAATGCAGTATAAAGCCAGTGTATATAGTCGGGTGTCAGCATATCGTCCGTCATATATCCCTGGTCCACGTATACATGTGCCCATTGTCCGCCCTGTGCCTTGTGGCACGTAACGGCATAGGCATACTTTATCTGCAAAGCGTTATAGTAAGGGTCTTCCTTAAGTTTTTTATAGCGCTCGGGCTTAGTACGCACATCGGCATAATCGAGCATAACCTGTTCGAACAGTCGGCCGCTTTGCTCGCGTGTAAGTGCTGGAGCCTCGGTAGACAATGAGTCGGTAATAGCCGTAACTTGCAACTCGTAATTGTCGTAGTCGGGAAACTGCAACCAGAGATCTACGAAATGGAATCCATAAATGTCGCGTCTATTGCGCACACGTTGTATTACGGCACGGTCGCCATTGGCAATAAACGAAGGCGTAGGCTGGTCAGGTTGCTGCACTTGTACAGCCTGCGACTTAGCCGATGCTGTAACAACGGCACCTGTAGGCAATGTGTTAGCAGCAAGATTTTGCGCTGCCGCCGATGTAGAATCCTTGGCAAGTCCGGCACGATTCTTAACAGCATCCTGCTCAGTCCAATAATAGTTGTTCTTAACAACCATAAGCCAGTCGCCCGACGTAAGTTCCTCCTCACGCCAAAGCACCTGGTTGCGTATGCCTTGATTGTATATATTGGCACGCTTGTTCGATCTTGTCACCACCATAGTCTCGTCCATACCCACCTGCGAATAGCTTGTGGCAAGCGACTCAATAAGTTCGTTGCCAGGCACATTAACGATGTCGGCAAATCCCTTGAACCTAATTTTAGGCAACTCAGTAGCCTCGTCGTGCGTTATCATTTGGCGTATAACGGTAGCATTATATAGTATGCCCGACTCCTGACTCTGTCGCAGCACCTCATTAAGGTCACTCTCGTACAGCGACAATCCATATCCGCGCATAAAGTCAGAGCACAGGGCAGGCGATTCCTCCTCGCCTACAGGTGGCAACTGAGCTTTATCACCGATAAGCATAAGTCGACAGTTTCGACCGTTATACACAAATTGCACAAGGTCGTCTAACAGACATCCCGTGCCAAATACAGCACCTTGCAGCCCCTCATTGGCTATCATCGAGGCTTCGTCCACCATAAATAGGGTATCGGTGTGCATGTTAGGAGCAAGCGAGAAAGCGCCCTCCATCGACTTCTGCCTATATATACGTCGATGAATGGTAGAGGCAGGAGTATCAGAGTTGATAGAGAACACCTTGGCAGCACGACCCGTAGGAGCAAGCAGCACCACACGTTGCCTGAGCCTTTTCATTGTACGCACAATGGCACCAGACAGAGATGTCTTGCCCGTACCGGCCGATCCTCGCATTATCATCACCGCTCTATCGTCGCTATCAGACATAAACGAGGCGAATGTAACAAGGGCTCGGCTTTGGTCGAGAGTAGGCTCAAAGCCGAAGCTTTGGCGTATTTGGTATATCAGTTCGTCGTGTAGCACTTATTTTGATGTTTTGTTTCTTATTTTCATGCAAAGTTACTGATTAGTTTGCAAACGCTAACCCAATGATTAAGAAAAAGCTATAAAAGTTTGGATATATGCGAAAAATCTTGTAACTTTGCACCCATTAATGCTCTAAAAGCGTTTATTCAATTAACATTCAAAATATTTTAAACAAAATGAAGAAGGGAATTCATCCAGAAAACTATCGCCCCGTCGTATTCAAGGATATGTCCAACGGCGATATGTTCCTTACAAAGTCTACATGCAAGACTTCAGAGACAGTAGAATTTGAAGGCGAAACTTACCCAGTAGTTAAGGTCGAAATTTCAAGCACATCTCACCCGTTCTATACAGGTAAGAGCAAGCTTGTTGATACCGCTGGTCGCGTAGACAAGTTCATGAGCCGTTACGCAAAGGTTCGCAAGTAAGGAAAAGAAAACGAAAAATATACTATCCCCCCCACAAAAAGGGATAGACACATTCTTTTTTTGAATATGCACATCGAAAGTGTGTTCTAAGCGTAGTTGCATATACGCTCAGAACACACTTTCTTTTTGCTTTTCATTATACTGAAATCTAATTAATTAATACACTCAATATGAAACTATTGCACACCCTACGCCCGCAAAGCATCCTTTACCTTTGCTTTGCCTGCCTTACATTGTTCTTTGCAAGTTGCGGTGACGACAATAACCCCGTTATTGACGACGGCAAGCCTGTAAACAAGAACGCAAATGTGGTTACAACCGATAAGGCTGTGCTGCGACTGGAATTTCCGGCGCTGAAGAAGACGGGCAGACAACAAGTTATTGTGTATCGTGTAAGCGACCACAAAAAATACGATAACGACCACGTGAACTATGCAGTAGAATGGGATTGTGACAAGAAATCGCAACGCTGGTCATGTTATCAGATGCATCTGGGATATACGGGCAAATACGACCGTGTAACACCAAACAACAACAAATATCCACAAGATCCAAACATTGCTACTGAAGACAGATACGACGATGTTATATACAGATCAGGATTCGACCATGGTCATATATGCCCTAATGCCGACCGTAAATACTCGTACGATGCCAACTACCAGACATTCTATATGTCGAACATGCAGCCACAATACTCTAAATTCAATGGATTCAGCGACGACAGAAAAAACTATGGATTGTGGGCACGTATGGAGATTCAGTTGCGCAAGTGGGTAGATAACCTTGGTCCTAAAGATACCATCTTTGTATGCAAAGGCGGTACCATCGACGACGAGAAGAACATCATTAAACGTATTGACGGCAAGTTGATTGTGCCTAAATACTTCTTTACGGCTGTTCTAAGAAAGTACTATATCAACGGCAAGCACGAATATATTGCCTTAGGATACTGGTGCGACCAGACCAACTCCTACCGCACAAACGAAACCATAAAGCAGCATTGCATGTCCATAGAAAAGCTTGAACAGCTTACGGGCATCGACTTCTTCTGCAACCTGCCTGACGATATTGAGGCTAAGGTAGAGAAGAACTATAATGAAAGCAGCTGGAAATGGCTATAACAACAAATTTTGCGTATTGCCTCAAGTCGCATCATGGGAGTAAGGGGATTTTGTCTCTTGCGACTACACCATATGGATTCTTTACGAAAACGAGTCGTTTTAGAGAGGTATCCGCAACCCGAAATATCAAAATATTACAGGTTGCGGATTTTAGGTTTATCTAACCTTTATTTCGTTCCTGGCATCTTGCGCATGGCACGGTGCTTCAGATTGACGGTTCTTTCTCTCAGCTTCGTTCCTACACCTTCGGTATACTGATAAGCGTTTTTGTTGTCGTGGGCAACATCCGACGCCGTGGAAGTCCAATACTCGCCAGAGAGCGGATAGTCATTATCCTTTATCTTCGTATACTCATTCTTTGAAGGCAGATACCACACGAGGTTTTCTCGCTTAAGCACCGGACGGTAGGCCTCCTTGCCAGATTCGGATGCAATAAGCTCCTTATTGAACTTATTTTTCAATATACACATTCGGGCGGCATATTCAGCAGGGTCGATTGGCAACTTCTTGTCGGGCTTTCCGCCCCAATCCTCCAGTTGCTTCATTAGTCCAGTCACATCGCTAATACCATTGAAATTATACAATTCCCAAGTGTTCTTATTTCCGTCGTCAGGATCGTCCGACACATCAAGGTTAGGCACTTTACTAAAGTCGATGGTAAGACTTTCCAGCTGACCCCAATATGTGGTATAAGTAATATAATCTTGATATTTATCACCATAATACTTTATCTGAATCTTCATAATCCATCTTCTGAACGGACCAAAGAATCCTGTGCCGCCAGCTTTGCTCATGTCATAGGTGATTTTCATATCATTATCCCACAAGAATCCCCACGGCGACACCTTGTCCTCTAAACGCTCGCACCCCAATCCTTCGGTATTCCAGCTTGGGAACAACTGTTCGAGAGTATATACCACAGGAGCCTGTTTGGGATAGTCGTTTGGCTTAAGCTCAAGATCCACCTTTCGGTTTGCCCTATCTATGTTCTCCTCAAGGAAGGCATACACCGTCACTTCGCCATCGCCTGTGCCCGAAATGCTTGACGTGCCTCGGTCTTCCTCCACCCAGTATCCAAGCGAGGTCAAGTCGGTAAGCTCTTTGCAAAGCGTCACCTTTGGCGATTTTGATGTCAACGTCCATCCCTTCTCCAGATACTTCGACCTTATCTTGATTGGACAAATCACATAGTGTGCGTCTTGCAGTCCGGGGTCTTCGGTAAATTCCAATTCGTAGTAAGGCGAAATCGAGAGTCGATAGGTCACGGTTTTGCCCATAGGCCATTCAGCTCCGTTGAGCGACGCACTGATAGTTCGTTCCTTACCCGAATTCTTGTCTTTATACACCACTTCGAGTTTGCTGTCCTTGCCCAATGTCTGTGGTAGCAGCATGAAAGCCGCCTCGCCGTTGTATAGTATTGTGCCGTTGGGCGTGGTTGTGGTGGTAGTATAGTTTGGAGCTATAGAGTAGTCGGTGGTTTCCCCGTCGAGCGTCCATTTCGAAGTAGCCATGTCGTAGGTTCCCGACTTGTGCACATTAGTGATTTTCACACTCTGGATAGAGCCATTGGTCATCTCTGCTCCCGTCAATATCCTCACGGCTGTACACAGATGTTTGAATTGCAGGTTTACTGGAGCGCACGTCGAGCCCGTGCCTGGATTGGACATATAGCCGGTGTATGCAGCCATAATGTCGGGCTGCTTTAAAGCATCGTCGGGTACAGTATATTTTATCGTTGTTTTCTTCACGTCAGGTGCAGGATAAACAGGCGTCTCCGTGAAAACGCCATCATCCGCAGGAGCCCATGCAAGGAAGTTCAGCTGTCGATTGCCGGGCCAGTAGTAGATGTTTGCCGACTGCCACAAGGAGCCTTTCTTTGTGGCAACGTCATCCATATAATATTGTGTGCCGAAGGTGCCGTCGGCGTTCTTTACTTGTGCCACCACCTTGAATTTGTCGTACATGTCCGTAAGCATACTGGCACGTGTGGCATGTTGCTTATTGTTGGCTTCTATTCCGTCGCTCACTATAGCACGCACACACAAAGTGTCGGTCGTCTCATCCGACCTGAGCACATAGCTGGTAGAAGTAACGTCCTCGCCATTGCCATTGGCACGTGTAGCATTGTCGTCATCGGAAATGCCAAAGCGGATACAGTCAGTCAGGCTTTTGCCAAAAGGGTCTAATGTTCCATCGCTGCTGCATGAAAAGAGTGACAACGACAGGAGCGCAGCAGCCATGCCAGCTGTCTTGTGTAAGATATTTTTTCCTTTCATTTTGATTTGGGTTTAAGGGGTTGTAAATTAAATGTGAGGGGGAAGATTATTCCCCCTCAGAAAAGAATTAGTTGTTATTACATTGTTATACCTGTGTCTGTAAAGTTTCCCCAAGGATTTACAGAAACATCAAACTCAATAGGACAAAGTTCATCATCAGGATTGATGTTATTCTTGTCGAGAGTAGCTGTCAGCTGATAGCTCTTGTTTGGTTGCAATGCCAAAGATACTGTTGCAGTATGATCATATACATCGGTTACGCCATGATGTACACGTGTCACCTTGAATGAGATTGTATAATCTGTTGCAGTAGTTGTAGGAATCATGTACTTATGGTCAGAACGTCCTGTCTTGTCATCAACTTTTCCTGTCATATTTCCGAACACAAGGTCCTGCGGATTTGATGTATTCCAGACAACAGCATCTATTGAAGCAGCAAGTGTTGCTGTACCATTAGCATAAGCATTTGTAATCTTAACGTCAGTAACGTAAACACCCGAACCATCATCCATGCCATTTGTAAACTGGAAACGAACACGAGAGAGAAGGTGATTGAACGTCAAATTCACAGCAGCAGGACATGAGCCACCATTATACAAGCCAAAATCGTTTGCTGCATAAATAAGGTCTGTTTCACCTGTTTTATTGTCAAAGGTAAGTGAGCCCCACTCACCGTACTCTGTTGGAGCTGTAAACGTATAAGCATTGTGCGGAGCAAGAGCCTGGAAACTATATTTATAATCCTTCTCCCAATAAACCAACGGAGTGCCATAAGACCATACGCCACCTGTTTTGGTCATGTCTCTTGCTACGAATGGTGCACCTTTCTTTGTTCCATCTTTGCTCTCAAATCTACCCCATATTTTAAATTTCATGAGGTTGTCTGCTGTAGCGTCATTGGTAGTACGTGTACTATTATTCACAAAAGTTTTAAACTCGATAGCATTCTTGTTGTTAGCCATCTCTACATTCTCGTCGCTGCTGCAAGAAGCGAGCATCATACTAGCCGCAGCCATACCAATTAAAAATAGATTTTTCATAATGATAGGTTTTAAATTGTTAATTATTATTTTTAAAGTAAAAGTTATTTTTGTCTCTATTATTTTAGAGGAATAACGACATCTTCAAACTCGCCCCATCCATCTACTCCGACATCAAATCCGGAGCTGCCTTGCTTTCCGTCATCGTCCGAAATCTCTATGCCGCTCACCACAATCACTCCACCTTGCGGTTGGTTGTTGATTTGTTCGGTGACATCGAAGTTAAAGGTCTTGATGATGCCGTTTTTCAGTCGCACCTCAAGATTCAAGGCATTGCTGTGCGGGGCACGTGTTGTGGAGTAGAATCCGTTGGGATAATCGGGCACACCGAACGAGGTTATTATAGCCTGTGCTCCCCACGACTCCATAGTGCAGTCGTAGAGTAGCGTTGCCGTCTCCTTCGATGTGTAGCCACTATTCAGATAAACCGAGGCTGCCATGCCCGATAAGGCTCCGCGCGTCAGCTTGACATACTCCAATCCCTTGCTAAACTCATAGCGCACAAGATACTTGAACACCAACGGGTGCATGGTCACCTCCATAAGCGGGGGCTCCGAGGTTCTCTCCGAGGTATAGCTCTTGTTGTAGTTGCCGTAGAGCATGTCGGGCATGTTCACGGTGTTCTCCTTCGCTCCGGTTTGACTGTTGAAGGGATTACCCAAATAGGTTGATCGGGTGCGGGTGCGTGTAGTGGCCTTGGCAGAGGCATACGAATACATTTCGTCGAAAACGATATATTCGGTGTCGTTGTTGTAGAACAACAGCTGATGCTCTCCAGGACGCAGACCAACGATTTCGCCCATAGCCGCCATGTTTATCATGTCGCTCTGTCCCTCCTTAGGGAAGTCGTGCATTCGCAATCCGGCAGGAATCAGCGGTCGCAGGTCGTCGTATTGCATACCGTAGGTTTCGAGCCATGTGGGAAAGTCAATCCAGTGGGTCGACCCATCCTTTCCTACCTCCCATTCCTGCTGATAGTTGGCACTCACATGCAACTGAAATCTTGGCGCATGGGCGTTGTGGTCGAAGCACAGCTCCTTATGGTCGCATGAAGACAACGAAGTCATGGTAGCAACGACGAGCGATGCAGCCCAGGCAGCCACTATGCCTTTATTCATCACGTTAATCATTTGTTGCCTCCTTTCTTCACATTATAATTGTTATTGCCTAAGAGCCACACCAGCGTCACCTCAATCTTTGTAGGTCCCCACCAGTGTCGGTTGTTGGTGGCCTGCCATACGTAGTGTCCGTCAATTGGAATGTATTCGTAGTAGCGTCCGCCCATATATCCAGCCACAAGGCTGAAATCGATGTTCAGTCGCTTGGCTATTGGCATTGAGTAGCCATATTCGGCACCAAAAGCATAGTTTAGTCGGTTCCACAGCGACCCTTCAGGTTCGCCTGCCATATATCCCTTGCCTCCAAACTCAATGTCGTAGGTCAGGATTTGGGCGTTGATTCCGATGTGATGGCCTTGCAAGGGTTTCTGCTCCGAAGCATGTCCAAACCACTTTCTTGCCGACAGTCCTCCGCCATACACTCTCCAGTAGCGATGCTTGTTGTTGTTGCTCCACCATGCGTACATCCAGTCGGCTGCTAAAGACCATCGTCGGCCAAGCGACACCTCAACACCGATATTCGGAATAGCAAGCGCGTCGTAGAGCATATTCGTCTTTAGGGCGAAATAGCAGCTGCTCTTCGCGGCTGGCATAGGCTGAGTTTCCTCGGGTGATATTTCTTGTGGTATTGTGTCAACAGATTGAATGGGTGTTTTTACCTCTTGGGGTATTTCTGTTTGTTTAGTTTCTTTTTGCTTAATGTATACCATCAGTACGCTCGCATTGCGTATTGAGGGGAAGAACTCTCGCAGCATATAATTCCATGTGCGTCCGAAATTCATGTCCATCAGTCGTTTCTTGCGACTGTCAACAAGAGTACCTTTGGCGTTGTAGGTGTATTCCTGGGTCTGCCTTATCTGGTAGAGCACATCGTCTTTGTGTGGCATGTCCGATCGTTCGACATATATGGCGAGCTTCTGCCACACGTCTGTCTTATCGCACTTGAACACTACGCTGTCTGGCAAGTCAACCCTTTGCCTAATGTAATGCTCAAGGCTTGCGCATCTGTCTGCCACAAGCTGCTTGTTCAGCAGAGACCTGCCTTCTGGCGAGGCCGAGCCGCAGAACGACACGCCCGTAATTTCCATATTGGGATTGCGCTGAACGTCGGTCAGCAAACCTACAATCTCGGCGAGATTGGAAGCGTTGTCACCGTAGTCAAGATCTATCTCGCTTGAGCTTACACGGAAACCAACACATATCTCCTTGCGATAGGTCTGACCTGACACACCTATACAGCATAAGAATATTATTGCAAGATTAATCAGTAGTTTCATAAGAGTTATATATTGTATTTTAGGTATTTAATCAGTTTAGTGTAGTCAGTCCTCTTGCCTCTTTCATTTAAGGGCATAATTATAGCCAATAAAAAAAGTCACAGATTTAGTTGTTTCTTTCTTTTCCAAATATACAACAATTTTTCTCCCCCCCCTCTAAAAATTAATACATTTTCAGACTCTTAACATTTAGAAACATTAAAAACAAGAAAAAAACGGAATATTAAGCCCAAAACAAGAAATACACATTATTATAATAAGAAAAAAAATTCGGCATAAGAAAGATTTCTTACACCGAATCAAAACTAAGTCTTAAATTTTATATTTGGCGGAGATTCAGAATACATCACTATGAGAGCCTGTGTTAGTTATATTCGATAATAGCTTTTTAAGCCCTGACATTACATTACGGCCTTCTTCAACCTGTATTGTGATTGTATTCATATTATATTAAATGGCGATTTAATATAATATACTTGCCCATTTAATATATATTAAATCGCCATTTAATATAATATACTTTGCAAGGCACCTTTGCTACGGCATTTCAAATCCCTTGTACTTCGCCTTCAGTGCATCAGCTTTCTCCATTGTCTTGCGCAAGAACTCCTTGTGTTCTTCGCTATCTGCATTGAACGGACGATGACCCAACGCGGCTTTAACCGGACGCCATTCTTCAAGAAAGCTGCGTGTATGCTCACTGAAATATGTATCGCCAAACCGTTGCCATATATATTCTACAGCCTGGTCGGACGGATGAAGCATGTCCTCACGATAGAATCGATAGTCGCGCAACTCGTCGTTCACTATCTCATAGGCTGGAAAATACTCCACCATATCATGCTCACGCACCACCTTGTCGGCAGCAAGCAGAAGCACGGCTTTTGACAGCTGACTGCCATGAAAGCCATACTTGGCGTATCTTATCGGACTAACCGTAAGCACTACACGCACATCAGGATTGACACTACGCAGCCTGCCAATGGCACGACACAAGTATTCGGCACACTCGTCTACCGTAAGCTCACACTCGGTAAACAGACGTTGAGGGCGCTTGCGGCAATTGTCCACTATCTCTCCTGTCTCGTTTAGTATATACACATGATTGGTGCCAAGCGTAAAGACAGCTGTCCTTGGAGCCTCGGCATTTTCAGCCTCAAGCCTGTCGACATATCGGTCTACTGTATGCAGGATGCTTGCCGGATTGTACATTACACCATCAGGATTGACCACGGCACGAAACTTATCGGCCACGAAACGCTGACCAATATTGTCGGCAAAACAAGAACCTACAAACAACATACGCTCGCAAGGTTCGATGCTGAACCCTGCGAGCGGTATATTTACAGGTGTGCTAAATTGCATAACAGATTATTTATTTAAGTTAAGGAGTTAACTTCTTTACTCCTTACCTTCTTTACCTCCAACAACACACCAGCAACAATGGCAAGCACGAGGAGCAGATAAGCCACATATGCGGCTGTCTCTGTATTCTTTACCGATTGCGGCTTGAATGTAAGTACCACTGTGTGCTGTCCCGGCTTAACGTTGATAGCACGCAAGATGTAGTTGACACGTCCTACGGGCACACTAACGCCATCTACTGTGGCTGTCCATCCAGGATAGTATACCTCTGAGAATACTACAATGCCACCCTTCTGCGACTGTACGGTGTATGTAAGTTCGTTGGCGTCGTACTTCTTAAGCGTTACCAAAGATGTGTTGCCTTGCTTCTGGGCTGTTCCAAGAACATCGGCAAACTTCTTATCTGCAACTGCCTCATGGCGCAAGTTGATAGTTCCTACTGCATCAATCTCCTGGTTGGCATTGTCAACATACTTGATGTTGTCTACAAACCAAGCATTGCCATAAGCATAAGGATTCTGCAAAGGCACAGTCTGTCCGCCCTGAAGCGGAATGATAAAGTAGCGTGTGTTGAGCATATTGAGCACCGGATAGATAGAATCGCCCGGCACACGTGTCATATCACCCTGAGCATTGGCTACTGCAGGCATAAGACGCTGCATCTCAGGTGAGATGTAGTAGTCGATAAGCTCCTGATAACGACGCAACTTGGCTGCATGATATCCACCGATAGACTTGTGATAATAAGATGTCTCGTTCTCGTTGAACGTGTTGGATGCCATGTTCAATACACGATAATCCTTGCCATGGTCTTGCAGAATCTGACGGTCGGTGGCTGTCTCTTGCTGAGGAGTGTCGCGCACACTGCGCTCTACAAACATATCATCGTAGAGATAGCGCTTGTTTACTTGCCACATATCGACAAGACAAAGCACTATGATGGCTCCAACAGCATACTTGGTCTGCAACTTCTTCTTGAGAGCAAGCAGCAATATCACAGTACCCAAGACAATGATGAAGAACGAACGCCAGCAATCGGCGGTAAAGATAGATATACGTATCTCACGCAGATTGGCGATAAGCGGACCAAGATACTCGCTTGGTATCTGCTTAAGCGCCTCCATCTCTGATAAAGAGATAAAGTCGGGGAAGAATACCGAAGGCATGATAGCGAACAGGAATGCGCATCCTGCCGAAAGTGCGAAGCTTATCCAAAGGTAGTCGCGGCGCTTGGTTGCCACAGCACCGAGCGGTGTAAAGAAGATGAAATTGATGACGCGCTCACGCACAGTAACCTTCTCGTCAAGCGATTTTGGATTCTGCAACAATTCCTTTAGGGCAAGCATAGCAAGCAAAGGTATCGTAAACTCGGCTATTACGAGTATGGAAGCCACGGTTCTGAACTTGGCATACATTGGCATATAGTCGAGGAAGAGGTCGGTAAACCACATGAAGTTTCTACCCCACGACAGCAGTACAGACAATACAGTTGCTGCAAAGAGTGCCCACTTTATAGGTCCCTTAACGATAAACAATCCGAGTATAAAGAGCATAAATACGAATGCACCTACATATACCGGACCACTTGTACCTGGCTGATTGCCCCAATACTGTCCCATCTGCTGGTATACCTGATAGAATTGAGGGTCGGCTTTCTCCATAGCCTTCTCGTTGCTGGCAAGCGGAACAGAAGCTCCACCCTTAGCATTAGGTACGAGCAATGTCCATGTTTCGTCGATGCCATAACTCCACTGTGTGATATAGTCGCGATCGAGTCCGCTGTTGGTCTGATTAGCTGAGTTCTTCTTGACAAGCTCGCTCTTTCCACGCATCGACTCTTGTGTGTACTGCCATGTATGGTAAAGGTTGCTAAGATTGACAACAACTCCTAATACAGCAGCAACAAGACATACGCCGGTAGCCTTGGCAAACTGCGCAAGCTTCTTGTCGCGTACAGCCTGCCACAGATAAGCCAACACCATGAAGAAGATGATGAACATATAATAATACGTCATCTGCACATGGTTGGCCTGAATCTCAAGAGCTGTAAACAGAGCTGTTACAACAAATCCCCATACATACTTGCCCCTATAAGCAAGAACAACACCGGCTATCATCGGTGGCAAATAAGCAAGAGCCACAACCTTCCAGATGTGTCCAGCGGCAATAATGATGAAGAAATAACTGCTGAAAGCCCATATTATAGAGCCAAGAACGGCCAGTTCGCGACGGAAGTCGAAAGCACGCAGCAATATGTAGAAGCCCAACAAATAGGCAAATACATACCACACATTCTCTGGCAACCACAGATGATAAAACTTGCCCACCTCGTTTAACACCTGCTGACTGTCGTACGAAGGTGCCATCTGATAAGTAGGCATACCGCTAAACAGAGAGTTTGTCCAACGTGTACGCTCTCCTGTACGTTGATAATACTCCGTAAGCTCTTGTCCGGCACCACGTCCGGCAGAAGAGTCATGACGATAAAGGATGCGGCCCTCTGTGTCTGCCGGGAAGAAGTAGGCAAATGCTATTACCGCAAACAACAACACTACCAAAATATCTGGCAGGAATCGTTTCAATGTCTTCATTATTATGATATATATAAACGTTTATATTTTCCGTTTGCAAAGTTACGCAAAGTATTGCATAAACGCTACGCTTTTCGTGGAGAAAAACGGGGTGTTTATTGAATAAATTTGTACGTTCGCACCACAACACCTATCTTTGCAAACGTAAAATGAACAATCAATATAATAAATAAACAGTCAAGATAGTTAGAGAGTTATATAAAAAGAGTTCATAAAACATCATTAAGTACACATACATACATCAGGTTACGTTTCATACACATTAAGCAATGTTATTAAGAACAATTAGCAAGAGTTTCTACAGAGGTAGAATTCGTAAATGAATGAATTTTGTTGTTGATTAATAATTGTTTTCGTGAGAAAGCAAATTATAACGGCGGGATCTCGTAAAGGTCCCGCTTTTTTTTGTAACTTTGCCAAACGTAATAAAGCTTACATTTAGGCAAGCCAAAACTTCAAGGCTTAAACAATGCCTTATCAAGGCAAGCCAACGAATTATCAGTGCCTAAGACAAAGCTTTATAAGATTAAACCAAAGCTTAATCAAAGCAAATAACAATAATATATATAATGAAGATAGGAATAATTGTGGCTATGGACAAGGAGTTTGCACAGCTCACTACCCTTGCCACCGACATGAAAGAAGAAATGCATGGCCAACGCAAGTTCGTTACAGGACGTATTGCACACAACGAGGTTGTGATGCAGCAATGTGGCATTGGTAAAGTAAACTCGGCTGTTGGTGCAGCCGAGATGATAGCTATCTATCATCCCGACCTTGTTGTCTCTACTGGTGTAGCTGGTGGTGTTGACACATCGCTTGAGGTAACCAACGTTGTTGTAAGCTCGGAGTGTTGCTATCATGACGTATATTGCGGCGACGAGTGCAAACCAGGTCAGGTGCTCGGTATGCCCGAAAGATTTGGCTGTCCAAAGGATTTGGTAGAAAAAGCCACATCACTTGATTGTGAAACACATGTACGCAGCGGACTGATTGTTACTGGCGACTGGTTTGTAAACTCACGAGAGAAGATGCAGTCGATTGTAGACCAATTCCCTGACGCTACTGCCGTAGATATGGAGAGCTGCTCTATTGCACAGACATGCCATATCTACAACACACCGTTCATCTCGTTCCGCATTATCAGCGACATACCACTTAAGGACCATAAGGCACAGATGTACTTCGACTTCTGGGAGCGTATGGCTGAGGGTTCGTTTGAGGTTACACGTGCGTTCCTTGAGAAAATCTAACTGTTAAAACAACAATAATATTATGGACAAGATACCAAGTTTTACAATAAACCACAATCTCTTGTTGCGTGGCATATATGTTTCGCGCAAGGACACTATCGGTGGCGACACCGTCACCACATTTGATATACGTATGAAGGAGCCTAATCGCGAGCCGGTTTTGCATCCAGGTGCTCTTCATACAATTGAGCATCTTGCTGCAACATATCTGCGCAACGACCCTGAATGGAAGGACAGCATTGTGTATTGGGGCCCGATGGGATGTCTTACGGGCAACTATCTTTTGATGAAGGGTGACTTGCAACCTAAGGATATAGTAGACCTTATGCGCCGTACATTCCGCTTTGTAGCCGATTTCGAAGGCGATATACCAGGAGCTGCACCTAAGGATTGCGGCAACTGGCTGCTGCACGACTTGCCAATGGCTCGCTGGGAGGCACGCAAGTATTGCGACGAGGTGCTCGACTGCATCAAGGAAGAAAATTTGGTGTATCCTACAAACGACTAAAATACACCTCTTATATAAAAATGAGGGTGTGTCAAAATAGGAGTTAGAGGAAGTTAAGAAGAAGTTAATCCATCTACGATGGATGGGAGTTAACAGACAAATGCTTTATTTTCAGCAATTTATACATATGTCCGCTAACTTCCGTTAACTTCGGGCGAAGCCCAAACTTCCGTTAACTCCTATTTTGACACACCCTTATTATATACAGCGCTGTAAATATATTTACACAAACAATGTGAGTGTATACAGATATATTACGGCAGCAGGAAATGCCATAAGCGAAGAATCGAAACGGTCGAGCATTCCGCCATGTCCAGGCAGAATGTTGCCAGAATCCTTTATGCCGATAGTACGCTTAAAGAGAGACTCAACAAGATCGCCCCATGTTCCGAAGAACACAACAACCAATCCTAAGCCCATCCATTGTGGTACGGTAAGTATTAGCTCGGTAGCTGTCTCGTGCATATCCGAATTCTGATACATGCCAACAAGAGCTGCAACCAAGAGTACAAGAAGTCCGCCACCGATGCTTCCTTCCCAACTCTTGCCTGGCGACACACGTGGAAATAGTTTATGCTTTCCAAAGAGCGAGCCGCTAAGATAAGCACCCGTATCATTGGTCCAAAGAAACACAAAGATACTTAACGGTGCCAAGTAGTTGTATACAACTCCATTGCCTACACCACGGAATGCCAACACATTGACCATAGCAAACGGCAACGCGATGTACATCTGCGACAACATGGTGTAAGCCCAGTTGTTTATGGGGTTAGGCGCCTTGGTATAGAGCTCGGCAATGAACATGTACACCACAGTAAGCAGATAGGGTATAAACACTGCCGAAGGTACAATGCCTGCACAGAAACCTGCCATGCCAAGGAAGAAGTATACGGCTGCCACTGTAGCAAGAAAGCGGTTTACGCATACATTCTCTATCCCGTTGACAATGCCGGTATACTCCCATACGGTGAGTCCGGTTACGAGTGCAAACAACAGTATCATTGCCTCTGGACGCATAAAGCACACTACTATGGCTGTCACGAATATGACGCCAGTTATCGAGCGTGTTATGAGATTCTTCATTTTATCACTCATCGTCATTAGTATTTAAGTTAGCCTTTTTAGCAGCTTCATGCTCGGCTTGCGCCTCTTTTACCTCATCAGGCATGTCCTCAAGCTTGGGAGTGTTATCCTCCATTAGCTCTTCAGAACGACTAACCCAAGGACGCTTTCCAAAGATTTGCTCCACATCCTCAGCAAATATCACCTCACGAGTCATCAGCAATTCGGCAAGCTTGTTGTGGCCCTCGCTGTGCTCCTTCAATATCTGCTTGGCGCGTGCATACTCATCGTTTATCATCTTGAGCACCTCATCGTCCATAATCTTGGCTGTTGTCTCCGAGTAAGGACGCTGGAACTGATACTCCTGATTGTTATAGTAGCAGATGTTTGGCAAGCGTTCGCTCATACCGGCATATGCAATCATACCATAAGCCGACTTAGTGGCACGCTCAAGGTCGTTCATAGCACCCGTAGATATATGTCCGGTGAACAGCTCTTCGGCAGCACGTCCGCCAAGCAAGGCACACATCTCGTCGAGCATCTGCTCCTTAGTCGTAATCTGACGTTCCTCAGGCAAATACCAAGCCGCGCCAAGGGCACGTCCACGCGGCACAATGCTAACCTTGACAAGAGGATTGGCATGCTCGCAGAACCATGATACAGTGGCATGACCTGCCTCATGCAATGCAATGGTGCGTTTCTCATCATTGGTCATAACCTTGGTCTTCTTCTCCAATCCGCCAATGATACGGTCTACAGCGTTGAGGAAGTCTTGCTTGCCTACAGTCTTATTGTTATGACGTGCCGCGATAAGAGCAGCCTCATTACATACATTTGCAATATCTGCACCCGAGAAGCCAGGAGTCTGACGCGAGAGGAAATCGATATCAACCGTGTCATCTATCTTTACCTTGCGCAGGTGCACCTGGAATATCTCCTTACGCTCAGTAAGGTCAGGCAAGTCTACGCTAATCTGACGGTCGAAACGTCCGGCACGCAGCAACGCCTTGTCAAGCATGTCGGCACGGTTGGTAGCTGCAAGTATTATGACACCGCTGTTTGTGCCAAATCCATCCATCTCTGTAAGCAACGCGTTGAGCGTATTCTCGCGTTCGTCATTGCCTCCCATTGCAGGGTTCTTGCTGCGGGCACGTCCTACAGCATCAATCTCGTCGATAAAGATAATACATGGAGCCTTCTCCTTAGCTTGACGGAATAGGTCGCGCACACGACTTGCACCTACACCAACAAACATCTCAACGAAGTCGGAACCGCTCATCGAGAAGAATGGCACACCAGCCTCGCCAGCTACAGCTTTAGCAAGCAAGGTCTTACCTGTACCCGGAGGACCTACAAGTAATGCACCCTTAGGAATCTTTCCACCTAAGTCGGTATACTTTTGAGGCTCCTTAAGGAAGTCAACTATCTCTTGCACCTCTTGCTTGGCACCAGCCTGTCCAGCCACATCCTTAAATGTTATGCCAAGGTCATTACCCTTCTCGTACATCTGTGCTTTCGACTTGCCGACGCTAAATAC
>ERZ1034753.12-NODE-12-length-67770-cov-18.237200_pt1 | contig 67770 bp, 80 predicted proteins | sample MGYA00520702_ERZ1034753 | MGnify/ENA primary metagenome ERZ1034753 (study PRJEB33766, sample SAMN09781700) | gut metagenome | biome: gut microbiome | host: Homo sapiens | place: Madagascar | study: EMG produced TPA metagenomics assembly of the PRJNA485056 data set...
AGCATAGTCGCCCGATGAACCAATCTGAGCATAGTCGCCCGATGAACCAATCTGAGCAGAGTAGCCCGATGAACCAATCTGAGCATAGTCGCCCGATGAACCAATCTTAGCAGAGTAGCCCGATGAACCAATCTGTTTTCTTCTGTTTCCGTTGTCGTTTAACACACCATCTGCCTTAACTTTAGATGGTGTTGTAATATCTTTCAGCCACTCGACACCGATATTAATGATGTCTGCCAGCTTCAACTCAGCCTTAATCTTGATATGTGAAGAACATACCTTTGTTGACTTTTCTTCTTCGTCAATCTTGCCAGACTGTTCTACCTCGGCAAAGCGAGAGTTTAGCATATCGTAGTAGTCCCATACTTCCAAAGGAGACTTGCAAGCGTGGAAACCTTGTTCGCAACACTTGATTTCTCCGTCCATTTCATACTCTTTTCCTACTTCGTACTGAAATCCACGGCATTTCATATTCTTGTCGAATCCCTTGTACGATGTGATTACATTTTCACTCATATTCTATCTATTTATATCCTTTGCAGGATGGTTAATACTTTGTAATTTCAAATTGGTCGTAAAACGGTGATTTCTTAACATGAGGTATATAACCCAATCCGTTGTTACCTATTACTATCTCCATATCACCTTCGTTATCACAAAGGTCTTGGAGCTGTTGAATAAATTCACTTATAAGCATATTACTTCTATTTATGCCCGAAGGCGTTAAACAAACAATTTAATTAAATCTATAATTGCAAACCACACAAAGAGCACACTTATTGCAATATAGAAAAGTTCCAAAAAGGCTGTCCATAAATCTTTGCAAAGTTGTATTCCTTCATAAAAGAGAAATAAACTAGCAATTATTGAAGCTCCCATTAATATTGTGAAGAAAACAATCGCCATACCTACACCTCCATTTCATAATTAATATTCAAGCCAAAGAGAAGGTGCTGAAACTGATGAACAAAGTTAATACTAGCAAGATTGTGTCTGTCTAGACCTACGCACACCAAGAACTCACCCAAAGTTGTTATATCTTTTGTTATATACAGATAAGCTCTTTTTGTTGTCAATCTATACCAATCATAACCATCATTCTTCCATCCATTCTTCTCCAGAATCTCTGGAGTAAGAGGAATCGGACGAACAGCATTATTACTAATAGAGTATGTTGTACTACTATCATTTAACATGACTACCTTAACAAAGCCATCACTCAATGAAGATATTACTTTAAATATTTTATCTTTAGCAAATTGAAGTGCTGACTTCTTTACCATTACCAAATCTCCTGGAATGTATTCTAACTTATCCAGACGCTTTACTTAACTTCTTTAAAAATTACATCCTTACCATCAGAACGCATATCCTTAAAACATTGATAAGGGCATATTTCTTTGTCAGTAAAGAAACAACCTTCACATGTATCACCTTGCTCAACAACTTCAAGAGTAACGGTTACTCTTTCTCCAACTTTAAGTTCTTTCATTTTCTTTGCCTTTTACAATATTATACACTTGTTTTAACTTATCTGTTGATAAACGTTCAAAATCAGAAGAACTGATAGTGTAGATGAGAGTCTTACGAAGATTCTCTTCTTTAACATCTGATATTTCATTTTCTGTAGGAACAGATATTTTTCTAACATTCCATCTATCACTACTGCATTGCCAGCCCGAATCTCTTCTAAATCTAGCGTTATCAACAACAATCTGAGTCTTTGTTACTTTATTAATTTTGGCGATACGTTTGTAAGACATACCTGTAACTAGTACATCATCACCAGCTACCAAATCTTTAAGCTCTTTCATTGCTCACCTCCTTACTTTGGAAATAAATCATCAATATACAACCAACGAGTAATATTAGCACCCGAACTATAAGCATTCCAATTTTTAAACAGAGCATCATTTCTCTTGAAAGAAATGTAGGTTTTAATGCTTTCTGTTATTTTTGCTTCTGCAAGGACTTCTGCGAACTCTCTTGGCTCTTCGCTAGCTGTATGCCACAAGTTCTTCAAGAACTCTTCTTGCATCCATTTAGCACCTTCCATGAAACTATCAGAAGCAGTAGGCTCTTCATGGTTACTACTGAGCCATCTACTATGTTGCATTGCAGCTTCTTTTATTTTCTTTTCGCCTATCATACGCTTTAATTTCTCATGATGTGGCACTTTACAACCTTGTTTACTGCAAGAGGTTGCGAATTATTGAAATTCTCTATAAACTGACGTTCCATCTGCTCAGGGAAGATGGGCTTGGTAGGCTTCTGGATGGTGATGGTAGCTTGGATTTTGCTACCATCACTCAGTGTCATTAAGCATCTTCTTTTAATCTGTTCTATTCCAAACATATTGCTGTCCTCCTAATATAAGCATCCGTGAAGGTACGGACGAGATTCGTTATACTGCATTTTCAACTTGATGTGCTCAACTAGGTCTATGCCTTCTATGTGGGCTAGGGCGAAGACCTGAACAAGAATATCCTGCAAGCGCAAGGTGTTCATCCATGCTGGCGAGCAGGAGAAAGGGAAGTAGGTCATGCGAGTGATGATGAGGTACATGGCATCAGGAAGGGAGTAGGTTCCGTGCTCGAACTCTACCTTGTGATACTCCTCTGTCTTTTTGAGTTCAATATCATTCATCAGGCAGATTATCTTTTGAGAGTTGTAGAATCCTAAAATCGACATGATGCGGATGGCGATGTCTGCAAACTCAGATTGTACGGTTCCTTCCAAGGATTCCTCGTAGGCTTGCTCCTCAGATACTCCCAGCCACTTGTTGTAGTCTTCAATGCTTCCGTTGCGGCTGTGGCGTTGGGCTTGGATGGTCTCGCTCATTTCTGTGATGATGAGCATTAATGCCTGATTGATGTCTAAATCGGGCTTATAAAAGCCTTTGACTTTGGCATTTTCGTATGCCTTGGTCATAAACTGCTTTAGCAGTTGCTGTGTTAATGGGGTTGTTTCCATGTTGTTTTTGAATTTATTGTTTTCTGATAGTGTTTCAATCCACATAGCTAAGCTATGACTTGATAGTGAATGCCATGTCGTTGAGGGTTCTGCACCAGTTTATCTTGCCTTCTGCGCATAACTCGTTGATGGCTTGGTATGGCTGATGGCATCCTCTGTTGATGATTTCAGATGTGAGGACGTGGGGCGGCACGATGTGGGCAGCTTCACGCTCTGCCTGAATCTCTGCGATGATGGCTAGGATTTTTTCTTTCTCTGTCTTCATGAGGTGAAGGTAAGAATGAGACGTGTGTGACTTCGGACTGGAACAATAATAGTTCCCACATTCCGTTCAAGTCTTGTTGATACCACAAGCCATCGTGCATTGTCCCGATGATTGGGTTGCCTTTATACCATAGCACCATGGTCTTGTGGGTAAACATGTCTTTGTGGGCTTTGCTGATGCGCTTGCCTACCTTGATATATCCAAAAATATCCATAAGCTAGAAGAGTGATAGCTGACCAGTCTTGTCGTGGTAGTGATTTCCTGATGGGAATATCAGTTCCTCGAACATGGCGGTCAGGCAGTTGGTTACTATTGAGTTTCCTGCGAGGGCATAGAGTCTGCTCTTGCTGATGATGAGTTGACCAGTCTTCTCCTTGCTCAGGAGTTTGTCTATGTCAGCTTCGTGGACTCCCATCAGTCGGAAACAATCTCTTGGAGTGTACTTCCTGATTTGGATGGAGTATTTCTTTCCGTTGGGAGCGGTGTGAATGATTTCTTTACTCATGTTATCATATCTCATTTACGATTAAGAATAGTGGGATGTTGTTACCTCCGTGACCCATGGCTGAATTGAGTGTAGGAGAGATTCCATTGGTGGAATAGACTCTGGTCTGCTGCTCTATTCTGCCTTTGGTTTGGAGGTTTGCCAGCTTTATAATTTTGTCGCACATTATAATTTCTTGATGATTAAGACTCCACCATTTGGATAATGACCAGTGTCTAGCATATTCATTACGCTGGTCATAGAAAAACTGGAGGTGACTGCAACAGAGCAGCCATCAGCCGTTTTCGGTATTGAAATCTTCGGGGTAGAGTTTTTCGATTGATTCATTGATGTCTGCTTTACAGAGATACTTTTCTAGGAGTGGCTGAGACATGAAATATTCGGGAGATACATCGTCTTCCAAAATGTCCTCAACCGTAGTCTCTAACTTGATGGGCGAAGGGAAGTGATACTCTGGGTTCGGCTCGTCTTCTGTGCGGAGGATGGAGATTACGAAGATGCGTTCACGATTCTGAGGAACACCATAATCTTTAGCATTCAGAACTTTGTAGAAGGAGGTGTACCCGAAGGAGTCGAGGTCTTTGAGGTACTGGAAGAAGTACTTCCTCATTGACTTTGAGAGAAGACCTTTTACGTTCTCTAGCATCACGTACTTAGGTTTCTTCACGGCTAGCATTCCCTTATCCTGAAAGATAAGGGATGAACGTGTGCCGCTGCCTTCCTCTGCACCCTTGCGAAGTCCTGCGTTAGAGAAGTCTTGGCAAGGTGAAGACCAACTGATGAAATCGAAGTCGGGAACCTCATTCCAATCAAGAAGGGCGATGTTGCCGTAGTTCGGGATTTCCCTGCCATGAAGAAGTCTGTAGGCTTGGATGGCAGAAGGTTCTATCTCGGAAAAGCCAACAACCTTGAAGTCGAACTCAGGATGCTTATCTTTGAGGTACTTGAAGGCTAGGCTCTGGCTGCCATACCCAGCGAATGCTTCAAAGACTCTGATGGGGTGCTGCTTGTTATACTTACTGATTTGTATCATTGTGGTAAACGGTTTCGTAGATGTTACGGATTCCACTGGATGCCCAAGCGTTCTAGTGTTCCGTTGTCACGATATATCTCTAACTGCTTTCTACAGAAGCTCTGAGGGTTTTTTTCGAGAACTTCAATCATGCCATAGATTCGCTGACGGAATGCGTGATTCTTGTCTTCCTCTGTTATCTGCTGTTCTACCTTTGTCTTGGCGATGAGTTGGCTGATTTCGGAAGGGTTCTCATTGACGGCTGCTGGTGGTGGTGTGGCTCCGATGAGTTCGTCTTCCCATCCTCGCTGGTTAAGGAAGGTTTGGAAGTTCTTGCGATATTTTTTATCCTCGGTTGCAATCACATATAATGGAACATATTCTGTAGCTGCTTTTCTGTCAGCCTTACTCATACTATTCCATTTCTTTCTTAGCTTATATTTGCAGCCAACTTTCTTATCGTATAAATTCCAAATATTATCGAAAGTATATTCATCATCCTTGTCAAGGATAATCTTCTTTACCTCATATCCATTTTCCTTTAAAAGGTTAATGGCTTTCTGTATTTCTTCTTTCATATTCTTCATAAGTTAACCATTTAAAACCAAATGCAATATTGTTTCCGTACTTAAAATAGCATTTTCTTCTGATGTATGAAGCATCATATCCTAACTCTCTTTTTACTTCTGCAAATGATGGATATATGGAAATTAATTCATCATTCAAAGATAACTGAACTACAGACCTAGAACGACCTTTATTAATGGAATTTTTAGAATGCCTTTCTTGTGCTGTTCCGTAGGTAGTATTGTAACTAACCGTACACCATTCTAGATTTTCTAAATTGTTGTTTTGTTTGTCTTCGTCCTTATGGTTTATAGAAGGATAACTATTTGGGTTTGGAATAAAACTTTCTGCAACTAATCTGTGAATTGTTTTGTATTTCAATTTAGAATTTTTGCTTAAAGTTACTAAAAGATAGCCATTCCCTTTACATAAATAAGGTTTTAGTATCTTTCCTTTAATCAACCTTCTTCGTTCTGTACCTTTTAAGTTATCTACAACTATCTTGTCTAATGACCGAACTCTTCCTTTTGAAGAAACTTCGTATGAATCTTCAAAATCCTTAATGGGTTTCCAAATTTCATCTGTCATAGTTCACCATTTAAATAATTGTCGATTGCTTGGATAAATTCATCTATAGAGCGGACGATGATGTACTTGCCACCATGCCGTTCTACTTCATACTGGAATACCTTCTGTTCGGGTTCCTGCCTACCTTTCGGTGTTTTATTTTCGATGCAGAGGAAACCGTACTGGGAGGTGCGCTTCAGGAGCAGCATATCAGATACTCCTGCCTTCATGCCTTCCTCTTTCAGCCATGCGGCTTGTCGGGAAGTTCGCTTGCCACCATTAGGAACGGCAAAGAAGACTCCTTCAAGGTCAGGATATACCCCACGGATATACCTGACCTCTGCGGCTTGTAAGTTGTGCTCATCATAGGATGCTCGCTTGCGTGTCTTCTTGCCTTCCTGCTCTAGCTTTGCTTTGATTTCAGCGTAGCTTGCCATTACCAATCGGTTGAGAAAAGGTCGTTGAGAGATTCTTCACCCATCAGGCGGATGGCTTCTTTGGCAAGGTCTTCGTTCTTGAAGTAAACGATTCCTTGATTTACCGTATAGTTAAATGACACATCATAAAGTGTATCATTGAAAATATACCACTTTTTACTACTGTCTTTGAAGTTAGCTTTCCAATCACCATTGAGATACTTGGCGATGTTCTGCAACTTAATGTAAGCGGCTTCACGTTTTGCCTGAGCGATGCTAGTGCAGTTGTTTAAGTCGTTACAGTTATATTCATCTGAATATAGATAGTTGATTTTCTTGTTACCAAGCCAGTAGGTTTTCTTGTTATAGAACAAATCCTTGCAAATATCATCATAAGTGATAGGCTTGCCTTCTGCTGCATCAGAATCCTTCTTCTCTTCGTCTCCTTCAATCTTCTTGCGAATCATCGGCTTGCCATCCTCGCTGATGAAGATTTGGAAACCATCGGGAATTGGAATCTCGGTGGCGGAACCATCACCATTGATAATACAAGAAGACTCTAATATGTTGTCAGACTGACGGATGCCAGTGTGTGGCTTGTCTTCTGTCTTCTCCTCAGCCTTCTTCTTCAAGGTTTCGGCAATCATTTCAGCACCCTTACCAAGGAATGCTCCCAGAAGCATCTGGGCGAATGGATTTAACTCTGAATTGTTGTTGCGCTGGCGGCTATTGCGTCTGTTGTTGCGCTTGTCGTTTCTACGTGTCATACTAACTATAATTTTGTAGAATGTTATTAAACTCGTCTTCTGTAATACCATTAGCCATGAGAATGGTTAGGATGGTATCAAGACATCTACTATATACTTCATTGAAGGCTGGCTCATCCATCTTGGCGAAGGAGATAGACTTGGCTCTCTCCAAGAACTTCTGTCCGTTGAGGTCGTAAAGCGGTTCGCTGAATCCTGACGTTATCAGAAGCTGCTCACGGAATGTGTCTATTGAGCGGAGGTTGATGCGCTGCTGCTCTGTGAGACTATCCCATGCTGCTCTGATAAGGGCGAAGAACTTACGATGAAACTTCACGTTGCGTGGTCGGACGATATTCGCCTTGACGATGGAACCAACCTTTATCTTTTTCATTCCCTCGTAATCATCATCCGTGTATGGGCGAAGACCAGTGGAGGTTCGTACCAGATGGATTTCCATACCTTATATTATTGGTTTGGGGCAGGGAATGGAAGTCCCTGCTGCTGACCACCTGCATATTGAGCGTTCTGCTGAATAGGTTGACCGCTTGCGTTAACCTGAGGGGGAAAAGCCTGCATCTGCTGCTGGATAGGCGCTGGCTGAGGTGGATAGTTGGCTGCTTGCTGCTGAGGAACCTGACCTATCTGACTCTGCATCGTCTGTCCCTGCTGCTGGGCATTTGGTCGTTCTACCTTCCAGCAGTCCAACTGATTGAACCAGCGTCCGTCTCTTGACTGATGCGCCTTCAATCCGATGTTGGCGGTGATGATTTCACCTAACTGGATGCCGAACTGCTGAATCTTGTCTGAACCGAATACCTGAAAGACTGCTCTGGCTGGGTATTGTTGGTTTAACTCCTCAATCGTGTATTCACAACTGCTCCATTGCGTTCCTTTTTGACTAGTGCCCATCTGTATTTGTCCTTGGGCAATAATTCTTCCTGTAAATGATATATTCATAATTATTTAAATTAAAGTTTTACTAAAGATATATCCACCTGCTGTCTTTTGTTCACCTAAAACGTTGTGTAATATTTTCTTGTAACTTACATTCGTTTCTTTTGATGCTTCAATAATACTACCAAATGAGGTAATTAATTGTTTATCTAAGCCGTATAGGTAAACTTTAGTGGCATTTGGATTTTCGGAACCTCTTTTTACTCTAGCTCTATTTGCTAGAGCAACCCGATGCAAAGTTATAGGATTGTTGTTGTTCTCTTTTTGACTTACCCATCTGAGATTGTTGATTTTATTGTTTGTCCTGCAACAATCAATATGGTCTATAAAATTCTTGTCTTTTACTTTTGGCAAAAAGGCACAAGCAACTAATCTATGTAAAGTCTTAGTGACCGCTTTTCCATCTTTGCACAATCTTATAGTTATATATCCATTTTTGCTTATAGAACCTTTGAGTATTTTGTATTTATTTCCGAATGCCGAGTGTGAACCTGACCATTTTGACCTGATTCTTCCTTGGCTACTAACTTGGTATATACCATCATAACCATCTATATCTTTCCAAATCTCTTCCATATTAATTAAGTTTGATTCTTAATGACGGCTTTGTGGTCGTTTCTTTCAGATAGTACTCGTAGTGCTCTGGCTCCGTGTCCTTGAAGAGTTTCGTGTCGAAGGTCTTCTTGGTGGTGGCTGCCACATAAGAATAGGAACCGATATTGGTCTTGATGGATTTCTTCTTGTTGGCCTCCATCATCTTCATTATCTGCTCCTTCAAATCATCCTGCTTAATCTTTAGGGCATCCATACGAGCGGAAACTAGTCTGTACTCCTGCTCTAGTGCCGAGAACTGCTCAGGAACCTCCACCTTATATTTGTAGTCGGCATCCTCAGCAAGATAAGCGTTGATTAACTCGTCTATCTGCTCATCTGATACCCTTGGTAGTGGCTGGAACTTGCTCTGTCCGTTCTTGAACCACATGCAGACTATCTCCTTCACCTTCAAGTCGGGGTTCTGCTCCTCGAACCATTTGGCATAGATGGATAGCTGGAGCGATACATTGTCGTAGTGGAGGGTGGCGGTGGTCTTGTAATCTACCAGATAGATGTTTCCTTCCTTGTCGGCAAAGATTCCATCAATGGCGGATGCGAAGTTCTCACCATCAGTAACAAGATACTCGGATGCCACATAGTGTAAGTCGAATGCGACTAACATGCTATGGAAGGCTAGAAGCTCTTCCGTAGGGTTCGGGTATTGTTTGAGGTCTGCATCAAATATTGAACAGAAGGTTTCAAACGTGTTGTGGATAAGTCCTCCTCGCTCTGCTGCCTTCATCAATACCGATTCAGGAATGTTCTTGTAGGTGTCGGGGAATGCTTTCTTGATGAGCGTTCCTGTGACTCCTTTAAGTTCCTTCTTGCCGATGAAGTACTGGTGAGACTCCTCGATGAATGTGACTCTTGGCACATTCAGGCTGATTTTCTTTGTTGCTTCTGTCATTGTATTATTGGATTCCTAATTCTTTCTTTTTAGCTGATACTGCTTGCATGAACTGAGGGCTGGCGGTGAGCGGCTGATAATGCTGTACTACCCATACCAGATTATCCTTGTTGACACATCTGCTAAGGTATGCCAATCCTTCGTTCAGGTCGTTCGGGTGATACTGGGGTGTTGCTGGCTGCTGGGCGGCTTGTGCTGCCTGAGCGGTTGGATGCTGAGTCTGTGTCTGCTGCTGCTGCGCTGCTCTACTATCCTGAGCATCATACTTGCTATCAATATCAATGATGTTCTTTCCTGCCTCGAAATAAACGTCTGCTGCTACACCCAGTGCCTTCATGGCAACCGACAAGGCATCTGTGAGTGCCATCTTGTAGCATTCATCAGATACGTATGCGCCCTTGCTTTCCATTGATACTTCTGACGAACCTCCTGTTCCTTGGATGGCATCTGACCATTCTCCGTTCACCTTGATAAAGAGGTCGATGTTGCAATAGGCTTTTACCTCGCTTCCGAAAGTCTCTGTCCACTGCTTGGTGATTACGTACTTCCAACCGATTCCGCACACACCAAACTGCTCTGTCATTGCCTTGATGCGCCACATTGGGTTAATGTCGTGCTTTCCTCTTAGTCTTCCTGACTGAATTTGTCTGAGTGCTTGCTGAGGAACGGTTTTGAGTTTGTTGTAATAATCTAAATTACCCATATCTTTTATGTATTAAGTTGTTATTGATACTTCCATTCGTAGCAGCTGCATCTGTAGCCACCATTCAGGTTCTTCTTCGGGTTGTCACACATGGTCGAGAAGATACAATCGTGACAACTGCTTGCTTTATATCTCATATTGTATGGTTTAATGTCCAAATTAAAAACCCCACGGTTCTCACGAATGGTGGGGCGAGTGTTTTATGTCTAATAATTAAACTGAGCGGTCGCTACCGCATCGCAAATGTAATCTGTATGGTATATAACATGTCAATTTATGTGATTTCTATCCAAAAAGGAGGGGCAGTAAAATGTAATGATAAAAACTGCCACCTCCGTGGAGCGACATCTATACAATCTTGCCGGATGCTGAATCGCTCCTTGGTTCCCTTCTGCATTTATGGAGGCTTAGGACTCCCAGCACTAGTAATCGCACACATTTTGATATATCTAAATTTTACGAACATGAACCTATTTACCAATGTGAAGAAAGAAAGTCAACGTGCTGGCTGCATTAAAACCGATTTGTAGTTGTGCGCTTCTACCTTTCTGCTACCTTATCTTTAAGGGTCACGGCATGAGGTCTGCATCTTCACAAGTGAACTCCAAGCGTTCCAAATTCCACCCAGTGGGTGTATGTATTAGCTTGCCACTTCCACGTCTAAGCATCATCTGTGGTTAATAATGCTCCTTTTGGGTACGTGTACCTCTCTAGGAAGGTTTATCCTATCCGATATAAAGCCTTGGAATCGGGCTATATGGGGCGCAAGGTGGGACTCGAACCCACGACCTCGAAGGGGATGAACCTTCATACTCTACCAACTGAGTTACTTGCGCTGGCTAATCAACAATTTAACTAACTTAAAAACATGAGTAAAAAATGACTACTTTTATCACTTGTGGAGACTGGGAGTAGCAAACTCCAAAAAACCTCTGCTGTACCGAACGGACTTTCGTCCACCTAATAGCATAAATAACAATTATAACAAACAATTCAATAATTTTAAATTCAATATTTCATATTGAGGTTCAATCTCCATATATCCGATGGCTCTACTCGCTCACTTCCTTGAAGTAGGAGCGGATTTCCAATGCGGTAATAACGAATGTGACAACTGCTGCCACGAACATAATATCTGCGAACATAAGTTTATCTGTTTAATGGGTTACACAATAGGCTGCTGCCTCTGATTCAATCTCTGCCATGCTCTTGCTGCGGTTCTGCATCATCCAGTCTTCCAACTCGCTCTTCTTGAAGTAGAGTAGGTTGATATTTGGCTTGTAGCAGGGGAGTATGTGTTTTCTGACGTTTTCTCTCACTCCTCGAACCGTCATGCCTAGTATGATTGCAGCTTCCTTGATGTTGAGAACATTCTTTGCAGCTATCAGCGAATACTGCTCGATGCGGTCTAGCTGCTCCTTAATCTCTGGGTCTATCATATCAGTCGAATTTGATGGTTTGTTGACTGGTACTAGCTGTTTTGGATGGCTCTGTTCCACCAGTGCCCTTATCGCTGGGAGTGTTCTCCTGCTCTATTAAGGGGAGAATGCCCTTCGCTTTGAGTGATTCATAAAGGAAGATTCTTCCTTTCGTTGTCCACTCGGTGTTGTACTTTACGTCATGTTGACCATCCTTGCGAATGATGTCAACTGCTCGGCTGTGTACGTAACCTCCTTTGAGAAATTGTCCGTACAATATCCATTGACCTCGAACCTTATGCTGAATCCTCATAGATTCCAGTTCTTTGTTCATCCTGACTGCGCTCATTCCGTAGTCCTGAGCAATCTGCGTGATGGTCATGGTAGCGTTGCTCTGCAAGATTTTGTCGTAGTAGCTGACCTTTGGCAGCATTTCGGTAATCTTGTTTCCGAGTTCCATGTTCTCCTTGCTGATAGTGAGGATGGTTTCTTGCTGCTGCTTGTTCTCCAAAACTAGCTGCTGTTTCTCCTCCTCAGACTTGACCAGAGATTTGAGGGCTTCGAGATAGTTCTGAGGGACGGATGGCTTTTGGTGTTGCTCCTCCAGTTCCTTCCATCGTTTAATCAACTTGGCTCTCGCTTCATCATTGAACTTTGTGGCGATGTAAAGACACTCTTCCTTGTTGAGGGAGTAGTAAGGTCTCATCTTGTGACCACCGTTGTTTGTCTCAACCTCTTCCTGCATCAGGGAAAAATTTCCCCCTTGCACTTTTTGCCATGCTGGCTCCATTTTTCGGATGGCTTTCATCACATCATTGTGTGGCTTGCCAGTAATCTCTGCAATCTGTAGTGATGTCATTCGGTCACCATCTACAATAGTTGAAATTTTATCCATAGGATTCCTCCATTTTTAAAATCGGGCGGTAGTGTATGAAACAGAAAGTGACAAATTTTCATTTTATACATTATTAAATCTACCGTTGCCCGATTGTAGTTTTTATTTTGTACCTTTGCAGGTGACAAATTTTTATTTTAACTTAATTCAATTTCGTATGAAACAGAAAGTAATTGTAATCAAATGCACAAGTGGCGATGAGTTCAACTTGGAAGAGAAGGTAAACAAGAGAATCCAAATGGAAACTGGTTATAAAGTCGTTCAAATTTCGACCACCTTTTTCCCATCTTTCAAGAATGGTGCGATAGAATATCCCACAACTCTTGTCACCTTACTTATGGATAAGGTCTAAGTATTTTTGGGCTTCATCTAAATCTACTTTCTCTCCTTCAGAGACTTTGTGGAAATTAATTAGATGTTCGCTCCAATGTGCTACTTGGATTCTTATGTACCATTCCAAGATTGGCGAGTCATATATCCATTCGAATACTTGTTCGTAGTTGATAGGCTCGCCAATATGTTTTACGAGTTTATACCTTAGCCACGTTCTGAATAATCTCTTAATCATATTCACCTCCTTCCTAGTAGAACACGACCTTATCGGTCTCAACTCCTCCGAACTCATTCAAAGCATCCTGCCTGATGTCTTCGGATTGCTTGCTCTGACTTCTAAAACCTAGAGCGTTGTAGATTGTTTCCCTTCGACAACCATACCGTTCAGCAAGTTTTTTTCGTCCTTCAAGCGAAACTTTGATAATTTTTATCTTTTTTACTTGCATATCTTAATTTTTATTTGTACTTTTGCTTTTAAATATATAGCAACTTGTTATTTACGGTTGCAAAGATAGGCATTTCTGCATAACTAACCAAATATTTTTGGGAAAAAGTTATCCTGATTTGCATAATTTAAATATAGTTTAAAAATGTAAAATGTATGGAAACAACTGTGTGTCAGAGAATTAAGGCGTATATTGATGATAATCGTATATCATTAAACGCTTTGGCAAAAACGCTTAATATGAATCAGTCCACTGTTCTTAGACAAGTTAAGGGTGAGCAGACTTTGTCTTCTACCTTGGTAGAGAACTTCCTGAAAGCATACCCTGATGTGTCTGCTGAATGGTTGATGCGTGGTGCTGAGTCTGTAGGGTTAGGCAAAACTGCCGAATGTGTAGCAGAAAAGACTAGTATAGGCTATGCGGCTGAGGCTATTCATCCTAATGAATCAGATACGGATGATTCTATCTGGAAGGCGAAGTACGAAGAGTTAGAAAAACGCTATGACCAGCTATTGTCTATCTTGGGCGGTGGCGTGAGAAAAGCAAATGTAGGATAATTAAAATGTGGCGAGCAAAATGAATGTATTAAGATGGATTGGTGTTATCCCTGCTTCTATAGTAGGAATGTATGTGTGTTATTTGTTTTCCCTGTTGGCTGGTTATTTGAACTTTGGATGGGGAGTAACCATCAATGGGGAAACGATTAATATAGTCGGTGCTATAGTTTCGATATTGGCGAATGGGTTTGCTGGATATGGTTTTGTCTATTGTGGTGCTTCTGTTGCTCCAAGTCATAAACTGATTACAGCGTTAATCTTGATGATTATTATAGTGATTGGTGTAATCTTTGGAATTTACCAAGACATCACTTTAGGTCGAGTAACTATATTAGAGACTGTTAAGTTACTGGCAAATCCTATTGGTTCATACATTGCCTTTGAGTCAATTAAAGAATAGTAGGTTAACATGAATGTTTAATTATAAAAATGTGGTAGGTATGGAAGAGAACAAAATCGTTTGTAGCCATAAGACTATGGCAAGATTGGATTCTATTGAAAGAAACAAAGTAGAAGGTTTAGAAGTTGTTGATAATATTATTGGTAAGAGTGTTCGTAAGAATATGGAAAACCAAGCTAAAAAGTACAGCATCAAATTGCAATTCCTTTATGCAAGTGATATAGACGGATGGTATGATAATAAAACAAGAACTATGTATATTGCATTAGACCATGCAGTAAAAGTTCCTGTTACAATATGTTTTGAACGAGAATTGCGTGATAACACCTTGCAGATAAGACCAACAGAGAAAGCACTTCCGAGCTTAAAGAAAACATTGATGCAAGCTTTAATAACAATAATTTGTGTGTTCGCAGCTGCAATTCTTTTAGCTATAGCTTTATCTGATGAATACGAGTTTGGCTACCTACCTTATGTAGGTTTTGCTTTATGGATATTACTTTCTGTACTAGGTGTTTTGGAGTTTTTTATCTATGATGAGTCTCAACTTCCTATAAAGCTAAAGAAGAAAGAAGATTCTTTGAGTCCTGTATTAGGAACTATGAATAATTGTGGTGGCATAATGTCTTTCTCTAGAATCGACTTAAATTCTGGCTTCGGAATATACTACAATTATATAGCAATCTTAGGTCTTCCGATAATATTTGTTGGTACGTATTTGGCAAAAGAGGTTGAAACGCATACTTGGAGAAGAAAAAGTTATAAAGTACTTGGACAAATCTATACTCCATGGAGAGAGATATATCATTTCTATATTTTAACTTATGGTTCTTTGGCATTTATATGCTTGGTGATTTATGGTATATGGAAGCTAGGAACTGTTATAGGATTTTGGTAATATGGCAATGTAACTAATGAACAGAAGTTGTATATGGTGTTATTAACTTTCCCAACTAGGAAAAATATTTTCCCAACTAGAAAATATGGCAGAAATAACTAACGAACAGAAGCTGTATGTGCTGCTGAAATATAAGAAAGAGCGAACAAAGAAGGAAGAGAAGATTCTTTCTATATTAAATGAGAAAGCAAATCTAGGCTCTGCTGATTTGGAGGAGGCGGACAAAGAATGCTGCAATCAAAAATGGCTGAGTCCAATTCACGTAGTAGAAGAATTGGGGTATACAACAAAGTACTCCCATAGAATAGAACTATCTGAGTCTGGTAAATCTCAGATAGAAAAGTTCTGGAGAGAATCTAAGTATAACCCTGATAATGTTTGGAAATCTAGAGTTGTCAAATGGTCTTCTGTTGTCACAGCTATAATCACGTTAATATATTTCCTAGCGTGGTTATGCCAATTAGTACAAAAGCCAGTAGAACAATGATGATGTTCAATAATATCTTTATATATCTTATGTCTTCTTTCATAAGCCAATAATTTAAAAGTTTATGAGGCAAAATTACGCTTTTCTCCTGAGAATCAGAAACAAATTACATAGTTTAACTTTTAATCTTTGCAAAGTTTGCAGCAAACGTTGCAAACTTTGCAGAGACTAAGAGTTGGTACGGAGAGGGTACGGAGTGGGTCTAGTCCTTGTCGAAGAACTTATCAATGAGTCCCATTGCATCATTCTTTTTCTTATCTATAATCTTGGCATAAATCTCGGTGGTGGCAATTCTAGTATGCCCCATTAACTTGCTGGTAGTGTAGATGTCTGCACCCAGTGTAAGCATCATGGTTCCAAATGTATGCCTTGCAGTATGGAAGGTGATGTCCTTTTTGATGCCAGCATTGGCTGCCCATACCTTGATATGAGTGAGAACCGTCTGTTCGCATCCCATACCATTGAAGATGAACTCGTTTCCGTCCTGCTCAGGCAACCATTCTATAGCCTTGCCTGACAGATTGTAGGAAACCATCTTGTTGGTCTTCTTCTGTATGATAGACAGATGCCATGACTTAGTTCCATCCTCGTTGGTCACTTCCCTGATGTCTGACCATTTCAGTCTCCTGATGTCCGAGATACGCAAACCGCAAAAGCAGGAGAACATGAATGCCTGCTTGATAACTGGAACCTTGCATTCTGTTTCTGCCAGTTTCTTCACCTCCTCAATATCCAAGAAGACCCTGCTGGTTTCGGGCTTCTTTGGCTTCTCTCGCTTATCCACCTCGCTGAATGGATTCTTGTATATCATCCCACCTTTCACGGCTCTGCTGAGCATTTCGTTTAGATGGTTGCAATACATAATCTTGGTGTAGCTGGAAAGCGGCTCTCCATTGCTCTTCTTGGTGTTGTTCAGGAACTCAATGAATCCCACACAATACTTCTTGTCAATGCTGGATAGTTTGATGTTATCTCCCTTGTAGGCGATGAGTTGTTTTCGGGTACATTCTATCTGTGCTGCGATGCGGCTTGGAGACTGCGATGTCTTCATCTTATAAGCCTTGAAGTTGTCTATCCAGTCCATGAGCTTCATCTTGCTCTTGACGGATATGATACCCGAAATGCTGTTTTTGATGTCCAGTACTCTCTGAGCCTTGATAACATTGGCGGTAGCCATTGTTTCAGCATTCTTTCTTCTTGCCTCTGCCTTACCTCTACCAACCTCTGGTACGATGTAGAGTTTCAGAAACTCATAGGTTCTCTTGCCATCCTTGTAGATGTCCAGATATACACTCTTGTTTCCGTTGGCAAGTTCCTTGAATCTGATAGTGACAGGTTCCTTTTCGATTGTTTTCTTCCTTCCCATAAGCCTTTGTTTTATAATTCTGCTGCAAAGATAAGCATTTTTTTTGTTACTCGCAAGTTTTGGGTAACAAAATAGTAACAAAACTAACACGTATCTGATGTATAGGTAATGTATATCTAGCTTTCGGAAAATTAATTTTCCGTAAAGGTAAAGCGTTGATAACTAAAAGTTTAGATATACATTTGATATACATTAGGTAACAGATGGGTTAAGGTGTGCTATTTACTATCTTTATTATTCCAATATGATTTATTTTGCTAGTTAAATATCTGATTTATAAGTAGTTGTAGATTTCTTTGTTTTTGGCGAGTAACAAAATAGCAACAATGAAGTGTTAATCTTTGCAAAGTAACTAACTTACCCACAACAAAGATACGAATTAAATCTTATTCACAATTAGTTTTCAAAAAGACTTTAACTTAGATTAACATTGTGTCATTTCGTATATCTAATGTATATCTATTTCCCTAAAAATCCAATTTCATTTACATTCAACACTTTTTAGCATTTGGCGGTTTCAAAAATTGTTTCTATCTTTGCATCGTCAATGTTGCGATTGACGCATACAGATACGTCCTCCTTTCAGGCTTTAAGCCTACGAGATATGAACCTCTGAGTCGTTGTTCGCAACCAACACTCGGGGGTTCTTTTTTATTCCCCTGAGTTTGAGACAAGACAAGATGGAAGACTATGGGCTAGATACCTTCCGATTCATTGAGTCTATAAATTGCAAGGAAGACCGCATGGCAAATCGTAGGAACTAATAGCAGAAGACGAGCGGAGGGGAATCTACTCCTTATGCTGCTTAGGTTAACTGATGTAGAATTATCAAGTGACCAGATGATGGGGGTTGACGGAACTCATCCATGACATCTTAGGTTTTCTGATGCGTTCACATACGTGTGCGTTAAGGGGAACCTAGAATCCAAAGGCATCAAAAATCTATCCATTTTAATTTTAAATAATTATATTTGGATAAGAAGTAGTAGTAATAACAATAAAAAGTAAAAAACGCTTATGAAAAATGATTTTGATTCTCTTTATGAGAAGTTTGATGAACTTTATACCACGTACGATGATAGAATTGCTGTAAAAGGCTATATTGAGTCTATGAGTGGAAATTCATCTAAGGAGGAAGTTGATGTGTCTGCTGATAATTTACCAGATGCGATACTTACTTTTGAAGAGTTTAAGACGATACTCCCAGCAATAAACAAGAAAATAAAAACGCTGGTTGTGGATATATCTTATGTTCTTGGTATTATTAATCAAAACGGCATGCTTGATGTGGCTAAAGCACGTTTGAAGGAGGACTGGGACGATGATACTTTTATTGATGAGTTCGTAAAAAATCACGAAATAGTATTTTAATATATTGAATGAAGTTAAAAATTAAAATTTTGGCTTATGGAACTTGATATGTTGATTAGAGACGCCCTGAGTGATGCTAAGTGGTTAATTGCGAAGGGTGGAACGGATAGGGCAGAAGTCCTGAATCGTGTGATGGGTAAGATTGATGATGCCATTAAGGAACTGGATGGGGTTGACCTGATAGACCTCAACAAGGTATGGCATCAAGCGAAAGATGTTATGCCACCAAGAATTTATGGTGGCAATCATGCAGACTTGCTGTGTGTGCATCAGTTCAAGCCTACCTCTCATCCTATCCTTACTCATGAAGAGTACTGCCCTCTGGAGGAAGCGTATCTTAAAGCGAGTCCGAATGACTGGTGGTGCAGAACTGGGGATTTGTTGAAGAAGGAACATCGTGAACTTTATTGGAGATAGATATATTAATTTAAATTTAAGATTATGAGTGAATTATATTGGTTAAATGTTTTGGGCAACCTGCATGATTTTGGTGAAGTTGTCTTTATTTTATCTATTATAGTGCTATTAGGTTTAGTTTTGTGGACATTTATGTTCGGTTCTGAATATGATGAACCTTTTAAAAAGATAAAAAGAATGTTTAAGTGTTCTATATATGCTTTGGTGTTTGGAACAACTATTTGTGTATTCATCCCATCAACAAAGAGTCTGCTTATCATCTATGGAGTAGGTGGCACTATTGATTATCTCAAAGAAAACAAGAATGCAAATAAGATTCCTGATAAGTGCATTAAGGCTCTTGACAAGTATCTGGATGATGCTTTGAAGGAAGACAAAAATAAGGAGTAACTATGGTATCAGAATCAGCTAGATATTATCAGACTCACCCAGCAGCTAGGGCACGGAAGGTTTCTTACGATACTAAGTTCGAGTCTTCTCCTGCCCAGAAGGCTAAGCGTAGGGAATTGGCACGGCACAACGCTGCTCACGACAAGAAGTATGGGGCAGCTTCTCGCAAGGGTATGGATGCCAGTCACACGAAATCAGGAATTAGGTATAAGCCATCATCGGTGAATCGTGGTTCCAAGACGGATATGGCTGGGGATAGAAGAGCTAGAGGCGGTCGCTGATAGTTAATAAAAGAATAGGGAGTGCTCACGCATTCCCTATTTTATTATCCTAACAATCTTAAAACCTATAAACCAAAAGCCTATGAAAAAACAATCGTACTATATTATGAAAAAAAATCATCCTTCCTCTTCTGACATCTGTCTTAACTTCTCGGTGAGGGCATTGTGAACCTCACGCTTATCGTCAAGAGTGACGGTCTGTAGCTTAGGGCAATTAAACTCCAAAATCTTGATGAAGGTTGCTACCTTATCTTTAGGCTCGCACTTATACCAAGCAGCCATGAAGTCCTCCCATGCTTCTCTGGAAAAGTCGGCACACAGCTCACGAAACTCCTTTGTGATAGGAGACTCGTACCCTTTCTGCTTTCCTCCAGTCTTCGGTCTTCCCTTCTCGAACTGACCTTTTGAATTTCTATCTGCTGCCATTGTCTTAACTATTTTGTTGCAAAGATAGCAATTATTCGGCAAACGGAAACTTTATCCGTTAACTTACCTACCCAAATAAACGGATAAAATACGATTCTCGGATGGTATTTGTATCTTTGCCACATTATTAATAATTAAAATACATATATATGTTAGGAGCATTAATTGGGGCAGGTCTTGGACTTGCAAGCAGTATCGCTGGTGGTGTAGCTAACCGCAAGGCGAGACGTAAGCAGGAGCAGATGATTGCCCAGCAACAGAAAGAAAATCAGGCGTGGTATGATAGAAAGTATAATGAAGACCCTACCAAACGTGCTGATACGGTTCGTTTGCTCACTCAGATGCAGGAGCAAATCAAGAACAGAAACAAGGCTGCTAAGGGTAGACAGGCGGTGATGGGCGGTACGGAAGACTCCACTACTGCGGTGAAGGAGGCGAACAACAAGACTCTTGCTGATACCACCTCACAGATTGTAGCTGCAAATGAGTCTCGCAAGGATAATATCGAGCAGCAGTATAGAGAGCGCAAGAATCAGTTACAGAACCAGCAGATGGGTATTGAAGCTGAGAAGGCTGCTGATACTGCCAATGCGGTGGCTGGCGTGGCTGGTACTGCTGCCAATATCGCTGCAACTATTGATAGTGGTGCTGGTGGAGTAAAGAAGGCTCCGAACATGAATGTGACTCAGCAGCAGTTGAATGGTATTGCCAAGAATCCGAATGATGTTCTTGGCTTGAAGGCGAAGACTACTGGGCTGCCATCGCAAGGCGAACTGAATAGCCTTGGAGTGAAATTGCAAGAACAGAAAGTTAAAGCATAGCCTATGAAAGCATCAGATATGTTACGACACAATAATGGCTTGAAGACTACACAGAGTGTTCTCAACAAGCAGCAGAGTGGTGTGGATGCCGCTCAGAAGGTGGCACAGACTCAGGCTCCAGTCTTCACCCAGCAGCAACTTGATGCGGCTGGCAAGAAGGTTGACCAGATGAATGCTGCCACTCCTCAGAATGAAACACCTACGATGAAGGCGGCTAGAGAGAAGACTATCGCTACTCAACAAGCCATCGCCAATGGGGTAGATGTAAATCAGAGTGCTACTAATGATGAGGAGGATAAACCATCCGTACCCATCGTGAAGAAGGAGGAGTCGAAACCTCAGCCTAAGCAGCTATCTTATGCTGATATGTATAAGATGCTGAATCCTGAACTGAATGAGACTGCTGAGCAGAGGGCGAACAGAGAGAAGAAGGAGCGTACTAAGGCTCGTATCGCTGCTCTGGGTGATGGTCTCCGTGCGCTATCCAATATCTACTTTGCTACCAATGGTGCCAAGGTGGTACACAATCCTGAGTCGGATATGACTAAGGCTGTGAATAAACGCAAGGCATATATGGATGCTCAGAGAGAGAAGAATCGGGCATCGTGGTTGGCAGGGTATCAGAGGGCACTTGCTCTTGATGAGGAAGCTCGGAAGAATAACCTGACTCTCGCTGAGCAGATGAGGTATCACGATATGCAGAACGACATCAACAAGATGAAGGCTGACCAAGGACAGCAGAGAATTGACCAAGGAAACAGAAGACTTGACTTGTCGAAGATGAAGTATCAGACTGATGCTGATTACAAGAAGGCAGTCTTGGCTATCAAGAAGGCTCTGGCTGATGGGCAGATTTCCCACTGGCAAGCACAGGAGGCTATCCAGCGTATCAATGCTGCAACTGGTCGAATCCGTGCCAACAAGTCGGGTAGTGGTAGTTCAAGAAAGAGTTCTTACTCAGGAGAGGTTGATGAGTATATGGATTTGATGGATAAAGACCCTGAGGGCATGGCTGAGGCTGCAAGAGAAGTCAAGAAGATGGGATACTCCCCTAAGACGGCAGCAGGAAAGAAGGCTCAGAAGATTGCCTATCAGCGTAAGCATGGTAAGGGTAAACAGAACCATACATCATCATCCAACAATGGTGGCAAGAAGAAGACTGGTGTAAACTGGTAACAAGAATTTGGTAACAAACAAATATATATATCATGGCAGAAAGACCATTATACACTTTATACAAGAATCTGAAAGCACAGAACTATGATGTGCCTGACGATTACAATAAGTTTGAGAGTGCTCTGACAAGAGACGGAAAAGGTGGTGCGGATAACAGACATGCTATCTATGAGAACTTGAAGGCTCAGAACTTTGATGTTCCTGATACCTATGAGCGGTTTTATTCGGCACTCTTTGAACCTCGTAGTAAGACTTCATCCAGAGCGAAGGGCGGTAGTGTTCCTATGACTGCTGCTGACCGTGCTCGTTTCTCGGCTGGGGCAGCATCTATCTCGGCTAGTGCTCAGCAGACAATGAACAATGCTGGCAGATACAATAGACTGAAACAACGCAAGCAGAAACATCAGAAGGATTTCGGTCGTGTGAACTTGGGTACACATCAGACTCCCTTCGGTGGTGATGCTAACAATGTGGTGAAGGATGATTTCGCTTACAATCCTGAGACTGGGAAGGCTGGGGCATACGTTACCTCGGACAATGATAATGTTTATTCTCAGAATGATGCTGAGCAGAAACAGAATCTGTTGGATAAGTATGGAGAAGAATGGAATAATGCTGTAGATATGGGTATTGTTCCGTCTGAGTTGGATAAGGCTGACCCTGATTTGTCTGACACAGATGTTGCTATGCGACAAATGGAGAGAAGACAAGAGTGGCTTAATGAGAATCAGGACAGACGTTCTAATGAATTGAATGAGTCTATGCACTTGCAGGGTTCTCCTTTTGTTGCATCTGGTGGAGCAGTTGCTCCTTCTTCATTTAATACAGCTATAAGCAATGAGGCAAACCGCTTGTCTGATGTAGAGTATGGTGCTTATAATACCGCCAAGGCTTATAATCAGATGTTGCGAACCACTCTGCTTCAGGAGTTGAAGGAACAAAAGCAGAGAAATGAAAATGCTGGTTGGTGGAAAGATAAGTGGAATGACGTTTCCAATTATTTTGGTGCGATGTTTAATACCATGCTTGACCCGAAGTTATATTCTCAGGGTGTTATGGATGCAGCTATATCAAACAATTTGCTCCAAGTAAAGAAGGGCATGGAAGATGGAACAATCAAGAAAGGTTCCAATGCAGGAAATGCAGCACAAGCTATGCTCGGTGCTATTCAGCAGCAACAAGGAGAAGCTGCTAAACAGCAGCAGTATGGCACAAAGGCTTATCAGTATGGATACATGAATGGTCGCTCTTTGAAGTTTATGGCAGACTTTGCGTCAAGCGGATGGAGAAATGTTATGACTACTGGTTTTACTAAGGCAGGAGAAAAGGTTGGAGAGAAAATGGCTCTCGGTGCTCTTGGTAAATGGTTTACTAAGAACACCGGTCGTGTGCTTGGTGATATAGCTGGTAGTGCCGCATTGGCAGCAACCAACCAACTTGGTTCTACATATAATAATGTGATAGAACGTTATGTTGGAATGAATAACGAGAATGGTGGTGTGACACAAGACAAGAATGGCGATTTGAAGTTCAACGAAGGTGTCAGTCTTGGTAAGGCTATCAAGGATGGCTTTGGCTCTGCTACAATAGAGAACTTCTCGGAAATGTTCGGTGAGTATCTACCTGGAGCACCTAAGTTGTTATCAAAGTTAGGGCTTTCTAAAGTATCTTCTTTCTTTGAAAAGATAGGCAATAATGCTTACTATAAATGGTTGAGTAACGCAACAAATAAATCTGGAATCCAAGGTGTGATGGCTGAGATTTCAGAAGAGGAGTTTGGTACTGCCCTTCATGCAGCATGGGGTGATGGAGACGGAAGTTGGAGTGACTTCAATGTCTTCACGAATCCTGATGCTAGAGAAAAGCAGATTGATACTTGCCTTGGAATGTTTTATTCTGTTGGTTTTATGCAGGCTCCTCGAACTGCTGTAGGTGCAATAAATGCTGTTCAATATTTCAATATTAAACATCAGGTTGCCAAAGCAGACAAGTTCGGTCAGATGATGTTTAATGACAAGTGGGATGAAATCAAAAGCAAGATTGATGTAACAACAAATGCAGACTTGACTAAAACGGTTTTGGATGCTACTCGCTCAGACTCCATGACTGCTAAGCAGAAAGATGCAGTTATCAATTATGCTATGTTCCTTAGCAAACTTCGTGGATTCAATCAGGCAGCAGATGCTAAGACTAAAGATAAGGTTGAAGAAGGTGATACCGCTCCGACATTATCCAACGACCTTGATGATGCTTACACAGAAGGTCACAATGCTGATGATACAGATAAGCACAATATCCAGTTGGAGCAGAACGACAAGGCGAATGAACTTGCAGCCATGTTGCATATTACTCCAGAGCAGCTACATGATATGGCAGATGAAGACTTGGAAACTATGACTGGTCAGAATGATAAACTTGACCAAGCTATCTACGATTACCAAGTATCTACTGCCAAGTATCAGGGTGTGATGGATGGAGCACAGGATGAAGTTGACATGGCAGCACAACAGGCAGCTATGGAGACGGATAACATGACTGACCTTAGTCGTGGAACCGTCCGTAAGGCAACCATTAAAGCTACTGGCGGATTGGAAGACTACGAGGTGTACATTATCAGTGGTAATATCGCCACTCATGATGATGGCTCTATTGACGTGGGTAATAGTGATGATATGATTATCTACTATGACCCGACAACTGGCAGAAAGGAACACGCTGATGCCATGATGTTCGCTGACCTCATCGAAGAACTTCCTGCTGCTGACGTGAAGGCTCAGGCTATTAATGATGCAAAGGAAAATGCTATCAAGAAGATTGCTGGCATCATTGATGGAACCGTTGAAGTTGGCTCCCAGTTCTCTGTTACTGATGTAGATGGAACAGAGCATACTTATGAAGTGCTGGCTGATAATGGTGATGGTACTGCCATGATAACTATTGATGGTAACGTGCCTACAGAACTTGTAAAGGGTGAGAATGTACAGATACCATATTCGTTTGCAGACTTGCAGCAGATGAAGGATGCTGAGGATTTGAAGAGACTGGAAGCTGCAAAGACTGAGCGTGAGCAGATGGAGAAAGAACGTGCTGCCCAGCAGACTGAGCAGACTCTACCTTCATTTGACTTTAAAGAAATCCTTAACGACAATGGTAATGTTGTTGAAGCAGATGTGATTGGTAAGGATGGTAATTCAAAGTTTCCTAACTCTAAGATATTTCTTATCCGTAATACTGGAGCGAAAGCTAAGGTTGTTGAATTGAAGAGTGATGGTACATTAAAATCTCATGCTGTTAATAAAGAAGATGTGCAGACTGCAACTTCTATGTCACTTGAAGAATACAAGCAAGCTAGGTTTGGCTCCTCAATGATAGAGGATAATAGTGGAGAGAATAGAGGTGAGATAGAGGTGGAAGCTCCGACAATAGAGGGCGAGGTCGCGGCTCCTGATAATGAGGTCGCGGCTCCTGAATCTGCTGAGACTCCTGCAACTGAACAGACTCCTGCTGCTCCTGCCATTACCCTTGAAGATGGAACAATCGTGCCTATGCTGGAGGATGGCAATCCTGACTTCTCGAAGCTGACTGCTGAACAGACTGCTGAGTTGTACGACTCTCAGTTTGGTGAGGATGCAGATAGTATCGTATCTGGATATGTGTCTGATGCAAAGAAGGCACTCGACAAGGCTAGCAACATGACCGTGAAGGGTAAGACTTTCGTGGAACAGAAGGCGGCTAAGGATGCCAAGGAGAAAGCGATTGCTGATGCTCAGGCGGCTTATGACTCTGCTATTGCTATCCGTGATGCTTACAACGAGCGACAACTTGCCAAGGTGGAAGATACTGCTGAGGGTAGAAAGAATCTCATTGAGAAGGCTAGAAGAAAGTTTGCTCGCTTGAAGAGTGCGGTGAAGGATGATGCTGAGGCGGTGGCTCAACTCTATAAGGAGACGGTTGGAAATCTGTTGCATCGTCTGTATGATGGTACTGGCATTGATGTGACTGATACTATTCCGCTTACTGCTGAGGAGTATGTGGCTAGCAACCTTGGTGCTCACTCTCTCAACTATGAGGGTACAGAGACAAGCAAGGGTGTTAAGCAGGAAACTGGATTGAGCAGAGAAGACTTTGCCAAGACCCAGTTGCTCGCTGCTGATGGCAAGGGAACTACCATTGATGCGCTCGTTCATAGTCTGTGGGAGAATCGTCCATCCAACCTAGAATCACTCGATACTCAGGATATTCGTAATGCCATGCTCAGCGTTATCACTAGCGGTTTTAATGCATCGGAAGCTAAGAACTACATTGAGAATCTACGTATCGCTCAGGCAGAGAACTTCCTTGAAGAGCAGAAGAAGGCTGCTGACAACGCTGCATTCGCTGAGGAGAATAAGGCAGAACCAGAACAACAGACTGAAACGGCTCCTGAATCTGAGGAGAAACCAGAGGAGAATACGGCTGATAGTGAGAAGATAAATGAGCAGACAAATGAGAATATAAATGCTTCTGAGCAGAATAAGTTCCCTGATAGGCTAAAAGAGGGCAGTAAGACTATTGAGGTTCCTGAGGATGCAACGGACGATGCTCCTTTGGGCAAACCACTTGATGAATCTGACCTTCGTTTCTCGTCTAAAGGGAATGATACGCAACAGACAACAATCGATAGCGATGCTGACGTTGAGAAGAATAAGGTGGATGACGTGAAGGTTGTGGATAATATCGTTAGTAAGAAGACTCGCAAAACCTTAGAGAAGATAGCAAAGATTATGGGTGCTAATATTCAATGGCTATACTCTAATAAGCAATTCAACGGAAGGTTTGACGAAAAGACTAATACAATATATCTTACTCTGGATTCTTCCATTACAGAAGGTGTTCAGTTTATTTTCGGTCACGAAATGACTCACGAAATGAGAACAAAGAATCCTGCTGCTTATGATGAGTTGAAGACTCTTGTAAAGGATATGATGGGAGAGGATATTTTCTCTGCTGAAACAGATAAGATGCAACAGAGATACAAGAAAGGTGGTGCAAGATATTGGAATAACAGAAATGCCATTGAGGAAGAGGTTGTCGCTGACCAGTTGGGTGTGTGGATAAGAGACGCAAACTATGCCCACACTCTCTTGCTCAAAATGTCTCATCCTTTGCTTGCAAGGTTGCATGAGATTGTCAATAGATTCCTGATGGCTCTTCATGGAACGGAGTTTTCTGATGATATGAATCTGATTCTTCGTTCTATTGAACAGGCTTACGTGAAGACTGCCAATGGTCAGGTGACGAACTCTGAGACTGGCGAAGATGTTTCATTCTCTCTCCGTCAAAAGCCTGAACCTAAGAAGAAGGGTATCGGCTACAAGGTGTTCGTATTGAAGGATGGTAAACTCTATCCACCAATGGTAGCGAACCCTAATGGTGCTGCTACTCCAGTGGGTGTATGGCTCGATGCTGATGCCGCTCCTATTGCTGGAGAAAGCAAGACTGGCAGACCTCAGGTTAAGCAGGGCGGCAAGGGAACACAAGGCGGTAGCGGTAAGCTAGCCTATAGACCAGGCTGGCATCTTGGTGTAGTGCCTTACGCTATCCAGTTTAACCGCAAGGATGCTGAGGGCAACAAGACTCTCTTCCCTAAGAACTTCGTCTTCGCTGAGGTGGAGTATGCTGCTGATGTAGATTATCAGGAGGAAGCTCGCCAAGAGGGTATCAATCCATCGGGCAAGTATCAGCATTCATTGGCTGGCTTGAAACATCTGCCTACTGATGGCTATTATATGTATCGTACCAACCCGAACCCTGAGACTGACCCTTGGGTGATTACTGGTGCGATGAAGGTGAACCGTATCTTGACTAGAGCAGAGCAAGCGGAACTTGTGAAGAACGCTGGTCGTGAACCTCAGCAGATTCAGGAGGGCGATATTGTTACTGATGATGTTGTGAACAGCATCAATCAGGAGATAGCTGATGCTCCTAAGTTCTCGTTAAAGGTATATCATGGTAGCGGTGCTGACTTCACAGAGTTTGACTTCGACCACATGGGTGAGGGTGCTGGCTCCCAAGTGTTCGGTTGGGGTGGCTATGTTACATCATCCAAGAAGATAGGAAAAAGCTATGCTACTCTGATGGATAATGACCCTTCTATGGCATATTATCGTATTCAGCATTCAAATGGCACAAGATTCGCCAAGAAATATCCTACTCTAGAATCATTCCTGCATGGTGATAAGCAAATAGCCATGAATGACAAGTTTACAGAGCAGGAAAAGATAGACTTCTACAATGAAATGAAGAAGTTGGCTGAGCCATATCATAATCTCTATGAGGTGGATATACCTGAGGATAATGGCAGCAACTATCTGGATTGGGATAAGCCTTTGAGTAAGGAGCAGCAAGATGCTATTCGTGAAGGATTGGAGCATATTGGTGTAGATATAGAGAAGTTAGAAAGTAAGGGTCAGTCTTTAGAAAGAACTGGCGAAAATGTTTACAATAGTACTCTGTATATTGGGTTAACTGGAACAGAGTATGATTTGCCTGAAAGAACTAAAGGAATAAGCAAGTTCCTTTCTTCTGTGGGCTTTACTGGTATTAAGTATAAGGCTGGACGTAACTTCGGTGGTGCTAAAAAGGGCGATACCAACTATGTAATTTTCAAGCCTGAGGATATGAGAATCACAGAGCACACTAAGTTCTCTATCAAGACCTATCATGGCTCCCAAGCATCGTTTGACAAGTTCGACCACTCCTTCATGGGTAGTGGTGAGGGTGCTCAGGCTTATGGCTGGGGAACTTATGTGAGCGAGGTGGAAGGTATCGCCAAGGCTTATGCTAAGGCGAATGCAAAAAAGAATGCGCCTTCAGGACTGATGTATGATACTGTCGCACAGGATTTGGTAGATACCAAGTCTGGTCTTGATTTATTGGAGGATGAGTTGAAAGATGCAAAATCCTATGTAGATTTGTACCAATCAAGACTTGATGATGCTAAGGAAGAACTTTCAAAGGCAAAGGAAAGTGGCACTGGTCTTGGTGTTGACATGTATGAATCTGATATTGAGTATTATAGTAAGCAAGTTGAAAGATATAAGCAGAGTATGAAAACTAAGGAAAGTGACATTAAAGATGTAAAAAATAAGGTTGACGCTTTGCAGAAGAAGTTGGATTCCATGGAGAAACCACGCAACCTTTATTCTGTTGACATTCCTGATGATACAGGTCGCAACTATATCGGTTGGGATGAGCCTTTAGGTGCTGCCAAGATTATGCGTCTGCCAAAGGTATTCAAGGCTGATGGCTGGGAGTACAAGAAGGTTGGTATGTATGATACTTACAAGATTGATGGTAACGAACATGAGGTTTGGCTTGAACCATCTTTGACTACTGGCAAGGAACTTTATAGAGATTTGACGAATGCCCTAGGTAGCGACAAGGCTGCAAGCGAATTTCTCTCCAAGGCTGGCTTTGTTGGTGTGAAGGTTATCGCCCAACGCAATACTGGCGGCAACAAGGAAGGCAAGATGAACTATGTTATCTTTGACGAGAACAATGCCCAGATTACAAGCCATACTAAGTTCTCGTTGAAAGACCCATTCAAAATGTCTGACAACGAGAAGAAGGAGCGTGGTGATAGACTTATCAAGGCTCCTGCCATTGATGTGGCTAGTGGTGTTATTCAGAAGACTGCTGACTTGTCTGCAAGAAAGGCTGCTGAAAAGTGGTGGAACGAGAATGTTGAGCAACCTCTCGTCTTCAATACAGAGGTTGGTGATGTGGAGATTAATGATAAATCTATCAAAGATTCACTTGCTCATAGATACAGACAACCAAAGTTGGATGCCATTACTTCATTACCTGATGGATTTGGAAATGCGGTGTACCTTGGTACAATGAAGGACTTCACTAGAGATGGTGATGTAAACAATCACTATTTCGCTTATCCTATCAATTATGATGGGCAGAGAAACTATGTGTTCTGTCGTGCTATGCAGGATGCTAACAAGAATAGATTATATGTGCATGAGGTGTTTGTTGCTGATAAAATAAACGAGGGCAATACCCTTCAAACCACAGCGTCACAGCCTCATGGAGGTATTGCCCTCTACAAAGAAATTCTTGCGAATGTTCTTTCTGCTGCAAAGATAGACAATTCTTCTGAAACTACCAAGAAAAATGGCGAAAAGTTTTCATTGAAGGATGAAAAAACTCTTGCAGGAGTGCATAACATTACCGAGGAGAAGCTGAGAAAGGCTTTGAAACTGGGTGGCTTTGCCAATCCTAGCCTTGCCGTTATTGATACCAACAAGACTGGTCACGACAATTTTGGAGAGATTTCCTTCATCGCTCCTTCTGCCCTTTTGGATAAGCGTACTGGCAATACTGGTGGTACTTGGATAACTGATGCCTACACTCAGCGTTATCCTTCAGTAGAGCGAGAAATGAGTGAGAAGGGTAGTCAGAAGTTTAGAGACTGGGTTGATAGCCTTGAATACCCAAGTGAAGCTAAGGCTGAGATTAAGAGACAGGCAGAGGATGCTCTGAGCAACAATAATGCTCCTGCTTGGGAGTTGATGTACTTGAAGGAAAAGGGTATTGATATTAAGGAGTATGATTCAAGAATTGATTATCGCTGGAAAGAAATTATCAGTGACCATCCTACTGCCGAGGATATTCTGAATAGTATGCAGACTGACCCTGAACTGAACGAAAAGGTTACGAGTCTGGCTAAGCATGCCATCATTCACCCAACATGGGAAAAGGTTTCTTTGGAGGTGAGAAGAAAGATGTATGAGGAGACTGGTGTTAAGGCTAGCCCTATCAATCCACAAGTAAGAAAACAGACTAAGGAAATCTTTGAGCGTGACTATGCGCCAACCTTGCTTAACAAGGACGGCAGTCCAAGAAAAAAAGATGTGAAGAAGGTTGTTGAGGATATTGTGAAGGAGCACAACGATACCAAGAAGTATGACTTCTATCTGTCTAAGGTGAAGGCTAGTAATTACGTCAACAAGAATGGTCTTTATGATGATTACATCAGATGGCAGGAGAACAAACTGGATGAGTTCGGAACAAAGAACCGTATCTTCCGTGGCTATACTAAGGATGGTTCCCGAAAGTATGTGCCTGAAACTCTTGAAAATGTTTCAAAGGTTATGAGGGAAGAAGCAGATGGGCAGACCAATGGAAGTGAATATACCTCGTTTGGTAGCTTTATCGCAAAGTTGGCTAGTCGTGTTGATTCTACAGACGAAATGCGTGCCAACAAGGATAAGTTGTCTTCTAATAAGGATAAGGAAGAATTTTACGAGAAATGGAGTGAGGTTTATTATGACCTTGCCAAGTTCTTGTATAATGATGTGTTCTATGGCGAGCAGAGACTTCACGATATTGTATTGCAGTCTGACCCTAAGAAGTATGCCAAGAAAGAATATGGCATTACCCTTACTCCTACCTTCATGAAGAAACTGGATGCCTTGAAGAATGCAGTACAGACAGAGTTGAAGAGTGCGTACTTTGAGACTAAATATAACAGACCTCTCCGTCTAAACGAGTTTGCTGCTGCCGTGGTTCCTGACAACTTGGGCGAAGATGTACGCAAGGGCATAGAGAATGCTGGCTTACCAATGTATGACTACGACCCGAATAAGGAAGGTGACCGCAGTCGTGCCTTCAATGAAGCTATAAATAGCAGCGACAATATCCGATTCTCTCTTGCTGGCGAGCGTGGTGCGGCTGCTGCTGACAAGGCAGAGGAGCGTACTGCTCGTATGGATAATCTCTCTGTGGCTCGCAAGATGGAAGAGGAGAAGAAGGATGCCAAGGCAATCAAGATGGCTACTGGCTGGGAGCGTGGTGCTGATGGCAAGTGGAGATACGAAATGCCTGATGCCAAGATAAAGGACACGATGGACGTAGGCGGTGGGCACATCGTTAAGCGTTACGAGGATGATATGCTCTGGAATGGCGGTAAACTATCTAATGTGATTGATGCACCTGAATTATTTAAGGCTTATCCCCAGTTGAAAGATGTGCGTATTGATACGGATGCCATTATGAACGATATGCCTTCAAATGGTGAATATAATTCAAAGACCAACACCATTACCATTCATGCTGATGAGTTGAAATATATGAATGGCATATTGAATCACGAGATTCAGCACGTTATTCAGGATATTGAAGGCTTTGCCAAGGGCGGTAGTCCTAGATTGGTTAGAGGTGAGGTCAAGAAGAGGTTTGATGAGGTCACCAAACAGATTAAGCAGTTACGTGCAGAAGGTAAGGAAGATGAAGCAAAGACTCTGATTGAGAAGAACAGAGGTCTTTATAATGCTTATCAGAAGAATGATGATTTCAATAGTTACAAGTCTCTTGCTGGCGAGGTGGAAGCTCGTAACGTATCTGCCCGATTGAACATGACTCCTGAGGAGAGAAGAAAGACTCTCGCTGAATCTACTGAGGACGTGGCTCGTAAAGACCAGATTTTCTTGGGCGTGGGCGATGTGTCCTTCTCACTCCGTGATATGGCTGACGGAAAGGAGAGTGGTGCGGCTGATATGGCTGAGGACTTGAAGAGTCTGAACACTCCTGATGAGGTGGATGATGCTATCAAGACTGCCATTGATGATATGCCGAGCGGCTGGAAGATGGCTAACAAGAAGATGATTCATATTGCTCAGGCTCTGGGCGAGAATCGCAAGACAGAGATTGCTGGCGAGGAACCTAAGTTCTCCCTGAAGGATGGCACTCTCATAAAGGCTGGAACCTACTTTAGCGGTGGTGGTCTTGTTGAGGAAGGCTTGAAGGGTATCATCGACCCAGTGGTGGCAGTGGAGTATGACGAGAAGATAAGTGGTGTTTATCGAAACAACTTCGGGCAGCATATCGTTACTGCTGATGTCCGTGATGTTGACCCTAAGGAGTTGGTAGAGCAGATAGATGGTGAGGTGGAGTACTTCCATGCCAGCCCAGTCTGCAAGAACTACTCTCAGGCAAAGAGTAACCACGCAGAGGTGGAACTTGACAAGGAGACTGCTGCTAGTACTGCCGAGTTTATCAATGCCATAAAGCCAAAGGTGGTGACCATTGAGAATGTGAAGGGATATAAGGATTCAGATGCCATGAAGACTATCACCGATGCACTTGATGCCAACGGCTACACTTGGGATGCAGATGTGTATAACGCTGCTGACTATGGCGGCTACACAAACCGAGAGAGATTGATTGTCCGTGCGGTTCGTGATGGCAAACTCCCTGAAAAGCCAAAGAAGATGGCACGCAAGAGCGGATGGTATGAAGCTGTGGCTGATATTATCCCGACCCTGACCGAGAAGAAGAATGGCGTGGCTCCTTGGATGGACGTTCGCTTGAAGGCTGATGGCATTGACTGGCGTAAAATAGACAAGCCATTGTATGTTATGGGTAGTGCCTACGCAGACGGAAAGGTTCCTCATGCCTTTGCTGATGAACTCCTGCCAACACTCAGAACGAAGAGCGGTGATGTGATTGTGATGCCTGACGGCAAGGTATATCGTGCCATGGGTAGAGTGCTCGCAAGAGTATCAGGAGTGAGCGATGATTACAAGATGCCATTCTCCGAGAACCTGAGCCATACCATCATCGGCAACGGAATCCCTACCCAGTTGACGGAACATGTTATTGCTCCTCTTTTGCAGAACACCTTGCGCCCAACTACTCCTGAGGATGGTAATACCAAGTTCTCCTTGCGCTATGACCAGTTTGAGCATGACCTGAACCAGTGGAAGAAGGATAATAATCTGCCTAAGGATGCCAAGCGACCAACCATCCCACAACGCAACGCTGGCGAGAGTGCTGTTGACTTCCTGAGGAGAGTGGACGAGTACCGCAAACAGATGGCTCTGTGGAAGACGGCTCCAACCTACGAGCAGCATCTTCTAAGTGATGATACTGCCCTTGGAGAGTTTAACCGAGAGTTGCAGCGTGGTTCTGTACTCAAACGTATCGCCTTCCAAGATAGTATGCTGGCTATCCGCAAGGCTCAGGAAGCTATCATGAAGGAAGTGGGTGTTGACCGCCTGAACATGGCTGAGGATGCCTATACTGCCGAGAACCGCAGTCACGGCAAGGGAAAGAACGAGTTTGAGGAGTATAATAATGAGTTCTTGCAGCCATTGAGAAAGGCTTATCATCAGATGAAGAAGATACTTGGTGATAGCTACGATAATGTCCGTATCTACATGATGGCTAAGCATGGTTTGGAGCGTGATGCTCAGATGGCATTCAAGAAGTCTTTGGAAGCTGACTATGAGGACGTGGCTCAGAGAAGTGCTGCATACAAGGCTTACAAGGGCGATATGAACCGTATTGCTAATGATAGCGATTTGGAGTTTGGAAGAGTGGATTTCAATACTTGGAGACAGAGAGATAACGCACTTAGAACGAAATACTCTCCTTCCTATATGGACTATCGTTATGATGAGAATGGTATCGCCTACGATTACTCAGGCTTGTCGGCTCTCTTCGGTGGCTCAGACTTTGAGGAAGCTGCCCATAAACTGGTAAGGGATATTGAGAATAGTCATGTAGCTGAGGTGCAAGACCTCTGGAATGCTACGAATGCGGCTACCAAGAAGATTCTCCGTGATGGCTATAAGGCTGGCATGATGAGCAAAGATACTTATCAGTATGTGCGAGATATGTATAGCCATTATATTCCTCTCCGTGGATGGGATGGCACTACTGCCGACCAAGTATGGGACTATATTGGTGGCGGCAAGGGTGCGTTCAATCAGACCTTGAAGACCGCACATGGACGAACCTCTATCGCTGATGACCCTATCGCCTACATCGAGAACATGGCAGAGAGTGGAATCCTGCTGAACAACAAGAACTGGGTGAAACAACACCTGATGCTCTTGGCTCAGAATCATCCAACTTCTTTGCTGACCCTGAGCAAGGCTTGGTACGTGAAGAGTACGGATGCCAACGGCAACGAGGAGTGGATTCCTGCTACACCTCAGATTACTTCTCAGATGGATAGTAATCAGGTGAAGGCTGCTATTGATGCTTTCGAGAAGAAGATGGAGCAGATGGCTCAGACTGGCGATGCTACTCAGAAGAGAGACGGATTGAACATAGCCTATCCTCAGACTCATAGCGAGGAGAGAGAACATGAGGTGAGAGTGATGAAGGATGGCGAGGAATATGTTATCTATGTGAATGGAGACCCGCAGTTGGCTCAGGCGATGAACAATACCAGAGCACACCGAGTAAGAGAGATTCAGAGCGGCAAACTGGATAGGGCTGCTGCTTGGTTGGGCAGAAAGATGGCTGCTGCCTATACCAGTCTTTCACCTCTCTTCATCCCTTCCAACTACTTCCGAGACCTGACCATGACCCTTGCATCTACCGCTATTCGTGAGGATGCAAAATATAACTATCTGCTCAGAAAGAATCTGGCTACATCTTGGAATCTCGGATTCATGCTGAGAGATTATCAGAACGGCAAGTTGAGAGAGAAGGTAAGCAACGGAAACGCTACACCAAAGGAACAGATGTTCTATGACTTCATGATGAATGGTAGTGAGACTGGCTTTGTCTCTTCACTTGACGTTGAAGACTTGAAGAAGAAATTCAAGAATGACTTGAAGGATTTGGATAGATGGAAGACGAACCCAGTTAAGGTAGGGCATACCATCATGGATGCCATTGAGTTCCTGAACAGAGCGATTGAGGATAGCAACCGATTTGCGGTTTACATGACCTCTATTCAGTATGGACGTTCCATTGATGAGGCTGTGAATGATGCCAAGGACGTAACCTTGAACTTCAACCGCAAGGGAACTGGCGAATACGGCTGGCAGATGGTTAGAAATCTCTATCTCTTCATCAACCCAGCAGTACAGAGTTTGCAGACCTTGGGTGCGCTTGCCAAGCATCATCCTTTCAAGTTTACGGCTGTTACTGCATCATGGTTGGTGAGTGGTGTGCTGGTTCCTCTCGTTAACGCTGCCCTGATGAATCTGTTGGGCGGTGATGATGATAAGGATAAGTACTGGCAGTTCACCAAGTGGGATAGACGAAACAACCTGATTATGTGGGTTCCGTTTACTCATGAGTATGTGAAGATTCCGCTTGCTCAGGAGTTCCGTGCCTTCTATGGAGTAGGCGATATGATTGCATCCAAGGTGATGGGTGGCGAGTTGGCAGAGGAGAGTTGGAGCCAGTATGCAGAAGACTTGCTCGGTCAGGTGGTGGATATGCTTCCGCTCGACCCTACTGGATATGACGGAAATATTGCGGTCAGTCTGATGCCGAATGCCATCCGCCCAGTCTTTGAGTTGGCTTTCAATGTTGACTTCACTGGCAAGCCACTATTCAAGGACACGGAGTACAACAAGTATGACCCTAACTTTACCAAGGCATACGTGGGTACTCCTGATTGGCTGGTTCGTGCATCCAAGATGGTTAACTCAATCGGAAATGACTATCCTGATGTGCAGCAGAATAGTATTGATGCTTTCGGTGACCCAAGATACAATCTGAATAACCCTGCTGTGGTTGACCATGTATTGTCTTCTTATCTCGGTGGTGCTTACACCATGGGCAGTCAGGTGCTCGGTGTGCTTACCAAGTCACTCAACGACCCGAAAGAAATCAAGGTGGCTGATATTCCATTATTCAGCAAGTTCGTCAGCAATCCTGATGATAGACCAGTTACTAAGAAACAAGGTGATGAGTTCTGGGATATGAAGGAGAACCACGACCGTGCAGCCAATACCCTGAGCAAGTTGAAGAAACAAGCCAAGGTGGATGGCGATTACTCTATGCTTGAACGTTTCTATGACTCTGAGGAGTACAAGCAGTATAAGCAGGATGATGTGAAGGTGAAGAAGTATGAGGAAGACAAGAAGAAGGAACGTGCCGAGGAGAGTGGGGAGGAATATAGACCTCACAAGTTGAATGCCGAGGATATATATAAGGCTCACGCTACTCCGAAGGATGATTTCGAGGACTTGAAGCTGAAACAACTCTACACTAAGTTGAACGGATTCAAGACTTCCTATGACCTCTTGGTTGATACGGCTCCTAGTCAGAGCGATGGCTACTACAACACCAACAAGGCTGCCATTGATGCCATTGACGAGATTTCCCTTGATAAGCAGGAGATTTCCGAGTTGAAGAAAGGTTTCTTGGATGATGGCAAGGATTCCTACAACGCTGAGGATATGAAACAGATTCGTGAACTGAGAAAGAAGATTCTTGCCGTGCTGGAAAAGGCTAACAAGGTAGTTGTGGCTAACCAGAAGGCGAAGGCTAAGAAGTAATACATATATGACTATCCCCTGAAAGTGCTAGGCTTTCGGGGGATAATTGCTTTCAATATGAAACTTTTTACCACTATTTCTTGTGTAAATATATCAATCTGTAAGTTTTATAAAGTTTAACTATTAAAAATATCCTAAATTATTATGTTTCCATTATTTCTTATTATATTTGCAGAATCTAAGAACATCTGAATCTCAGATGATTACATCAGCAAAAGATTATCCAATCATTATAAACTTAAAAAATGAAGGCTTATGAAACAATATGAAGACGAAGACCTACGAGTCAAGAAGTTAATTGGAGAGATTACAAAACTTCTCCCTGAACGCAGCAAGATTAAGACGGATTTACTCTATTTCAAGTATGCCCCTATATTGGTCATGCTTTTTAGATGGTATGGTATATCTCAGTTCTATGACAACAAAATGGAGATAACACTATGGTACGAAGAGAATGAGGAACCTATCTGGTTCTTCTACTTCATCACTTACATTCTTTACCCGATTTCTCTTTGGAAGGGTCAGGTGTTGCACCGATTGTGTGTAGAGTGGCGCATTCCAATTCTCTATATTGCAGGAGTAAATGTGATACATATCATGTACGACTCTGTCGTTATCACAAATCAGATGTACTATTGTGATATGTTCCTGATTACAATTATTTTAATTCTATATGCTTATGTCGCAATTAGTAAATTACAGCATCATCGAAGCTGGACTTCGTGCGCTCGCTGATAAGGCTCACGAATCAGCAGTAGCCCAAGCAGAGGGCAAACCTATCCCTTGTGGTCTATCGGAGAACGATATGGAACTTGTGGCACTTCTTACTGCCATGATGAATGATACACAAGCCAACAAGGGCTGGTGTGCCAACGAAATGGGAAAGTCTATCTCATCCTTCGAGAAGTATGTTCACGATGGCAAGATACCCGAAGGCATCCACGACCAGTTCGGGCATGAAAAGAAGTGGAACAAGTCGCTTATCAGATACTTTGCCAATAAGAAGGCTTTCTTCCGCAAGCTATCACGAAAGTACGGAATCCACCTTTAGTAATCGCTACACATTTTATATATATAGGAGAGACCCAATCGCCCCTCCTGTATATTTACGACCTTTTCCGTAACCATAAATCTTTGCTCTTCAAGCACTTATATAATCTTTTACGAGTTTATCTATCTATATCCATATTATTCGTATCTTTGTGCTCGTAACGTTACAAAGTGAGAATCATAATTTAGTGTTTAACAAAAAAGATTTCAGGATAATATGGAAAGTAAAACGTATGTATTCGGAAACGAAGGCTCAACATCTAACAATGGGATGCTCGGTCTTCTTGCGCCTCTGCTCCAGAAGCAGGGTGTTGACCCAAATGTCCTTCTTGCCATGAAGGGAAACAATGGCTTCGGTGGCGAAGGTGGCTTGTTTATCTGGGTAATCTTCCTTTTCTTCCTCATGGGCTGGGGAGGTAACGGCTGGGGAGGTTTCGGCAATAATGGTCGTGGTGGTCTCGCAAACGAGATTAATAATGACTATGGTCGTGGTCTCCTGATGGATGCCATCGGTGGCAACCGCAATGCACTCAGCAATTTGGCTACCCAGTTGAACTGCACCGAAGGTCAGATTCAGAGTGCCATTTCTGCCTTGACCTCTCAGGTTCAGAATGTAGGTAATCAGGTTGGTATGAGCGGTATGCAGACCATCAACGCTTTGCAGCAGGGTAATATGCAGATTGCTCAGCAGATTGCAAACTGCTGCTGCCAGACCAATAACAACATCACTACTCAGGGTTATGAGAATAAGTTGGCTATCTGCCAGCAGACTCATGCCATCAACGACAATGCCAATTCCAACGCATTGATGTTGCGTGACACCAACCAGTCTAACCATCTTGCCTTGATGGGTAAACTCGACCAGATGCAGACTCAGGCAATGCAGGACAAACTTGATGCACTTCGTGAGAAGAATAGTGCTCTTGTAGCACAGATTTCCAACGAGCATCAGACTCAGGCTTTGCAGGCATACCAAGCACAGATTATCACTCCAGTGAATGCTGCCCTTGCAGCCTTGCAAGCAGAGGTAGCTGGCATCAAGTGCAAGTTGCCTAATACCGTATCTGTACCATATCCTCAGTTGAAGACTTACAATCCTGAGGTGTTCCAAGCAGCAGCTATGGGAGCATACGCTGGTGATGTAGCAGCATCAACCGTAGGTTGTGGTTGTTAAAGGAAAGGAGGTAACTATGTTCCCTTTAAACTATCCTTTCAGCCCACTATTCCCTATGGTAAGTAGACGGAATCCTATCAAGAGAGTTGATATTGGCGGTATCTATGAATTGAAGACCAATGCACTTCAAGTAACTAACGATAGTGTAGACTTCGGTATCAATCCTAGCTGCTACAAGGCTTTACCTTGTGAGAGTATCGTGCTGCTAAAGATTCATCAGGGAGTGCCTACTGCTGGCGAAGACCTTCCAGTCAAGATTGTAGTGCCACACAATGGTGCAACAACCATCAGCACTACTAGCGGAACTACAAGTGGAACAACAACGGCTGGCACAACTAAGTCTTCCGTTGTAGACCATACTGGTTCTGCTGTAACTGGAGCGGGTCTTTCAAGCACTACGGAAGCTCTAGCCTATATCAACAAGAAGAGCGGAACAATCCGACTGCTTGGGTTTCAGCAACCAACTGGTGGCTAACAGAGTATTAACAATGGGGCAGATAGCAATGTCTGCCCCTATAAAAGAGAAAGAAAATGTTTCAAGGTTTAAGACAAAATTCCCTTTTTTACATATTAGACAAGGGAGGAGAAAAGCCGACTCTCAGAATCGGTCAGGTTATATCGGTAAGTGACCCTCAGCAGAAGTTCCCGACAACTTACATTCCGAATCAAGTGCCGAACTTCGACACAACGGTTGATGTAAAGGTGAAGGTTGGAGAACAGCAACTCAACTTCGAGAAACTGCCATCCACCGCTCAGATAGCCAACTCAGGAACTAATGGCGTGGTGGTCAGTGATAGCCGTGATGCTATGTGTGCTGAGGTTGATTCCATGCTCAGACAAGCAAAAGGTATCTTGGAGAGTGTTGACTACAATAAGGCAGTAGTGGAATCATGTGATGAAATACTAGCCAAACTCAATCCTCAGATTGCCAAGGATAAGCAGCAAGAGCAGGACATCAGTAACCTGAAATCTGACATGAACGGAGTGAAGGGTACGCTATCCGAAATTAAATCTCTTCTGTCTGATGCCTTGAAGCTCAGTAAGAACTAATAAAGGTAAGAAGATTATGGTAATGATTGAGATTACAGAAGATAAGTTCGATGATTTGTATGACAACATCGAGTCTATGCTTGGTTTTGGTAGCAAGGCTATGTCTTGTCTGAAAAAGATGAAGCAGGAGCGTATGGGTGAGCGTATGCCTGATTATCGTGACGATTGGAGAAGAGAGCGTGAGGAACGTGAAGAGCGTGAGAATAGACGTAGATTCAACAACGTCAACGATGATTGGAACTACCCGAACCGTTATGGTGAAAGAGGTGGTGGCGGCTACAATGGTGGCGGTCGCTAGTGTTTAACTTGGGAGTTTTGGTAGCGACATTCATGTCGGAACCAGACTCCCTTTAATATTCAGCAATATGGGAAAATGCAGAATGCCATTGGATATGTATGACCTCAAACCTGAGGGAATGGTTTCTTATCTCAGATACAATGGCTATCATTTCAGTAAAAAAATGTGCGAATGGGCGGTTAAGCAGATGTATAAGTATGACCCTTCTACCAAGCGTGATGTAGGTATCTCGTTTTGGGATAAGGAGAAGGTGGATGCCTTGCTGCTTGGTCAGGGAATTGAGGTGAAGAATAAGATAGGCTACGACCATGTGTATGTGGCGAATATGGCGAGGGCAGACTTCTACAAGTCTTCCATCAAGGATGAGGAGCAGTTAGCCCAGTTTATCAAGGATATGGTGGATGATGCCGACCAGAAGGATGGTTTCATCTTCAACCGATTCTATGCAGACTGCTGCCACAATGGTGTGCCTATTCCTTGGGAAGATGTGTTATGATAAGAAGGGTAATACAACTTCCGAAATACGATTGGAGCATAGTATGTTTTATTGGTTATCAGCCGACTGATGCCGATGAGATATGCCATGCTCTTTCTGATATTGGCTGCAACGGAAATCCTTTATCGGAAGCCTACGAGCACTTGTCTTTATCGAGTGGAGATAGGGGGCTTACTTATTCCAACCTAGCTGAAAGAAAGAGTGTTCTTGCCGTCGGAAAGTGTGAATCTGATGGCAGCATCATCAACACCATCGGTCATGAGCTTCTTCATGTCGTAGCGCATATCTGTGAGCAGGATAGAATAGATATGATGAGCGAGGAACCATGTTATATGATGGGGAGTCTGTGCGAGAAGTTCTTCAAGGTGTATGATTAATGTTGTTGTTTCTGTTTGGTGCATAAGAGAAGGGTGAATCTTTCGACTCACCCTTCTTCTTTTATCTATATGGTTTACTCCCCATACTTTGGCTCCTCATACACCAAGTTATGCTCATCTACGTAAGCCTTGGCTTCTGAGTATGTGTCAAACTCTACTGCGGTGGCATCTACTGCTGGGAATACCTCAGCATTGTCACCTTCCTCTGTGAGAGGGAACACCATCTTGGCTCCCTCATGTACTACCTTATACTTCTTTGTTAACTTATTCATATCTTGTTTCCTTTCTTTACTTTAATGTTAAACTTGTAAACCTTATGCAGGAGTAATTGTGACTGTATATCCCTTACTCTGCAATGTCTGAACTGCTGCATCTGATGCGGATGTACGAGTTCCTGTTACTGAGATGGCTTTTTGAGACGCATCTGAAGAATCAGTTATACCAGTAACGCACTGCGCTTGGTCTTGTAGCATCTTATCTATATTAGTAATTTTTGGATTACTACTTATAGCTACAATTTTGGAAGAAGCAGAACGTGCACTCCAAGTAAATGAATTACCATTTTTATTTGAAATTGAGATATATATACATGATTCTGGTAATTTTGCTAAATCACCGGTAATATCAGTATTTGCAGCAAAAATTTCTGTTAATACTGAATTGTTATATAACACATCAATATTACCTGTTACACTAGAGTTAGTCATGTAAATGCCTGCTAGTTTTGGAAATTTGCTGAAAATACTAATATTACCAGATAAACTAGTACCTGTTATATCTATATTTGTTAATCCTATAAGATTACCTAAAGAAGAAATATCACCTGTTACAAATTTAGAATTTCTAAGTGCCAAATAATTTAATTTATTAAGATTACCTAAAGAAGCAATATCACCTGTTACAAATTTAGAATTCATATTAAACTTGACAAGTTCTTTTGATGCTTTTAAGTCATCAATGCAAAAATCAGTAACATTTGTTTGTGCTGAGGAAACAGACAGAGTAGTTAAATTATACTTTTCAACTATTGACAATGTGTTGGACCCTACCATGTTTATAGGATTAGCTGAATAGCTAAAATCCATCTTTTTCCCAAGATTACTATTTTTAGAATCCGTAAAATATCCATCTCCTAAAATTTCAAGAGAAACTGGATTTGTAACACCAATACCAATAGATTGGATGTTGCTTGGATTACCATTATTACTAAAGCCAATCCTAAGTTCACCCAATTTTAACAAAGATGCGTTATCAACAACACCTTGTAATTTTGTTATAAAACATTTATTCATATTTGTATTATTTAATATTAAACATTATATTTAAATATCTCATCCAATTTAGTTATTCTTTCCTCTACCCATTTTCTTACACGATAAATAGAATTGTAAAATCCTCCAAAATTTGGATAGTTTTTATAATTAGTTGGATATACCCCTACAGTTCCATCAATTTGACATGTATATTTTCTATCAGGGTAATAAGGGGTTCTAATTAATACCACATCATTTTTATTGTATGTTGTATTATTAGAATAAAGAGTACCATCCCCTTCGCCTCCAATACTCCAATTTAAAGGTGTACCTTCGTCTCTATAGCTAGGAACTGGACATTCCAGCTTACTACAATATTCATGTTCTTTTTTTAACTGTTCATATCCAATTCTTTCTACCCAATTATTCATCATGCCTGATATTTCTTGCGCATTAAATACTTTGGCATTTCTGAGTTCTTTGTATTTGGATTCTATATCTATACTATACAAGTCATACAGAAAATTTGTTAATGAAAAGCCTTCATTATCTTTCGTGCTATGAATGAGACTACTTGGCATCCAGCATGAAGTTCCATCTGATAGCTGTCCGAAAATACTATCATTATCATAATCTGTAGGACACCAGATGTTACCATCATAAGAAACCCATATCCAATTTTTTGACCAATTATTATGTGCACATACTTGCATGTGCAGAAAGTAATCAATAAAAAATGGTACATTGAAATATTCCTCAAATTTGTCTTTCGTCTTATTCTCAACAAGAACACTCTTAATCTGTGAAAGCCTCATAATGCTTTTCTTGACTGCATCTGTACGAATATGGTCTTTATTGTTTGCATCATAATATGGCATGCTACTATCTATAAGTTCTTTTGGATTATCCCCGTCATATTTTACATATACTTTTCCTGATAACTTAATCAACTTATAATACTTATCTTTACTTTTTCTATAAAGATATTTTGGAGGATTATCACCATAAGTCTTTACAATATAGTCATTATCAAAATCAGAAGGTTTATCTTCAACTTCTGTATAACTATTACCAATCTGTGCTATCTCTTCAGCGTCTTTGGTATTGTCTAATGACATATAAGACCAACCACTAACTTCTTTAGTTGTTACACAATATAAGTCTTTCGGATTTTTTACTTCAAAAGCAGTCCAATCAATACTCCCTCCAAAAAGAGTATCGTTATTGATTGTTCCATCAAGAATTATATTCCTGGCTTCATTTTTATTCATGTTATAATTACTACGATGCTTTTTTAAAGCCATAGTATAAACTCCACCATATTCTCCATTCCAATATTCTATAATTGGAAAACCATCAGGATGGCATAAAGCTGCATTATTCATATCCAAAGAAATATCTCCAATACCAGCCATAGAAGTTGTCTGATTTAACAAGTAGCTAAATGGTTTCTGATTTCCAACAGGATGTTGTTTGTAAATCTCTTCCATTAAGTTATATCCTACTATTGCTTGTCCTCTAAAAGCATCTATGTAATATTTCTTTAAATGGAATGAATCTTGAGATACCCAATTACCAAATTTAATACTTGTTCCATCAGTAAAATCAAAAGCATTGTTTTTGATTTTCATCAACATTGAAGAGTCTCCTTGGGCAGAAATGGTAATTGGTTTACTAAAATAGTTTCCATTTAAATCCCAGAACTGCATTTTTACAGGAACATCACAATCTTTTCCTACAATTCCTAAACCACTTTTTTTTGTAATTTGTTCTCTAGGAACAGAACTTAAAATATTTATGATTGCAAAATTAGGAATAGGAATATGTATATCTTTTTTGTCGCTCAAATCTATAGGATGCTTCACGTCAAAACCATTTGCTTTGAGAGCATCTTGGATATTGTTCACACTATTACCTTGGAGATTGAGATTTGACACATCAAGGTTTGTAATTTCCATATCGTGCTCATGCTTTTTTCCATCAGCATCACGATATGACATGACTTTATACTCTCCATCAGTTGTAATTTCCGTTCTACCCTCAGGGTCTTCAATATGCTCAAACTCTGTAGGAATAGTCTCAGACTTGGCATTATGAATATAGTGACTACCATCATTATAAGTAGCAGAAAGAACCTTACCATCTGCATCTTTCTCTACTGCAAGGTACTCAGGATTCTCCTGCAAAGAGAAAACGTCAAGAAGTTCTTTTAGATTGCTGTCTATTGTACCTACCTTCTCCTGCAATGATGCAAGGTCTGATTGAAGCTGAGAGATAACTTGCTTCAAGGCATTGACTGCATGGATTTCGCCAATGATTTCTCCGTCTCTTCTGATACCAAGTGCTACTTTATCGTCAGTAGTAACCCAAGCAGCAAAGTATTCCTCATTCTGAATGACATGATACATTTCATTAAGAGGATAATATGGCTCGCCAGTTGCTCTGTAGAAGCCAAAGAGAACCTTATCATCTGAATCCACTATAGCTTTTAGGAACTCTTCGTTCTCAATTATTCTAAAGCACTCTTTTACTTCGTCTTCAATGAGAGACTTTCCTTCCTCTTTGTCAACCTTGCCTTCTTGCAATGCTGCGATGCTTGCATCTGTTGTTTGCTGATAGGCTTGCAATGATGCAATTAACTCTTCTTTGACGGTATTAATAGCTTCAAGAACATCTGTCTTATCCTGCTGGCATTGACTGATAATCTCCTGCAACTTGGCTCTGATAGGTGAAGGAATACCCTTACCCCACTCAATAGAACCATCAAGCTGAATACCCAAAAGGAAGTGGTCTTCTGCATCTACTATTGCCTTGATGAACTCTGGAGATTCAATCTCTCTGAAAGGAAGGGCAAACTGGGAGACTACCTTATTCTCTGAATCACCGAACTCTTGGGCAATATTCTCCTTGTCGAACTTCTTGCCAAGTTCAGCGTTGACTCTTTCCTGCTCAGTCTGAATCTGAGAGTCAACATCGCCAGAGTTGGCTTTCTTGGCAATCTCTGTGTCCTGAGATTTGTTCTTGTTTGCAAGTTCATCAATGGCTCCCTGTGCAGTTACAGAATCAAGACCACTCTCTGTGTTCTCGTATGTTACTGCTGATGCTTGGCTTGCACCACCACTTGCGGAAATGCCCTTGATGGCTTCCTCCATCTGAGTGCTGCGAGTCTGCAACAATGAAATATCATCATCGTTGGCGGTGATTTGCTGCTGCTTATCTTCAATCTGAGACTGGAGGTCTGTATCCTTCTCGTGAAGCTGCTTGACAGACTGGTCTATATCTTGAATCATCTGATTCAAATCATCAGGGAGACCAGTGGCTGCTTGGATGGTTTTGCGAAGCTCTGGGTCGAACTTTACGATGCAAATCGTGTTGTCTGCTATCTTTTCGTTTGTGACGGAACCATCCTTGATTTTCTCGGTAGTTACAGAATCGGGAGACAACTTGGCGTTGCCGATGCTGCCATCTACTACCTGAGAAGCATCGACTGCATTGTCGGCAAGTTTGTCCTTGGTGATAGATTTTCTTGCTACCTTTTCTGCTGTTACAGACTCGTTGGCGAAATGTTTGGTCTCCAAGGATGCCTCACGAACTACTCTGCCATCTACAGACTGGTCGCCCAACTTTGCATTGGTGATTGCCTTCTCCTCCACCTTCTCCGTGGTTACGGCTCGGTCGTTGAGTTTTTCGGTGATGATAGATTCATTCTTAATCTTTTCCGATGTTACCGCATTAGGGGAGAGTTTGGTATTGTCAACTGCGCCATCATTCAACTTATCCGTGGTTACTGCCTTGTTGTTGATTTTTTCTGTCTCTACGGATGAGTCGGCAAGTTTGGAGGTGGTGATGTTGGCATCTGCTACCTTGTCGGTGGTGACGGATGCGGCATTCAGTTTATCGGTGGTTACCGATTCATTCTCCAATTTCTCTGTAGTAACGGCTTTGTCGGCAATCTGCGTAGTTCCGAGTTGGTCAGTCTTGTTGACCTTCTCGTCAAGAAGCTCCTTGGTGGATTTACCAGAACTCTCATCCTTGACATATCTGGTGTATGTCAAGGTCTCGTCGGCAGCTCCACTTACGAGCGTGTTGTTATAAACGGTTTCTTTTGCCATATTATTTTAATTTTGCGTTATATATATATTCACCTGCTTTCAACTCATCTGTCCAATAATAGTAGATGTCGCCTACCTTGGTGGAGTAGAGGGGTGCTGTGAGTCCTGACTGATAGAACTCTACTGGCACACGGCTGGCAAACCAGATGTATGGTTTTTCCTTGGTGGTGGTGATGTTGATAGACTTGTCTACGATGTCGCCCACTACCTTGGTGAGGTCTTCCATGTTGAACTGGCACATATTCTTGGCTGCTGTGGCTCCGTAATAATAGATGTTATCATCGCCATTTGCCATGATGCTTACGTAGCCTGATACGGCTGGAATCTCAATCTTGCCATCCTTGTAGACTTCTCTTGTGATGTCGGTTCCGTCCATGACCACCTTCACCAAACCGAGATTGAATCCTTCGGCTGGAGTCAGCTTTGCCTCGTACTTCTCGCCCAGCTTCAATGTGGCAGGAGTAGAGGAGAGGGTAACATCATCCAATGAGTAGACGAAGGTGCAGTCTGACTGGTTCTTGGTGACCATGTAGTATCGAAGGTCGAACATTCCAACCGTCTCGCCTTGGAAGACTCCGCACGGAACCTTCACCCTATGATTGGTCTCAATAATCTGCAAGATGTTTCGCTCCACACTCTTCATGGCATAACCATCGTAGTTCCATGATACGGCTACATTGTAGTTGCCGATGTCTAGGGTGGATGGGATATTGCACACCAGCACATTATGCTCGATGCCACCGATGGACGTGGGCACGATGATGGAATCATCGAAACAGCATTGCAGTTCCACCTTGATGTCGGATGCCTGAGTCATATCGAAGTCAACCAAGCGGTTGAACTCCTTAGACATATCCATCTTTCTCACCAAGATGTGGAGTTTGAAAGCGTTGCCTTGTACAATTTTATAAATCATATTTGATACACATTATTAATAATAGTGCAAAGATAGGCAGAATTTTCTCTACCTATCTTTTATCCGTTTATTTAGTTGGGATATTTTTTAGATTAAGCCCTTCCAGCGGAGGAACTTGCGCTTGCGGCTTTCCTTGCCTTTCTTGCTCTTGCAGTTGGTATGGTAGACGCAATCCTTGAAGAGGTCTCTGACCTTCATGTCGCTGTCTACCAGTTTGGTCTTCTTGAATGCCTCGAAGAGTGAGCGGTTCATAATCATGAGGTTGCCCTTCTGCGTAGGAAGGACGTAGAAGATTTCACCATTGTTCTTCTTGGATGCGTAGTCTGCCTTAGCCGTAGCTTGGCGGTACATGATTTCGCACTTGATGCGCTTGAAAATCTTTGTTACTTTCATAATCGTAATTATTAATTGTTTGAAACTATATGATGGTTGCTGCCGAAACAGAAACCTTTCTTCTCATTACTCTTGCCTGATTCTGTATCATCTTTGGCATTTCCATTTCGTTGAAACAGATGTGGAGTCCGATGGCTCTTGTCATGAGCAAATCATCGTGCTTTCCGTCGATGGCTCCGTATGCTCCGTTCTTCTTACGCTCGTAGGTAAGGAACTCGTTCAGGCATCGCTGGTCTCGCTCAACGTATAGATGTTCTCTGACTACCTGAACCAGTACAGAGATAACCATCGGCTTGGTTGCCACGTTGGTATGGAATCCGTACTTACGTGGCAGACCTTCCTTGATGTCTGCTTCGCTCTGCTTGCGAGCATAGAGATTGTCGTACTCATCCTTGATTTGATTCAGGATAAACTCTGACTGGTCGCCACCTTCCAAGATGTGCTCCTTGTCTTTCGTCTCCAAGGTGTTGGATTCAATCACCAATAGGGCATTGTCGTAGTACTTGGCTATCTGTGCAGCCTTCCATGCCAGCAAGTCCATATCTATGTGTCCGTACCATTGGGCTACCACGTATGGTTTGCCCCCTTCCATCATCCAATAGCGGTCGAAGACACAGATAACAGACCAGTCAGCCTTGCTACCTCTACCACCAATATCCACAACAACCAGATAGCGGTTGGTTACCTTGCAATCGTCAAAGTACTCAGGCTTGCTCCATATCCACAACTGCCCAGTCTTGTCTTCCGAGAACCGCACATTCTGTAGGCACTTCTTACCCTTGTAACCATCACCATACACATCGCCGATGAACTTAGGTGCTCGGCATCCTTTCTTGAACTGGTCAACTTTCTCCTCTGCAAATACCTTGGCTCCTGAGTGCTTGAAGGCTTCTACTGGGTCAGAAGGGAATCCGCTAGCCATATCTCCGTGGTCAGTGAACTTCTTTCGTTCCACGATATACCAGTTAAGAGCTTCCAATGGTGCTCCCATCTGCCACAACTTCCAAAGATAAGTTACTGGCTCCTCACGATTCGACATCGTGTTGGTGTTGTTGCGGTTTTCGTATAGCCATTTGGCGAACTCCTCTTTCTGTTTCTTGCTCTCGAAGTCAAGATGGTAGAGGTCGTAAATCTCAAACCAAGGGACGAAGAACGGCTCAAATACAGAATCACCTTTCTCTGCTGCCAGCCACTCCTGATGGAAGAAGTTTCCAGTACCATTGGCGGTTGATTCATATACAATCATCGTGTATGGTCTGTAGAGCACACCATTGGTTGCATTCTGGATAACCTCCTCAGGAGACTTTCCTTCCGTCTTCTCCCACAATCCTACCTCGGAGCAGTGGATAAGGTTATAGTCTTCACCATTGGCAGAAGTAGGTTTCTGCATGGAACCCACTTTAATCTTGCAGAATCGCTGAGGAACCTTCTTCACGTTTCCTGATGTTCCCACTCCCACAAACTTAGGCTCGCTCTCAGAATATACTTCGCCCATTTCGTGCAGGAACTTGGTTGGAAATTCCTTCAACGCCTCATCGAACATTCCTCGGATGGTTTCTGCGGTGTCCTTGACCTGAGCAATAATGAGCGAGTTGAGACCCTTCTGCCACATGAGTTGCAGCCAGAGGAAGTACATCTGAATGACCGTGGAACCTCCCCATTGTCGGGCTTTCAGCAGGATGAGACGGATAGGGCGATTCTTCTTTCTTCGCTCCTCCAGCCACCTGAGCAGTCTGCGCTGCGGTCTTCTGAGCACAAAGCGGAAGGGGAGACCTCCACCTTTCGGTTTGATATAGATGAATGTGGCGAAGAAGAAGAAGGGGTCGTGTTTCATCCTGATGCGAGTGAACTGCTCCACCAGTTGCTCCATTTCTTCCTCTAGGTTGTACGGCTCGTCTATATCCTTGTGCAGTTCCTCGATTACCGCCTTGCAGCTACCCAATTCGATGAGCATCTTGACGAGCGGAATCTTCTTCATGGAAACTGGAAGCTGCTGTCTCTGTATCGGGAAATCAGGAAGGAAGAGAAGGAATCGCTTATCTCCACAACCTTCACCCTTGATGGGATTGAAGGGTGTGTTGATTTCCCTGATGCGTTTCTCGTTCTCTTTCAGGATGCCCAATACATGTTTGTCAAGTGCATCTGTGAGTTTGGCTTGTGTGGCGTTTACTTGTCTTGGCATAGCGGTGCATTTAGATAACCCCACAACAGACCAAGTACATAGCAATAGATGTGGACTCCAACTGCCATGCAAGGGAAGAAGATTCCAACACAGATATATAGGAGGATGGTGAGATTGTATCTTACCTTATTCTCCACGTAGGGGGCGATAAAGCCCATGTAAGCATAGATAAAGCCGCTGAGACCGATGATTGGTAGGGATGAGGGGAAGGGATAGCTGATGGCTATGAGATAGAATGCCACCATGTGACCGATGCCGCAAGGGATGGCTCGGTAGCATTGATGGAAGACATAAAGGTTGATGGCTGCATGAAAGATGTTCTGATGTAAGAAAGGGTAGCTTAGTCGGTTCTGAATAGAACAATCGTCAAAGAGACCCATGCCATCATATCCTAGAAAGGTGATACACATTATTATAATGTACCCAGCATAAAGCGCAATCTTCTCTTTCGTCTCTCGTAGCATCTTTGCTTCTCCTCCTTTCTCACCCTGCTAAGAATTACGTGTATGCTTTGAGGAGTCAAATAGAAACTGGGTGCTTTTTCAGCACATACACGTTTGATAATATCCATATTACTGAGATATGGCTCATTACTCTTATGAATCTGGAACCGTCTGAAAATCTCCTGATACATTTTCTTTCGGGTAGGAATCATGTTATCAAGAGGTTTTCCTTTCAGTAAGTCTAATATGACTATATAAGCACGGTCTTCTGATACCCAAAATCTTCTGCTCGGAGACTGGGCTAGCATCTGCTCAATCTCTGAGAGTCTGATATTGTCTCTTACCTTAATAATTTCTTTGTAAGCCATCAATAAATCAGCATCACGTTCCTGTATAAAATTGCATCGTGAATCCTTATATTTCATATCTGACCCTGCAAATATACAAAAAAGTATTGAATTAGTCGCATCCGATTAGACTAAATTAACGGATAAAAGACGAAAATCGGAAAAAAGCATTAATTTTGGGCATTGATTTATAAATTTACACATATATATATGGACGAAAATACAAATATTGAGCAGAATGCTGGTGCTGCAAAACAGCAATACACCAAGACCAAGAGAGACTTGGCTTTGGAGCGTTTGAAGACCCGACACCCTGATACGGAGTATGCGGATGATGAAGCTATGTATGGAGCCATCAATGATGATTATGATGCCGACCAGAAGGCTTTGCAGGGTTATAAGGATAACGAGAAGGCGATGGGTGACTGGTTGGGCAGTGACCCTGAGGCAGCTACCTTCCTACAAGCAATGAAGGCAGGTAAGAGTCCTTATGCCGAGTTGATTCGTACACATGGCGAGGATGCTATTGACTACTACTCTGACCCTGACAATGCGGATGAGATTGCATCGGCTCAGTCTGAGTTCTTGCAGAATGCTGCCAACGGCAAGAAATTGCAGGAGGAGTATGACAAGAACATGCCTTCCAGCTATGAGGTGTTTGACAAGTTGGAAGAGAAGTATGGCGAGGAAGCTGTGAACGATGCCATCGACCAGTGCTTTCAGACTATGCGCAATGTTGTGACTGGCAAGTTTACCGAGGAAATGATTACTGCTTTCATCAAAGCAAAGAACCATGATACCGATGTGGCTGATGCTGCCCATGAGGGTGAGGTTCGTGGAAAGAACAGCAAGCACGTCAAGAACTTGCAGCTACGCAAGAAGGGTGATGGTACTGCTGACCTTGATTCTGCCAATGCGGAGACCAAGCAGACAGACAATCAGCCTGACCTTGGTGCAGTGGGCAGGGTGTCACGTAGGGGTAACGTCTGGGAGCGTGGCAACGAGAAGAGAACACACATCAGATAATTCGACAAGGTGAAAAGATAATATATAATGTTTAATTAATATTCAGAATAACAATGAAGAAAAGTACATTTAATCGGCTGCTTTCCATCTTCCTGATGGTTATGGCAGTTATTTTTGGAGTGAATGGTCATGTTATCATGGCTGAGGCGGCAACACTGCCTGATGGCGGCAGTACCGAGAGTGGTCACCCTGCGGAAGCTGGTGGTGCTCCTGCTGCTGGTGAAGCTGGTAATGGCGGTGCGGCTCGTCAGGATGATGGTATCAAGACCGAGACAAAGGGTCGTGAGCACTATAACGAGAATGGCACGGAGTATTACCTGAACGACATTGATGAGAAGATTACCAAGATTCGTCCGATGGCTACTCCAGTTGACCAGATTTCACGCTATGCGACAACCAAGTCTGCCAACTCGTTTGTAGTTGAGTATTGGAGTATCGGCACACGACCTATCAAGACTACCGTGAAGGAAGCAACAACGGAGAGTACAGGTACATCTATGGTATTGAAGGTAGAAGACCCTACCATGTTTACGCTGGATGATACCATCCGAGTGGTAGGTGTGAAGGCGATTACCAACTATAAGGGTGTTGCATATTCTACCATTACTGATGCTCCTACTCCTGATTTGGAACTTTGCGTTTGCGGTAAAGATACAGAGGGATACCCTATTGTATATGCCGTAAATGGTAAGTTGATTAACAAGCAGGCTATCGGTGTTCCAGCCTTGAAGAAGGGTCAGAAGCTTATCCGTATGGCTAAGAGTTGTGGCGAAATGGACGTTCAGACGGGTCGTTTCAACAACCTTCCTGCATCTGAGACCCAGTATTGTCAGAACTTCATGATTCAGGTTGAGCAGAGTACCTTCGACAAGATTGCTGCTAAGCGAGTGGATTGGGACTTCTCGGACATTGAGGAGGATAGCATCTATGATATGCGTCTTGCTATGGAGGGTACTTATCTCTTCGGTGATATGGCTTGCATCAAGCATGAGGTTAAGAATGGTTCTGCCCAGTGGTTTACCAAGGGTATCTGGTGGATGGCTGGTAAGGATATTGAGGTAGGTCATGTTGCTACTGCTGATGATATGAAGAAGGGCTACAACAAGAATGAGCGAGTGATTACCGACTTGGAGTTGGTTGACATTTCCAAGGACTTGTTTGTGGGTACTGGTATCGGCAACAAGCGCAAGGTGATTATCGCTGGTTCTGACTTCGTGAGTGCATTCAGTAAGATTGATTCCGACAAGTTCCGCTTGAAGGACACCGTTGATATTTGGAAGTTGAAGTTCAAGAGTTGGGAGACAGACTTCGGTGAGGTGCTGATGATTCACTCTGAGTTGTTCGACCTCTTCGGTATGAGTGACTGCGGCTTTGCCCTTGACCCAGAGTTCTTGGTTAAGCGAGTACACTTGTCTTGGACACGAAACGTGCTCGACTTGAAGGCGGCTGGCATCCGTAACACCGATGCAGTAGTTATTCAGGAGGTAGCTTGTCTGTACTTGAAGTACCCTAAGGCTCATGCTCGTATGCGCCTTGCTAAGGTTCCTGAGGAAGTATCTCAGACAGACGATTCTGAGTTGAAGACTGCTGCCTAAAAGAGAGTATAATTTCAAATTATTCATTAAATAGTGAGGGGTGTGGGCACTAGCCCCATCCCTTTTTTAGTAACACATATATATAATAAGGTATAATCATGTTTAATAAATATCAAGCTGGTACTGATTTAGCATTCAGTGTTATGGTAGGTAACGAGCGGATGCGCATTGTCTTTGAGGGTAAGAGCATGGGCAGTAGTGTCTATATGACAAGAGACCCAAAGGTACAGAAGGCTATCGAGTCTCATTATTGGTTCAACGACAAGTTCTTCTTGGTGGAGAGTATTGACGAGAAGAAGGAAGCTGCGGAAGCCAAGAAGAAGGCTGCTGCCAAGGCAAAGAAGAAGGTGGCTGACGAGAAGAAGACTCACGTAGTGACAGACGTTGAGGATGCCAAGGACTATCTGGCTGAGACCTTCGGTGTGAGTCGTTCGAAGATGAAGACCAAGGAAGACATCTTGGCTATTGCCAAGGAAAAGGGTGTTGAACTAGAAGGACTGGAGTAATGAGTACGTATGCTGTATCTGAACTGGTGAAAGAAGTGAAGGTGCTCTTGGACAGGAACCAAGAGACTTCGGGCTTGCTGACTCCTACCGATTCTGATACCTTGTCGCAAGGCGAGTTGATTCAGAGTAAGATAGTAGATGCAGCAAGAATCATATTGAAGGATGCTCCTGCCAGTATGCTTGATGGTCAGCGATTCGAGGGTCTTGATGTATCATGGCAAGAGTCTTATGGGGCTTATGTGGGAACCATGTATCTTCCATCGGATATGATTAGGCTGCTGAGCGTGAAGGCTAGTGACTGGCAACGTTCGGCTCAGGTTATCACCGATGATGATGATGCCTACAAGATGCAGGGTAGCAGATTCGGGGTAAGGGGAAATCCTGAGCGACCTATTGCAGCGTTGATTCACAGCGATGGCGAGCGGTTCTTGGAGTTGTATACCAGCAGGAGTGACAAGACTACGGTGGTGCTATCGTGCGTGTGTATGCCGATTATCAGCCAAGAGAAGATTACGCTTCCTGAAACCTTGAAGGATTCTATCGTGTATATGGCTGGCTATCTGGTGTGCGTCAGTCTTGGTGATAGCGATTCCGCAAGCGGATTGCTTGGGGTGGCTCGGAAGCTGGCACATATTGTTGAACCTACAGAAACATCATAAACTATGGCAAAGAAGAAAGAAGAAACCAAACTGCTATCGTTGAGCAGGGTGCTTGACAAGGAAGAACTGGATAGCGTGAAGGCATCCAAGAACCGATTTGACAAGCCTTATGAGCGTGCTTTCTCTATCTTGCTGGAGGCTCAGCGATACTACAACAACATAGATAACTTCCGAAAGCGAAGACTGAGAAACAAGCGATACTGCTATGGAGACCAGTGGGGAGATACCATTGAGTTTAAAAGCAAGTGTGGCTTTACCAAGCGTATCAGGGAGGAAGACTATATTCGTGAGCAGGGTAGCGAACCATTGAAGAACAACCTTATCCGTAGGTTGGTGAAGAATGTGCTGGGTGTTTATCGCTCTCAGAGCAAGGAACCGACATGCAACGCAAGAGATAAGGATGAAAAGCGATATGGCGAGACCATGAGCGTGGTGCTGCAATGTAACCGACAACTGAACCGAGAGACGGAACTGGATGCCCGAACCATGGAAGAGTTCCTGATAAGCGGTGCTGCCATCTATAAGAAAAAGTATGGATGGCGAAGAGGTAGGTTGGATTGCTGGACGGACTACGTGAACCCGAACAATTTCTTTATAGACAACAATATGAGGGATTTTCGTGGTTGGGACGTGAGTTGCTTGGGTGAGGTGCATGACATTACCATCGGCAACGTGCTGAGAGAGTTTGCCAAGTCTCCTGCTGAGGCTCGCAAGTTGAAGGAGATTTACAGACTGGCGGCTAACCGAGATTTCGTGATTGCTGACTGCACCCAGCGATTTGGTGAGTTCGACCCTAAGACTATCGACTTTATGAATCCTGCTAACCCATCACTCTGCCGAGTGATAGAGGTTTGGCGCAAGGAGAGTAAGCCGAGATACCGATGCCACGACTACAATAATGGTGACGATTTCAAGATTGATATTGAGGATAAGGCTGATATTGTAGATGCTGAGAACAGAGACAGAATCAGGCGAGGTATGGCTGCTGGCATGATGGAAGAGGATATTCCTCTGATTGATGCCGAGTGGTTTATGGACGATTACTGGCATTTCTACTACCTTTCTCCTTTCGGTGATATTCTGAGAGAGGGCGAGACTCCTTATGCTCATGGTGAGCATCCATATTGCTTTAAGTTCTATCCGTTCATTGATGGCGAGATTCACAGCTTCGTGGAAGATGTGATTGACCAGCAGAGATACGTAAACCGACTTATCACGATGTACGATTTTATCATGCGTGCGAGTGCTAAGGGTGTGCTGCTCTGTCCTGAGGATTGTCTGCCTGATGATATGAGTTGGGATGATTTCTGTGACGAGTGGAGTAGGTTCAATGGTGTGGTAAGGTACAAACCAAACAAGAGTGGTCAGGTTCCTCAGCAAGTAGCGAATAACTCTACGAATATCGGTATCGGTGACTTGCTCAGTTATCAGTTGAAGTTCTTCGAGGATATATCGGGAGTGAATGGTGCGCTGCAAGGCAAGCCAGGAGTATCGGGTACGAGTGGTTCGCTTTATGCCCAGCAGACACAGAATGCTACTATGTCGCTGCTTGATATTTTGGAGAGTTTTAGCCAGTTCATTATTGATGGAGCATACAAGACCGTGAAGAATATGCAGCAGTACTATGACGTGGCTCGTAACTTTAATATCGTGGGCAGGGCAGGACAGATTGTGCGCTACGACCCTAAGAAGATTAGAGATGTGGAGTTTGACATCAATATTACGGAAAGTACGGCTACTCCTGTATACAGACAGATGGCGAATGAGTTCCTTATGACCTTGTGGCAGAATCAGGCTATCACGCTGGAGCAGTTGCTGCAAGTAGGAGATTTCCCATTTGGAGAGGAGTTGCTACAATCGGTTGCATCCAACCAGCAAGCCATTCAGAATGGTGAGACTCCACAAGGATTCTCTCCTCAGCTTCAAGCCCAAGTGGCTCAGGCATCACAGAGCAATCCTAAGGCTCAGGCGATGTTGCAGCAGATGATGAGCGGTCAGGGAGTGAACCCTGACGGACAGACTCCACCGCTCGCTGCATAATGTTTAGTGATTAATGTTTAGTGATAATTGATTAATTTATAGTTATGATAGCAGACAAGGCGAATAGTGAGAAATGGTATGGCAATGGAAAACCTGATGCCAGCCAAGGTGGCAATGCCAGCAAGGGTATTGCTACGGAGACCCAAGGTAGGGAAGACAAGCCCGAACTTTACGAAAATGACGTTATCGGAAAGGTGGCGAAACGGAAGAAAAACGACATCTGGACGAGGGGTGGAGAGAAGAGAATCAGATTTAAGGACGAATAAAGAAAGGAAGTGTTTTTTTTTGTCGTAACTGTATTTGTCTGATATTCAGATAGATACAGAAATATCTACGAGTTTATGGTGCTGCGTTTAAGATATTGGTATCTTTGCAGCATCATAAACTTTTAATTTTTATATTATGGATTTTGTAGATTTCGTAGAAAAGTATCAGCAGGAGTTGACTCCTGAACAGATGTTGGCAGTAGCTAAGGCAGTCGGCAAGTATCTCTCATGCAAGTTGAGCGATGTGGAGGAGCATCATCTTTGTGCGATGGTGTATGGAGTGTTGAGCGAAGAGCATTTTGATAAACACTTTGCCGATGATGCTATCAGCAAGATGTGGTATGAGGATGCTGACGGAACTAAGCATACGGCTCCTTTCTTCACTGATGAAGAGATAAGAGAAGCCTTTGACAAGCATCAGGATGATATTTCTGACTATACCATCTATGACTTGGCAGTAACCATGAATCTGTTGAGGAGTGACCATCATCTATTGCTGGAGAGATTCAGTAAGGATGCAGACGAATCGAAGGAAATGGTGGTTCTGATGGCTATAGAGTATCTGCAAGACCCTGATTGCTTGCATCCGACAAGCAAAATATGGCATACTATTAACGGATAAAGTGACTATTTGGAAATCATTTCTTATCTTTGCATATTATTAATGTTAATAGTATAAAAAGATAAGTTATGACTCCAAACGTACGTGAAGGATTGCAATATGGTACAGCCATTGGAATGGTAGTGAGCGGCATCGTCCTTGCCTTCCTATCATTCTTTCTGAACAACTATATTATTTCGGATGGTGTGCTCTGGTACATCAGCCAAGCGTTGGTTTACTCTGGTGCTATCTTCGGAGTAAACATTTATTTTAAGACCAAATTAGGTAACTTTGAGAGTAAGGTGAAGAACGAACTCGCAAATATGTTGAAACAAGTAAATGAGAGTAAATAATATGAAGGTAACAAGAGAACAGATTTTGGCGATTATGCCGAATGCGAAGGCTAAGGTGGATGCCTTTCTGCCTTACATCAATGGTTATGCCGATACGTATCAAATAGACACTCCTAAGCGCATGGCTCATTTCTTGGCTCAGATAGCGCATGAGAGCGGTGAACTGAGATATACCAAGGAACTCGGCAACAAGAACTATTTCATCAAGTATGATGTGGGCAAGTTGAAGAATATGCTGGGCAACCTGAAGGATGGTGACGGCTACAAGTACCGTGGCAGGGGCTTGATTCAGATTACTGGCAGGGCGAACTATCAGGCTTTGCAGAACAGCCGAGAGGTGACTGACGATATTATGGAGCATCCTGAGTTGCTGGAGCAGCCAAGATACGCTACCAAGAGTGCCATGTGGTGGTGGTGGAAACACGGCTTGAACAAACTGGCTGATAGTGGCAGTTTCGTTGCTATCACCAAGACCATCAATGGTGGCACTTACGGCTTAGAGCATAGACGCAAGTATTTGAAAAGAGCATTGGTAGCACTCAAAGTGTAGGCTTATGAAGAAGTGGTACGATACTGATTTCTGGCAACTCCTGATATATGTTTTGGGTATGTTGCTGATAGCTTTTCTTCTGTCGGGATGCAAGACAAAATACGTCCCGATGGAAAAAGTTATATGTCGGAACGTAGTAAAACACGATACGCTGCATACTTCTGACAGCGTTTTCGTGCGTGATTCAATCTTCCTCAGACAGAAGGGAGATACTTGCTTTCTTGACCGATGGCATGAGAAGACCATCTATAAGAATGTGTATAAGGTGAAGGTGGATTCCTTCCTGAAAAGAGATTCCATCCCAGTACCCTATCCAGTAGAGCGGAAGCTGACGAAGTGGGAGGAGTTTGAATTGAAGTATGCCGCATGGGCGATGGGTGCTACCTGCGTGCTGCTGGTATTGTTAGGGCTTTACATTTATAGGAGATTCAAGAATGCGAGATATACGAATATCAATCAACAGAGATAAGGTGTATGAGGAGGTGGCTAAGACCACGGCTTACATTGGTGGCAAGAACTTGGATGCCAACGGCAAGAGTCTGTATGACCAAGTGTTTGTGACGGCTGCGGATAGGGATATGCTGGAAGGTTTTTGGCATGATGCCATCGGTGACGTTTCAGCAGCCTTGGGGAGCGTGCTCGCTACAGAAAGAAGTGATTCGGATGAAGAGGAAATCTTCGGGCTGAGAGTAAGCACACTTTTCAAGGAGTCGTTGGCGAAGACTTTGGAGGCTACGGCTTTCAGCTATGTAGTAAACAAGATAGTAGCTGAATGGTGTTTGGTAGTTTCTAAGGATAAGGCGGAAGACTATCTCAGCAAGGCAAATGCTTTGCTGGTGAAGATGGATGCTATACTCTATATGCGTAAGAGACCAACAAGATAGGAGGGTAGGATATGAAACATTGCAATAAGGGATATAAAGTGATGATAGAGTTGGAAAAGAAGGAGTTGATATACGACATCAAGAATACGGCTTTTTCTTTTGCTGACTCTTATGCCAGCCAGAAAAATATGGATGCCAAGCAGTTGAAGAACGTGTTTGACGTATCTGAGGAAGGCAACCGTGATAAACTGGCTAGGATATTGGATTCAGCCGTGGAGGATTGCAGGGAAATGCTTTTCCGCTTTACCAAGGTAGAAATGCTAGGTGGCGGCTTTGACTCGAACGAGTGGGCAGAGTGCATCGGCTCGCCTACCAATGAGGAGGAAGCCTATTACTTGGCTCTGAGGATGCCAAACGGATTCTCAAAGACCAGCGTGCATACCATGACGGTATATATTCACGATTACATCGTGAACCAATGTCTGTATGAATGGCTGATGATTGTTTTTCCTGACGGTGCTGATAGGTTCTGGGCACTGGCTGAGGATAAGAAACAGAAGATTAAGGATGCCAGCAACCGCTCGGCTGGCAGAGTAAGAATTGCATTGCATCCATTTTAGTATATTAGTCGTTTTAGGTTAACGCAAAAAGCAAGGGTAGCTATCCATCACGGACGGCTACCCTTTTTTAAATAAAAAAAATATGCAGAAATAAATTTATACGTTTTCTGTATTTCCAGTAGAGCCACTTTCCTGCTTGGTGGTGATGGTTCCGCTTACCTCAGCGTTGACCTTCAAGCCGTTCTTCTGCTGCTCGGCATACTGGTTCTTATCCTGAGCCATGAAGTTGGTAATGGCAGTGGCTATGTTGTAGAGCAGTTTATCGGTGTCGCTGCTGAGCGAGTTGGCATCTATTGATGCGTATTTGTTGCTCTCTGCGGTAGAAGATGTTGTCTCCTTCTCACGATAGAGTACTGCCTGATTGATGAACTCCTGAGCAAACAAAAATGATTTGCTTACAAGTTGCTTAATCTTGGTGTTGTCTATATTGAGCGGATTTTTATACTGCTGGAGCATAGACTGCAAGCAACTAGCGGCTACCTCTTCTCTAGGCTGTAGGGTAGCGATGGAGAAGATTTCTTCTATTTTGTCACTTTCCTCTGTTCCACTTGTTTCTGATGTGGTTGCTATTTCGTTTCTAGGGAATGGGCGAGCATTTGATGTTCCATCGGAAGAAGTTTCTCTGACGAGTTTCGTTCCAGTTGTCTTTGTGATAGAGGATTCTACTATCTTTAGCAACTGCTTATCTCCATTTACATAAAAATAGCCATTTGCTAAAAACTCATATTGCTTTCCGTCTAACATGATGTATCCGAAGTAGTCTGACCTTCTTATTTCATAGAACTTTATTTCTGTAGCTATATGAACTTTGTTGTTAGCATCCATATAGCCTACGGATGCTCCGTTTCGTGCACGTTGTGAATCGAAAGCTATTAATGTATATTCTGCCATAATTATCTTAGTTTGTTTTGTAATCTTGGTTGGAACTCTGTAGATAGTGCGCTGATAGATTCTTTTGGTTCAAGACTACCCATAAGCGCAAGCCTGAAATATTTGTATGGCGAACCTACAAGGTTTCTGAGATACATATTTACAGATGAACCAACGTAATACCAATTAGTAAAATCATTACTTCCGAACAGAACCATTCCACACTTTCCTGCCTGAATACTCCTGAAATATCCTCTTGTGATACAATCGAACATGGTCTTGTAAACATCTTGCCCAAGTGTTAAAGGTCGGCTGCAAAGGAAGAATGGAATATTCTCTGTTGGCTCCTTTACGTACACATCAAGAATATTTCCTTCTTTGTTTGTTGCGTATGACTCAGGATATATGTTTACTCGTTTATTGAAGACGTTATGCATGGTTCCCCACATTTTACTCTTCAATGAGTAAACGTAAGCATAAGCATAGTTCGGATTGAAGACAATGATACGACTATCGTAGTAGTCATAAATCATATCTGCTTCTTCGAGATACTTACGAAAACGGACATACTTTACATCTGACTCAGGAATCTTACCTAGCGCAAGGAGTTTGTTCGGGTAGGTCTTATCCTTTGTAGAGTGGGAGTAAATAGAGAGAAAATCGAATGGATAATCATCCAGTACATCTGTAAGGCATACAGACTCTCTTCCTTGCTGCATCATGATTCCTCGTTCTGTTGGGAACAGAACGGCATCATCAATCTGCAAAATCCCCTTAGGATTGGAGCAAATATCTCTGTTGGCTGGCTGTCGGGCAATATAGGTTCCTTCGCTGTCAAGCATTAATACCCAAACGCCTTCATCGGTAAATGCGTATAGAGGTGCATCACCGAACTGACCTTCACTGATTGGTCTAGTGTTGGCGGCAAGCGCATTTATGACAGAAGAACCAACCTGAACACTATTCTTAGCAGGGAAGATTAGAGGGTTCTCAGCTTCGCTTACTTTTACAATAGAAGAATATGAAAGTGTATTTGTGTTTGTTTTATAGTTCTCGTATTTGCTGACAATATTATTCCATTCCTCTTCTGATGAAGTTTCCCATGGCAACGCAAATTGTGGTACGTTTTCCTTTCCTTCTCCTGCTACGTAAAAAGAAAAGGCTGTAGTTTCGGAAGAATGCAATTTTACCGTAGATTTCGCAAACACAGAAGTTCCTGTCTTTTGGTAGAATCTGATTTCAGATACATTTAAGATTGGTACACATACAAAGTAATATAGTCTTGCACCTAAATCATCAACCTTGCACCAAAATTCTTTGTTTGACGCTTTCACTCGAACTATTCCTTCTGTGTTTAATTGTGCGTCGTTTGGCAAGTTTGATAATGCAGGAGTGATATTACTTATCAAATCAACATTATATCCTTCTTTTACGTTCCCCACATGAAGTCTATTATTGTATGTAATTGCACATTTACCTCCTAAATCTGAGCGATTTAGGTTAGCCAAAGACAATGACTCTTCCGTCCCCTCAACTCTTTTAAGTTGTAATTCTTTACCAAGTTCGTCTTTACTGATAAATAGTGAATGATAGAATGATAGGGAATCTATGGCATTGGCTGCTTCCTTTCCTGACATCATCGTGAAAAACATTTCACCTTGGTCTTTATCATTTAATTCTGGTACAACGTATTTGGCTGCTGCTGATTCTAAATTTACGAATGATTCGGCTTTGCTCAAAAAAATATCAATGCCTTGTATAAGATTTGATATTTTATCAATGTTATCTATATTTGCACTAATAGTCCAAGTTGCTATTGCTGGTCCAATCGACCAAAGTCTCTTGTTATAAGGGTCAACACTGACAGAGGCTAAAGTTGCACTACTCCAGTCAAGTTTGAAAATATTGGAAATGCTGTAGTAAGTTCCATCGTATAATCTGATGGCTGCTACTCCAAATACAAAATACTTTTGCCATTGTTTTCCTTTGTCGGACAAAGTCTTATTAATTACAGCGTCAAACATATTGAAAACCTTTTGGACTTGATTGACATTCATTCCAGTTATCTTTCTACCAGAAGAACTACTTTCATAAGTAACATAGTCCCAAAATTCATCACCTAGAGAGATTTCTGCTGAACCACCTTGATAATCAAATTCTTTAAAACCGATTTTAATTCCATAGTTAAAGTTATCTCTATCAAATAACTGATAATTATCATAAATCCAATATAAGTATTTGATAGATATTTCTCCAACAAAATTAACTATATTACCCACGGATGTAACGGCATTGACGTGGAATCCGTTCAAATCGATGGTGTTCTTGGTTCCGTCTCCACCTTTCTCAATCCAGTACCAAGTATCATCTGATTTACGGATGATGTAGTGGGAGTGAATCGCTTCATCGTGTGTTACCTTATGCACCAGTTCGATGGTGTCTCCTGCATCCAGCGTGATGTTCGGCTCAGCTACTACTGGCTGGTGGATAGGGTGGAGTGCCCCATCCTCGTTGATGAGGTTGAGGCAGGTTGCCAACTCACCATCCTGACAATTATAGTCGGATGGTGAGTGTGTCAAGCCTTGAAATATTACATCTTGTCTTGTTGCCATGTGCTTAAATTTGAGTTTGGTCGCATGATTTCGTAATAAGGTTCTCCTTTTTGTGACTTGCGTGGGATGCAAGTAAGGCGAACCATTCTGTTGAGAGGAAGGTTGTACTCATCAAGGATGGCGGTGATGGAAGGGTAGTCACTTCTGAAACCGACCTTCTTATACTTCTGATTGAATTGAAGCTGAGCGAAGGCGGTGTTGGCTTTGCGAAGGTCTTCCCAGTCCTCACGCATGCAGAATCCGTATGTTCCTCTTTCGGACAACCTGAACACGAAGATAGAGGTGTCTAAACGTTCCTTGCGCATGATGTGGTCATAGATGCTCTTGGAGAGTGTGACCGAGTTGGCTCTTCCATCAAGCACCACAAAATCGTTGCGGTGTCTGAAACCATTGACTTTATCTATTAAATACTTGAATTTCATTTTGCAAATATACGATGAATTTATGAAATGCTTACTTTATCCGTTGATGATTCACGTCTTTTTCTGTTGATGGCTTGCATCAGGCGGACGGTTCTCTTGGCATTCTCGCTACGGAGACAACCGCAAGAGCGTGTGAACCCTGAGAGTAGGGCGGAACTGAGGATTTTCTTTCCTCTGCCACAATCGCACTTGCATATCCAGTAGACTCCGTTTCTTGCTCCCTTTTCGGCAGGAGCACGGCGGCAGACAACCAGTCTGCCAAACCTTTGCCCAGTGAGGTCTTTAATCTTTGCCATGTTACTTCTCAGCCAGTTTCTTTGCCTCTTCAACTGATACTGGCTTTCCGCTGAGAGGTATGCGGAAGTCGAACTTGGAGCGGAAACCATAATAGCCTACGAAGTCGAAGCTCTGTTTCATACGCTCATCTGTGGTGATGTACTTCTTGTAAGCCTTCACCTCATTCTCAGAGCGGTAGATGGTTGAGTTGACGAAGTAGGAACTGGTTCCCTTGTTGGCGATTACTGCAATAAAGAACTGCTTGCCAAGGAATTTTTCCTTGATACGCTGAATGATTGAGATTTTCTTTGTATTCATATATTAAATTTGATTAATTATTAAGAAGAATGCAGATAGGTTGCACTCTTAAAACTATTCAATTCCACAAGATACGATGCAATCTTCTTTGTTGATTCCTCGGAAGAACTGGCATCGCTGGCAAGCAAGGCTACCTACGTATAGGATTTCGTTGGTGTACTTGCCGTATATGCCGAATGGGCAGGGAGTGGTGTACTCGAAGTGCCCACCGATAAATTCGTTGAGGTTATATTTGGGATATTTCATTGTTTAATTGTTTGTTTGTATTCAGTGTTTTTCCGTCTGCCATATCATCGCCAAGAACATCTTTGATTTTCTTTTCGATGTACTCATCAGATGTGCTTTCCTTTATCAGAGCATCAACATCTGGAAGTTCTGCATCTACCTTGTCTGCTTGCATTTTTGAGGTAAGCATACCCATTACAAGTTTCACCCAAGGGCTATTAGCCATGTCTGCCAATGAATCCTTTTTTCTTTCATAGGCTTTCTTCAACTCTCCGTTATCACGGAAATATCTGAGCACTTCCGTCAATGCAACGACAAAGTTCTTGTCTTGCATCGGGTTGCTCTTTGCCTCTTCAAGCTTAAGCATCAGGAAGAGTAATGATGAATATAAATCTGTTTTATACATAATTATTTCTTTTTACGACAAGGGCAGCTCTCTGCGTGAATAACACAAACTCCGTGTTTCGTGTCTACTAATAGATAGTCATGCCCATTCTTAGTAAATACTGTTGTACTAAATTCCTTTGCAGGTTCATTGCTATTAGCCAATGAGCGAATTCCCTCAAATATCAATGCTCCTACAAGCAAACACAAGACAAACCAAACGGCTGACTTGACTAAGTTTAAAATCTTATTCTTCATCTTCACACATTTTATTACATATATTAACACACTCAACGAACTCTTCGACTTCTTCTATACTATTCAATATAATAGTAATGCTTCCATCTTCGTTCCAGTGCTGATTACTTACATCTACCATAGCTATAATTCTTTAAGTTCTGTGATTATGTACCAATACGAATACTTCCATCGCTATAGGTTGAAACTTTACAAGCATCGCAATACTCAAATCCCGTAGATACTAAAACTGGTTTATCACCATTCTCTTCTATCAACTTTTTGAGTTCTCTGACAACATCAGTAGCCATAAGTTGACGCTTTGGTTTGAAAATGTCGTTGTTGCTAAATGTAAGACCATAGTCTTTCGTTATTTTTTTGACATTTGGGTCTAATATAATTTTATATTCTGTAGCCATAACTATACTTATTTAAGTTCTACTGCCTCATCATTCCAAGACAATTCTCTTCCGATGAGCTTCTTAATGCTGCCTTTGGGAATTTCAACGAAATCATAGAAAGTATCGTCAAAACGATAGTCCCATGAATCTGGACCCCATTTGTCTTTACCTCGAAGAGGCTTCTTGTCTGCATAGATACATTCTGTACCATCTTTATCAACTGCTAACCATGCCGCCATAACTATTCCTCCACTTTTACACCAAATGGAGTGCCATCTGCAAATAACAAATTCTTAAAGCAACTTTCAAATGTCTCATCTTCATATCCACCGAAGTCACAGCCATTAGTAATTAAGCATGTGAATGCACGATGTGTTTGATAATTAGCAAAGTACTTATCTTTAACAACACCAAATGGCTGGTGATTTTGCATTTCAGTCCAGCACTCTTCTGCGTTGGCAAAAGGGCGAAACTTTACCTCTGGCTTGATGCGATATTCAATATTATTCCAGTACTCTATTTCCTTCATTTCCGTCCAATCATTCATGTCTTCCAAACCTTTACCAACAACATTTGGGTCAGTTCTTGTCTCTATTACTTTACCTTCCGCAAATGCTTTCAGAATAGGATAAAACGCTTTTGCTTCTTCTCTTGTCATATTAGTCCTCCAACTCTTTTAGTGCCTGTTCAAGCAAATCGTCTGCTTTATCAAGCAAATTACTATCCAAAGTATCATTGTACTCATCTATTGCACATTGTGCTGTGAATATCAAATCCTTTAATCTTTCTTTACTCATCTCTTATCCTCCACAATAAAATATTTTTTAATATGTTTCTCTGCTTTTAACCTAGACTTAAACTTATGTTCTTTAACCATCCAGCAAATATGCTGGTAGTAATCTATATATTTAATAATATAAGCTTTTCTGCTTACCTTTATTATCTTATACTCGTTACAATAGGTTCGATATTCAAATCTAATCATATTCTCTTCTTTTTACCCTCTCCCTGTTGCCAAGGAGAGGGTGGTTAGTTACTTAGATGGTTCAGTATATGATACTGGTTCCCATACATCATAAGCTGTCAGCAAAACTGGAGCAATAACAGATGGGGCGAAGATGATAGATGCTACAACATCTGGAGCATTCAATTCGTAGTTAACACCTTCTACTTTGTTTTCCTTACTAGCCCAGCCATAAGGCTTTGCTGTAATCGTAGAGCCATCTTTCTTTTTAAAAGTCTTCTCGCTAGAGCAAGAAGCGAACAAACTTGCAACGACTAATGTTGCCAAAATAATCTTTTTCATATTACTTATATTCAATCCAATAAGGGTGGTTAGTTACTCCTTAACTTCAACAAACTTTCCGTTTTTAAGTTGATACCAAGTATCAGCCTTGATATTCTCTCCATCAACGTACTCAGTCTTAACACATACTGGAACATTACGTTTCTTTTCTTCGCTCCATTTCCATTCTGCCAGCGTTATCCATGAGCCTACCTTTGCTTTTGCTATTGAATTATTGCCAGCACACATGATAACGGAATCTTCTCCAGTGCTACCAATCTTAGCAGAGTAGCCCGATGAACCAATCTTAGCAGAGTAGCCCGATGAACCAATCTTAGCATAGTCGCCCGATGAACCAATCTGAGCATAGTCGCCCGATGAACCAATCTGAGCAGAGTAGCCCGATGAACCAATCT
>ERZ1034753.13-NODE-13-length-67193-cov-11.647889_pt1 | contig 67193 bp, 51 predicted proteins | sample MGYA00520702_ERZ1034753 | MGnify/ENA primary metagenome ERZ1034753 (study PRJEB33766, sample SAMN09781700) | gut metagenome | biome: gut microbiome | host: Homo sapiens | place: Madagascar | study: EMG produced TPA metagenomics assembly of the PRJNA485056 data set...
ACAATATACTTGGCAAAGTAATACAATATACTTGGCAAAGTAATACAATATACTTTTATTGGACATTTTTATGATGTAAAATCCGCCTAATGTATAAATAATAGGTAGGGTGTCCAGTTCGTTGTACCAATTTTAGCTCACTTTCCTAAGCGTTTTGGTTCGTTCTGTTACTCAGCTTTTGGACAAGTGCTCGGTTGACCAAGTACTGATGTCCTTCAATTTAACATTTACAATGCGCTCTTTGAAATTAATTGTTTTTGTAACGGATTCGTTCGAGACTTTTGAATATAACGGTATCGTCAGAACAAAAGACGTTACACCGTACAGCTTGTTCGGTGACTTTTTGCTCTTATAGATGCCAAAAGTAGATTCAATGATGTCAGATTATATATTGATGCTCATGTTAGATTTGACTCCTGACCAGACCCGACCCGTCCTTTTGGACTCTTTATATCATAAAATCTACATTGTTCTTAATCGATATTTCATTACATCACTCCATCGATTACTTTGCCATTTAATATATATTACTTGAAAATATTGCTTCCTATTCAATCTAAAATCATTAACTTTGCATCATATATCATATATTTTTCGACAGACCTAAACTTGTTTAAACAATAAATTCAAACCTGAATGAACAGAATTCTTAACACCCTACTCTTCTGCGCAATAACCACTATTGCCACTGCGCAAACTACTGCGGCACCTCTCGGAACCTATAACGAGCCCAACTATCCTTTGCCTGCCAACTACGAGACGCAATGGGCAAAGGTGCAGACACCAGTACAACTAAGCTGGGGCTCTACCGATATACACTACGACAAGTATGATGTGCCCGCTGTCAAGCAGCAACACAAAGCCTTGCTTAAGGCATGGCGAGGCGAACGTGTCAATGCACAGGCTGTGCTTTGGACCAAGGGTAATCTTGATGATGTGCGTATTGAGATGTCGGCTCTTAAATCGGACAAAGACGTTATACCACAATCGGCACTGAGCACACACTTTGCGAGATACGTTATGGGCGATTGTCTTAATCCTGATGGTTCGGGTTGCGGACACCGCAAACCAGCCGACTACGACTCGGTTCTCGTGGCTGATGTGCTCGACATTAACGCATCGTTGCCCGTAAAGAGCAAGACCACACAACCGCTATGGCTATGTATCAACGTGCCACGTAACGCCAAACCTGGCAAATATATCGGAACAATGACTGTTAGTGCATCGAATATGAAGGCGCAACATCTTGAGGTAAACTTAGAGGTATTGGCACATACTCTGCCCGACGCTCAACAATGGCACCTCAACTTGGACCTTTGGCAGAACCCTTACTCGGTGGCTCGCTACTATAACGTGCCACTATGGAGCAAAGAGCATTTTGATGCCATGCGCCCAATTATGCGAATGCTGCGCGATGCTGGACAATATTCAATTACAACTAGCATTATGCACAAGCCGTGGAATGGACAAACTGAGGACCACTTCGACTCGATGGTTACACGCATACGACACATTGACGGATCATGGACATACGATTATGCTGTGTTCGACCGTTGGGTGGAGTTTATGATGAACGAGGTGGGTATCGATAGGCTTATATCTTGCTACACCATGATTCCATGGAACTTGCAGTTCGACTACTACGACGAGGCTACCAATCGCATACAATTTGTAAAGGCTAAACCCGGCGACAATGCCTACACAGAGTATTGGGGCGTGTTCCTCAAAGACTTTGCCAAGCATCTGCGTGCAAAAGGATGGTTCGAGAAAACTGCAATATCTATGGACGAACGTCCGATGGAAGCAATGAAGGCTGCTATAAAGGTTATCAAGGATGCCGACCCCGACTTCAAGATTACACTTGCAGGTACATATCACGACGAGATTGAAAAGGATCTATACTATTATAGTATACCCTACGGAAACGATTACCCGACACCAGTTAAGGAACGCCGTCGCAAGGAAGGCAAGATTAGCACCTACTATACATGCTGTGTAGAGGGATTCCCTAATACCTTTACATTCTCGCCTCCTGCCGAGGGTACATGGACAGCCATACATGCTGTGGCTGCCGACTATGACGGTTATCTGCGTTGGTCGTACAATAGTTGGACACACAACCCACTATGCGACTCACGCTTCCGCACTTGGGCTTCGGGCGACTGTTATAGTATATACCCAGGCCCACGTTCAAGTATACGCTTCGAACGATTTGTAGAAGGTCTGCAGGATGCCGAGAAGATTTATATCCTTCGCCAAGAATACAAGGAAAAGAAACAGAACATCAAGTATAACGCATTACAGAAAGAACTTGACGGATTTAAGGCTGAGGGAATGACAACTCAACGCAAACATAATGCCGACAAGCAGGTAAGACAATTGGAGTATATGCTGAACAAGTAGACATTACTTTCATGTATTAGACAAGTTTTTGGAAGAAAAAACAAGCTTAAACAATACTAAATTCACAGAAAATCAATATCTTTGCATTGAGACATCTAAAACTCGTCACTATGGGAAAATACATAAATCCTTTTACTGACTGGGGATTCAAACGACTCTTCGGACAGGAATTCAGCAAAGACTTGTTGATTAGCTTTCTTAATGATTTGTTGGTTGGAGAACTTCAAGTAAAGAATGTAGTTTTTAAGGACAAGGAAGAATTGCCCTCAACCAAAGACCAGCGAGGAATAATCTATGATGTATATTGCGAAACCGACACAGGTGAACGCTTTATATTGGAGATGCAAAACAGATGGCAGCCAAACTTTCTCGACCGCTCCATCTGTTATGCGTGTAGAAGTGTACTCGAGCAAGTGGACAAAGGTAAGACAGAACAGCAAGACGCATACAGGTTTCTACCTATATACACAGTCTGCTTTATGAATTACACTTCGAACAAAGAAGAGCTTGATAAGTTCAGAACCGATATAGTTCTGGCGGATAAGGAAAGCGGAGAGATAGCGTCAAACAAACTTCGCTTCATCTATTTGGTACTTCCACTTTTCGAAAAGAAGGTGGATGAATGTGATACAGATTTTGATAAATGGATTTACGTTTTAAAGCATATGGAAGCATTAAGCAGGATGCCGTTTACGGCACAGAAGGAAATATTCAAGCAATTGGAAGAGTATGCCGACAGCCACAGACTGACCAAAAAGGAATGGGAGGCTTATGAAAATAGCCTTTGGATTGCACGTGACAATATGGCATGTATGGCAGCGGCTGAGATTGCAGCCCAAGAGAAAGGCTTGGCTGAAGGAAGAGAGAAAGGCTTGGCTGAAGGAAGAGAGAAAGGCTTGGCTGAAGGTATGGCTAAAGGTATGGCTAAAGGTATGGCCGAAGAAAAGCTTGCTACTGCCAAACGTCTATTGGATATGGGACTTGATGTTCAACAGACAGCTAAGGGAACGGGGCTTAGCATTGAAGAAGTAGAAAAACTTTTACATTCATAAATGAACATAACATTTAATAGATTTTGCCGCAAGTGTCTGAATATAGCTATAGCATGTATAGCCATATTCAGTATGTCGGCATGTGTAGACGAACATGAGTATGCCGACAATCCACGAGGCAATTTTGAGGCTCTGTGGAAAATTATTGACGAGCACTATTGTTTCTTCGACTACAAGCAAGCAGAGTATGGACTCAACTGGGACGCTATTCATGATAAGTACTCAAAGCAGATAAATGACGGCATGACCGACACGCAAATGTTTGAGGTTTTAGGCAATATGCTTGCCGAACTGCGTGACGGACACGTCAACATGTACTCGTCGTGGGATATAGCACGCAACTGGTCATGGCATGAAGATTATCCGTCTAACGTAAGCGATACTCTGATAAGACGCTATCTTGGTACCGACTATCGCATTGCATCAGGTATGAAATACCGCCGACTTGACGACAACACAGGCTATATACAATGTTCGTCATTTGCCAATGGCATTGGTGCAGGCAATCTGGACGATATACTCTTCTACCTCGCACCATGCAATGGACTTATTATAGACTTGCGTGACAACACCGGTGGAATGCTTTCATCGGCTGAGCAATTGGCGGCAAGATTCACCAACGAGAAGATTCTTGTGGGATATATGCAGCATAAGACTGGCAAAGGACACAACGAGTTCTCGGCTATGGAGGAGCAATGGCTTAAACCTGGCAAGGGAGTTAGATGGCAGAAACACACCGTTGTATTGACTAACCGATCGGTATACAGCGCCGCAAACGAGTTTGTAAAGTACATGAAGTGTTGCCCTAATGTTACGATTGTTGGCGACCGCACTGGTGGAGGAGCTGGTATGCCCTACTCTTCCGAGTTGCCTATAGGATGGAACATACGCTTCTCGGCATGTCCGATGTACAACCGCGACAAACAACCTACCGAATTCGGTATTGATCCAGACTATTCTGTCTCTCTATCGCAAGACGACCTACTGCGTGGAGAAGATACAATAATTGAATTTGCAAGAAAACTTATAAAAAAATAGGAGTTACCTAATCAGTAACTCCTATTTTTTTTAAGATTATTTTTTACTTCTTCACTCCCATATTCCATAATGTGAAACTCAGCAAGTCGGCTTGTTCTTCCAAACGCTTTGCAAGAGGCTTGCCGCCACCATGTCCGGCATTTGTTTCTATACTGATAAGCACAGGAGCAGTTCCTGACTGACATTCTTGCAGACGTGCCGCAAACTTGAACGAGTGAGCTGGCACAACTCTGTCATCATGATCGGCTGTAGTGACAAGAGTAGCAGGATAACTTGTTCCAGGCTTAAGTGCATGCAAAGGCGAGTAGGCCTTAAGATACTCAAACATCTCCTTAGAATCCTCTGAGGTTCCATAGTCGGGTGCCCAGTTCCAACCTATAGTAAACTTGTGATAGCGCAACATATCCATCACACCTACAGCCGGAAGACATACACGGAAAAGGTCGGGACGCTGAGTCATGCAAGCGCCAACAAGCAATCCGCCATTGCTGCCACCTTGTATTGCAAGACGTTCGTTTGATGTGTACTTTTTGTCAATAAGATACTCGGCTGCTGATATAAAGTCGTCGAACACATTCTGCTTCTGCATCTTTGTACCTGCCAAATGCCAGTCTTCACCATACTCGCCGCCACCACGTAAAACAGCATGCACATATACACCGCCACGTTCCATAAACGGAATATAATTGGTTAGGAAATGCGGGCTTAAAGTAAGGTTGAAACCACCGTAACCGTAGAGCAACAGAGGATTTTTACCATTGAGCTTAAGTCCCTTCTTATATGTGATGAAGAGCGGAGCACGTGTACCGTCCTTACTTGTATAGAACTGCATCTCGGTTACGTAATCCTGTGTACGGAACTTTATATTCGGTGTAAACAGTACAGTGCTCTTGCCCGTGGCAAGGTCGTAACGATAAACCGAGTTGGGTATGGTATATGACGTAAAGTCATAGAATACTTCCTTACTTCCACGCTTGCCGCTGATGGATGCAGTGCCATATGTAGGCAACTTTATCTCGCCTATACGTTTGCCGTCAACTGTATATGTGTAGAGCTGGGTACAATTGTCCTTAGAGTACTTCAGAATCATACGGTCGTCGGCAAAAGTTACATCCTGTAGCACATCTTCGCTTTCAGCTACCACCTCACGCCAATCGACAAAGCCAGGACGTGCGATATCAGCCACCATAAGCCGATACTTTGGAGCACCTGCATTGGTTAGTATGTATATCTTGCCGTCAACTGTCTGAACCGGAGCATACTGATATCGTGTATCGGCACACATTTGTATGAACTGCGAATTTGGCTTCTTAAGGTCGCGAACATATAGGTTGTTGCCATTGTCCATACCCGACTCTGTCAACATCATAGCAGTCTCGTCACGATCAACGCTAACGCCATAGAATCGCAAAGGCTGAGTAGGATTCATATAAAACAACTCATCTGCCGACTGCGGTGTGCCCATCTTGTGATAATATATCTTTTGTACCGAGTTCTTGGCGGATATCTCCCTACCTTTCTCGGGCGCATCGTATGCACTATAATAGAAGCCATCGCCCAACCAAGTGGCACCAGTAAACTTAGCCCACACGATATGATCGCTGGTATCAGCACCAGTCTGACAGTCCTTTACGTATATCTCTTCCCAATCTGAACCGTTGCGCGATATGACATAAGCCATATATCGGCCATTGTTAGAGAAATAGACACCCTTAAGAGCCACAGTTCCGTCATTGCTAAGTTTGTTTGGATCAAGCCATACACGTTGTTCTGAGGCAGGAGCATCAGGACGATCCATCTGATAAAGCACATATTGGTTCTGCAATCCATTGTTGCGGTGCACATACCACTTGCCGTTCTTTTCGAACGGTATGCCACTCTTCTCATAGTTAACAGTTTCCTTAAGACGCTTTAGAATGTTGGCTCGCATAGGGATACTGTTGAGATACTTTCGAGTTACAGCATTCTCGGCCTTTACCCAATCGGCAGTCTGCTGACTCATATCATCCTCAAGCCAACGATATGGGTCTGCCACCTTCTCGCCGAAGTATTCATCTACTGTCGTGCCCTTTTGAGCGGGCGGATAACTAACCTGTGCCACGGCTGATGTAGAAGCAAACAGCGCTGCGGCAATAGCAAAGATTGTTGATTGTTTCATACTAAATATATAATGTATAGGTTTTATACTATGTAAACCACGCAAATGCCATAGCATATGACTTGTATAATACAACACAGTTGTATATCATCGGCAAATGTACTCATTTTATTTTATAATTGTAACACAATTGTATTGTTATTAATATCTTTTTATTTGGTAAAATTGTTACCTTTGCAAAGCGGGTAATATTTCCATAAGCTAAAGGATACACTACCTACAGAAGCATTAACAAAAATCACAATCAATAATCAACAATGGAAACAAGACATCACTACACTGGGCTTTCTGCTCAAGAGGTAGAAGCCAGCCGAAAAGAACATGGCGAAAACGTGCTTACGCCGCCTGCCAAGAAACCTATATGGCTGCAGTTTCTTGACAAATTCAAAGATCCACTTATCATCATCCTTATCCTTGCTGGAGTGCTTTCGATTGGCATTTCGTTCTACGAGTACTTAGGATTGGGACATGGAGCAGCTGTATTCTTTGAACCTGGTGGCATATTTGTAGCCATATTGCTCGCCACTGGTCTCTCTTTCTACTTTGAATATCAAGCCGACAAGGAATTTGCCATACTCAACCAGGTTAATGATGACGAACCCGTTGAAGTTATTCGCCAATCAAACATCACTGAAGTGCCACGACGCAATATTGTGGTAGGAGATATCGTTGTGCTGAACACTGGCGAGGAAGTGCCTGCTGATGGCGAGTTGTTGGAATCTATACAGCTTAGCGTTGACGAGTCGTCACTAACTGGAGAGCCTATGTGTCCTAAGACTACCGACGAGAGCCTATTCGACAAAGACGCAACATTTGCGTCCAACCACGTAATGAAGGGTACAAAGGTTATGGAGGGACACGGCATCATGCGTGTAACAGCTATTGGCGATGCCACCGAACAAGGTAAAGTGTTTGAGGCTGTACAAATAGACAACTCTGTACGTACTCCTCTTGACGAACAACTTGACCGCCTTGGCAAATGGGTAGCTAAGATGAGTTATGTTGTAGGTGTAGGCATTATCGTGGGCCGAATACTTATATATTTCTTCTCGCCCTCATACCAGGGATTCGACCTTATGCCGTTCATAGCATACGTGTTGCAAACCTTGATGATTGCCGTTACATTGGTAGTGGTATCAGTACCAGAAGGTCTACCAATGGCTGTAACACTAAGTTTGGCTTACAGTATGCGCCGAATGCTGAAGACAAACAACCTTGTGCGCAAGATGCACGCTTGTGAAACGATGGGCGCAACTACGGTTATATGTACCGATAAAACAGGTACTCTTACTCAGAACCAGATGCGTGTGGACGATGCTCAATTCTATGGCGTTGCTCCAGATAGTTCGGCCGTGACCGAAGGCATTGCTGTAAACTCTACAGCACAGCTCGACTTTACTGACCCAGAACATCCACGTGTACTTGGCAATCCTACAGAGGGTGCACTGTTGCTGTGGCTAAACAGTCATGCCATCGACTATCGCAAAGTGCGCGAAGAAGCCGAAGTTACTGAACAGCTGCCATTTACCACCGAACGCAAGTATATGGCAACTGTAGTAAAGTCGGCCCTGATGCCCGGCAAACGTATTATATATGTAAAGGGAGCACCAGAAATAGTGTTTTCTCTATGCAAGACCGCTGGCGAGGGAGCTACTGGCGGTAGTATTGAAAAGCAACTTCTGGAATATCAGAACCGTGCAATGCGCACACTGGGATTTGCATTTGACATACTTGACGAGAACGAAGTGGCTATTGCAGACGGTAAGGTGGCTGCCGAACATTTACACTTTATTGGCATTGCTGCTATTGCCGACCCCGTACGTGCCGATGTACCTGCTGCCGTAAAGGAATGTATTGATGCCGGCATAAGCATCAAGATTGTAACAGGCGACACACCTGCTACTGCTCGTGAGATTGGTAGACAGATAGGTCTTTGGACTGATGCCGACACCGACAATAACATTATTACAGGTCCTGAGTTTGCCGCTCTTACCGACGAAGAGGTTATGAATCGTGTGCTCGATCTTAAGATTATAGCCCGTGCCAGACCTATGGACAAGAAACGACTTGTTGAGTCGCTACAGAAGAAAGGTCAGGTTGTAGCCGTAACCGGTGACGGAACTAATGACGCTCCAGCCTTGAAAGCAGCCCAAGTTGGCTTGTCTATGGGAGACGGAACATCCGTTGCAAAAGAAGCAAGCGACATAACCATTGTCGACAACTCATTTGCATCAATAGGCAAGGCTGTGATGTGGGGACGCTCGCTGTACCAGAATATACAACGATTCCTGCTTTTCCAGCTTACGGTCAATGTTACTGCATGCCTCATAGTACTTATTGGCGCATTTATGGGAACTGAGTCTCCTCTCACCGTTACCCAGATGTTGTGGATAAACCTTATTATGGACACCTTTGCAGCTATGGCTCTTGCATCACTACCACCATCTGAAAGTGTTATGGCAGACAAGCCTCGCAACCGTGAAGCATTCATTCTAGACCGTCCTATGCTCTCAGAGATATTCGGTGTGGGTGGATTCTTCTTTGTGATGTTGTTCTTCTTCCTACTTGTATTCAAGCATGCTGACGTGCAGAGTCTTACAGATATGATATCGATAAACTATCAGGCTCTGTTTGCTGGTATTGGCACATTGTCGTTCTGGACAGAGGGAAATTTGTCTGAGTATGAACTTACATTGCTATTCACAATATTCGTGATGACTCACTTCTTCTATCTGTTCAACGCACGTGCATTCGAGACACATCGCTCTGCCTTGCACTTCAAAGGATGTCGCGGTCTGCTGTATATATCGGGCATTATTATAGTTGGACAGATTATAATGGTGGAAACACCGATGCTGCAACAGTTCTTCAATGTCATTGGACTGTCGCTGCAAGACTGGATTATAATAATCATTGGCTCAAGCTTCGTGCTTTGGATAAGAGAAGCATGGCATTTGGTTAGGGGATAAACATAAAAAACCGTTGGACATTCAGCCCAACGGTTTTTATTGTTTATAAAAACTACATTAAAATATTCTACTTCACCGCAATACACTCAACCTCAACAAGTGCATTCTTTGGCAAAGTCTTAACCGCTACAGCCGAGCGTGCAGGGAAAGGCTGAACGAAGAACTCAGAATAGACCTCGTTCATAGCAGCAAAGTTGTCCATATCACTAAGGAAGACAGTAGTCTTAACCACATGACCAAGATCGGTACCTGCTTCCTTTAAGATGTTCTGTGCATTGGTTAACGACTGACGTGTCTGCTCCTTAATACCGCCTTCGGCAAAAGCACCTGTAGCAGGATCAATAGGTAACTGACCTGATGCGAACACCATACCATTAGCCTCTATAGCCTGTGAATAAGGGCCGATAGCGGCTGGTGCATTGTTTGTGTTAATTGCTTTGTTCATAATTGTATAGTTGTTTTATTCAAAGTAGAAACTCATTACTATCATCTTTGTTCTCGCCTCTGAAGCCGACTTGGCAAACTTCAGCAGATTCTTGTCACGCAACTCATTCGGGTGTTTAGTATCGAGCACATTACCCAATCCATATACAAACTTAAGCTCAGGACGTAGTTTGAAGTATGGCAGATAAAAGTCGCAACCCACTCCTACCTCAATATTGAATGACTGACGCTTTAGCCTTAAGTAGTCGCTACTTTTAGAGCTAAGGTTGAACATAGGTGCAATACCAGCCATAAGATATGGCCTATGATTGTTGAAACGGGGAGCTGAGAAGATTATATCACCAGAACATGCTATATAGGCCGACTTCATCTCACGGCGTGTCTCTGTAGGTTGCTCGTTGGCATCAAGTGTTTTTAAGTCACGAAATACAATATGACGCGAACCAAAATACATCATAGGAGCCACACGAAACTGAAAGTATGTAGACAGTCGCATCTCTGCAATAACACCCACATTTATTCCTGGGTCCCAACGACTTTGGTCTACACTTACAAGCGTCTCTTGCGTAGAGCCATCGTCAAGTGTTATCATCTGCGGTCCGGCATTAACCAACTCCATATCCTGCATATGCGTACCTACCACCACACCAAAGTGAAGCGGACGCAAGTCGGTATACGGACGATTCTCTACCGTACGCTCTTGTGCCCATGTCGGCATAAGCGCCATGACACACATATATATAATAAGGGATATTTGTTTCATTGTATTTTAATAACGCTTTTTTCGCGCGTTTATTGCCATACATATCAGTTTTTACATTGATGTATATCAATAAATTATCCTCTCGTGTACATTATTATAAAAATAATGTTACAAATGTTTTGCCATTTGCATTAAAAACTATAAATTTGCAATGTTTTTCATGGTATTAGATTTAAGGTTAACAAGATTGGGACTCAGCGGAGCCCCTTTTTTTATGTCCACATGTCTCATCTTAACCATACATTTAATACAAATATCTATGCAGCAGATACAAACATATCCATACTGAGGATACAAATAAATTAATATAGCCAAAACAGACAAACCCGTATTACTAATACAAAATGACTATCTTGCCTCTAAAATATATTCCTATTAAACCTTAATTTGCAAAGTAAGTATTACAAAATCTAATTGTAAGAAATTTGTAAGTTAAAGGAAACATAAAAAAAACATTCTACGCTTTGTTGTGACAAATTAAAATATTAACTTTGCACGTGAAAAGGCAACATTTTAAATTCATATAATGCCAAATGCTCGAATGGCACGAATGTTGCTTCTAAAAAAAACAGAATAACGATAACAACGTTTTATAAAAAACAAATAACAATTATGGTAAACTACAAAGAATTGGGCTTGGTGAACACACGTGATATGTTCGCAAGAGCCATCAAGGGTGGTTATGCAATTCCTGCATTCAACTTCAACAACCTCGAGCAGCTTCAGGCTATCATCAAGGCTTCTTCAGAATTGAAGTCACCGGTTATCCTTCAGGTTTCTAAGGGCGCACGCAACTACGCCAACGAGACTCTCCTCCGCTACATGGCTGAGGGTGCTGTTGAGTACGCTAAGGAGCTTGGCTGCAAGCATCCTGAGATCGTTCTCCACCTCGACCACGGAGACAGCTTCGAGCTTTGCAAGAGCTGCGTAGACCTCGGTTTCTCTTCTGTAATGATCGACGGTTCTGCTCTTCCTTACGAGGAGAACATCGCCCTCACAAAGAAGGTTGTTGAGTACGCTCATCAGTTCGACGTAACTGTAGAGGGTGAGCTCGGTGTATTGGCAGGTGTTGAGGATGAGGTTTCTTCAGATGTATGCCACTATACAAAGCCTGAGGAGGTTATCGACTTCACAAGCCGCACTGGTGTTGACTCATTGGCTATCTCTATCGGTACTTCACACGGTGCTTACAAGTTCACTCCGGAGCAGTGCACACGCGACCCGAAGACTGGCAAGCTCGTTCCTCCTCCATTGGCATTCGATGTTCTCGACGAGATCATGCAGAAGCTCCCTGGATTCCCAATCGTTCTCCACGGTTCTTCTTCTGTACCACAGGAGTATGTTGACATGATCAACGAGTACGGTGGCAAGTTGCCTGACGCTGTTGGTATTCCTGAGGAGCAGCTCCGTAAGGCTTCTGCTTCTGCAGTTTGCAAGATCAACATCGACTCTGACTCTCGTCTTGCCTTTACAGCTGCTGTACGTAAGGTATTCCATGACAAACCAGGTGAGTTCGACCCACGTAAGTACTGCGGTCCTGCTCGCGACCTCATGGAGCAGATGTACAAGCACAAGATCATTGACGTGCTCGGCTCTGACAACAAGCTCGCTCAGCTCGACTAATAAGGTTGCTTGAATAAAGCAATATAAATATAAATAAAACAACGCGCTCGAAACCTATATTCTTTGGTTTCGGGCGCGTTTTCATTTAAGGTTGTCTTGTCATTTAACAAACTAGATTATTCTGTTTAGATAGGTTAGTTAGTATGCCTTTTCGTGTACACCTGCAACAGCACGGCCACTTGGATCGTTCATACCACAGAATGCCTTGTCCCAAGCCAGAGCCTCAGCTGTTGAGCAAGCAACACTTGGTACACTTGGTACAGAGCGAGCTGCCGAGTCTGATGGGAAATGCGAGGCAAAAATTGAGCGGTAATAATATTCTTCCTTGCATCTTGGAGGATTGATAGGGAAACGTTCGGCTGCATGTGCCATCTGTTCATCACTTACCAACGATGCTGTTATTTGCTTAAGTGTGTCTATCCAAGAATATCCAACACCATCACTGAACTGTTCCTTCTGTCTCCATGCCACCTCCTCTGGTAGCATATCTGCAAATGCCTCACGCACAATCTTCTTCTCTATGGTATTGCCAGGACATAGTTTTGTCTTAGGATTGGTACGCATCGCAACATCAAGAAATTCCTTATCCAAGAATGGCACACGTCCTTCTACACCCCATGCCGAAAGACTCTTATTAGCACGCAAGCAGTCGTAAAGATGCAATTTAGACAGTTTTCGCACCGTTTCTTCATGAAAAGCCCTTGAATTAGGAGCCTTGTGAAAATACAGATAGCCACCAAATATCTCGTCAGCTCCCTCACCCGAAAGCACCATCTTTATACCCATCGACTTTATTACACGTGCCAACAGATACATAGGTGTTGATGCTCGCACTGTTGTAACATCGTAAGTTTCTATAAAGTAAATTACATCGCGTATGGCATCGAGTCCCTCTTGTATTGTGTAGTTTATCTCGTGATGTACAGTTCCTATATGATCGGCTACAAGTCTGGCCTTTGCCAAGTCTGGTGCACCTTTCAATCCTACAGCAAATGAGTGCAACCTTGGCCACCATGCACGCTCCTTACCATTCGATTCTATGCGGCGTTCAGAGTATTTCTCGGCAATGGCTGAAATAACAGACGAGTCTAAACCACCCGACAGCAATACACCATAAGGCACATCGCTCATCAACTGACGTTTAACAGCGTCTTCAAGTGCATCGTGTATAGCATCAACACTTGCCTTATTGTCCTTTACCGCATCATAACTAAACCAGTCGCGCTTATAGTATCTGGTCATCTTGCCTTCTCGGCTCGAATAATAGTGTCCTGGAAGAAACGGTTCATAACGCTGACACTCGCCCTCAAGAGCTTTAAGTTCTGATGCCACATACACAGTACCGTCATCGTCGTAGCCTATATAAAGAGGTATAACACCTATTGGATCGCGAGCGATAAGAAACTCATTGCGCTCAACATCGTATAAAGCAAATGCAAAGATACCACTTAAGTCTTCAAGAAAATCGATGCCCTTATCTCTGTACAAGGCAAGAATCGACTCACAATCCGAACCTGTCTGAAAGTCGTAACTGCCTGCATAACGTGCACGTATATCCTTATGATTATATATCTCGCCGTTAACGGCAAGCACTTGCTTTTTATCTGGAGCTATAAGTGGCTGTCCACCAGACTCAGGGTCGACTATACTAAGTCGCTCGTGAGCAAGAATGGCAGAGCCTCCACACCAAATGCCGCTCCAATCAGGACCTCTATGACGTATCTTACGGCTCATACGCAAAGCCTTTTCACGCAACTCAGGAGTTTGTTCCCGTAAGTTGAACATTGCAACAATTCCACACATATATATAATTCTTTTATTGGTTTTCTATCTTTAGTCATTTAACGACAACAAGCCTTTTTTAAAGGTGCTCCTCCTGCACTTAAAAGACGGTGCAAGAGGAACGGGTCAAAAGAATAATCATTATTCAAGGTTAGTGTCGTATGTCTTTATATGTATTCATATGTCAGAATATTAATTGTAGGCACTCTCACCGTGCTCGTAGATGTCAAGACCTTCTTCCTCTACTCTACGACATACACGCATTCCTATAAACTTGTCTACCAATATATATAGTAGATATGTAACAACCGCACTATATAGAATACTTATCAACGTAGCCTCTATCTGTACCCACAACTGATGCCAATCGCCATAAAGAGCACCTTCGGCTCCACCAACACCAGTTACAGAAGATGTTGCAAACACACCTGTAAGTATTGAACCAATAATACCACCCATACCATGCACGCCAAAGGCATCAAGTGCATCGTCATATTTAAAGAAAGGCTTAATGACCGCTACCATAATGAAGCACACTATCGGTGTTATGATACCAATGGCAAACGCTCCTACAAGGTCGGTTGAGCCAGCAGCCGGCGTTATAGCAACCAATCCAGCCACTGCACCTGTACATGCACCCACCGTAGTAGGCTTCTTGTTGCACATCCAATCAATTGCCATCCAAGTAACAGCTGCTGCAGCTGCTGCCACATGTGTTACAAGAAAAGCATTGGCTGCAAGTCCGTCGGCTGCCAATCCGCTACCAGCATTAAATCCAAACCATCCAAGCCACAAAAACGATGTACCCATAAATACTATCGTTACATTATGAGGCAGTATGGCATGTCCCTTTTTATAGTCATCACGCTGACCAATCATAAGACACATAATAAGGGCAGAGATACCAGCATTGATATGCACCACTGTACCACCAGCAAAGTCGAGCGCACCCATCTCCTGCAAGAATCCGCCTCCCCATACCCAGTGTGCCATGGGGAAATAGGCTATAATAACCCACAGAATAGTAAACACCATATATCCTTTAAACTTTATTCGTTCTGCAAAGGCACCAAGTATAAGTGCTGGTGTAATCAGAGCAAACATACACTGGAACATTGCAAACGTAAGCTCGGGAATACCAGTAGATGTAATACTGTTAATTGTGACACCCTTCAAGAACGCCTTGTCGAGTCCGCCCATAAAAAACCAAGCCCAAGAACCACTCTCCTTAAATCCAGTGCCAAATGCCCAAGTATATCCTATTGCCACCCAAAGCAGCGACACAACACCAACAATGAGCATTGTCTGCATTATCACACTTAGCACATTCTTCTGTCTTACCAATCCGCCGTAAAACAATGCGATACCAGGAATACTCATAAGGAGCACCAGAATAGTTGCCATTATCATCCAGGCTGTGTTGCCTGTGTTTAAAACAGGGGTGTATGCTGAAAGTAGTGTAGTCATCATATCCTTACTATTTATTACATTATTACGATTTACTAACGTTCCTGCTCTGCGTTATACAGTGCTATGTCGCCTCTCTCGCCAGTGCGTATGCGTATAGCGTCTTCTATTGGAATAATAAATATTCTGCCATCGCCTATCTCACCAGTTTGTGCAGCATTAAGTATGGCGTTTACAGCGCGTTCCACATTCTTGTCACGTACAACTAGCGACACAAGGATACGCTCTATTGAACTCGTATCGTATACTATACCACGATAGATACGGTCCTGACGTGCCTTGCCTATGCCACGCACATCGTAATAAGAGAACCATTCGATGTCGGCAGCAAGCAATGCCTGCTTAACATCTTCGAATCTTGACTTGCGAATGATAGCTTCAATCTTCTTCATACAACTTTCTTTTTATTGGTTATTATTACCTTTAAGTTTCCTTTTGCAATCTTTACGCTGCAAAATTACAACAAAACGAAATATAAAAGCATATATTTATAACGTTTTATCAGATTTATTTTATTCGAAATTTTATTTTGATACAAATACTACACAAACAACCATCATATTGTAAGCAAATTCAAGAAAAATGCTTACAAATCGAAACTTAATGATAATTAACCACAAATAATGCAACAGTTTTTATTGCTTATTACGCAAATAGTTGTAATTTTGCAATCGTAAAAAGCAAATAGATAATCGTTAAGGTAAAAAGACAAACAAAATGGCAAGGTCGGTTAAGTTCACCAAGATGCATGGAGCTGGCAATGATTATATATATGTGGATACACAACAATATAATATTCCCAACCCATCAGAAGCTTCAATAGCTTGGAGCAAGTATCACACAGGAATAGGTAGCGATGGGCTTGTGCTCATAGGCAAACCATATGATGGAGTGGACGCCGATTTTTCCATGCGCATATTCAATGCAGATGGATCTGAAGCTATGATGTGTGGCAATGCGTCTCGCTGTATTGGAAAATATCTATACGAAAAGGGGCTTACCAACAAGACATCTATACGTCTGCAAACTCTTTCAGGTGTAAAGACTCTGGAGCTTCACCTTAATATATATAATAAGGTGGAAAGTGTAACAGTAGATATGCTTGCTCCAGTTTTCCATAACCCAAAACAATATGACGAGACATGCGGTGATGAGCTTACAGCACAGTTCCGTACATTCCGTGGAACATTTGTATCAATGGGCAATCCACACTTTGTGTGCTTTGTCGACGACATTGCAACACTCGACATCAGCCGTTATGGCTCTATAATGGAGAATGATGCTGCATTTCCTGAGCGTTGCAATATTGAGTTTGCGCAAGTAATGCCCAACGGTGATACACGCACAAGAGTATGGGAACGTGGCAGCGGGATAACAATGGCATGCGGTACAGGAGCATGTGCCACAGCAGTAGCAGCCGCCTTAACCGATAGAGCTACACGCAAGAGCAATATCGTTATGGACGGCGGAACGCTACACATCGAATGGAACGAAAACGATGGACATGTATATATGACTGGACCAGCAGCTTTCGCTTTCGAAGGAGAAATAGACTTACCGTGATTTTATCGTAAGACACAACACCAATAAATGAAAATAGAATAATAGACATTATATGGCCTTAGTAAACGAACATTTCTTAAAACTGTCAAACAATTATTTGTTTGCAGACATAGCCAAGAAGGTTAATGCCTTCAAGGTTTCACACCCCCAGGTACGAGTGATTAGTCTCGGCATTGGAGACGTTACACAGCCGCTTTGCCCTGCAGTGATTGAAGCAATGCACAAGGCAGTAGACGAGATGGCACGTAAAGCAACATTCAGAGGATACGGTCCTGAACGTGGATACGACTTCTTGCGCGAAGCTATTGTCAAAAACGACTATGCGCCACGCGGCATTCATCTCGACCCTAATGAAATTTTCGTTAACGACGGAGCCAAGAGCGATACTGGCAATATAGGCGAGATAGTAAGATGGGACAACTCCATAGGTGTTACCGATCCTATCTACCCCGTATATATCGACTCTAATGTGATGTGCGGACGAGCCGGAGTACTTGAGAACGGCAGATGGAGCAACGTAAACTATATGCCGTGCACAGCCGAGAACCACTTTATACCGCAAATTCCCGACCACCGCGTCGACATGATATACCTCTGCTACCCCAACAACCCAACTGGCACTGTATTGCCAAAAGAGGAATTAAAGAAGTGGGTTAAGTACGCTCTCGACAATGACACGCTTATCTTATACGATGCAGCCTACGAGGCATACATACAAGAGGACGACATCCCACACTCTATCTACGAGATTAAGGGAGCTAAGAAATGTGCCATCGAATTCCGCAGCTATTCAAAGACTGCCGGATTTACTGGTGTGCGCTGCGGATATACAGTAATACCTAAGGATGTAACTGCTGTTACACTCGACGGCAAAGAGCGCATCAACCTCAACCACTTGTGGGATCGCCGACAGTCCACCAAGTTCAACGGCACAAGCTATATATCACAGCGAGCCGCTGCTGCCATATACACACCCGAGGGCAAAAAGCAGGTAAAAGAAACCATAAACTATTATATGGGCAACGCCAATATAATGCATGAGGCACTTACCACTATGGGCTTCGAGGTGTTTGGAGGCAAAAATGCACCATATCTTTGGGTCAAGACACCAGATGGTACCGACTCATGGAAGTTCTTCGAGCAAATGCTATATGCTGTAGGCGTTGTATGCACACCAGGTGTGGGATTTGGACCGAGTGGCGAAGGCTATATTCGCCTTACTGCATTTGGCAATCGCGAAGACTGCAAAGAGGCTATGCGAAGAATTAAGGAATGGCTAAAGAAGGCATAAAGAAGATCCATATTATATAATGTATGGAGATAGTTAAGAAAGTCACCCTTTAATTTTAGAACAATAACAGTAAACAACATAAAAGAAAGAAAACAATGGCAAATTTAAGATTTGATGTTGTAGCCGACGCTTTCAAGAAGAAACCCGTCGACGTGATTACACCGATTGAACGCCCATCAGAGTTCTTCGGAAAGAACGTATTCAACCGTGCCAAGATGTACAAGTATCTGCCGCGCGACGTATATGAGAAACTCATCGACGTTATCGACAATGGTGCTCGACTTGACCGTTCTATTGCCGATGCTGTTGCTAAGGGCATCAAGCAGTGGGCCGATGAGAACGGTGTTACACACTACACTCACTGGTTCCAGCCTCTTACTGAAGGCACTGCCGAAAAGCATGATGCCTTTATCGAACACGACGGCAAGGGCGGTATGATTGAGGAGTTCTCGGGCAAGTTGCTTGTACAGCAGGAGCCTGATGCCAGCTCATTCCCTAACGGTGGTATACGTAACACATTCGAGGCACGTGGCTATTCGGCTTGGGATCCTACATCTCCTGTGTTCATCATTGATGACACACTGTGTATCCCTACTATCTTCATCTCATACACAGGCGAAGCTCTCGACTACAAGGCTCCGCTTCTGCGCTCGTTGCATGCCGTTAATGTGGCTGCCACTGATGTTTGCCACTACTTCTATCCAGAGGTAAAGAAGGTTATATCAAACCTTGGTTGGGAACAGGAGTACTTCCTTGTTGACGAGGGTCTATATTCGGCACGTCCCGACCTTATGCTTACTGGCCGCACACTTATGGGACACGACTCTGCAAAGAACCAGCAGATGGACGACCACTATTTTGGTGCTATCCCAGAGCGCGTGCAGGCTTTCATGAAGGATCTTGAAATTCATGCTCTCGAACTTGGTATTCCTTGCAAGACTCGCCACAACGAGGTTGCGCCTAACCAGTTTGAGCTTGCTCCTATATTCGAGGAAACCAACCTTGCTATCGACCATAACATGCTTCTCATGTCGCTCATGAAGAAGATTGCTCGTCATCATGGATTCCGTGTATTATTGCACGAGAAGCCGTTTGCAGGCATCAATGGTTCGGGCAAGCACAATAACTGGAGCCTTGCTACCGATACTGGCGTACTGCTGCACGGACCTGGCAAGACTCCAATGGATAACCTCCGCTTCATTGTATTCATCGTTGAAACCTTGATGGCTGTATACAAGCACAACGGATTGCTTAAGGCCAGCATCATGAGTGCAACTAATGCCCATCGTCTTGGCGCCAACGAGGCACCTCCAGCTATCATATCATCGTTCCTTGGCCGTCAGCTTACAGAGATTCTCACACGTATTGAGACTTCCGAGAAGGACGAGCTATTCGATATTGCCGGCAAGCAGGGATTACAACTTGATATCCCTGAGATTCCTGAACTGCTTGTAGATAACACCGACCGCAACCGTACATCACCATTTGCCTTTACCGGAAACCGTTTCGAGTTCCGTGCTGTAGGTTCCGAGGCCAACTGTGCTTCTGCCATGATTGTGCTTAATACAGCTGTAGCCGAGGCTTTGCACGATTTCAAGTTGCGTGTTGACGCTCTTATCGAGAAGGGCTATGACAAGGTACGTGCAATACTTGATATTGTACGCGAGGATGTTAAGTTCTGCAAGCCAATCCACTTTGATGGCAATGGCTATTCAGACGAATGGGTTGAGGAGGCTAAGCGCCGCGGTCTTGACTGCGAGACTTCTTGTCCTAAGATATTCGAGCGCTATCTCGACGAGGCTACCATCAAGATGTTCGAGAGCCAGAACGTTATGACACGTAAGGAACTTGAGGCACGCAACGAGGTTAAGTGGGAGACATACACAAAGAAGATTCAGATTGAGGCACGTGTATTCGGCGACCTTTCTATGAACCATATCATCCCAGTCTGCACTCACTATCAGAGCCGTCTTGCCAAGAATGTACAGAGCATGTACGAAATCTTCCCTGCCGATACAGCCGACAAGCTGACATCACGCAACAAGAAGATAATTGAAGAGATAGCTGAACGCACTCAGATTATTGAGAGTGGTGTGGAAGAATTAGTCAACGCACGCAAGGTTGCCAATAAGATAGAGGACGAACATCTTAAGGCTATTGCCTACCACGACACTGTGGCTCCTAAGATGGAGGAGATACGCTATCAGATAGACAAGCTCGAGCTTATCGTAGCCGATGAACTCTGGACTCTGCCTAAGTATCGCGAACTTCTGTTTATCCGATAATAAGGAATATTCAGACATAAAACACTTAACAGCTATCTATTTCTTTTATTGGTTGTTTAAGTTGGGGTTGCGCCTTTGCGAAAGGGTCCAGCCCCTTTTTTTATATATACACACGGCAAGTTACGTATATTATATATAGTTGTTGTGTTGTTCTGTGTGCGTGCACATAAATGTTGACTTACATCAAAAAGGAAGCTATATTAGCAAAATATTGAGTATAATACTTGTGTGTGTACGCAAACAGTAGTAACTTTGCATTGTCAAAAGGAGGAAAGCCGAGAGGTTGACAATCCTTATATAAGACATTTCAAATAGAAGGTGAAAGAAATCTTTGAGAGAATTTAACGATATAAGTCTTTGAAGAGGTAAGTAGGAGATTGTAGAAAAGGATGACTAAGATAAGATGAAAGATTGAGATAACGCACACAAGAGTAGGTAAAAGATTATGGATAACAAAGGTAGAAGATTTAGGATAACAAAGGTAGAAGATTTAGGATAACAAGGTAGAAGATTTAGGGATAACAAAGGTAGAAGATAAGGATAACGCACAGAAGAAAGGTATTAGTAAGAGAGGTATTAGTAGATAAAAGGTATTAGTAGAAGGTTGACAAGGTATTAGTAGTAGAGGTATTAGTAAGAAAGGTATTAGAATTTAGTTAGGTTAATGGTTTAAAGGTAAAAAGTTATGTTGATGACGATGATGATGACCCTATTCGCAGCAAGTGCTGCAATAGGAATGTGGGGAGAGGGCAACGAAAAGTAAATCGTTTGCACCCCCGCTGAATGAACGGAGCGGAAGTCGAACGCGTTGAAGTTCATCAACTTTAAGTAGAAAACAAGTAAAACATTAGAAATACGAAGGCTGCTTTGGTTCACACCATTGCAGCCTTTTTCATACATACCCCAACACTGGGCTTTACAAATTCGTACAAATCTACATACTCATTTGTGCTTATAGCCCATATATCAATGTAAAAGCAACAAAAAAGGAGGTATATTAGAAAATAAATATATAATTTTGCAAAGTGGAAATAACAAATGATTATAACATTAGTGAGCCATGTGGCTATTATGGCTGACGGCTATTAAAAACTAAAAGCAAAACAAATGGAAAATAACAAGAATCTGTTTCAAGAAGTTAACGAGGGTTACACCATGCACGAGGCCATTGAGGAAGCTAAACGCTGCCTTCATTGCAAAGTGCCACAGTGCAAGAAGGGATGTCCTATAAGCCATGATATACCCGACTGGATACACGAACTTTCGATGGGCAACTTTGGCAACGCCATGCACATCATCAACGAAAAGAGTAATCTTCCTGCAGTATGCGGACGCGTTTGTCCTCACGAGAAGCAGTGCGAGGGACATTGCGTGCTTGGCAAGAAAGGTCAGGGCATACACGTAGGCAAACTTGAGCGTTTCCTTGCCGATTTTGACGGCAATATGGGACTTATACGCGAGAATCTCCTACCCAAAACACGCGGCAAGGTAGCTGTAATTGGTTCGGGTCCTGCTGGACTTACTATCGCTGGCGACCTCTCTCGCAAGGGATTCAATGTCGAGATATTCGAGATGGAACCAGAACCAGGTGGCGTTCTTATGTTCGGCATTCCTGAATATCGTCTGCCTAAGGAAATAGTACGTCGCGAAATCAAGAAGATGGAGGAACTGGGAGTTATCATACATTGCAATACAACCATCGGCAAAGACTATACTGTAGACGACCTCTTTGATCAAGGCTTCGATGCTATATTTATGGGTACTGGTACCGGCAATCCGCAGAAGCTTGATATACCTGGCGGCGATATCAACGGTGTACGTCAGGCTATATGGTTCTTGCGTCGTGTAAGTCTTTACAATGAAGGCAACCTTGATCGCAGCGAGGTTGTTGTTGGAAAGGGCGACCGTTGCTTTGTTATAGGATGTGGCAATACAGCTATGGATGCCGCACGTACTGCTGTACGTATGGGTGCCGAGCGTGTGGATATTGTTTACCGCCGTACTATCGACGATATGCCAGCTCTTCGTTCTGAGTATGACGACGCTGTTAAGGAAGGCGTAAACTTCAATTGGGAATCGAACATTGTAGAGATTCACAGCGATGAGAACGGCAATATGACTGAGGTAGTTATCGAGACCAAGGATGGTGAGCGCCGTGTTGAGAAGGCCGACTATGTGCTTTTGGCTCTGGGTTCTAAGCCTGCCAGCCGTATTGTATCTACAACAACCGGAATCGAAGTAGACGATCGTGGCTATGTCATCACTCGCGAAACACCATATGGCATGACTACACGCAAGGGTGTGTTTGCAGGTGGCGACGTTGTAAACCGTCCTTCTACCGTTGTGCTTGCCATGCGCGATGCCAAACAAGTGGCCGAGGGTATCGCCCAATACGTAGATGCCATCAAGCTGATTGATGCCATCAACGAGAAAATGAAGCAAGAATAAACATATAACATACGAACATACACTCGTATAAAAGAAACGTTCATTGCACGTGGAAGCACCGCGTACAATGAACGTTTCTTTGTAGATACACTTTTTTACACGAACTTTATAGCGAACACCACACTTTTTTACACGAACTTACCTCCTACTATATCATAAAAAACTTCCCCCTTGCTCGATATTGCCAAGCAAGGGGGAAAACAAACTAGGTGAAATTGAAGGGTATATACTTTTTTTTAATCTTGTTCCAACTCTTCGTCATCAAAAACAAAGATGTGGTTTGAAGACTTGAAGTCGCCTATATAATCTTCTTCACTATTATCGAACACAACTGGCACCTGCGATGCAGCAAGTATCTGCGACTCAATCTCTAAATCTACAACAGTAATATTAGGGGCAATATATTTGTTCTTCATATCTACTTATTCTTTTTTAGATTTTATAAATCGTTGATTATCTCTGTGTACGCGCCTTACTTAACAACAACCTTCTTGCCATTCATAATGTACAAGCCCTTCTGCAACTTGCCATTAACACGACGACCACTAAGATCGTAAACGGCTGTATTGGCTACCTTGTCAGCTGCAATGTTGTTGATTGCTGTAACCGAACCATCGAAAGCTACACTGGTAACGCCTTCAACGTTGAGATAAGCGTGGAAAGGATTTACATAAGCACCTGCTCCACCCTTATGAAGGTTGCCTTTTTCATCAATGCCAAACTTGCCTTCTGCATTGGTACGTGTGTAAACACCTACGAAGTTAGTGCCAAGAGTCTCTGGTGTTGCAACAATACTCTTATTAGTAAAGGTAAGCTTTGAAGCCTCCTTAGCATCTGTTGTAAGGAACGGAGTATTGGCAGCTACGCTTTTAGCGGTCTCGAAGTTGGCAACATTGCCAAGATCACAACTCTTATAAGTAGCAACCTTGCTTGCACCAAGTTCGTTGGCTGAGACTTCGAATGGAAGCACAAAACTGTTGGTTCCATTCTGCAAACTGCGTGTAAGCTTAACAGATTCTGCTGTGAAGTCGTAAGGAGCATTGAAAGCGTTAGCATCAGTAAGCTCAACACTTGCAGCTGTGCCATTTACCACAACGTTGGCATGACCATAGGCTGCATCAGCGTATACGATGGTGTTAGGATTCTTGAAGAAGAACTGGTTGATGTCGACATTTAAGGTTGAAGCCTTGCGCATATCTATAGATGTAACATCAGCGGAGAGTTTCTTGTTAAGTTCGGCAAAATCGTCAATGTAAATTTTCTCCCAACCATTGTCTACATTAGAGCATTCTGTCTTGAAATAGCCACCAGTAAGTTCGAGTTTACCAGTGAGTGAACCATCAGCAACATCCCAAATTGATCCACCATTGACAGTAGGAATATCCTCAAGAACGATATTGTCGACATATATCTCCTGCGAAGATTCTTGACCATCCTCAATACCTGGATAAATAGCCAATTCTGTAGGATTACCCTTGCCTTCAAAGTCGCAGTTTGTAGTGAAGTCAAATACAAGTTTCTGCCACTTGTCGCCACCATCACACCATGATGCTATGCGTTTTGTATATGTGTTTGCACCAGCAGACAACTCAATCTTAACATTACTTGCATGCGACTTCTTAACCATAATAGACAAGCGTTTGCTCTTAGTCATATCAAGTCCGCCCTCTCCATAAAGACTCTTAAGGTCGAGAACAATATCACCATGTTCCCAATCATTACCAGTGATAGTAAACTTGGCGCACTTATCCGAAGTATTTACGCCTTCCTTTAAAGGATTGTCTACAGTCGTAGGGTTGCATCTATCCCATAAACCAGAGTTTTTATCCTCACCATTCCACAAAGTTGTCTGTGCAAAGCAAGATGCTGAAGCCATCATTGCCAATGATACTAAAGTAAACTTTTTCATTGTAATATAAGTTTTAAGTTATTATTTAAAATAAATTTGTTAATGATTTCGGTAAATTTCTGACGCAAAATTACAACGAGAAACAGTCTAAAACATATAACAAATGTTTCATGGTATTGCAGAAAATTGACAATGTAACATGATTTAGTGTAATTATAAACTGCGTTGAAGTAAGAAAAAGTCCATGTAACATCCGTTAATTATGAGTTTGCGTGGTACGGTTCGGAGACCGTACCTCCTACAGTATGTGCTATTGTATAAATAGCGCTTCCAAAAGTATATTATATTACTTTGCCATTTTAATTATATTACTTTGCCATTTTAATTATATTACTTTGCCATTTAATATTATATCTTGACTTTAAGACGTCTTTGACACCGAAAAGCACAAAAAAATCCCCCCATTCGGCAAAGCCGAATGAGAGGATTCCAATAGTATTTATGTATGAAAGAATGTTTACTTGCTTGCAACTGTCAATCCAGTCACCTCTACGCTTCCACTATACGAGTTGATGCTCCAGCAGTTGCGCTGTATGCCATATATACGGTTGGTGTAGCAGCATACATCGTTGATGTACATGGTACAAATGCTGTTGTCGGTAGTGATAACGATGTGATAGGTGTTGTCGGCAGGACGCTGGAACACGTAGCTATCGCCATTGGCAAGGAAGCCTATACCTGCTGTGCCTTGTTGCTCAAAGTTTACCTTGCGAGTTTCTTCGCCCTCATCGTTAACGACAAGCGAGTAGAACACGTCGGCATCAGTGCCACGAACAAGCGAGATACCAAACTTGTCGCGCTTGCCAGCTGTCTTAACAGTGAACTCGATACGGTTCTGATAGCCTAGACGTGGGAACAAAGCCCAGGCATTGCCAGTAAGCTTAAGGTTTGAAGCGTCGCCTTCCACCTTGTTGTTTTCATTATTCTCGCTCTTGGCAGCTATGGTTGGTGCAGCAGCATTGTCAAACTTGGCAGCTATTCCAGGAACCTCACCCAAGGTAAGAGTACCGTCTTCGTGCTGAATAAGCTTGTGTGCAACAAGGTTGCCAGCCCACTCCAAAGCCTTGGTATTATCCTTGCCCGAGCGTGTGGCGCACCATCCCCAGATGTATCTGTTTGTGCCATCCGATGCAGTCTTGGCAGCATACAAGCCACGTCCGTCAAGAAATCCCTCGTGCGAATCGGGCCAAAGACCGGCATCGTTCTGTGTGCAAGCCTTAAGTTCGTCGAGTGTACGACCCTTGAAATACTGCACACGACGCAATGCATCATGAAGCTCGCTGTATACAAGGTACCACCAATCGCCCATCTTAAACACGTCAGGACACTCATAGAAGCGGTCCCACATGCACTGCATAAATACGCCCTTATGCTCCCAAGCCTTAAGGTCGGCAGAAGTCCATTCAGCCAAAACGCCCTTGCCACTCTTCTTGCAAGACACCAGCATATGATATAGATTGTCGTCGCCACGGAACACAAACGGGTCGCGGAAGTCGTGCATCTCGTATCCATAATCGGCTCCCTTAAGATAGAAGGTACGGCTCTTGGTCCAGTTCTTAAAGTCGGCACTGGTAGCCATCATAATCATCTCGCGGCTGTCGCCTGCATTAAGCTGATACTTATGTCCGGTAAAGAAGGTGTAGTAGAGCTTGTCTGCCTCGTTGTATATTGTAGAACCAGTACCGATAGCGGCATCCTGTTCGTTTATTCCACCGCAAGGAATAATCTCGCCAAGCGAGGTATATGATGCGGCATCAGTAGTGCTGACAGCCCATATAGGATGATAAGTGCCTACTGGATTAGGACGATAATCCTGAAGATACAGAATTTTGAAGTCCTTGGCAACTGGGTCGTAGAAAGGCATAGGGTCGCCTACATAGCCACTCTGTGGCTTATAGTAGATGTCCTGAGCCGCAACATCAGACGATGCAAATAGAGTGGTAGTAGACCAGTCGCGCTGTTCGGGCATATTGTTGTCGTCGCTGCAGGCGGCAAGCGGCATAATAGCCGCTGCTGCCATAAGTATTGAATATATCATTGATTTCATTGCTTTCAGTATTTATTACTTATTCATAAGATAATTGATGGCGTTCATTGTCATTGTCTCAACATTCTTGTGATAGCGGTCGCTTGAGGCGTCAACCGTTGTATGCCAGTCGTAGCAACCAGAGCCAATACAGATGATGCCGCCCTTGCCTTCTTTTGCAGGGAATTCCCATACAACTATAGCACCGTCGCCACCAAAGCCTAATGCCTTGCCACCGGTCTCGTTTTCCCAAACCTCATTGCTTGCATAGCCACCCCAGTCGTTTCCGATGTGCCACTGTGCGGTAGAGTTGGTAATGCCATAACCAGTATCGCATGTATAAACACCGTTTGCATCGTCGCCCGCTACAAGGTTCTGGTAGATAGCATGGCTGTTGTTGCCGTTCATAAAGAAGTTCCAAGGACCGCCTGTTATCTCTGGGCTATCCTCTTTACCGCCCCAACAGTTGTTAGGACAACCCTCGTTCTTTACAGCACCTATAAATGCCGGAAGGTTTGTAGCGTAACGTGTTAAGAGGAAAGCACCGCCTGCATTGTAGAAGTCGCGCAGTTTGGCGGCAGCGTTAATAGCCTCAGGAGCAGCCTTCTCGAATGCTGCCTTGCCATCGACACCGCCATCCTTGTGGTAGTGCCACCAGATAACCTTGCACTCAGATAGATCAACCGAACCATTCTGAATATCGTCGAACGATACGTATAGCGAGTTAGGAACGTTATCTGTCATCCAGTTGCAAGCATCAGCCTCCTCAGCGTTCAAGCCACTCATATCCTTGGCTGTGCCTACAAATACCATTACTGGCTTGCCTATTTTTGTTACGGTTACGGTATAAGTAGCCTTGGCTGTGTTGTTCTCTACGGTGAACTGTACTGGATTAGTGAAATCTACCGGCATGTTGCTCTGTGGAGTAACTGTGGCATTCTCGCTGACTGTGATGTTTGGCACAAGTTTGGTAACGTCGACACCGCCTGGAACAAACACGCTAATAGTCTTTGCAGCTTCGTCGATTGTGCCTACATAAGTGCCATTAAGCTTGAACGAGAGAATCTTAGCCTCGTCGCGCATAGCCTTGATAGTCCAATCGAGGAACACATCACCGTTGCTTACGCGCATAGAATGTGCAACCGACATGTTGAGCTTATCGCCTACTGCAATGTCGGCAGTGGCTCCATCGCTCAGTTCGAGCTTAGAAACGCTCATTTCATTAGTATCATATGTCTCGGGCACACGCACAGTAACGGTGCGCGAAGCCATGTCTACCGAGCCCTCATACTGGTCGAGAGCCAATGCCTTTACAGCACAGTTGCCTGTAAGTTGTAGGTCCGACGTATTGTCGTCGCTGCAGGCTGTGGTGGCAAAAGCCACCGCAGCTACAGCCAGCACCATATATAAATAATGTGCAAACTTGCTTGTTATCTTTTTCATATTGATTTTCTTTTTTACCAGTTACCAATGTTCTGAGTATAGTGGCCGTTTGATGCCGAGATCTGACTGAACGGTATTGGCAAATACTCGTTGCGGTTTTTAGTGAACTTAGCATCCTTATAGATAGAGCAGTCGCCTGCCTCCTCGGCGTAATACTTGTTAAGCACCTCGGCAGCCTCGCCCCAACGAACAAGGTCGAAGAAACGTTCGCACTCCATGCCCATCTCCAAACGGCGTTCCATCTTAACTATCTTGAGGGCCTCTTCCTGATTGTAAGTGCCCCTATATGTAGAGATATTCATGCGTACGCCATAATCGGTCTCGTAGTTTGATATTACACCAAGGCTATGCTTAGCACGTGTGCGCAGCTGGTTTACAAGAGCGATGGCCTCGTTGATCTTGTTGAGCTGAACGAGAGCCTCGGCACGCTCGAGAAGAACATCGGCATAGCGGAATACTATGCGGTTCTCAGAAGTACCCCACCATGAGCCCTTGATTAGGTAGCCACAATCGGGGTCTACATTCTGCTTCAATGTAACATAGTAGCCATATAGTCCGTGCGAGCGGCTCCATGTGTCGGTCTCGTCCATCATATATTTCTTGTTGAACTCGTAGGGTAGTCCGGGAATGCCAACAGTAAGGAAGAGACGTGGATCGGCATAGTCGGTAGACTTGTCGTAGTCCTTGTCGTTGAAGTTGTCAATGAGAGGCAGACCCTCTGCATTGGTGCGGAATGCGTTTACCATATTTTGCGACGGCTTGTAGAAGTCGCAACCACCATCGGTAACACCAGCTATGTTAGGCACTATAAGTCCGTAACTCCAGTTGAGATTACCAAGTTTTGTACCGTCGTTCATAGAATACTGTATAGCCCAGATACTTTCTACACCATTCTCGTACTGAGCCTCTGGACGGAAGTTGTTGTGGAAGTCGGCCTCAAGATCGAAGCCTCCTGCCTGGTAGATGCTGGGGTCGCTATACTCTACAACCTTCTTAAGGTCGTCGGGCGAAATGCTTGTAACCTCGTTGCTCTGAGCATTGTCCTGATGGTAAGCCTTGTAAAGGTATGCCTTTGTAAGGAATGCGGCGGCTGCGGCCTTAGATGGGCGACCAACCTCAGTCTGCTTAACTGGCAAAACCTTATAGGCATCCTCAAGGTCGTTGATGATAAGCTGCCAACCCTCATCGTTGGTATACTGTGTGTTAGACAGATTGTTATAGTCCTCGATAGTGAGATTGGGGTTTGTAACAAACGGGATGTTCTTGTACAGACGTTTCAAGAGGAAGTGGCCGTAAGCACGCAGGAACTTCATCTCGGCCACACGCTCGTCCTTTAGAGGATAGGCTGCAGCGTCAATCTTTTCGAGCTGCGCCAATGCTGTATTTACACGCGAGATGCAATTGTACAGACGTTCCCACATGTCGCTTATATTCCAGTTGGTTGTCAAGATACCCTGAGATATCTCAAGCTGATGGAACACATCGCCGTCGGATGTACCGTTGCCGCCCTTGTAAGCATCGTCCGAGCGAACATCAAAGTTCCACATAGAGAATGACGAGTTTACATCCTCGGCCGACATAAAGACAGCATAAGCCGAGATAACCAAGTTGTCGATGCGACTTGGGTCCTTAACCTGTGTCTCGTCCAAAGTACCTTGAGGTTTCTGATTGTCGAGAAAGTCGTCGCAACTGCCCAATGACAATGCACCTGCCGTAATGAAGGTGGCGAGGGCTATACGGCTGAATATATTAGTTTTCATTATTGTAATGTCTTTTAAGTGATTTTTTGACTAAGCCTTTCTAAGCCTTTTTAGGCCTTTCTAAGCCTTGGTTGAAGAAAGGCTTTTTACCTTTTTACTTTTTTACCTTTTCCCTTAACTATTGGATTCTTCCCTTTTCACTTTTCACTTTTCCCTTTCTAAAAGCTTACGTTCAGTCCGAAGGTAATGTTCAAAGGAATAGGATAACCGTAGTTAGGGTTCTCAGGGTCAACACCAGTGAAGCTGCTGCTCTTTATAGTAAAGAGGTTCTGTGCACTGAGGTAGAAACGTAGGCGCTCCATAGCCAGCTTCTGAGCAAAGCTCTTTGGCACATTATAGCCAAGCTGTATAGTGCGAAGCTTGAGGTAAGAACCATTCTCAACCCAGTAAGACGAAACACGCTTCTCGTTGTTATTGTCTGAGAGAGTAACAGCCGGAATATTGCTGTCAGGATTGGTTGGGCTCCATGCGTCGAGCAAACGACGTCCCTTGTTGAGGTAACCAATGTTCAAGCCTGCCCAAATATCAGTTTCCTTCTTGAGGTCAGAAATGATATCGACACCCTGAACACCCTGGAAGAATGCAGTGAAGTCGAAGTTCTTATATTCGAGATAGATGTTGAAACCGTAGGTGAAGTCGGGTGTCGGATCGTAAATCCATTGCTGGTCGGCCTCTGTTATCTTGCCATCATTGTTAAGATCCTTCCAACGAATGCGTCCGAGAGCAGCTCCCTCTTGAGTGGCATGATTGTCAATCTCTTCTTGCGACTTGAATATACCGTCGGCTACATAGCCTACCTGCGAGCCCATAGCATGACCTATTACGCTCTTAACACCATTTCCACCGAATGTGCCCTTAGCTGCTACGGTAGCCGGAAGCTTTGTAATCTTGTTGCGATAGGTACCAATATTGGCATTTACATCGTAACGCAGCCCCCACTTAGTTGTCTTGCGATAGCCAATGTTAAACTCAAAGCCCTTGTTCTCCATCTCACCGGCGTTAATCCACTGTGTAGAACCCTCGCCCATAGCAGCGATACCAGCCATTTCTACAAGAATATCCTTGGTCTTCTTGAAATACCAATCGAAGGTACCATATAGCGAATTACGGAAGAAAGAGTAGTCGAGACCGATGTTGGTCTGAGTTGTTGTCTCCCACTTGATACCGTTGTTGCCGAGCTGATTACGCTTGAAACCAGAAGGCAGAGTCTGTCCACCGTTGGTTCCGGCTATATCATATGATGTACCGTAGCTCTGTCCACCATTCTCGTTTACGCCGTAATTACTTACATAAACCGTATAGCGAGCGAGGTTTGAAATTTCTTGGTTACCAGTCTGACCCCATGATGCACGCAACTTGATGTCATCAATCCAACGTACGTCTTGCAAGAATTTCTCGTTGTTAATACGCCATCCAGCCGATACTGAAGGGAATGTGGCAAAGCGATTGTCCTTACCAAAACGTGATGAACCATCACGACGCATTGTCAACGAAGCCATATAACGGTCGGCGTAGTTGTAGTTGAGTTTGCCAAAGAACGATACAAGCGAATAGCCCGAACCAGAGCCGTAAGCCTGGGCTGTGCCAGTACCTGCATCAGGCCACATATAGTCGGGGTTAAGGATAATGTAGTCTTCCTTACGTCCAGAGAAGTAGATATCGTCCTGACGGTTGAGCTCCATACCAATCATAGCGTCGAGACGGTTCTTGCCAAACTCGGCATTGTATGTAGCCACAGCATTCCACATCCACTTGGTCCAATGTTCCTGCTTTGCCTCAACAGCATTAATCTTATTGGCAACATTGCCTTCTGTTACGGGATAGGTAAATATGCGCTGCTCCTTCTGCGAATAATCAAGACCGAAGGTTGAGCGAAGGTTGAATCCCTTAAATAGGTTAAGGTTTACATACGCATCTCCGAATGTACGCCAATATGTATAGCGGTTGTCCTTATTACGCTCGAGCACTGCCACTGGATTGTAACGGTCAGGATAGCCACCTACAGGTCCGGCATAGCTACCGTCGGTTGTATAAACTGGCAATGACGGGTTAAACTGCAACACATTCTGAAGGAATCCGCCAGGAGCAGAAACCTCTGATGTGCGGTTAAGGGTGAAGTGCTCGCCAATTATAAGCTTGTCGTTGATAAGCTTGTATTCGGTATTGAAGCGGGCAGAGAAACGCTCGAAGTCGGATGTCTTTATTATACCCATGTTCTTGTAATAGCCAAGCGAGAAATAAGACGAACCCTTCTGCGAACCATTACTTACACTAACGTTATAATTCTGTATAACACCAGTGCGTGTTGTCTGGTCGTACCAATCGGTATCGGCTGCAGGTGTTGTGCCGGCATCGTCAAGATACTTCTTCATTGAAATACCATTGAGAATAGGCTGTCCAAGATTGTTATACCCCCAATCGTAGTGATAGCCCAAGCCGTTGGTGTTAGGATCCATACCGTCGTTGACATATCCCTGCCACATAACCTGACCAAACTCCTTAGCGTTGAGCACCTCCATCTTATGGCTGTACATTGAGGCAGCAACAGAAGCATCAAGGTCTACCTTGAGCTTACCGTCCTTACCCTTCTTTGTGGTGATGATGATAACACCATTGGCAGCACGCGAACCATAGATAGATGCCGAGGCTGCATCCTTAAGAATCTGGATAGACTCGATGTCGTTGCCGTTGAGCTCGTGCATACCAGCCTTGGTAGGAACACCATCGATAATGTAGAGAGGATCGTTGTTGTTAAGAGTTCCGATACCACGAATACGAACTGTAGCAGAACCTGAAGGCGAACCATCAGCCGAGATATTCATACCAGGAACACGGCCTTGAAGAGCCTTCATTGGGTTATTCTCGTTCTGTTTCTGTAGGTCGGTTACACTAACAACCGACACAGCACCAGTAAGATCGGCCTTACGCTGGGTGGTGTATCCAGTAACCACAACCTCCTCAACAAGCTTTGCATTCTCGCTAAGCACTACATTCATTGTAGGTTTGGCTTCCAGAGTTACATTGTTATAACCGATGTACGAAAACTCGAGCTGTGCACCCTTCTTTACCTTGATAGTAAACTTACCATCAATATCGGTAACCGTACCGTTGGTCGTGCCTTTCTCTACGACCGAGGCACCGATAATGGTTTCGCCAGTGGCGTCGGTGACAACTCCGCTTACATTCACTTCTTGAGCACTCACGATGGCAACAGCCGGTGTAATGGCCAAGCTCATGAGCATTCTTTGTAAACTGTTCATGTGAAAATGGTTTAAGTTTTTAATTATTGTCGTAATTCTGGCTGCAAAATTAAGACGATGAAAGGACTAACAATTGAAAATTTCGTTCATGGGATAATATATATCGTTCATGTAACGAGATTTTGTGTGTTAGTCCTTTCCGTTAGTGTAAAAGGACTATCTTCCACTGCCCTTTTGCTAAAAATATGATTTTTATGAATAAACTGTACTGCATCCGAATCATTCGCGACGCAGTTCAGTGGGGTTGATTCCATATTGTTTTTTGAAACATGTGGTAAAATAACTTGGCACAGCAAAGCCAACCTCATAGGCAATCTCGGAGATAGGACGGTCAGTATGACACAATAAGTAATGGCCACGATTAAGGCGCATCTCGCGTATAATATCACTGGGCGACTTGCCCGTTAAAGCCTTTATCTTGCGGTAAAGCTGCACACGCGAAAGGCGCAACTCCTTGCCAAGATCGTCCATCTTGAGATTGACATCGCCAAGATGCTGCATGGCAACCTCGCGAAAACGACCTATAAATAAGTTGTCGGCACTGTTGGTTTCGACAGTCTCAACTGTCTCTGTGCCACGATCTGACTGGGCAAGCTTTATCTTGCGACGGTTGGCAAGCATACTTTCAATACGTGTCATTAGCAAATCGATATTGAACGGCTTGGTGATATAGGCATCGGCACCATGTTCGTAGCCTTCGATACGTTGCGACTCGTTGCTGCGTGCAGTGAGTAGGATAACCGGAATATGACACGTAACGTCGTCGGCCTTAATCTTAGAACAAAACTCCAGACCGTTCATTATAGGCATCATAACATCGCTAACGATAAGGTCGGGCACGCTCTCGCGCGCCAATCTAAGTCCGTTGCGTCCGTCTGACGCGTCAATAACATAGTAGTATGCAGAGAGCAAAGACCTAAGATATGAGCGTATATCGGCATTGTCGTCGACAATAAGTATGGTGTCAAGCTCCTCATCAGAATTGTTCTTGGTAACTATATTGCGTCGGCTGTCTTGCAAAACAAGCTTAGACACGGTCTCGTCTGATATTGTAGGTTGCTGAATCTGGCCTGTATTATCGGCCACAGCCTCAACACGAGTCTGAAAATTAAGCACATTGGCAGTAAGATGCTCAAGTTCGGCAACGTTGCGTTGTATGATATCGAGCATTTGTTGCTGCTTTTCATCGAAGTGGCCTTGTGATATAAGGTGCTGAAGAGGGCCGGCTACAAGGGTAAGAGGTGTGCGCAACTGATGACTTGCCTTGGTAAAGAAAGCCACTTTCTCATCGGCTATCTGGCGCAAGCGGCGTCCAACCTTTGCCTTTGTCTTATATACATAATAATTATAGGCAGCAAGAATAATGAGCAACAACACGACGAGATAGGCAAGCCAACTGATGATTTTCTGGCTGCGATACATCTTCATATAGTTGTCGATATTGGCATAAATGGCGTCGAGACTGTTGGCTTGACTGGCAATCTCGTTGTTTTGCATCTCTACAATGTCGGCATTCTCGTCGGTAACAAGACTTGAAGGAAGGTAATTCATACGAGGAACCGACTGTTTCTCTAATATGCGCATAGCAAGGGGCACCAACATCTCGCCATGTGTAGGATATATGTAAGAAGCTGCAAAACAGCCTTTCTTAACAAGGTCAATACCCTGTCGCTCTCCTGGCAAGCCATCAATACCAACAAACATTATGTCATGCTCCTTACCAACAGCCTTGGCTGCCTCCCATGCTCCAAGAGCCTCGGCATCGTTATGACCAAAAACACAATTGATATTAGGATCGTTGGCAAGACAGCGAGACATAATCTTGCGGGCACTGTCAACATTCCAATCGCCATTGACTGTGGTTGTAACGATATTGGGATAACGTTTCATTACCTCGACAAATCCTTTATGACGTTCCTCAACTGGCGTAGAGCCCTCAAGACCAGCTATCTCCAACACCCTACCCTTACCGTGAAGCTTATCGGCAATAAAGCGTGCCATTACACGACCTATCTCTACATTATCGGCTCCAACATATGTGGTATAACTGTCAGAATCGATCTTGCGGTCGAAAAGAATAACGGGAATTCCTTTCTTATATGCACGTTCAACCGCCGGCGCTACCGTACTGGCGTCGCTCGGGGCAACAATAAGAAGGTCGACATTACTTTCGACCAAACTGTCTATCTGCTGTACTTGTCGCTTGGCATTGTTGTCGGCAGAACAAAAGCTAACGTCTACATTCTTATATTTGTACTGCCCAATCTTTATCTCACGATTTACCTTCTGTCGCCAAGTATCGTTACTGCACTGCGACACTCCTATAACCGTGCGACGGTCGGAACATGATGCGAAAGCAAATAGTAAGTTTAAAGCTACTAATATCAATTTTATCTTCATAGCTATCTATTTGTTTACAATCTTAAAGGTTTTATAGTTATAGTATTAAACAACTGCAAAGTTACAAAAACCTCTCGATATAAACGAATACTCGATTATTTATAGTAAATTTGCAGAATGATATATGAATTGCGACATATGCAATCGAATACAAAACAACAATAAGCTAATGCAGATAAAACAATACACCGAAGACGCCGTAAGGCTGCTAAGCCAATTAATAGCTACTCCATCAGTGAGCCGCGACGAGAAGGTTGCAGCAGACATTATGCAGAAAGAGATGCAACGACTTGGACTTGAAACCCATCGCGAAGCAAATAATGTGTGGACCATAGGCAAGCAATACGACAACAACAAGCCTACACTTCTGCTCAATGCACATATAGACACGGTAAGGCCAGTAGCGTCGTGGACAAGAGAACCATTTAAGCCTGAGCTTGAGGGAGACATATTATACGGACTCGGATCTAACGACTGCGGTGGCGGACTTGTTTCGCTACTGCAAGCATTCTGCTACCTTAACGAATATGGATGTGCTGGATACAACCTCGTTTACTTGGCATCGGCAGAGGAAGAGGTATCGGGCAAAGACGGCATAAGTAGGGCAATACCTATGCTGCCACATATAGATGTGGCTATTGTGGGAGAGCCTACTGGTATGCAACCAGCCGTGGCTGAAAAGGGACTTATGGTAATTGACCTTAAGGCTCATGGTAAAAGCGGACATGCAGCAAGAGGCGAAGGCATAAACGCCATTTATAAAGCATTGGACGACTTGGTATGGATTCGCGACTATCGGTTCAAGCGCATTAGCCCGCATCTTGGCGCTACAGTGATGAACGCAACGGTAATAAATGCTGGAACCCAACACAATGTTGTACCCGATGTATGCAATATTGTAGTGGATGTACGTACCAATGAGATGTACACCAACGAGGAAGTGTTTGAGTTTATAAACAACCATACTCAGTGCGAGTGTAAGGCAAGATCGTTCAGACTACACTCGTCGTCAATAGACTTAGAGCATCCTTTGGTAAAGCGACTTATAGATATGGGAAAGCAACCATTTGGGTCGCCTACACTTAGCGACCAAGCTCTGATGCCATGGCAGTCGCTAAAACTTGGACCAGGTGACTCGGCACGCTCGCACTCGGCTAACGAATATATAAGGATAAGCGAGATAGAAGATGCTATAAGCACCTACATACAACTATTGAAGATATAAAACATAAAACATACTACACATTAAAAACTCTAACAACAAAAGATTATGGAGAATAAACAAATCGAACTAATGCGTCGCGCCATTCGTCTATCCGAAGAGAGCGTGCGCAACGGAGGCGGTCCGTTTGGCGCTGTAATAGCTAAAGGCGACGAGATTATCGCAGAAGCATCCAACAGTGTTACTATAGACAACGACCCTACAGCACATGCCGAGGTGAACTGCATACGCAAAGCTACACGCCACCTTAGTACATTCGACCTAAGCGGATGCGACATTTACACTTCATGCGAACCGTGTCCGATGTGTCTCGGTGCAATATACTGGGCTCATCTTGACCATATATATTATGCCAACGACCGCAAGGACGCTGCCAAAATCGGCTTCGACGACGACTTTATATATCAGGAGATTGCACTGCCCATAGAGAAACGCAACAAGACAATGATGCGACTGCTCGGAACAGAAGCCATTGAGGCTTTCCGTATGTGGGAACGCAATGACAAAAAAACAGAATATTAGTTATTACAACAATATTAGGCAATGACAAGAACAATAATAACAATGGCTGTCGTTTTGATGGCATGTCTGACAACAAACAGCGCATTGGCACAAACCAACAGCAAGTGGACTTTATATAATAGTTTCTCTGACATTACAGAGATAGAGCCAGCAGGAGGCACAGCATTTGCCTTGTGCTCGGGCGGACTATTCTCATACAACAGTGAGACGGGAGAGACTGCTGTATACGATAAGACCAATTGCCTGTCGGACGCAAGCATAAAGCACATTGCTTGGTCGAAACAGGCGAAACAACTTGTCATTGCCTACGAAAACAGTAATGTCGATCTTCTGACCGTAAACGGCAACGTTACTAATGTGCCCGATATTTACATGAAGTCGACAACATTAGACAAGACCATCAACCATATTTATATTGACGGAGCATATGCCTATATGTCATTGGGATTGGGTGTGACTAAGCTCGACGTAAAACGCGGCATCATTGTAGATACATATCAGTTGGGGTTCGGCATAAACTATACCTATACTAAGGATGGATATTTATATGCAGCCTCAAAAACAAATGGACTTTATCGCGGCAAACAGACTGACAATCTGCTCGATATAAACAACTGGCAACGCATAGGCAACTATACAGAGCTGAATGAAAACCGTACTAATGTGGAGGATACTCAGGCTAAATTATGGTGGACACGTACTGAAGACAATAAACTTGCCTGCTATACTATGGACGCAGAGGGCAATCGTATATATAAGACTGAAGGTGTGCAACCGGAAGGACCAGCATCAAACCACTTCTACAGATTGTACTTCAATAACGGACTGATGTATGCTGTAGGCGGCTATTACTCAAGAGAGCTTGATGGTTGGTATCCAGGAGAAGTGCATGTATGGGACGGAAACAAGTGGAGCGAATTTGAGCAACCATCAACAGCCACTACCGGTCATGATAACGTCGACTATATAAGCATGGACTTTGACCCTTTGAAGCCGGGACATGTAATGGTGGCGGCAAAGAGTGGTCTGTACGAATATCAAGACGGCAAGTTTGTAAAGTGCTACAATATGGACAACTCGCCCCTTACATCATGCGTCAACAGCAAAAAATACATTATCGTATCAGACATTAAATACGATGCAAACGGCACGTTATGGGTTTTCAATGCTGCAGTGGACAACAGTCTACTTACGCTAAGCCCTACGGGCGAATGGAAAGTACAAGCTGTATCGTCAAACATTAAGGCAAACGGCAACGGTTTTCTTGAGAATATCGTGATGACAGACAATGGTACCCGTATGTGGTTCTCAATGCGCGAATGGCAGAATTCAAAAATTTATGTATACGATATAACCAATAACCAGTTTGGAGCTTTCGGCCCGTCGTATGTCAATGAAGATGGCACAGTTGTAGAACCAAACGACCAATTTGATCTAACTTTGGATAGAGATGGCAACATATGGATGTGCACAACAAGTGGACCTCTATACTTCTCGCCGAACGACTTTATATCGGGCAACAATATTGTTACCCAACATAAGGTTCCACGCAATGACGGCACCAACCTTGCCGACTATCTGCTTGCCAATACCACAACAACATGTATGGCTATTGACGGAAGCAACCGTAAATGGATTGGCACACGCAGCGGAGTGTTCCTTATCAGTGACGACTGCAACACGCAGCTGCAACACTTCACTACCGATAACTCGCCACTGATATCGAACGAAATAATTGACATTGCAGTAGACCCCAACTCTAACATGGTGTATTTTGCCACAACAGCAGGTCTGTGCTCGTATGCAAGCGACGCAACACAACCTACCGACAAGATGACAAAGGATAATGTGTATGCATATCCTAACCCTGTACGCCCCGATTATACTGGTACTATAACCATTGTAGGTCTAAGCTATAAGGCCGACGTAAAGATAGTGACATCAAACGGAACTCTTGTTAACCAAGGTAGAAGCACTGGTGGATCATACCATTGGGATGGACGCGACCTTAAAGGCAAACGTGTGGCAAGTGGTATATATATGGTTGAAGCTGCTACTGAAGACGGCAGCAAGGGAACAGTATGCAAGATTGCGGTGGTAAACTAACAACCAGGAAATAATAAAAAAACGAGAATAATGAATAGCCCTAAAAGCTTTGTCAAGAATCTGCATAGGTGGATACTCATTGCTATACTCGCCATAATAGTAGTACACAACTATTACGGTGAGTATTGTGCCCACTGTGAGGGTTATGGATGGGATGGGTCTGTATACTATAAAGATATCCTTATAAACGGATTGGACCAATACACATCGGGGAACATCAGCCAATATCATACCCACCGAATGTTACCATTCCTAATAATACACTACATAATGAGGGTGCTGTCGCTTTCGTTTTTGCCAAATAACGTGATGCTTGTGAGTAGCATTATAAACACGTGTCTTCTTGCTATTAGTGTGTGGCTATTCTTCGGTATTTCACGAGCCAAGAAATGGAATTGGAAGACTGAAACTCTGATATTCGCTTTCTGTTTCTACAACTATCATGTGCTCAAGTTTATGGGATACTGTCCAGTAATGACCGATATGCCAACCTATACACTTAGCATAGCATTGGCTTATTTCTTTATAAAACAAAATAAAACAGGACTCATTACTACCGGACTGATAAGCATTGTAGTCTTTCCATTACTCGCACTTATGGCATTACTACTACTTGCATTTCCAAACAACAGTGTTGGCGAATACATACCGAGAAAAGAAAATGCAGCAAATCCACCAAGCAAGATAGATAAAGCCAACTATATTCTAAACGCAACTATGCGCGCAATACTCACATGGTGGCTACCTACTGCTTTCGTGGCATACATATTCTTCAGACTATATGTGCGTGGAATGGATAATTACCAATCGGTGTTCGTTACACGTTATCCACAGAATGTATGGATTTCGGTGGCAGGCATTATTGCATACATTATATTCTATTTTTATGCCACAATGCCGTTGCGAGCCGACTTTGCCACAACACTTAAACAGCTATGCACACGTAGACGTATATTAGCTATTGCCCTGTGGCTTGCCATATTCGTTGTGGTATATACACTGCCCACTATGTATGGCTTCAAGGGCAAATTCTCGCTGGTCAATGAGTTTGCACAAATATGTCAATTTCCTGCTACAGATGTGCTGATATTTATAGAGACACATTTTCTTTACCTCGGAATAGGCTTCTTGTTTGTGCTATTAATGTGGAAAGAGATATGCCGCGAAACACGCATTCTCGGCATAGGTGCAGTTCTCATACTGATGCTCTCGCTTGTTTTTCTCTCGGATATAGAGACACGCAAGATAACATGCTTCTATATATTCCTACTACCGATAATGGGAACCTTATTAGAGAAGAAGGTTATAAAGCTATACATTGTATACCTGATTGTGGCAACGCAACTTATATGCTCTGCCTTTTGGTTCAATATAAACACTGACGGCATAGCCGAAGCTTTCGCTACATACGACATTAATGTGTACTTACAGATGCCTGCCCAACGTTACTATATGTTCCAAGGGCCATGGCAGTCGCATCAAATGTATATGCTTATCATAATTATAGAGATATGTTTACTCGGCATACTGCAACTCTATCTTAGAAACAAAAGCAAGAACAACAACACATAACAATTAGCAATAATATAAAAAGTAATGAATATAATAAAGAAAATATCCATAATAACCATACTGCTTGCCACTATCTTTACGGGGCTTATTATTGCTACATTCTGCATTCCAACCTCTGCTGTACAAAAGAATGTGGAACAGTCGGCTATGCAAATACAACACGACGGAGTGTGGTATAAGCCTCTTGGCTGCTTTCTTTTTCAGATAGACAACCTTACAGACTGCCAGATGCTACGCATCAATGCCACAGCCGACTCCAACAGACCTGTATGGGCTGCCATGATAGCAGAACAATACGACAAAACTATTGACACAATCAACTCATACAACAATGTTGTTGTATGTACAAAACATATAGCCCATACTGGCAGAACAAACTCTGATATATACAGTAATTACGCACGATACTGGCATGGATACCAAGTGTTGCTTCGTCCATTGCTAACACTTTTCAGTTACCACACCATACTTGTAATCAACTATGTATCATTGTTGTTTATTATATTAAGCGTGATATTAGCAACATATAGAATAGTAGGCAATGTGTTTGCCTTGACCTTGACACTAAGCCTTGCATTGACAAATATATTCATTGTACCTTTTGCACTACAATTCAGTACGTGCTACTATATATTCCTTCTTGCTATGGCTCTATTTATTATAAAGCCAGAATATACAAGAAGAAAAGACTTATGTATATACATATTCTTTATTATAGGAGCCATTACATCGTATATGGACTTTCTAACCACACCGGTTTTAACCCTTGGCATGCCCCTTGTAACACTTATCGCAATCAATGAAAAGAAAAATCACAGTAAACAACTACCCCCATCAACTAACACAAGAAGACATCAACAAGCACCTATAAAGACTATTATATACAATAGTATGGCATGGGGAGCAGGCTATGCAATACTATGGATCTTAAAATGGTGCATAGGAAGCTTACTTACCCAAACAAACATCTTTGATTCTGCAATGCACAATGCCAAACTAAGAGTAGGCAACACTCTAATATTCAACGGCAAAGAGATTCCTTTATCTGATTTCATACACCTTATATTAAATAAGGTGTACGCCATAATAAACCCGTGGCTCATAATACTTATTTTCGTTGCCATCATCGTCTTAGTGGCTCTATATGTCTATAAACACTGGGAACAAACCAAACAACACTACTGGCTACTCATTATTGCAATGATGCCCGTAGCATGGTTTATAGTGATGAAGAACCACTCTATACAGCATATCTTCTTTACATGGAGAGATTTCTTATTAACAGTGTGGTGCTTAACAGCATACTTATGTCTTACTATCAGAAAACCTAAAGCGATATGAAAACAGCCGTTCTTATACCTTGCTACAACGAGGCTACATCAATAGAGAAAGTTATAAACGACTTCAAGCAACAACTGCCTGATGCCACTATATACGTGTACGACAACAATTCGACCGACAACACAGCTGATATTGCAAGACGTGCTGGAGCTGTGGTAAAGCACGAATTCCGTCAAGGCAAAGGAAATGTAGTAAGAAGCATGTTTAGAGATATAGATGCCGACTGCTATCTGATGGTAGACGGAGACGATACATATCCTGCCGAGAATGCAAAAGAAATGTGCCAACTTGTGGAAGAGGGTGCTGATATGGTAATTGGCGACAGATTGTCTTCAACATATTTTACAGAGAATAAACGACCATTCCATAACGACGGCAACCGACTGGTACGATTTCTCATAAACAAGATATTCAACAACAATATACACGACATCATGACTGGATACCGTGCGCTGAGCCACACATTTGTCAAGAACTTTCCTATCATATCCCGCAACTTCGAGATAGAAACGGAAATGACTATACATGCACTTGATAAAAACTTCCTTATCAGAGAGGTGAAGATAAACTATCGCGACCGCCAAGAGGGCAGCGTTTCCAAGCTCAACACATATCTTGACGGTATGAAGGTTGTGAGCACTATATTCATGATGTTCCGCGACTATCGCCCTCTAAAATTCTTTACCATCATTAGTGCCTTGCTGCTGTTGATAGCCATAGCTATGTTTGTACCAGTATTTATAGAGTATATGCAGACTGGACTCGTGCCACGATTCCCTACTCTTATCGTTAGTGGATTTATAGGTATTGCCTCACTGCTAACCTTCTTCTGCGGTGTGGTATTGGAGGTTATCACCAAGAAGCATAAACAACTATACGAGTTGATGTTACTAAAGAAATAAAAGATGTATATGACAACGAAACGAAAATATTGGATTGATAACTTGCGCGGACTTTGTATGCTCGCTATTCTAATCGATCATACAGAGACCTACTACTCTGGCAACTGTATCATCGACTATAGTCTATATGTAGTCAATGCACTTGTTGTGTTTTTCTTCATCTCTGGTTATCTAATGTTTCGTAAAACTACCAACGGAGAGATTGTGGAGTTTAGTCTGAGACACAAAGCTAACTCCATACTTAGAACACTTGTTGTGCCTTACTTTATATTCACCTCTATAATATATATACCAAAAGTTCTTGTACACGACGGAACATTCAGTACAGTCAATATGATAACAGACATATTATATGGTCAAGCATCATGGTTTATTGCGGCACTATGTGTGGCAGAACTGATATTTTCTGTTGTTATACATGTTTCAAAAGGTAAAGAATTATGGTTGTTGGCAACTGGTGTTACTGGGTTTATAGCTTCTATATTCTTAGCACAAGAAGGCAAGGCATACATATGGCAATTGGATAATGCTATGCAGGCTCTACTCTTTCTTTGTGCTGGATACCTCTATCACAAACACGAGCATCAACTCTACATGTTAAACAAGCCAATAGTCAACCTTATCCTATTGGCAGCACTTGTAGCAATAAAACTATACGAACAAGCCAATGATATACAGTTGATTGTATGGCATATAAATATTGACAATTATGTTGTGTTCTTGCTTGACTTAAGTGTATGCACGCTTCTTATGGTACAAATATTTAAGCATCTGCCTATGATTAGGCTACTCAGTTGGACTGGCAAGCATAGCCTTGTTTACTATTTTCTATGTGGCGGTGTACCACTTTTAGTGAGCAAGATATTTAATAAAGCCGGAATGATGTATAATGGCAATTATCTCTATGTAGTCCTGGCGTTTATATTGGTATATTTATGTGCAACGGCTATAACCTACATTGTTTACCGCTATATGCCATTCTTAGTAGGAAGGAACAATAAATTATGAATGTATCCACAACAAGAATACCAATGGCCGACTGGGCTAAGGCTTTAGCCATATACCTTGTAGTAATGAGCCATACAACCATATCACGCCCTATAGCCAACTGGGCTTTTATGGTTGAAATACCGCTGTTTTTCTTTATGTCTGGATTTCTGTTCCGCTTCGACAGGCATCCCATATTCAAGGTATTTGCCATAAAACGCTTTAGACAAATTATCATCCCATATGTCACGATAAACATTGTGACATACCTATTTTGGCTGATAGTTGCAAGACATTACGGTGCTGACAGCAACAATAATATATCTATATGGCAACCACTGACAAGTCTACTTACTGCCAACAGCACAGGTATGGTACACAATGCCACAATGTACTTCTTCACCACGCTATTCAATATCGAGATTGTATACTATATCTTATTCAAACATAAGAGATGTATTGCAAGAATACTAACAACTTTGTTGTTTGTCACTCTCGGTGGTATTGACTATTATCTTAATTCTGTGGAATTGCCGTTCTCTATAAGCCATACACTTGTAGGTATTGTGTTTTATTCACTTGGTTGTGAGACACGAAACAGTAAAACAATAAATACATTCATGAGCAATAATGCAGCTAAGGCTGTAGTAGTAAGAATTTTTATTGCCATCCTACTGTTTGCAGTAAGTCTGATACTGCTCCGTATTACAGGTGCCGTTAATCTTCAGAAGAGAGAATATGCCTTCTATCCCCTCTACTTTATTGAGACCACCATAGCAATATTCTCTGTCGTTATGCTCTTTTCGGCAACATCTACAGTTCCACAATTAATTAAACAAATATCTGCAAACACACTTTGGATCTGTGGTTACCATCTACTATCATTCACACTATTAAAGGGGCTACTTGTATATGTTTTAGGTATAGACATCAGTAAGTTGGAATCTACTATAATGCCTAATATATTCTTCTCTTTAGCGGCATTGTTTGTATGTTTATATACTACATTATTTATTAAGGCTGCATCACGTCCAAACGCTTAGCGTATACAGCAGGCGGTAGATGTTGAAGAGGCTTAGTTTGGGATTTGAGCCACTAAGGTTGTGGCGCAATGATGCCCCTATAATACGGTAAACAAGCTTGCACAAAGGCTGCAAGTGCCAACGCACAAGGGTTGTTGAAAATGAAAGCAAGGACGAGTAACCATTAAGTTGCTTTCTAAACTCTATCAGTGTGCGACATGCCTCCTCTGTCTTATGCATATATACGGGGTTAGATTCGTAGTCGTCGATAAGCACAGGGTTGTCGATATGGTTTATAGCGTAGCCTGAGGCTGTGAGCTGCTTGCCAAAGAGCACATCCTCATAGCCATAATGCTTGAAAGCCTCATCAAAAGGATTGGCTATAACAGCACGACGAGATACGAGGAAATTAGTGGTACGAAACTCACGATTGGCAAGCAACATACGTTGCTTTGCCGAATGGGCAGGCTCGCAACGTTTCTCATAACAATAACGTAAGTTGTTGCGCCATAACTTGACATCGCCTCCTATTGCAGTGCCACCAACAACAACATCACCATCTGATAAGGCATAATTCTCTACAAAGTCAGATTTATCTACTGTCAAGTCGCCGTCAATAAATACCAACCAATCATAACGTGCCTCTCGTGCAAGAAAGTTACGTACTGCCGAACGGCCTAAGTTATGCTCGAGTTTTAAATAACGTACATTGTCTAAACGCTCTATAACACTGTTACTAATGACATACGAACGATCGGTAGAACAATCGTCAGCCACCACTATCTCATAATCAAAGCCATAAGTAGCCTGCACCTTGTGGCACTGGCTACACAATGTATCTACCAACTGCACACAATGGCAGTTGTATGTAGGCAATACAAAAGATATGGCTTGTCTCATAGCTACACATTTTTATTATTATACACCTCCTCGTATCTCTGCTGCATCTTTCTTACCGAGAAATGCTCTACAGCAAAGGTATGTGCCTTGTCGGCAAGTTGCTGGCGGTTTACGGTTGGCAGATAGTTGGCAAATAGTTTAGTCCAATCGTCTACATTATTATTATATACCATTAATGGCCAATCGGGTGGCAACGTGTCACTCAAACCTGGTGCACTATTGGCTATTACTGGCAAATGGTTTATGCTTGCCTCCATAGACAACATACTTAACCCTTCAAACTCGGATGGCATAAACAGATAATCGAATGAAGCCATATACGATGCCAAAGAGAATACGGGAGGCAGAAGACGAGCATTAGTCAATGGTGTTCCATCTATACCACCATTATTAATGGTTTGCTCTACAAGCTGACGCAGCGAACCATCTCCGGCAATAGTAAAGAAATAACGTTGGTCGGCAGAAAGACGTTTAAGTACATTGCAGAGAGTAGCTACTCCCTTCTGTGGTTCAAGTCTACCGGCAAATAAGATATTGATGCGGTCGGCAGACAATGGTTTAAAGGTCTGCGGATGTTTCTCCTCAGCCACACCATTATTTATTATAGGAGCTTCGACACCATAACGTTCGGCATACGCATTGCGTACCGAATCGGATATGGCTATACTTGCATTATTGCATCGGAAGAAAGTCTCAACACGACGTCCTACTCCATCAAGTCCTGTCCATAAGCGTGTATTATGAATAGTTCGCACAATGCGCGTATGACTAAAGAGACTTTTGGGCAAAACAAGTGATGCCACATACAATGCAAGATCTGGTGTCTCGGTATGCGAATGGATTACATCCGGTTGCCAACGCAACATTATATAGAGCAGTCGTATAGGAAACAGCAGAGCAGCTATTCTTTGCACAAGAAAGTGCCTATTGATGTCGGGCACAACCGATCGGTGTATATGCACATTGGCAGAACGTAGCTCATTAATAAAGCGTGGGGTATAGGCAGAGCGGCCTCGCATTATCTCTACAACATGATATTCTATGCCTGATGTTGCCGACTCGGCTATATTGGCAGCCACTCGTTCGGCTCCACCAAGGTCGAAGTGGGTTATGAGATGAAACACTTTCATACATCTATCAGTTTTAGGTTTCCTACAACAGATATCCACCTATAATCGTGGCATTGTATACCCACATCCACACCGCTATAGAAGCAACCGCAAAGCGTAGCAATATACTGCGTGTATGACATAGCAGATAGCCAATGGCAATAGGTATGATGAATGCCCAATGAGCTGTCATGATATACACCTCGTTTATGCCAAAACCAAAGCCTATATGCATGAGCATATCAAATCCAAACCATGATGCTACAACCCAAAAGAATTTGCTGCGACGTGCTACCCAAGCTCCTGCAAGAAGCAACAGCAGAACGACAGCCTCAACAACATAGTTTATTATCCAACGATAGCCAACAAACACTGGTCGGGTTTGTTGTACATCCTCAAGAAGATAGTCGCGATGCAGCTGCAATGACTCACCAAAGAGATTGTCTACAACCGATTGTAGTCGAGGTGTTGTTATGTCGCTCCACTCAAGCAATGGCACTTTTTCGACAAGAGCCTTACCATTCTGTTGTTTTACAAAGTCGTCATGCACCTTTAGTTTCTCCACACAAGCAGGATCTTTCTTCTTAACAGCTGCCTCAATACGCTTTATACCCTGTTCTTGTGGTTCTATTATTGCCTTTTGTTGCCACAAGACAACAAGTCCCAATAGCAATGTTGGCACAACAAACGACAATATGCTGCGCCATGCAAATACCTTTTTGCCTGCCGCAAACCATGCGGCAATAGCCACCTTTATACCATTTGTAAGCGTAATGCCAGCTGTAAGCATAAAGAGCAAAGCCTGTTGCAAATAGGTGAAACGTTTGCCTTGTTGCAGCTTGCGTCCCATAAGCAGTAACGTAAGGAGAAGCAAAGGCAGCGACAGAGCAAAATGGTCGGGCACCATAACGGTTATCATTATATGCGCAAAACCATAGAACAGCACTGTCAACAATGTTGCATCCACGCGTGTACATCCTACAATGTCACGCAGTATACGATGCAATAGCACTGCTCCCCATACATCACATACCACCAGAACAATTGCCATAAGGAATATGGCAAAGTTGAATTCGGTTGAAGGCATAAGCCAATGATTCACCCAATATAACGGCAGCAACACAGCAACAAATAGTGGATGGCGCAGAGCATTCCAATGCAAACGCATGCACGAGATAAAGATGAGCGAGAACACATCATATCCCGACATGCCCAGGTGGTTATAGAATACAGACCAAAAGCCTACATGCGCACCACGTGTAAACGAGTCGTAGTGATTGCATATCAACATTGCGTTGAGTACAACAAACACTACCAGTGCTATGAGCGCTAACGGACGCTCTTCCTTGCGTATAATCATATAACTTTAGAAATAAAGATACTGTACTATCAGATTGACATTCCATATCCAAAGGAATATAGCCAACACTGCTATCACGCCCTTAAGCAACAACGATGTACGGCGTGGCTTGGCTGCCTTAAGCAGATATGCCGTAGCTATTGGTATGGCATAAATCCAATGGGCAGACATAATATATACCTCGTTGATACCAAAACCGAGTCCAACGTGCAGCACCATATCGAGAGCAAAGTAAGACATAACGAGCCACAAGAAGCGCGAACGGCGTCCTGCCCATATTCCAAGAATGAAGAAGAATGCGATGACACCCTCTACCACATAGTTGATGGCATATCTGTAATTTACTATTATGGGGCGCGATCGCATAACATCACCCAATAAATAATCCTGATGTATCTGTATCGACTCGCCAAAAAGATTCTCCACTATTGACTCGGTACGAGATGTGGTTACGTCGGTCCAATCGAGGAACTGCTTATGAGATATAGGTACTCCCTTGCTTACACGCTTCTTCTTAGCCTTATCGGCAGCAGCTTTAACACGTGCAGCTGAGTCGCGGACAACAGAATCGCGTCGCAATGAATCGCGTTGTACGATGGTAAACGATGCAATACGTATAGAATCCTCATGTGCTTTCTTTGCCTGTTCCTGCTTTTGCTTGCGCTGCTTATCTGCCTTTGCCTTAGCACGTGCTTGCTTGGCAGCCATATCACGTGGCCATACTATATAGTCGTAGCTTAATCGGGCGGCTCCCCAAGTTAGGCCTGCTGGTAGAAGTATTGCAAGAAAGAGATACTTTGGACGAAATATACGCCAACCATTGACAAACAATTCGGACAAGTATATCTTCAGTCCGTTGTTCAACGATGTGCCTGCTGTTATAAAGAAATATAGCATCGACTGCCATATAGTCAACTTTCTACGGCGCAATATAAGCTTGCCCGATACATATAGGGCGAGCAACAACAACATCATTGATATAATGAAGTGGTCGGGCACCATAGCAGATATCATGACAAAGGCAAATCCGAAATAGAAGAATGTCAGCAATGTTGAGTCGGTTCGGCTCACTCCCACCACCTCGCGGAATATGCGGTAGATGAACAATGCTGAGTAGAAAGCAGAAAATGTCTGTATTGCCGACACTACAAACACGGCACAGTTGATGCCCGTGAGCCATATCAGTCCTTGGTTTATAAGATATGGTATATACATATAGAACGCCAACAACGGATGGCGATATACGTTATAGCCTGCTGTCCAGTCGCTCACAACCGAATAGGTTATTGGGTCGAAACCAGAGATATGAAACTTGCTTATAAAGAGGTGCCAATAATGCGAATTAAGCGGAGTGAATACATCATAGTACTTGCACACCACCAAAGCGTCGAGTGCGATTAGCAACACAAGCATAACCAAAGCAAGTAGTCGCTCCTCACGCTTTACACAGAAGATGGACGAGAATATCCGGAAGAAAGAATTGCCTTTATTTTTCATCTCTATATTTAATATTTCTTTTTATTTACCCTACCCTTTTTACTTCTTTACTTTTTTACTCTTCTACTTTTTTACTCCTCTACCCTTTTTACTTTTTTACTCTTCTACTTTTTTACCTTTAAAAAGTATCTCACAAGTATAAAGTTCACTGGCACACACACGCAGAACATAGGTATTGGTGCCCATTGTTTTGGCACGCCTAACCATATAGCTGCATTGAGCATAAGCATCTGCAGCACATAGTTAACAGCATGACTCAATGCAAATCCTGCCCCACGTTTCTTTGATGCCTCAACACGGAATGTATATCGGGTAGAAGCAATGAAGTTGAATGCAAAACTTATGGCATAACCTATGGTCATTGCCAAGGTTGGATTAAGCCACAGCACCAGCACCCAGTAGATGGCATACTGCATCAATGTTGCCACAACACCAACGATGCCGAAGCGTATAACCTCTCCCAACTGTTTGTTATATTTATTATTCATCTCAATTCTATTGTTCTCATATTCCAGAATCATCTGAAAGGCTTATAGTGTGCCTCGTCAGCAAACTCCAGCATTTCCTTGTCACCCTTACTGTCTCCATAAGCTATTACCCAGAAATCCTCTCTGCAATTCCTTAGTTGTGGCATTGCTTCAAGCACACGTCTCACCTTTTCTGCACCATAGCAGTTGTGTGTTCTGAATCGTCCTGTAAGCAAACCATCCGTATCAGCCTCCACTTCTGTACCAATGACCATAAACTCGGAATGGCTTGCCTTTGATATATTGTCAAAGAAAGGGCGCACCCAATTGTCTATACTTGCACTCACCACGCATACTGTTTCGTTATAATGAAACACCTCACGCAGTTTGTCAATTGCCTTCAGTCGCATAAGTCGTTGGTTATGACAAGCAAAGCGACAGCACACAATGTCGAAGTCATCTACAGCCATTCCCTGAAAAAACCATGCAAAGAGCCTTTCCTTGGCACGATAGTTGGGATAGAGATGCAACTTCATCAACACAAGTATCGGACTGAACAGAGCAAAACCCAAGTAGAACCTACGTCTGCCGCACGCATAGCGTATAAACTCAAGCAATGTATCGGCATTTGTCAGCGTACCGTCAAAGTCGAACAAATATACCTTCTTTTTCATATCACGTATATCATCACAAGGAATGTAAGTGTCCATGCCACAACTATTACCTGCGAGAAATGGTCGCGCAAGATAATCTTTGTTGGGTCACCACTCTTCTTATCTACAACAGCTATCTGTATGTAACGCAACAGTCCGAGCAGCACAAATACAAACGTAAGATATAAATAAGGTGTCTCGAAACGCTCTACCACATCAGGCGACACACAATACATTATATAACATACAAGCGTAACCGATGCCGTGATAGTAATGGCTTGGTTGATGAATGTTAGATTATAGCGCACGGTGTTCTTGCGTGGTGCCTCTCCTGTCTCGTTCATACGTAATACATCGTCGCGTCGCTTAGCAAACGACATGAAGAGAGTTAGCAAGAAGGTCATAATAACTATCCAGTTGCTAAGAGCCAACTCGCATGCAAAGCCTCCGGCAAGTATGCGCAACACAAAGCCGAAAGCCACAATACATACATCAAGTATGGCATACTGCTTAAGCTTTGAGCAGTATGAAAGGTTTAGCACATAGTAGAACACCACAACAGCCATTACCTCACTCTTTACCTCTGGCGGTAAAAGTAGCATAACACCTACTCCTAACATGAAGGTAACAGCCATAAGCGTATAACCCATACGTATGCTTAAAGCCCCCGACGCTATAGGACGGTGACACTTTACCGGATGATTGCGGTCGGCATCAACATCTACTATGTCGTTGTAGCAATATATTGACGATGCCACAAGACTGAATGCAAAGAAGGTCAAAGCGGTGAGCCACATAGAGTGGATATTAAACAATTCGCCGCCGAAGAACATTGGGATAAACACAAAGAAGTTCTTTATCCACTGTTTTGGACGCGTTAGGCGTAGTATGTCCTTTATCATATAGTTTGTTTTTTACAGTTTCTTACTTGAAAAATTCTCTCTATCAACCCTATGCTGCGTTGCAGCAGCCATGCCAATGGCAATGTTATGGCCACCGTTACAGCAAAGGTTCCCCAATAGCCCAATCCGCAAGGCTGTACATATACAAGCACAAAGTGTATATGTATGAGATAAGCCTCCAGACTCAATGCTCCTACCAAACGGAAAGCACGGTTCAACCATTCTGGTGTGCGACGGAAGATACGGTTCATTACCAATACCGAGCAAACAGTAAAGGGTATGTACAACATACGCTCTACAAATAGCGGAAAGTTGCCATGTCTTACCTGTTCGAGATAAAGGCATGTGCCGAATGTCATGGCAAATGTAATCAGCAACAGCCACACCGCATCGCTGCCAATAGTGCGCTTCTCTTTTACTAAAACGCCAAAGTTGATACCGATAAAGAATATCGGTACACGACTCCAGAATATCTCCAAATGGCCTACAGCATGATGTATAGGCAATACCCATTGCACCATAACACACCATACAACCATTAGTAAAGGCAGCCAACGGTATATGGGATGTCGCTGTACAAGCATCATATACCACGGTGCCAAGAGATACAACAACATAATGGCTGGCACATACCAGAACGTTAGCTCATCGTGCAACCAGAAGTCCCAGTTTATTGTTATGTCGCCTATAAGGTCAACAATACTCTGCGAGTAGCGTCGTGCTCCAAGATAATCTGGCAGATAAAACGCTGTAGAACATACAAGCCATGTAGGCAATATGCGCAACAAACGCCGACGATAAAAATGACTTATACAAGGTGTCTTGGTCCATGCAAACCAAAGTCCTACACCACTAAGGAACAAGAATATATCTACACCCACATTTCCACAACGTCGCAATCCATAGAATGGATCGCCACGGTCAAGAGCCACATGAAAGAGTATGACGAAGAGCATTGCTGCTCCCATCTGCTCGGCACGATAACGTGATATGTTTCCAAGTTCAATGTTCGGTATTTTCATTATGATTTCTTATCTGAACGCAATTTCGAGAAGTTGTGATAGAACCATGCCAGTGCTACTGACGCTACTATATACAGCAGCAGTCCGGTGTACACATCGCCATGGCGTGATATTGGTATAAATATCTTGCGTGTTATAGGATGAAGCACAAAGAGTGCTGCAGATATGCCACCCATCCATGCTATCCACTCGTTTATTCTGCGTGGCATAAGCTTAGCCAATCCTACAGATGCTGAGCACACAAACAATGGAGCCCAAAGCCACATCTGGAAGTTAAAGCTGAAGAAGAACACTATGGCAATGCTCACTATTGTCTCTGTCACCCAAAAGGCATGCGACATTGTCTTGCCTCTACGCGCATACAACAATCCAGCACAAAATGGCAGCACACCACCCATAAAGTTGTAGCGTATACGATTGAGTGTATCGCCTTCTGGGTCGCAAAATGCCTGCAATGCCCAACATGCCACAATTAGCAAGATTGCAAATATGTCGGCACGACGCCAAAGTATCAGTCTATATACTATATACAGCTGCATCATCAGTCCGAAGAACCAGTATGGACCTGGCCATATTATATGGTCAGGATCGGGCATAATGTTGTTGAACATGAATAGCTGTCCCAATATATCCATCACCTGATACTTATGCGGACCGGGTGTTATGGCGTCTACCATGGTGAATATTACAAAGCCCACTATCATCATCTTGAACAACTTAACGTAGTGGTGCTTGATGAATGGCAGAAAGGCTGTCTGCTTAACCGATGGCTTTACACCTCCACGGTTCTCATATTTCATAACCAGGCCATAAGCCGATAGAAAGAGAAACACCGGCACACCATAATGTCCAAAGAACGACAATAGATGTATGGGCAGATTCAAGTCGGGATGAGCCAATGCCTGTATCAGTTGCGAACTTTTCGACACTGTAAAGGTATACTCATTCTCTTTTACTGCAAAACCCAGCCAGTGGCAGTAGTTGTGCAGGAAGATTCCTATTATTGCGAGTCCGCGCAAGGCGGAACATTCTGTACGTGATAACATATTTGAATTACGAGTTAAGAGTTGAGAGTTGAGAGTTGAGAGTTGAGGAATTCCTAATTCATAACTTGTCATAGTCAGCTGTTCCCTTTAGTATTCTCGGTCTACTCTCGTTGTATTCGGGCGACAGCAGATTGAGCGAGTCTTTATAGTAAGGACAGTCTATACCAGCAAGATACATCAGCAGATGCGGCAACGCATCAGTCATAAATTTGCGGTTACGCGCATTTACCACCTCACGGAATATCTCGTGATGTCGCTTTATATACTTGCGCGAGCACCATATCCACATAGGTATGTCAAACTCGGCATGTGCCAAACGTGCGTCTACCTTTGCCGAGTGCATACGGCAGAAGAAGTGCATGTCGCCTTCGTAGCATTCCTCACCATGGTCGGGAATATACAACACTATGGCATCCTCGTTCTCAAACTTCTTCACTATCTCCGTAACAACGGAGTCGTTGTACAGTATAGCGTTGTCATAGTCGGCAAGTGTTTGGCGTTCGCGTGCATTCAGATTTGGCTTTAGTTCCTTATAATCATCGCCCTTAAACTTCTTTCTGTCCTTTGGCGAGCGCTGTCTATATTGTACATGCTGTCCTAAGAGATGGAATATAATAAGGTTGTTGTCGCGGTTTTGGCTTTGCAATTCCTCATAGTCACGCAACAAATCCTCGTCAAACTCATGTAGTTTTGTATTGCGCGAGTCAAACTGAGCCGCCGACAGCTTGGGATTATTCAAGAAGAATCCTCCGCTAAAATCGTATACTGCCTCTTTTGCCTTGGGCAAGAATTGGTTGGTAATGAAGGTTACATGATAGCCTGCCTTACGGAACACAGCCGGGAAGAGCGGATAGTCACACCACTCACCTTTATCTCCTACGGTATATGTGGAGAAGATATGCTTGAATACAAAACTTGTAAGATTCCATGGACTAACCACATCGGTATACTTAACAAGGCGTCCGCGCTTCTCCATCTTTTGCTGGCGCGGTGTTGTTGGCATTACATAGCCATACTGACTTGAGTGATGACGGTTGTAGCTCTCGCCTATTATAAGTATGATGTTAGGCGATCGGAATGAGCACGAGTCTACCTTTACCTTATCCACAGTTGCTACAAGGCGGTCTACCTGCTTTGCCGTTAGCGTATTGGCATACACACTGAACACCAAGCGGTATATAGGCTGATAAAGCACAGCATGCTTTGATTCTGTAAGGGTGTGTTCCACCTCGCCTATAGTCTTGCCTGTCATAAGTTTAAAGGTGGCTGCCTTATTGTGCGCACTAAGTACTATCGACACTACAAGCATCACAAGCACAGCTACCTCTGTAACAGGGCGTACTCGGCGCATGAAGTATATGCCACGTGCATGTATGGAGCGCACCAGTCGGCACCAGTCCTTAGGTATAAAATGTGGAAAACGCAGGCGCAACGTCATTAATATATGTATTAAGAGCAGCATAAGTACCCAACCTACATTGCTCAACAATATATCTGGCGACACACACGAGCTTAAGAACTCGCTTGCCTCACGCGTGTCTGTCTCGCCTACAAGCAATAGCATTGTAGGTGTCAATGTAGACTGAAACTTTACAAAGCAATATACATCCACAATGGATGCCATGTATAATGCCGCATAAAACACTCCTCTTACCCATATACGCACCTTATGTGGCAACACTGTAAGTATAGCTGCAAGCACATACACGTCAAAGAAGAGTTCGGGATAAAGATTGTCATAAAGCCTTGCACCACGCGCATTAGGCAACGTTGCCCATGCCGTAACACAGCCGAGCAGATACATAAACACGAAGAACGACCAGTTACGGCGCAATGGCAGCATAACTAATTCGAGTATACGCCTTATCATTTTAATAAATTTCATCTAAAGAATATATATAATATGTATATTAAAGATTTTTACGGCAAATATACACATCTTTTTCCACTTAGACGTACTTGAAAGTGGATTATTTGCAATAAAAAGGGCGATAGCCACTTATTTTTGTTGATGTTTGGCTTATCTGTAAGCTTGGTTGCTCTACCTACTTGTTAAAAGAAAAGACAACACTACGACAACTATTAGTGTCATACGGTAAAAAAAGGGTTCTATTCGTACAAAAGTGTAACTTTTCCTCTACATTACTTTCTCTATTGCAAAAATTATTATAACTTTGCGGTGTAACACCTCACTCTCACTCAATAAATCACAAAATTCGAGAAAACTCGCAATCACCCTAACCATATAATATATTAACCACAGAAATCTAACTGATTATGACAATATACAACCTTTTCCAGACAGGGGCAAGCTGCATCTTATACGGTCTTCTTGTCACAGCCACACTTATGGCTATTATGTATTTCTTTCTGAAAGAATACAATAAAAACATTGTACGCACTATTCCTTTCTTCATTACTGGTGTGGTGCTCGCTGTATTACTCACTATTCAGTCGTCGTTACTGATAGGTGCCGTCAAGGCAAAAGGTATGGTAGACGCTGCCGAGATATACATCACGCAACTTACTGAAAACGAATATGGAACAATCTCCACAAACGAGTCGCAATGGGTTCTCGACAAAGTTGGAGAAGAGTTTCCTATAATCAGAACATATTGTGGTATTTGCAACTTTGGTGGCAACGACTATCGTCAATTGCCTGAACGTATGGCCGAAACGATGCGTAGCTACCTCAGTTCTTTTATATGGCACCGTGTATGGTGGATGCTTGGAATGATAGTAGTAGCATTATTCGTGGTGCTCATTGTTCCGGGTACTGGCAAGGGAAGCGGAAAGAGCTTGTCGTCTAATACAGACGATTGCTTCGGCTCATCTGGCAGCAGCGGTACTGACTGGGGCTTTTAAAGCCCCTACAACCTTGCTTCAACACTCTAACAACTCGGTATTAAATTCAACAACCGAGCTTTAGACATTCTGACAATTATATACACGCTCTATACTGATTTCATACAATTCTACAAAAACTGTTCAACACTTGCAACAAATAAAACAGAACATAAAACCGAAAAAACATGGAAAATCATTTGCTTATCGGACTAGGAGGCACTGGCGGACGTGTTCTTGCTGCTTTCCGAAAACTAATGTACGAGAGATTCAATGGCGAAGTAAAGCCTAAGGACCTTTGGCTCGACTATTTGTATGTAGACTCAAGTGAGCAAGATCTCAAGATGAAGGATCCTGCACAATGGAGTGTTATGGGCAACAACATAGCTCTCGATGCCGACAGCATCGTGAAGATACCGGCTGCTAACCTTGCCGACTATGTTAATAACCGTTCTCGTTTCCCTTATCTTGCTCCTTGGCTTGGCAATTCTGATGATTGGCGCAATATTATCAATGATCCTAAAATCAGTGAGGGTGCAGCTGGACAGAAGCGTCGCCTTGGACGTTTGCTCTTTGCCAACGGTGCTCCCGAGTTCAACCGTATGGTTGGCGTTAAGGCGCGTAATCTTAGCTATAATCCAGATGGACGTAAGATTACATATCATGTTATAGCTGGCTTGGCTGGTGGTACTGGCTCTGGTAGTGTTGTTGACGTTATTGCGCAGCTAAGACGCCAGTTCCCCGATTTGTCAAGCAACAAAATCATTCTTTATCTTCTCCTACCAGAAGAGCATCCTAATCCGTCATGGGCTTCTACCAATAATTATCAACCCAACGGATATGTTGCACTTACCGAGTTGTCGGCTATGGACCTTGGACTATTCAAACCTTGGAACCTTAGCGAGCGCGACTACGATGTAGAGCGTCTTGAGCTTGAGTTGCCATTCTATTCGGCTTACCTCATTACCGACACCAACCGCGAAAGCGTTAGATTTGATGTTGGTAAGGTTATTCCTTCTACAATTGCCGAACTGATATATCAGAAGACTGTAGGCGTAGCTTTGAGCGACCGCCGTATCGGTGAGAACGGAACTGAGAGCGCAGCCCACTTCTTTAACGATGTGGAGAAGGGTGAGAATCCTAAGTATTCCGACTATGATACACCTCATTGCTTCAAGTACAACAGTTTCGGCATAAAGCGTCTTGCTATACCTGAGCAGGAGATTAAGGAGTACTTTGGCTATACATTTGCCAATCAGGCATTGCTCAAGATGCTCTACAATAATCTTTCTCGCGAGTCGGGTTATGTGTCAGAACCTACCGTCAACGACGATTATGCCTTTATCACAAAGCCTGAGCAGAAGCAGAAGTGGTGCATATCACGCGAGCATCTGTGCTTATCTAAGCCTATACTACCCGATCATAAAAAAGAGGGTTGGTTGCCTATCGCCGACGAGTATGCCGTTGTTGATACATTTGCACGCGAGGTTCTTGCCAACAACGAGATTGAGCATAAGGATAAGTTTGTTGCCATACGCAACAAGACTAAGCGTTTCTTCGATAAGGACTTCCGCCCAATAGCAGAGGTAGGACAGAATGGTGTTACTACTTTCTATGAAAAGAAGGCTCGATTTGGTCGCGAAGCTATTGTGCAGGCTATTATTGAAAACATCAACAAAGACTTGCTTCAACTTTGGGAGAGCGGCGAACGTTCACTCGTACAGCTAAGTGGTATAGTACAGACATTGCTTGGTTACCTGGAAGAGGAGAAAGCCAACCTTGTTAAGCTTGCTGCTTCTGCCGACGACGAGATTAAGCGTCGCAATGTTGCTATGGAACAGCTCAACAAGGATTGGTGCGACATAGGTCTTGGTGGTAAGCTTATTGCTGCCATGGGTGGCAACAACAAGAACGTTCTTTCGCAGAAGTTCACCGCTGCCGTTAAGGAGAAATACATCCTTATGACATGGAAGGAGAGCTACGGCTTTGCCAAACTGTTGATAGACGACCTTATCAATGCTCTTATGGTTACAAAGAGCGATATCGACAACACTATTGCACAGTTTAAGAATGCTTACGAGACTCTCTCAGGTGCCATTAACAGCCGCTGCATTACAGAAACAGAGGAGAACCAAAGCCTCAAGGGTGTTGTCATCAAGAACTATGACCCGCAAAAGGTTCACACAATACAGCAGGGTTGTATAGCCAACGAGCATGACAACGACGAGCGTATCAAGATAACCACTGCAGGCATCATGGGCATTCTTAACCCTGATAAGCCTAACTTCCGCGAGGTATCCGAGAAACTTAAGACTGGCAACATAATCAGCATGCTTGAGACAGAGGGTCTGCGCGAGGCTTCCAACTTCTTCACTAACGAGGTTGGTCGCGACTACATACCTGGCTACGAAAAGCTTATTGGCGTTAACATCATACAGAAACTGCACGATGAGTTTAGTGGCAACGACGAAGGTCTGCGCGAGAAACTCGGTCGCCTTGTACGTCATGCCGCGATACTTAACAAGCACCGCGATGTAGAGGTTAACAACGGTCCTAAGGTTCGTTCTACTATGTTTGTCATCTTGCCTGACTATGATGTCGACAAGGCTTTCCTCCAGAAGGTTGAAGACATTATTAAGAGTCTCACTCCTGAAGGCAGCATCAAGGTATCAAGGGGTGGAAACAGCAACGAGATTGTAGTTATCACTCTCGAGACAATGCTTACTCCACGCTATTTACAATCGGTATACACACTCAAGCAGAACTACGACAAGCTCATGGCTTCTAAACAAGGCAAGGTTGCTCGATTCGAAACTCAGCTTGAGGACTATAAGGGATTCCTCCCTGCCAATAAGCAAACATGCGAGAAACTGGGATACTTGCCTTCGCTTTATGTAGCAACTGACGCAGAGAAAGTTGAAATAAACCAAATGCTTGAGGCTTTGGAGCACCCAGCAGGTCAGCAAACTGCCACAACAACTCAGACTACACAGAATGTTGGTCCTACAACTGGTGGCGGATGCCCACCTCCTCCACCACCAACACAGCAATACTATGTATATGCCAACAACGAACAGTCGGGTCCGTTTGATGTTGCTCAGCTTAAACAACAAGTTGCTGCCGGCACTCTTAACAAGCAGACATACGTATGGAAGGATGGTATGGCAGGATGGGCTGCAGCTGGTACTGTGCCCGAGCTTGCTTGCATCTTCATGACAGGTACTCCTCCCCCACCGCCACCTCCAATGATGATGTAAACTCTCTGAAATAAAACATTATAGCAAAACATATAAAAAGCACTTAGAAATGGAAAGAAGAGCTATGTGTAAAAATGTTGGCGTGTGTTCACGCGCCAACAAAGTACAAATAATTACAGACGACGACCAGGAACTTAAGTGTCCTGAATGTGGCGAAGAGATGGAATTGGTGCCAACAACACCGCCACCACCTCCTCCAGGAAATAAATGGAAGAAGATTGCCATTGCAGCTGTAGCTATTGCTGCTATTGGTGGCGGAGCCTACTTTGGGCTGTCTTCTGGTGACGATAACACTAAGAAGGCTGCTGTCAAGGATACTGTTGCCACTCAGCCTGCCGATACAATCAAGCCTGTTGTTAAAGATTCTGTTAAAGCAGAGCCTACAGTTAATGAGCCTAAACCTGAAGTTGACAAAACAAAACCAGAGCCTAAGCCTGAGACCAAAACTCCTAAGCCTAAGTCATGGTCAAGCTATGCTTCATTCGATGGCTCAACTATGACATTCAAGAAGGCTCACCGTATTCCAGGTACAAGCCGTGTAGCTCAGCCTGGCGACAAGGTGCAAGGCAAATGGGTTGACGGTGAGGTTAATCTCGTACGTTGGTATCATGCCGATGGCTCACCGAGCGAGACTCTTACACACGAGTAAGACTCCCATCTCCCAACAAAGATTAATACTTAACTTTACAAACACTCCGTATGAATAGACACTTCAATATCTTCTATAGGTTGCTAACCGTTATGCTGCTCGTTACGAGCAGCATAACGGCGCATGCCGAAAACTATACAACTCGACGGCTGCAAACAATAGACCAGACGTTGAAGCTGACTAAAAAGAACTACCATATACACCGAAGATACAACAGCTACGGTGAAGTGGAACACATCGGACTGGCACTATTTCCTACCAGTCTGCCTTACGAGCTGCGCCCTTCGTGCGACTTTCTCGAACGCTACTTGCTTGAGGTTAACCTTACAAGCGGTACCGAAAACGCTCTTATTCTTGCGCAAAAGCCTGTATATTATAATGTAGGCAGTCCACGCACTGCTCTCAATATAGACAGTCTGTGCGACTTCAACATCAACGAGATTGAATATCATAAAAGTCGTGTAACGTGGAACAAGAACGGCAAGAAACTGCTTGAGATTGTATACGATCTCGACTGGCGCATGATGAGCGGATGCGATACACGCGAACTTGAACAGAACCTTATACGCAATCTTAAGCGTCATAAGGCATCTACATTCTATCCTCTGCCCGAATCGGGAACCTACATCATTGGTCCGGCTTTCAACAACAACCTCTATCTTGAGAACAATAAAGACGGCAACACACGCCAATATGTGTTCAACAAGAAACAAATGCCACACTCTGTGGCAAATCTTATGCTTGCCGACGATATGCCAAACGAGGCCTACGCCGACATTACATTCAGTCTATACGACAACACTCCAACCAATATCACGCTTAAATGGCGCGACGTTCTCAACTACTTCCGCAATGTTGAGCACTGCACTCCTTTCTTTGCCATTAAGAAGAAGCAAGGCGACAATATAGAAGGACTGCTGTTGCTTGCAAACAAAAACGGCGGATACATGCATATGATTTCGGTAAGCATTACACCCGACATCATAACCGACAATGGCAAGGGCACCTTCAAAGCCCGACTTACTGCCTACATCCCTATGCACAATGTTAAACAAGAATATTTAAATCTCACCGAATATGAAACATTACGCTAAACTCGTCATAGCTTTGTTTGCTATACTTTGCCCTACTGCGGGCTTTGCCCAAAAGGATTATGCAGCCGAAAAGGCTCTTATTACAAAGGTTAAACGCTCACCTGGCACATACGTATATGCAGAGGCTACATGCCGTACAGAGGAAGAAGCCAAGAGCATAGCCGAGGATGTTTTCCTACAGAACATCAACGAGTATGTTGCCTCACAAAAGAAACTGCGTGGTGCAAACAATATTGTGGTTAACAACCAAAAGGGATTGCAGCAAACCGTAACTATGCCACGTGGTTCAAATATGCACCGCGTTTTTATGTATGTAAAGAAAAACGACATCATTCCTGCCGACAACTCGGTTGTTCTTTCTAAGGAGGAAGTAGCTAAGACCGAGACTCCTGCACCTAAGGCAAACGCTAAGACTGAGGCTCCTAAACCAAAGACAAATGAGCCGAAGACTAATGTTACCAATACCGAAGCTGCTAAGGTTGCCACACCAACAGCCGATATAACAACTCCGAAGGCCGATGTTGCCGAGGTAAAAGCTGAGTCTGCCCAACCTAAGACTAAGATTACCGAACCTAAAACTGAGGTTGCCGAAGCTAAAGCTGAACCAAAAGCCGAAGTTAAAGCTGAAACCAAAGCCACTACAACTGAGGTTGCAGCCTCAACATTAGAAAAGATTATACCGGAGAAGCCGCAAGCCATACCAGAAGCAGCCAAGAAGATGGCTACCTTCACTAATGTAAAGACAGCCGCTGTATGGCTTAAGGACATGAAAGCCAACGGCACTGTAACCGAATATAATAAGTATAACGCTGTAGCTGACAAGGAGGCTTATTGGCTCGTTATATACGATTCGCATGGCGACATAGCTGCGGTGCTTACAGATGGCAAGCAGCGTAGAAATGCTGCCACACAGAAGCCCGACCACGAGCGCAACTATCCCAACTGCGCTGCTCTCTGTGTTAAGTTTGCCAACAAATAAATATAGTATACATAATAACAATAACAACGATATCGCGATATGAAACACTTCTTTATGACAATACTGCTTGCCTTGGCAGTGTTCTCCACACCGGCATCAGCCATAAATGTTAAGGTTAACGCCGACCCTGGCATCAACGACAAGGCTGTTATAAGCCGTATAGAGCATAATCTCTCTGCGCTGCTTACCGAGATTAACAGCGCCAAGGATGCCGACCGACCGCTTAGCTATGAAGGTCTGAATGTTAGTGCTGCGGCTAAGGAAACCCTCAACACCCTATGGGTTGTGGCACACTTCTATTGTTGCGATGACGAGGTTACCGACCGCCTATGGAACTTCCGCAAGAGTTATATGGTGCGCAGCATTCCTCTTATCATCGCTACAGACGGTGCCTATGGCGATGGCACATATCAGGAGGCTGTTGTAGAGTTTGACAAGGCGGGCAATATATCCGACTTCCGTTTCTCTTTTGGCTCGCAACTTGGCGAAACTCTTGAAAAATGTTCTAAGGGCGACCCAGTAGACACCGAGCGCAAACTTGAGATATTGTCTTGGTGCGACCGCTTGCGCACAGCTTACAACGAGCACAACTTGCCGTTTATGCAGAAGATATTCTCCGACAAGGCTCTTATCATTACCGGACGCGTGGTAGAGGAAACCAACAGAGAGTTTGGTACAAGCACTCAGAAGATTGTATACAGCAAGCAGAACAAGCGCCAGTATATGCGCAACCTTGCCAATTGCTTTAAGAACAACAAATGGATTGACGTACAGTTCGACGAGGTTGGCATCGATGGTATGGACGGTGGATGCGGCACTGTTACACGTTCGGATGTGAACAAGAACTTCTATGGCGTGCGCTTGCATCAGAAGTGGCGTTCAAGCAACTATAGCGACGATGGCTATATCTTCTTGTTGTGGAACTTCACCAACAACGACAAACCGCAGATTGAGGTTCGCACATGGCAACCGGATATGCTTAATGGCAAGAAGCTCGATACCGATGAGGTGTTCTCGTTGGGCGACTTCAACAACGACATTATGCAGGTTAAATAACCCTGCATTACATCACACACTGGATATAGCACAACTTAACAGTAGATAATGAACAGACATCTTTTTGTATCAATCGTTACACTCCTATCTGCATCTGCCCTTCAGGCTCAAACCATAGAATGTAAGAAACAAGGGGCGGCAAGTGCTGCCGACGTTCAATCTGGTACGGCTGCCGTGCGCTTTGTGTCTACACAGGGCGATTGGGTTATTACTCCCGAGACCAACGATAAGGCTCAGCCCGTTACACGCAAGGGCAACAAGTACATTTACGATTTCAGCACACAGCTTACAGCCAATCGTGAGAGCTCTTTCCAAATGGGACGCAAGGGCAGTGCTATTACCGAACGATGCGTTGCCAAAGGCTTGCGCTCGGGATTTCGCACAACATTCGAGCTTGAGGAGATTGCCGACACATTGCGCCGTATTGAGGTGCAACACGACGATAGCCCTGGTGGCTACTTTGTTGAAGGCAAGGCTTACGTAGAATTCTCTACTTCTATTAAAGACCTTAATATCGAGTCGGCTTGGCCTAAGACCGAGAAGGCTTCGGCTACGGGTGCGCGTATCGTGTCGTTTGTTATCGATGTGGCACAGCTTGACAAGATGTCTGCCGACCTTGCTAATGCACAAAAGGAGCTCGAGGCCTTGGGCGACGACTATCTCAACCCTAAGATGGACGAGCTCGACAATAAGATACAGAGTATTCAGGAACAGCTCGACCGCTATGCCGTTATTCATCTTGGAGGCAATGGCATTAAGGGTGTAGACATTCAGCTTGCCGGCATCAAGGCTAAGGAGAAGCGCCGCTATCCAGTTATTGCTCTTACCGATAGCTACGACGGTCTGATACAGCAGGCTAAGGATATGTGGGACCAGCGCTCACAGCATACCGATCCTGCCTTCTATGCCAAGATATGCGAAATATACGAAAAGGCGATAAGTCATAAGGATGCGCCCAAGGACAAGCTTGATGATTTGAAGTTTGAGCTTGACATGGTTAAGTCGATACGCAAGGACTTGTTTATGGCCGAGCGATTCAGTCAGGAAATTGAGCGTGCCAAGGCTCAGTATGGCAAAGACTCCGAACAAGTGTACAAGTTTCTTGGTGGCCGATACCGTGCATTAAGTATGGTTAACGACCGATTCCCCGAAGTAGAGGGTGTAGACAAGATGCGTGCCGAGGTGCTTGAGCAGATGAAGAGCCATCCTCTCGGAACCAATGCCGAGCAGGTAACAATTACAAGACATCGCCAGCACATAACTGGACGTGCCGTAAAGGGCGAGAACTTCATTCGCGACCTACATGGAATTGGCATCTTTGCCGTAGACAGTCCCAAAGAGGTTAAAAGCTCCACCAAGCGCATGCGTCTTGGAGCGGTAAAAGCCGACGGTACATTCGACTTCTATCTTCCAAAACCCGTAGAGTACATCTACTTTGACGGCGAGACTTATCCGCGCTCTATAACCAAGGAGACATCGGATATGGGCACTATAACGTTGGAATGCAAATAATAACTAACCAATTTATAATTACAAAAACAAAAACACTATGAAAAAGTTAACTTCATTAGCACTTATCGCAATGGCTATGCTCATTGCATTCCCAATTGCTGGCGTGGCAAAGGACAACAAGAAGAAAGAGAAAAAAGCTTACGAATGGAAGTGGGACGGAACCAAGAGTGGCAACGAGACTGTTGACGCCTACCTTATGTCGGTAGACAGTATCTGGAACAACATGAGCGAGTTCCACAAGATGGTTGACACATACCAATACAAAGAGGACACTCTTTACGTTAACGGCAAATACTATGTTCAGGCTTATATGAAGGACGATCAGGGCAATCTTCTTACACGCGGTGCCGTTAACTGGCAGTTTGTTAACTGCGGTATGCTTTCTGCCAACATCATCTCTCAGGCTGCTCTTGCTGCCATGCAGAGCGCCAATGCCACACTTGCCCTCCCAAATCTTGGCCTTAAGGCTCTATCGTTTGGCAAGTATGTAAAGGCTGGTCCGGTTATCTGTACTAAGGCTCCTAAGGAGATTGGCTTGATATGGAACATCCGCAAGCAGCAGATGAAGAGCTGGCGTGGTCTTAAGGCAGAGGCTATCGACGCTACTAAAGTATATCCTAATATGACCGCCGAGCAGAAGAAGCTCTACAACAAGTGTGTGTTTATTCGTGAGGTTAAGGAGACAGCTCCCGATTACCAGGAGATTAAGACTGTACTCAGCGCCAAGAGCGAGGACGAGTTGAAGAAGGAGAGCCAGGCAAGCTTCGACAAGTTGGCTCAGAGCGTTATCCTTCCAGAAGAGGCTGGCAAGTCGCTTGACGACCTTAGCGACGATGCTATGAAGGAATACATGTAATGCTATATTAGAAGTTATAGAATTTAAAGAAGTTATAGAAAAAGAAATTATAGAATTTAAAGAAGTTATAGAATTTAAAGCCGTATGTCTTATAGCTGAATATTCAGCAAAAAGAGTAATGGCTATAAATTCTAGCGACCGTAGGGAGCGCTAACTTCTTTAACTTCTGAATTCTATGAAGTTATAGAATTTAAAGCCGTATGTCTTATAGCTGAATATTCAGCAAAAAGAG
>ERZ1034753.16-NODE-16-length-56428-cov-8.491370_pt1 | contig 56428 bp, 48 predicted proteins | sample MGYA00520702_ERZ1034753 | MGnify/ENA primary metagenome ERZ1034753 (study PRJEB33766, sample SAMN09781700) | gut metagenome | biome: gut microbiome | host: Homo sapiens | place: Madagascar | study: EMG produced TPA metagenomics assembly of the PRJNA485056 data set...
AAAAAATAAAATATAACTTACTTTTTTTCCATTAATTATGATTACCTTTGGCCTCGAAAAAAGCCGGAGGTAATCTTTATCGTATAAAAACAAATCACCTACACACTCCTTACAACATTGGCAGCCCCGGCTCTACTTATAGCCCTCTTCACCAAGTCGTCGGCAGAGAACGTGTGGTCAGACTCTTGCGTGTGTGCCATAACCAACCACGATCTATCCTAAAACAGGCACTTGGGCAATTGGCAGAAGCCGTAAGGCTGTAGGACATTACGATGAGTGGCATTATGCAAACCATAGCCAGCTGGAATGCTTAAATAATTTATACTTTAATGTCATTTTTGCAGAACTATTTGACAAACCTGTCAAAATAAGAATCTAATAAAATAGACTGAACAAACTGGTACACATCTTGCACATGTCTACAATGAAAGCAGAGGCTGAAGGGCAAACGGAATAACAAGAACTCTAAATAATTACATACGAGAGTTTCTTCATTATTTCCAAAATCCCAAAGCCGAAGCTTTAATTATTAATAGAAAGGGTAATGAAATATCAAGAATATTTGTTTCGCTTTTATTGATTCTCAATCTGATTTCAACTGCTGCATCTGCACAGTCAACCCACATGTATAAAGGTAGCCATGAAGCAAGCGTAGAAATGACAGAAATTGTCGACAGGCTTTTTATTTTACCTAAAAGAATATTTTGGTTTGTTTACCTCACTTGTCAAATATTAAGGCATGAAAAAACGTTATGATGTATCAGAATAAGCAAATATAACAATTTGTAAGTTATATGAATATATTTACTTTCATTCTGAAACTTTTATTCAATATATAAATACTATATGTAAGTATAAATAATTTCATCAATACATTATGTTATTAATTATTTGTATATAGCGACATATTGCTTACCTTTGCACTCAGAAAATAACAATATGTATTAATTTAATAATTAAAGCTATGAAAAAGATTGTATTGATGGTAATGTTGGCAATGTCTATTCTTACATCCAACGCACAGAGCGAGTATCCTACATCTAAGGTTGAAAAGCACGATGTGGCAATTCTTGTTATCGACATGCAGAACGACTTTGTTGACCCTAAGGGCAAGTTGTGCGTAGCAGGAGCTAAGGCTACTGTTCCAGCAATCAACAAGCTTATTGCTTATGGCAGAAGCAAGAACAGGAAAGTGGTTTGGATTACACGCGACCACAGACCTTCAATACCGAACTTTCTATAAAGTTTTAAATTGGATTGAGAGAGCCCCGAACAGAAAGTAGCAGGTACTGCAACACATTGCCGTACCTGCTACTCTTTTTATCTTTATAATGGTTCATCCGGAATTTGGAGTGATAGAAGTGTAAATTGCAGTTTATCGGGGAGAAGCTCTTGTCTTGTATCTACTTTGCTTGTAGTTCCCACAGAACGCACAGACCACACAGAAGCCTACGGGATTAAGGTTTTGGAATCCACAGAGCGTATAGACGCTGCGCGTCATACGACAGAAGGCACAGAATTGATTGCTTGTGTAGTGTCGCCGAGGTTAAGTATGGTTGCCGTCTATGGCGGCGCAAGGCTCTTGTACTTGTATCTCCTTTGCTTGTACACAGACCAGCAAGCATTCATTTCTGTGGATTCTTGCATCGCGAAGCGTAGGCCATTCTGTGGATTCGAAAAGCTTAAGCCCGTAGGCTTCTGTGTGGTCTGTGCATTCTGTGGGAACTACATACAAAAGAACTACAAGTAAAATTATACGTTCATTATACGAGCTATAAATTATACGTCCATTATACAAACATCAAGACGCTAACCTCCACGATAAACTCTAGTTTGTATCACTCCAAATATCGGAAGAACCAAAAATAAATTGCTAAAAATTGATTAGCTCAACTTAGTTTCCGACTCCTCCGACTTCTTCGAAGCGGCTGTCTTGCGTGTAGTTGCACGCTTGCGCTTTGGCTTGTCCTCAACAGTCTCCTCAACAGCAGTTTTAACGCCAGCCAATTCTGGGTCGATCATGATACGTCCGCAATACTCGCAAACGATAATCTTCTTGTGCATCTTGATGTCGAGCTGACGCTGTGGCGGAATCTTGTTAAAGCAGCCACCGCATGCGTCGCGCTGTACGTACACGATGCCCAAACCGTTGCGTGCATTCTTGCGGATGCGCTTGAAGCTTGAGAGCAAACGTGGCTCAATCTTAGTCTCCAGCTCTTCGGCCTTAGCCTTAAGCACCTGCTCCTCCTCGCGGGTTTCCATCATAATCTCGTCCAACTCGTTCTTCTTCTCCTCAAGAGCCTGCTGACGGTCGGCAACAAGATCGTTAGTACGTGCCAATTCGCGCTTCTTGTCCTCAACCTTAACATTAGCCTCACGAATCTTCTTGTTGCAAAGCTCTATCTCAAGGCTCTGGAACTCAATCTCCTTGGTAAGTGTGTCGTACTCGCGGTTGTTGCGCACCTCGTCGAGCTGCTTCTTATAGCGTTCTACGCTCTCCTCAGCCTCCTGTATTTCAGCCTGCTTCTGTACAACAGCCTGCTGGAAGTCGTTGATGTCGTTCTCAATCTTCTCGATACGAGTCTTCAGGCCGGCAATCTCGTCCTCAAGGTCCTGTACCTCAAGAGGTAGTTCGCCACGCAAAGCACGTTTCTCGTCAATAGACGAAAGAGTGGTCTGAAGCTGGTAGAGGGTGCTCAACTTATCCTCTACAGAAATTTCTGATTCCTTTTTTGCCATAGTATTGTTTTTATAAATAATATATCGGATTGGTACACGTTTCGGCAATAATGCACTTAACGCCGGGGCAGTCGCGCTCGATAATGTCTCTGAATATCTCGCTTGTATACTGCTCGCTTTGATAGTGGCCTATAACGGCTATCTGTATCTGCTGTTCTCGGCCAAAGAACTCGTGGTAATGCATCTCGCCCGTTACAAAGGCATCGCAGCCTAATGCAACAGAATCATCCAGGAGGAATGCACCCGCGCCTCCGCATATTGCCACAGTCTTTATTGGTCGGCGCAGCAACTGGTTGGTCTGCACACACTCTACGCCAAACTCTCGCTTTAGCATTATCACAAAGTCGTCGGCGGCAAGTGGTTCGGCAAAGCTGCCCATTACACCCGAACCATACTCAACACCATTCATCTGCTTGGCCTGCATGAAGCGCACGTCTTCAAGTCCCATCTTCTGGGCTATCTTAAAGTTTACGCCACCCATGGCGTTGTCCATATTGGTATGAAGCGAAACGATGACGATGCCGTTTGTCAGAGCCTTCATCACAGCTCGCTGCACATAGTCCTCGCCACAGATTCGAGCAAGCTTACGGAATATTAGCGGATGGTGCGAGACGATAAGGTTGCAGCCCTTATTTATGGCCTCGTCCACAATCTGTTCGGTAACGTCCAGACACAATAATGCCCCTGATACTTCCGCCTCTGTCAGTCCAACTTGCAAGCCAGCATTATCCCAACTTTCCTGCAAGGGCAGAGGCGCGAAACGTTCAAGGGCTTCAATAACTTCCTTTATTTTCACGCTTTTCAGCCTTTTAAAAATATAGATAAAATATAATCAATTGCAAAGTTACGTATTTTTAGGGTGATTTAAACACAATACTCAATACAATTAGTATATTTTAACGAGTCTGACCATTAAAAAAGGCACGATGTTACATAATAAAATTGTATCTTTGCATCCATAAGGTCAAGGCTGGCATACTTCTATATAATATTGTAGTTATTATCATGCCAGCCAATTACCTTTTTCCCCATTTCATTTTTCTTTTTTCCCATTACCCTAACCTCTAATGTTAGGATACTTTATCTACATAAACTTCATCTTTACGCCCAACGACAATCCTAATATGTCGCTCAGTCGGATATATTTCTCCGTGAAATATGTTCGCAGATACAGGTCGCATGTGCTCACCTCGTAGAATAAGGTTATGCTCTTGCGCTTGCGTTGCATCTCATGCGGAATGTTCCACGTTATCTGCTGACCTACAAACACGTTTATCCTTACCTTGGTGGATAGGAAGTCGTAGTAGCTCTTGGGATAGCGATCGGGCTGCGACCCCCAAAACTCATTGCCAAATACCGTGTTGAGATAAATGCCCGTAGTTAGGGGCTCAAAGTACAAGTCTCTATAAGCCTTTAGTTGCCATGGGCGGAATGTCTCCTTAAGCGTCATCGTAAGCTTGCCGGTAGAGGCGTCGTGCTTGGGAATGTAACCTATTAGCAGATGCGTCTCCCATTGTTCACGCTTGCCGTAGTCCCATCCCAATCCTACCGACACGGCACCCATGTTGCCGGCTGTCTGCAATATGGTTTGCGATGGTATTAGTCTCGACCAGCGCAGATACCTCTTTATCACCTTCTTCTCATAACTCGTGAGCGAGGTGTCGCGGTTTACCGAATCCCTTATCTGTCGTAGCCATTCGTGCGGACGTACTTGTGCGTTGGCTCCTAAGCTGCACACAAGCATCAACAGGCTAAAAATCAACAATTTCATAATGGTAGCTGCTTGGAGTTATGGTGAATATTAAATACTTGCGCTTGACAACACTCGGCAAACCGTAATAAATAAGGCCGTCATTAAAGATGTCGTCAATCTTTGTGGAATGGTCGTGACCGTTGATGCAAAACATCGGTTTCAGAAAATTCTGAAGATAATACTCGAATGGCTCCGCTATGTTGTTGTTGAACTGGTCGCTGTACGGACGCGCATGCATCAGCACAATTGTGCGGTCAAACTTGTCCGTGTCTTCCTCGGCCTGCTGCCGTATGTAGTTGAGGTCGGGCACAGAAGCCACATGGTCGTACTCCGTGGCGTTGGTGTTAAGAAACACAAACTTCACCCTTCCGGCTATCATGCTTATGTTCTTCGTGCCATACTTCTTTACATAATATTCCTCGCCCGTGCCCAGAAAATCGTGGTTGCCTATCATTGCAACATAAGGCAACTGCAGATTGCCCATAACCCTGTCGCACCATTCAAACTCCTTGTTGGTGCCCGTGTCTGTCAGGTCGCCACAATGTATCACAAAGTCTATCGAGTCCTTGCGTCGGTTTATGTCGTTCAGGGCGTCGCGCATGTCTGTGTACCATTGGTGCGTGTCGCTTATGCAGGCAAAGCGCAAGGTGTCCTTGCCTTGCGTTGCCTGTTCTATCTGCCGAATGTTGCGGCTGTTTATGCTTGTAGCCCCCTTAACATCAACATCGTAAGGATGGATGTCGAAGGCGCCACAGCCCGACAACAGCATGGCTGCCGTCAGGCCAAGTATTGTCTGTTTTATGGTATAAAATCTCATATCTTTGCAAAGATATACAAAAACCATGGTAAAGACAAATACTGCACCTTCTTTTTTTGCATCCTAAGATTATACCCTACCCCCAAGCTTCCAATTGGGAAGCGTTTGGTGGTAGGGCTTTTTGTAGGCATTTTTACTTCTTCTTCGGCATTTTCGTCAGTTTATACGCCACGTGCATCATCACATAATTAGGTATGGTGTTGCGCCATACTTCTGTGCGTCCTTGTGCATTCACAGTATATGTGGTGTTGGACAATTGGTGGAGGATGTCGAAGTCTTCGGCTGTAAGGGTGAGTTGGCCCTTGCAGAAGGAGCGTGCGAGCGAGGCATTCCACACGAGGTCGTCGGTATTCATAGAGCTGTCGCCATAGCCACGACGTGAGTATTGCTTGAGGTCGGTGGCAAGCTGTATGCCGAGCGGCAACTTATAGGAAAGTGTCATGCCGTAGTTGTAGTCGTAGGCGTTGAGCGTTTGGAAGTTGTCGCGATTGCTTGTAGAGTTGCGCCATTGTGCGTCGGCAACAAGAGCCAGACTCAAATCGCCCTTTTGGAACGACAGCCTAAGATAGTCGCGCAGTATTGATGTATAGACACGGCTTAATACAGAGGCAGAGTTGTTGATGTCGGCATCGTAGGCTATGTCGAAGTCGGTGCTCTTGGTGTAGTCGAGCGAGAGGCGGGTCTCTATAGCGAACAGTCCTTTCTTGTCGAGTTTGCCAGAATAGACAACATAGGGATTGAGAGTCCAGTTGCCCGAATGCACGTTGTCGCTCATATAGGCGTAAGCACCTGTTTGCGTATTATAGGTGGTGCGTGTGCCTATCATGTCGGTATATACCGAGCCGTTGACGGCAATCGACAGACTGCTCTTGTTCTTGAAGATGAAGCTAACATAACTATTGATGTTATGCGTTACGGATGTCTTCAGATTAGGGTTGTTGACGCGGCGTGCAAGCGGATTGATGTCGTTATCGACAGGCATAAGCGACTCCATGCTGGGTTGGCTACTGTTAAGGCTATAGCTGGCATTTACTTCTAACTTATCGTTCCATTTGTTGAAGTACAGCGAAGGCTCCACAAGCCACTTGCGTCGAACAGCCGTTGTGTCGACTGAGGCACAGCGGTAGTTGATGCGCTCGCGCACAAGACGGTAGGGCAATTTCAACGAGAAGTAAGTGTTGTTGTGGTTATACCGCAGAGTAGGCTCACCTTTATACTGACGTGTCAGCAAACTGTATGTCTTGCTATTCTGCATGTCGAGAGCAAGGAGCAGGGAGTCGCGAGTTGATGGCAAGCGGTCGAGCTGCTGCTGGTCGAAACGGTTGTACAAGCCGCCAAGACGCTCAAGACGATAGTTGAGCTGGTTGGTAGAAGTCATGCTCTGATTATATGCCTGGCTCAATCCTACCTGCCAATTATTCAGCTTAACGGAGTAATTGGCTGATGCACCATAGTTGTAGGAATTGTTGTGGCTGTCGGCATAGACACGTCGCAGGTCGTTCTTGTTCTCGCGCAGATACTCGTTGTTAGAAAGGCTGAAACTGTCCTGAGGCTTGTTGGATGTGTAGCTGCCGTTCAGGTTGAAGCCGAGCATGTCGCCCCAGGGCAGCACAAATCCAAACATAAAGTTCTCGTTGATTGATGTTGTGCGAAACTTTGTAAGGCTTATTGTCTGCGAGCGGTTGGTGGGGGAATCTGCTGTCATATTGCCTTCCGAATCGAATGTGGCACGCTCAGAAGAGGAGTTGTTGGTACCGTCGCCATAATTGAACGATGTTGACGACTGTAGATAGAACTTGCTCTCATCGGTATACGTTATCTGGTTGTTGGCATACAGGCGAAACTCCTTCTGCACGGAGGTTGAGGCAGAACGGTTGAAGATGTTGCCTGCCGAGGCAAACTGTTCGCTTGAAGAGCGTGTGATGTCGGTAACATCGTTCCATGAAGCTATGGCATCGAATTGCTCGCGCAAGCTGCCTGCCTTGTTCTGTGTGCTAAGACTCGTGCCCACCTGCTTGGTGATAGTCTGACCTTGCGGACTGTTCGACGGACTCCAGTCGCCTTCTCTTCCCGGACGACGGTTCTCGTTGACGTTATTCACGTTGCTAAAGACAGAGAAACGTGTGTAGTCGTCGTAATACAGTCCGAAGAGACGAGCCATATAGCGGTCGCGTGTGCCTCCTGCCGCCTCGGCATTGGCTATGTAGCCACGGTTGTACTCGCGCTTCAGCTCCACGTCCATCACGTAGTCTTTCTTCTCAACCTCTGTGCCTGCCAGTCGACTCTTCTCGGTCGACTTGTTGTATACCTTAAGATCCTGTACCGTGTAGTGAGGCAGATTGTCGAGCATAATCTTGTTGTTGCCCTTGAAGAAGTCCTTGCCGTTGAGCGTGAGGTAGTCTATCTTCTTACCGTTGACATAGATGTCGCCATTGCTCTTTATCTCGGCTCCAGGCAACTGGCGCACAAGGGCATCGAGCATAGAACCGTCGGGCACGTTAAAGGCGCTGGCATTATACACGAGTGTGTCGCCACGATAGGTGAACTTCACTTTGGTGCCCGTAACCACTACACCGTCCAAGTCCACCTCTTTATATATGTCGCTTTGGGCGAGTTTCTTCAGGTTAAGGTCGGGCATCTTGAAGCCGCGGTTGCGTGCCACGCGCTTAATCTCGTAATCTTGACAGTTGGAAGCATAGCCCTCACACTCTGCCTTGACAATATATTTCGCAGGCTTAGCCTCCACTTCAAAGCGTGCAAAATAGTTACCCTGCCATCCGTGGCAGGTGATAGTGTCGACCACCGTACTGTCCTGGCGCATCAATGTGACATGAGCCTTAAGCCTCACACCCGTAAACGAGTCCTTGACAATCTGTCCCAGCATTACAGTACGCTTGGGCTTGTCGGTCTTGGCGTTTTGTGCTGCTCCCCCTATCACATTAAAGAGGAGGAGAAGCAATAACGGTAAAAGAAACTTTGTTTTCATAAGAGAAATTCTTTAACTACTACAACTACTGAACTTGCGAAAGTTCTATTACTGTTTTCTTACGCCCTCGTGCACCATCTTCACATATCCGCCATTGTTCACAATGTCCTTAACATCGTGCTGACCTATGCGCAGACGATACTCCAAGATTCCGCCTTTGTGATGGAACTGGGCCGAGGAGAGATAACGCCAGTTGTTGTCATCTTGGGCATTCGAGGCAACGTAGTCCACCCATGTTGTGCTGTCGTTCTGCTGGCACATTAATGGGGTTTTGCGGCTTTCAGCCCACGACAATCCCTTGAGCGGAATGTTTGAGGCAGAGCCATAACCGTCGAGACGCAATATAGAGAGACACTTGCCCTCGCTCCACACGCTAAGCGTAGCATCAACAACCGAACAGCTCGAAAGACACTCAAGCACATAGTCGCCCTCTTCCTTAGCCTCCTTGCGGCTCATGACAAACTCTATAGGCTGGTTGCTCTTGTCTGACCTGATACGTATAGGATTCTTTTCCATACACAAGGGATCTTCGTCCGACCAGCCATAAATAGTCTCGCCAAAGTTCTTGGCAACATCGATGTTCCAGCCATCCTGCGACAGCATATCCCAGTTGCCGTCGTTCAGGAAGATGCCGTTGTGCGTGTTTTCCAATCTGTAATGTTCTCGTTTTTTCTGCCGCATCTGCACGGCCAACAATACTATCATGATGAAGCCTAACGTCATGGCCACAATCCATAAGCCCGAGAGCATGGCTACAATTCCGGTTCGCATAGGCTTGGGCTCGGTCTTGAACAGACGGATGACGAAGTACAACGGCAACAGCGTTGCCACGAAGCCACACAGAGCCGACACTATCATGTAGATCTTAAAATATGGCATAGAGGCCAAAACGCTAAGGGTTATCTCGTCGTTGGTGAAGAGTTTGATGAACGGGTCGCCTATCACGGCGTAGGCTATCGAGAAGATGAGGTAGGCCAGGGCCAAGGCTGTAAGCATAGACAAGGACACAAGCGCCGAAATCTTGATGCAGAACTTCAGTATCTCTGCCATTCCCGACAATATGCTGCCGCCCTTGGCGCGCTTTGCTGCGGGTTTAACCTGCTCTTCGGCCTCGGCAATAATGGCCTTGCTTATCGATTCGGGCGTTACCTCCTTGCCCGTCATGCAGAGGCGTTCCTCGGTTGTTCGCGCCAAAGGAGCCACAAGCCATAGGGCAATGTAGACAATTATGGGCACGGAGAATAGCAGACCAAACAATGGACGGAAGAAATAATAGTGGAAGGTCTGGTTAAGGGCAAATGCCGCCATAATGAAGAGTACTGTAGCCACTCGCCACACCACGATGTCGCCCCCGCCACAATAGTGGCACAATCCGGAGATAACTCCTCCGCCTATCTTGTCCTTGCCGTCGCGATAGAAACGATGGGTGCTCACGTGATGCAGCACACGGTCAATCCATTTGCCTTCGCCATGATTGTTGGCGTCTTCGTCTTTACCGTAGTTGCCGTTGGCTTCGTTCTGGCGGTTGGCTTCGTTGGCTTCGTCTTGACTGTTGACGTTATTGTCCTCGTTCTGGCGGTAGGTTGCGTCGTCAGCTTCTGCGCCTGGAGTCTCTTCGGACTGACAGTCATCGGCCTCTTCTACCCCACTCTCCATCTCGTCAGGATTGCCAATGCTGCTTATAATCTGCTTAACGTTGTTGATGTCGATGGCGGCTTGTCCGTTCTCCTTCAAGCTCCACAGATGTTCGGCCACACGATGCTCTATGTCGTCGTATATCTCGTCGCCTCCGTCGCGTTTGGCAAAATAGCTGCGCATATTGTCGAGATAGTTCTCAAGAAGTGTGCAGGCGTCCTCGTCGATGGCATAGAGCGTACCGAAGAGGTTTATGTTAATGTTTTTCTTCATAATTTTATTCAGATTTAAGAGTTATTCTTTCGGTTTTATGTTCTTTAATACGGTTACGGTGTGGGCTATCTCCTGCCAAGCCTTGTCCAGCTCGCTAAGCGTATCCTCACCATCGGGTGTAAGGGAATAGTACTTGCGTGGCGGTCCTTGCGTCGACTCCTGCCATTCGTATCCCAGCAGTCCGTCCTTCTTTAGGCGCGTCAGCAGCGGATAGAGCGTGCCCTCAACCACTATCAGCTCTGCCTCCTTAAGGCTGGCTATTATGTCGCTGGCATAGGCAGCCCGGTGGCGCAGCAGCAGCATTATGCAATATTCAAGCATTCCCTTGCGCATCTGCGATTTGGCGTTGTCTATATTCATAGCTTTAGGGTTTTAAATATATGCGTTTGTGTATGTATACGACTCTCATCTTTTATGATAATGCAAAAGTAGGCATAATTATGGTACTATGCAATACATAGTACTATAAATCTTTTAAGTACTATATACATTTAACCTTTGTTTACAGTTGGCTGGGCTTCTGCAGGCTGCTATACTGTCATGAACAGAATATTCGCTTGAGGTCTTTCGATTATTCGCTTGAGGCTTTTCGATTATTCGCCTGAGGCCTTTCGATTATTCGCTTGAGGCCTTTCGAGTAATAAGTTCAACATGTTCTTCTGTTCTCATGTCCTCTAAAAAACATGTTCTTCTGTTCTCATGTCTTCAAAAAAACATGTTCTTCTGTTCTTATGTCTTCAAAAAAAACATGTTCTTCTGTTCTCATGTCTTCAAAAAAAACATGTTCTTCTGTTCTTATGTCTTCAAAAAAAACATGTTCTTCTGTTGCGAGAGCAACAAGAGCACGCTTTTAAAGCCTTTACCGAGGTTTTATATCGCCTAATTAGAGGTTTTACTGAGGTTTGATGTAACATTTGGGACATCTATTAACATGCTATGTCGTTGATTATCAGCCCTTAAGAGAGAAGTAGATATAGACTGGCGTTACAGTTACGGTTGTTACAGTTTTATTTTCAAGGGTTACAGTTTCCCCTATTTACATATGTAACTATTTGATTATTAATTAGTTATAAAGTCTTTAATAAGGGGTTTGTAACATCATTACCCTTTTTGTAATAACTGTAACAACTGTAACTGTAACGCCAAGAGCCTTCAGCCCACCTTATGGAGAACCTTTTTTAAAAACATAGATACAGAGATTGAGATTAAAACAATTTAACCCATCCGCAACACAAATGAAACAAATATTGAATACTTTTGCACGTGTAAAACACGTTACAATAATTAATGATGAAAAAGATTAAGGTTATTAGTTTCCTCTCCATGGCCTTGCTTGGATGCGGCACAGCCTCGGCTCAGCAATCCAACGCAGCTGCCATAGAGCGCCCCAAGCTTGTTGTGGGCATTGTTGTAGACCAAATGCGATGGGACTATCTCTACCGCTACCAGAAGCGTTATACTGACGGCGGATTCAAGCGATTGCTTGGCGAGGGCTTCTCGTGCGAGAACACCATGATTCCTTACGTGCCATCGGTTACAGCTATTGGCCACACCTGCATCTATACGGGCAGCGTGCCCTCTATACACGGTATTGCTGGCAACAACTTTGTGAAGGATGGCAAGAAGGTGTATTGCACAGACGACGACTCAGTAAAGCCCGTGGGCACAACAAGCGTGGCTGCACTTATGTCGCCACGCAATCTGTGGGTCTCTACCATTGGCGACGAGATGAAGATTGCCTCTAACGGCAGAGCCAAGGTTGTGGGTGTGGCCTTAAAAGATCGTGCCTCTATCCTGCCCGCCGGACATAATCCGAATGGAGCTTTCTGGTTTGACGACCAGACGGGTTGCTTCATCACAAGCTCTTATTATATGGACCGTCTGCCCAAATGGGTTGAGGCGTTCAACGACAAGCGTCTGCCCGAACAGTATCTGTCGCAGAAGTGGAACACGCTCTATCCTAAAAACACATACACGGAGAGCACAACCGACGAGAATGAATACGAAAACGGCATTCGCGAAGGGGTAAAGGCCACTCTGCCGCTTAATCTTCCGGAGTTGTACAAGAAGTATGGCTACGGCATTATAAGGAACACACCCTTTGGCAACTCGCTTACATTGGACATGGCTAAGGCTGCAATAGCCGGCGAGCAACTGGGTGCCGACGACGAGACCGACCTCCTGACCGTAAGCTGCTCGAGTACCGACTATATTGGACATCAGGTGGGCACGCATGCCATAGAGACTGAGGACACGTATCTGCGCCTTGACAAGGCCATTGCCGACTTCCTGGCTTATCTCGACTCAAAGGTGGGCAAGGGCAACTATCTTGTGTTCCTTAGCGCCGACCATGGTGCCATGAACAATGCCGCCTTTCTGCAAGACCGCCGCATCCCGGCTGGCAGTTGGGACGCCTCAGCCACAGCCAAGAAGCTAAACCATGTGCTGGCTAAAGAATATCCCGAAGCTGGCGATATTGTGAAGACCGTGATGAACTATCAGGTGTTCTTCAACCGCGACGTGATTAAAAGCAAGCAGCTGGATTTCGACAATATTAAACAGACGGTTGTAAATGTGCTGAAGGAAGACCCCAGCGTGCAGTATGCTTGCGACATGGCAAAGGCTTCGACAGAGAGCATTCCGGAGGAGGTTAAGTCACGCATAATAAACGGCTACAACCGCGAGCGCAGCGGCGACGTTGTTATTATTCTGAAGCCCAACTTCTACGCTCACGGCATGAAGGGAACCGACCATGGCGCATGGAACTCGTACGACACGCACATTCCGCTTGTGTTTATGGGATGGGGTATCAAACATGGCGCCACAACAAAGCAGACTTTCATGACGGATATTGCACCTACAATTGCGGCCATGCTGCATGTTCAGGCTCCTAACGGATGCGTGGGAAAATCAATATTTGGCAACAACATATGCCAATGATTGCAGGCTTGAAGAAAGGATAATCCTGTAAACCACTGTAGGAGGTACGGTCTCCGAACCGTACCACTCATGCAGCTCACTATAAATGGTTGGTGGCGCAAAATTATGTTTTTTTTCTATACTATAGCCATTTGCGTGGTACGGTTCGGAGACCGTACCTCCTACAGATATCACCATACTATTCCTCTTCACGAAGTTTTCTCAATAATTCCCTTGCATCCATCGGCTTAGTTCCATTCTTTCTATGCTCGTCCATTTGGTCGAGCGCACGGTTAAGGCTTTCTGACACATAAGCCTCCTGTTCTGCCTGTGTCATGTAGGATTCTTGATAACTTTTTGTTGGTTTAGAAATAGTATTTGATAATTTATCTGCATAATCCTTAATCTTGGCGACAAACTCGTCAAGAGTATATTTACCGGTTGTAGCTACCTGCAATTCAATGTTAATAGTTTCCATCTTCTTCCTTTCTTCTGTATTACGTCTACAAAGCTAACAGTATTTATTGAAAGTTCCAAACGTTTATCCAAGTTTTTTATACATCATGTCCTCATGTCTTCAAAACAAAAACATGTTCTCTTGTCCTCATGTCTTCAAAAAAACATGTTCTCTTGTCTAACAGATGCTTGCGTGGTACGGTTCGGAGACCGTACCTCCTACACTTCACTTAACATTTGGATTTTTCTGTCTTTAACTTCTTTAACGTCGCCACCCCCCACAACTTCCCAAATATTTGTACCTTTGTATAGAGTTAATCAACAGATAACAACAACTTTAAAAACGAGATTGAATATGATTAGACTGAATGTTTTCTTCGAGGTAAAAGATGCTGCGCAGACAGCCGAGATAAAGGCCCTGTGCCAGGAGTTGGTAGAGAAGTCGCTCAAGGACAACGGCAACGTTGCCTACGACTACTTTGTTAGCGGAACACGCGAGGGTGTGATGATGATTTGCGAGACATGGCAGAACGAGGAAGTGCTAAAGGCCCACATGGCTGCCGAACACTTCACAACACTTGTGCCTAAAATTGAGGCGCTTACAAAGAATGGATTGAAGCTGGAGCAGTTTGCTTTCTAAACACACACACAAAGCCCCACCCTATTTTTAGGCAATACCTCATACAAAAGAAAACGTCCGACTTTATACGGAGCTTGATTATCCATATAAAGTCGGACGTTTATTATTAACGTTGTATTCTGCCTCCCGATGAGGTAATATTGCTTATTACTTCTTCTTCGCTAACCAAGTTTTGGTCGCCAGGGATTGTGTTTTTTAAGGCACTTGCCGATAGGGCGAAGTTGAGACAATACTGGTTGTCGTCGGCCCACTTCTGATGGGCGTGAATATAGCCAGCCACAAAAGCGTCGCCCACACCCATTGGGTCGACAACAGGCTGGATGTCGTACATCTTTGTAGTATACAGTTTGCCCTCAACAGCATCGTAGAGCACGCCAGTAAGCACATGGTGGCTGCTTGCCAACTGGTTGCGCAGAGCCATAATCATCTTCTTGCACTTAGGGAACAACTTGTGCATCTTCTGGAAATACTCTTGATAAGCATCCTTGTCGAGCTCACATTTGTCGTCGGTAGCCACAAAGGGGATGTGAGGCACGCCACTTGCTACCTCCCACTCGTTTTGGTCGCCAAAGACAATGTCGCTATACTGCATCATATTGAATATCACATCGTGCGGCTCCATGCCGTATCCCCAAAGATTCTTGCGGTAGTTGATGTCGCATACAATAGTCAATCCATCAGCCGCGGCAAGCTTTATGGCATCCATAGTCGACTCCATTGAGTCGCGGCTAATGGCGCATGTAATGCCTGAGCAATGGAACACAGCAGCATCGGCAAATACCTTCTCCCAGTCTATCATTCCCCTCTTAAGCGAATACATAGCCGAGTTTTTGCGGTCGTAGATAACGTGCGAGTTGCGCATGGCAACAGCCTCCTCGAAATAATAAGTGCCAAGGCGCTCGCCACCACGCACCACATGCGAGACTTTAAGACCAAACTCTCGTAGATGCATCAACGCCGCCTCGCCCATAGCGCCATGCGGCAAACGTGTAACATATTCCACATTGTCACCCATGCAAGCCAAAGAGATGGCTGTATTGGCCTCGCTGCCACCATAATTGCCCAGCATACGATGACCTTGGAACAAACGTTGATACTCGGGTTTGGAGATTCTGAGCAATATCTCTCCAAAAGTTACGATCTTAGTCTTCATACTCATATTGATTTAAGCAGCATCCTAAAGATGCACATTATTGTTGTTGTCTTTTTACTTGAACAAGCCGTACAGCATGGCGTCTATACGGTCGGTAATTCGACGGAATGCCTCGGGGTCTGACTCGAACTTCTGGGTGTCGCCGTCTACAATTATCAGGTTGCCCTTATAGTCCTTAATCCAGTTCTCGTAACGGTCGTTCAGACCCTTGAGATAGTCGATACGGATAGTCTGCTCGCATTCGCGTCCACGCTTGCTAATCTGATTGATAAGGTTGGGCACGGTAGAGCGGATGTAAATCATGAGGTCGGGCAACTTAACAAGCGTCATCATCGTATCAAAGAGGTCGGAATAGTTGTTGAAGTCGCGGTCGGACATGTAGCCCTGTCCATGCAGATTAGGCGCAAATATGCACGCATCCTCAAAAATGGTTCGATCCTGTATGATGTCCTTGTCGCTTTGGCTAATCTCCACCACCTCTTTAAAGCGCTTGTTTAAGAAATAAATCTGCAGATTGAACGACCATCTTGACATGTCGCTATAGAAGTCGTCAAGATAAGGGTTGTGTTCTACAGGTTCGAAACGTGGCGACCAGTTGTATCTTTTTGCCAACATCTTGGTCAGGGTGGTCTTGCCGCTGCCAATGTTACCGGCTATAGCTATATGCATTGTTATTTCTGTTTTGTAGATTGGTTGGGATTGACGGGGAATATAGAGTCTATCTTATCGGTAATGAACTTGAAGTCTTCGGGTCGCGTCTTGTAGTCGAGTTGGTCTACATCGATAACCAGAACCTTTCCCTTGTACTTGTTACGTATAAAGTCGTCGTATCTATCGTTCAGGCCCTGCAGATACTCTATAGGTATCTTCTGTTCGCAAACGCGTCCTCTCTTCTGGATGTTCTCCACAAGATGTGGCACCGAAGCCTTAAGATAAATCATGAGATCGGGCAACTTTACCTTGTCCATCATAATCTCGTAGAGCTCCATATAAGTCTCAAAATCGCGGTCACTCATATTGCCCTGCGAGTAGTTGTTTGCCGTAAACACGAACACTCCCTCATGAAGGGTGCGGTCTTGAATAATCATGTTCTCCGAATTTGAGAACTCGAGCACATCCTTAAAGCGTTCCTTGAGGAAGAACACCTCCATTGCAAACGACCATCGCTGCAGATCCTTGTAGTAGTCGTCCATATACGGATTGTCCACTACAGCCTCATACCGTGGTTCCCATTGGTAATGCTCGGCAAGCATCTCTGTGAGCGTGGTCTTGCCGCAACCAATATTTCCTGCTATTCCTATATACACTTGTTAATATCTGTATTTTAGTAAATTTAAATGATTATGCAAAATTAATCAAAATAAATTTATTAACAGACAGGAACGTACAAAATTATTGCCTAATGCCGACACTCGTGCCAATAAATCTATCAGCAGTTTGGGTTTGTGGCAGGCATATTCTCGGCTATAAATGCATCAAGCTTTACAATGCCTTCGGCCGTGCACACGCCACGTAGGAAGAGGAAGAGGATGTTGTGCAATAGATGCTTCATGTTGTACTCCTTGTACATCTCTGTATGCATGGCATACTCCATCGACTTTTGACATATGCGCAAAACGATGTCGAAATCGACATCATTACGGAAGAATCCTTCTCTTACACCACGCATAAAGAAGCTTTTGGCATCGCGGTTGCGCACGGCACGCTTCCTCTCATAAAAGTCTACAACGCTTTGATACTTGTTGATGTCCTGGAAGAATGCGGGCGAGACATAAGACACACCCTCTATCTGATGCTTGTAAAACTCGATAAAAATGTCGATAACACTATGGTTGGGCATATTGCTGTACTCAAACATGTGGCGGTCGTTATCTTCCTCCTGCAAACGCACACACTCAAGCAGAAGCTCCTCCTTGTTTGAATAAATCTCATACAACGTGCGCTTGGAAATACCAAGATGATTGGCAATGTCGTCCATCTTCACCGACTTAACTCCTCGATGAAGAAACTCGTGCATTGCTGTTTTAAGGATTTTGCCAGGCAGTTCTGTTCTGTAATTTGTCAGTTGAATATCTTTATGCATTGTATGAATATGAATGTGTGATAGTTTTGCTTTCGTCTTATCTTATATACCTTATTATATATGTATACATATATACATAACTATATGTGCATTTAACACATATCTAAATGCAAAGTTACTAAAAACTATTAATGCTGTAATAGTTTTATACTGTTTTTTTACCACACAAGTACAAAGAATATATTTTAATGTCAAAAATAATGTAATATAGTTGGTTGTATGCTCGTTTTTAAGTAACTTTGCCATACAAATAGACCAATAACAAACGATATAAATAACTTAAACATGGTGAAAATAACAAAAGAAAGTGCCTTGGAATATCACTTAGGCAATCGCCCTGGAAAGATTGAGGTAAAGCCTACAAAGCCTTACCATACACAAACCGACCTTAGTCTCGCCTACTCGCCAGGCGTTGCGTTTCCTTGTTTGGAAATTCAGCAGAACCCTAACGATGTGTACAAATATACCGACAAAGGCAACCTTGTAGCTGTTATCTCTAACGGTACAGCTGTGCTCGGTTTGGGCGACATAGGCGCTATGAGTGGCAAGCCTGTGATGGAAGGCAAGGGACTTCTGTTCAAGATATATGGCGGCATCGACGTATTCGACATCGAGGTTGCCGAGAAAGATCCTGAGAAGTTCTGCGAAGCTGTAGAGAAGATTGCTCCTACATTTGGCGGTATAAACCTTGAGGACATCAAGGCGCCTGAATGTTTCTATATCGAGGAACGCCTTAAGAAAACACTCGACATACCAGTTATGCACGACGACCAGCACGGTACAGCTATCATATCGGCTGCAGGTCTGAAGAACGCTCTTGAGGTTGCAGGCAAGGATATTGCCAAGGTAAAGATTGTAGTAAATGGTGCTGGTGCAGCCGCCATTAGCTGTACAAAGCTTTACGTGGCTTTGGGCGCTAAGGTAGAGAACATCGTGATGCTCGACTCAAAGGGAGTTATCACAGCCGACCGTCCTAACCTTACTCCGCAGAAGAAGCTGTTTGCAACAACACGTACCGACGTACACACCCTGGAAGAGGCTGTAAAGGGTGCCGACGTATTTGTTGGTCTGTCAAAGGGCAACGTACTCTCGCAGGACATGATACGCTCTATGGCCGACCAGCCTATAGTGTTTGCCCTTGCCAATCCGGTACCTGAGATTAGCTACGAGGACGCTATGGCAAGCCGCCCAGACGTGCTTATGTCTACCGGACGAAGCGACTATCCTAACCAGATTAACAACGTTATTGGTTTCCCTTACATCTTCCGTGGCGCCCTCGACGTTCATGCCAAGGCTATTAACGAGGAGATGAAGATGGCTGCCGTACATGCCATCGCCGACCTTGCCAAGCAGCCTGTGCCTGATATCGTTAATGAGGTTTATCATGTCAACGACCTATCATTCGGTCCTAAATACTTCATACCGAAACCAGTAGACCCACGTCTTATCACAGAAGTGAGCGCGGCTGTTGCCAAGGCTGCTATCGAAAGCGGAGTAGCACGCAAGACCATTACCGACTGGGACGCTTACAAGAAGAACCTTATGGAGTTGCTCGGTCAGGAAACCAAGCTTACACGCAACCTGCACGATACTGCACGCATGCACCCACAGCGCATAGTGTTTGCCGAAGGCGCACATCCATCGATGATGAAGGCTGCTGTACAGGCTAAGACAGAGGGCATCTGCTACCCTATCCTTTTGGGCAACCCCGACCGTCTGCGCCGTGTGGCCGAGCGTTTGAAGCTTAACCTTGATGGTATTGAGCTTATAGACATGCGTGCCGACCAGGAGCAGGGCCGTCGTGCAACCTATGCTAAGCATCTTGCCAAGAAGCGTGCACGCCAGGGCTACACATTTGAGGAGGCTTACGACAAGATGTACGAGCGCAACTACTTTGGTATGATGATGGTAGAGACTGGCGACGCCGACGCGTTTATCACCGGTCTGTACACCAAGTACTCTAACACCATCAAGGTTGCCAAGGAGGTTATCGGCATACGCAAAGAGTATAACACCTTTGCCACTATGCATATTCTCAACACCAAGAAGGGCGTATTCTTCATTGCCGATACTCTTATCAACCGCCACCCCGACCAGAATGTGCTGGTGGATATCGCCAAACTCTCGGCCAATACCGTTAGATTCTTCAACGAAGAGCCACACATGGCTATGATTAGCTACTCTAACTTCGGTACCGACGAGATTGGCAGCCCGGTTACTGTACACAATGCTGTGGAAGAGTTGCAGAAGCAATTCCCCGACCTTGCCGTTGACGGCGAGATGCAGGTTAACTTTGCTCTGAACAAGGATCTACGCGACGACAAGTACCCATTCACACGCCTTAAGGGTCTTGATGTCAACACTCTCGTATTCCCGAATATGAGCAGCGCCCAGGGCAGCTACAAGCTTCTGCAGGCTATCGACCAGGATGCCGAGATTATTGGCCCTATCCAGATGGGCCTGAACAAGGCTATCCACTTTACCGACTTCGAGAGTTCGGTTCGCGACATCGTAAACATCACAGCTGTTGCAGCTATCGATGCTTACGTTGACAAGATTAAGAACAAATAATAAACAACAGTAAATCATTGAGGCTGTGACATTCTGGACCAACAAAGTAGAGAATGTCGCAGCCTCTTTTTATCTTAGTGAGATATGATAGAGTTTCCTTGCGCCAAAATTAATCTCGGACTGAACATTACAGAGAAGCGTGCCGACGGCTACCACAACCTTGAGACTGTGTTCTTCCCTATCCCAATATGCGACGCCCTGGAGATAAAGACAATGGACGAGCGTTTCCCGTCGGACATGGCTTGCGACCTAAAGGTTACGGGCAACAACGTGTGCTGCGACGAGAAAGACAACCTTATTGTCAGAGCATATAATATGATTGCAGCCGACTTCGACATACCACGTGTACACGCACATCTATACAAAAACATTCCATCGGAAGCTGGATTGGGAGGCGGCTCGAGCGATGCTGCCTACATGATAAGACTGCTCGACCAGCGATTCCGCATAAATATAGGTAATGCCGAAATGGAGAAGTATGCAGCCCGACTGGGTGCCGACTGCCCCTTCTTTATTACTGCCGAACCGGCTTATGCCGAAGGCATTGGCGAGATATTGGCGGCTGTAAACATAACAGACAACAATCTGCAGGGCTATTGCCTGGTAGTGGTCAAGCCTCAGATTGCGGTTTCTACTAAAGAGGCTTTCAGCAATATCACACCACGCAAGCCTAAGATGTGCTGCCGCGACATTGTGGCTCAGCCTATTGACACATGGAAGGATGCTCTGTGCAACGACTTCGAGGAGAGTGTCTTCGGCATTTATCCTAAACTGAAGGACATCAAGAACCGTCTTTATACCTTAGGTGCATCGTATGCGCAGATGAGCGGAAGCGGAAGCTCATTGTTCGGTATATTCAAGAACAACATGGACGAACAGTCGATAAAAGACGAGTTTGCCGACTGCCGTACATTTGTAATGCAACTATAAAAGCATGCGCTATGAATAAGGACAATAAGAACGAGCTGTTTCCTTGGGTAGACGACGAAGGCAACGTGATAGGACACATATTGCGTGGCGAGGCTCACAACGGGTCGAAAAAGCTGCATCCTGTGGTGCATCTGCATGTGTTCAACAGCCAAGGCGAACTGTATCTGCAGAAACGTCCGCAATGGAAGGATATACAGCCAGGCAAATGGGACACGGCTTGTGGCGGACATATCGACTATGGCGAGAATGTTGAGCAAGCCTTAAAACGCGAGGTAGGCGAAGAATTAGGCATACACAACTTTGTGCCCGAAAAGATAACAAGCTACATCTTCGAGAGCAACATAGAAAGAGAGTATGTAAACGTATTTGCCACCGTTTACAATGGCGATGTTAACCCAAGCAAGGACGAACTTGATGGCGGACGGTTTTGGACATTAGAGGATATTGAGAACAATATTGGGCAGAACGTTTTTACGCCAAACTTTGAAAGAGAATACCGCAACGTTGTTGTGCCATATCTTCAGAAGCAAAACACCCACCTCAAGCAACAATAAAACTCGTACGCAAACACGTACACCACTATGAGTGGCGACACAAAACCTATGCCGCGCAATACAGCAGAAAAGATGCTGTCTACCGACTTGAACCTGCCGATAATGCAGCCATAGGTTATTGCCACTATGCCTAAAGATACGGCTACAAGCGGAACAAGACAAGCCGAAAAGCTGCTTGGCATCAACGTGCCAAGGGCACTTAAGAGCGCAGCATGCGGCACAAAGGCAAGAAGGGCTATTACGACGATTATGACAAGAAGCTCCCACAATGCCACAAAAAGAGCCATACGCTCGTAGCCAGTAGCTTCTTTATAGGCAACAATAGAGCGTGGCAGACCACTCTCAACAAGCGGTCCTGCACACATACCTACAACAAGCATCCACACAAGGAAGCTGGAGGCGATATTGCTGACAAATGTACCAAACAACCAGCGCAAGCCTTCGCTTCCAAGTATGGAGCGTATCTGTATGTCGGGATTGACAGCCGTGAGCACCCATGACACAACAATAAGCACCAGCTGCAACAACAATATCACAAGTGATGTGTATGCGGCAACGCTCGAAAACTTTAACCTCTTTGTCATAATCGCAACGTTTGTTTAGTCTTCGTCGGCACTAAGATTCTCAAGACTTAATATCTGCAACTCGAAAGCCTTGACCACAAGGCGTGTAGCATTAATGCCCACACCTCCGTTTCCGTTTGGAAACAGTTTCTGTATTAGTTCGTTCTGACGTTTCTCAAGACTCTTTACGCCAAAAGGCATTCCTCGCAAGTTGGATATCTGCTCCTTGGTGTATCCCAATGCAAGATGACGCAAGAAACGCTCGTCGTATTCGTCTATCTCGTAGCGTATCAGCGCCTCTCTATTCTGTATCTCATTCTTTACAGAACGTATAAAGCTTTCCACTATCTTTGCAAGTATAGGCTGATTGAACACAAGACGCTTGCCATTCATAACACTTGCAACATCGTCACGAGTAAGCAATTCGCCCGTCTTAAGTATAATGCCGTCGCACTTGGCATCAAGGGCGTCTACCCACAGATGCTCATTAAGTATCTCGCCCGTAAAAATCAATACCTTTACCTCTGGATGCTCGCTCTTAAGGCGACTACAAATGTCTATACCTACAGTTGTGCTTCCACCTAATCCCAAGTCAAGCAGCACCAAGTCGGGTTTTGACTTGGCGAATGCTTGCCAGAACGACTCTTCCGAGTCGGCTGTTGCTATTATCTCGGCCTCGGGCACCTCGTTACGCAAGATGCCTTCTGTACCTTTTAGTTCGAGAAGTACGTCCTCTACTATTATTACTTTGAAATTGTCCATAGTATGGCAAAGTTAATTATAAAGGACGAAAAACAAGCAACAAACGACAGAAATATACAATTTGTAAACGAAAATTATGAGTACTATTCACAGATCAGTAACCATTTTATATCTTAAAGTTATCGCATTCAAGAATAATGGTAAAAGTTATGCATTTTTTCAAACGTAGTAAAAATGGCTACGGATATTTTTGGCGCACTCTCATAAATAGTATAATTTTGCATTTTTATATGTAAGACAATGAAACAAAATATTATAGACCGTATCAATCATTTGGCTAACGAAAAGGAGCCTTTCCTATTTGTCGTCAACTATGCAGGTTCGGAAGCATACATACGGAAGCTGTCGGAAATAGCCACCGATGAATGCCTTTATGACTTTGAGGGTATAACCAATGTAAAACGGCAGTCACTCTCTTCGGTTACCAAACATCCGACGTGGAAAGTGTTTGAGCCAAATTTTGAAGATTACACGAAAAGTTTTGAAACCGTCAAAAGCAACATCCTGCGTGGAAACAGTTATCTTGCCAACCTTACTTGTGAGGTGGCTGTGGACTGCAACCTTACGTTGGAGGACATATTCCTACGTGCTAAAGGCAAGTATAAGATTCTACTAATAGACAATAATAGCAATAGACGGTTCGTGTGCTTCTCGCCGGAAACATTCGTGAAGATAAAGAACGGAATGATATATTCTTATCCGATGAAGGGCACGATTGACGCATCCTTACCCGAAGCAGAGCAAGTGTTGATGGGCGATAAAAAAGAAGCAGCCGAACATGCTACCATTGTGGACCTGATTCGCAATGACCTTAGCCGTGTGGCAGAGCATGTAAGTGTGGATAAATACCGTTATATTGATGTGCTCCATACCAATAAGGGGGATATTCTCCAGACCAGTTCCGAAATAAGCGGTAAGTTGCCAACCGGTTATCAAAAGCACATCGGAAATATATTGGATGCAATGTTGCCCGCAGGTTCCATAACTGGTGCGCCAAAGGACAAGACTATGGAAATAATCCATGAAGCGGAAGGCTATGACCGTGGATTCTATACAGGAGTCATGGGTATATATAATAATGGTGAACTCAACTCGGCTGTAATGATACGCTTTCTTGAAAATGACGGTATAGGAACGTATTTCAAGGCAGGAGGAGGCATTACTTCGAAGAGTGATTGCAGAAAAGAATACGAGGAAGTGTTACAAAAAGTGTATCTTCCTTTTGAATAGAACTGATTTTAATATGGCACAGCAATTCGTAGAGACAATAAAGATTGTGAATGGAAAGACACAAGCTCTTGCATACCATCAGGAAAGAATGGAAAGAACGATCTGTAAGTTCTTTCCTTCATTATGCAATGCGTCCATGCCTTCATTGGAAAAACTGATAAATCCAACGGAAAGTATGGATTTTTACAAGGCGAGAGTGGTGTATGGCGAACAAGGCGTTGAAGCAGTAGAATATGCTCCGTATTTTATTCGAAACATAAACTCCCTTCAAGTGGTCGCAGACGACACGATAACGTATGGCTACAAAAGTACCGACCGCAGTCGTCTCAATGCCTTGGTCGCACAGAAAGGAAACTGTGACGACATCATCATCGTCAAACATGGACTTTTAACGGATACCTCATTCACGAACCTTGCCATATTTGATGGCAAACATTGGGTGACTCCCAGACATCCCCTATTGCCAGGCACAAAAAGAGCCGCACTATTGGACAAGGGAATGATACAAAAAGCAGATATTACATTGGAAGATTTGCGAAATGCCAACAAGGTAAGTCTTTTTAATGCGATGATTGAGTTTGGTGAAATAGAAATAGCAATAGAAAATGTCCACATCCTATGATGTCTGCACCCCTGTGCGCCATTCAGTTGGTGTATTGCCGGTCTTCTCTTTGAAGATCATATAGAGATAGGTGCGAGAGGAGATAAGATAACGAGGAATAATTACCAAAAAGTGGCGATAGACCATTTTATCCACCCAATGGTGTATATTGCAAAAGAGGGTCTATACACACTTTTGTCGAGGTGTATAGACCCTTGTCGTTTTCCCGTGAAGTGCGGGGGAAGAGATACTGAGAAACTGAAATATGAGGAATAAAAAGTACTAATTTTATTCATTCTATCCATCGTACTGAATAAAATCAGTACTTTTTTATTCAATAAAATAGATGGAATGAATATTTTTTGTATCTTTGTCTCGGTTTAATCAATTCATCTGAAGAGAAATGAGAACAATTATCAGTAACCAGAAAAAGGAACGGGATATTCTGCTTTCCCGTCCTTACCTTACACGTCATACCAAATATGATGAGGATGAACTGTTGGCAAGCAAGCAAATCAAGTTGATAACGGGTCCTAGAAGAACAGGCAAATCGACAGAGGCTTTGCTGATGCTGAAAGGCAGGAACTTTGCCTATCTGAATTTTGATGACGGCAAACTTCTGAGTGCATGGGACGATGATTTGGTTTGGGAAACACTACATGCCGTTTATCCCGACTTCGAGTATCTTCTGCTTGATGAGGTTCAAAATCTGGATGGTTGGCATTTATGGGTCTCCAAACTTTACCGCATGGGAATCAACATGGTTATTACGGGAAGCAACGCCAAATTGCTGAGTAGCGAAATGGCAACATTGCTCACAGGCAGATATATCCAAATAGAGATGCTGCCTTTCAGTCTTTCTGAATTCTTTATCTGGAACCACAGGAATCTTTCGGAAGTATCAGAGATGAAAGATAGCGCATCAGACCTCTCGCTTATAGCAGACTATCTGCACCATGGGGGCTATCCAGAGACAGTAGCAGCAAGAAGTCTGACCCAAAACTATCTCTCCACACTCTTTGATTCCATCATTTGGAAAGACATTGCCAAGCGCCATAAAGTACGCAATGTGGAGGATTTGAACAACCTGGCCATGTATCTGGTTTCTAACTTCTGCAATCCTTTCAGTGCCAACGAACTGGCAGAAACGCTGGGATTTTCGAGCGTAGCAACCACCAAGAAGTTCATGGGATTTTTAAGAGAACCCTATCTCTTGTATTATCTGCCACGTTACAACAACAAGTTGAAAGTGATGAAGAAAGCTCCACAGAAAGTATATGTGGTTGACAATGGTTTTGTAGAAGCCAAGGCTTTTAGTGTGAGTGAGAACTTAGGCAGGTTATTGGAGAATCAGGTTTTTATAGAGTTGGTTCGCAGGGGATATCATGCAGAAACATCACTTTTCTATTATCGCTCCCGTAATGACAAGGAGACAGATTTTGTTACAAGGCAAGGTGCTCATGTAGAAAGTCTTATACAAGTATGTTATGACCTCTCATCCGGACGAACGCTCAAGCGGGAAGTAGATAGCATTATTGAATGTGCAGGAGAACTCAAATGCTCCAATCTGATCATTGTCACGATGAATGAGGAAAGGGTAATTGAGAAAAATGGATATAAGGTCAAGGTTTTGCCTATATATAAGTTTTAATAAGCTGCAATAGAGGTAACGACATGTCTCCTCGAAATCATCACCTATGATGTTGGCACTAAATTGCCGAACTCTTGATATTTTCCACCATACAACCATATTATCCACCCAACGGTTTATATTGAGATAAAGGGTCTATACACCCTTTTGTCGAGGTGTATAGCCCCTTGGAACAACCGCGAAGTATGGATTGATAAATATTGCCAGATTCTTTATTCTCCCATTTGGCGTAGGAGCTATTTTATTCAGTAATCAAAGTTACTTGATTCGTCTGTCCTACACCTGTTCCTCTTTCGTGAAAGTCTCTATCATATTTTCCATGGCGCAAAAATATTGTTTTTCTTCAGAAAAAGGTGTCCACTTCCCCCATGTAGGTGTCTACTTCCTACAAAAAAGGTGTCTACTTGGTGGGGGAAGTAGACACCTAAGGCGTGATTTTATTGTATTTTTGCTCTCCAGACAGTTGGGGAGCAACCTTCTTTCTCTTTGAATATGCGATAGAAATCATGCTTAACCTCGGGTGACCAGAGGGAGAAAAAAAGGGGATGTAACAAAACAATTTGTTTTATTACATCCCCTCATATGTATAAAGAGTGTGCTGAAAGCCGCAAGTATATTACTCGCCAAATGAATATATATTACTTTGCCATTTAATATATATTACTTTGAGTTTGAATATATATTACTTTGCCTTTGAATATATATTGCTTGAAAAGCTTCAACAGACCCGTATTTTACTTGATAGCCTCAACAAGCTTGTCGGGCGTAACAAGGCTCTGCTCGCCAGTAGCCATATTCTTGAGAGTAAGCTTGCCTTCGGCAATCTCCGACTCGCCCACAAGAGCCACATAAGGCACCTGCTTGGCATTGGCATAAGCCATCTGCTTCTTCATCTTAACGCTGTCGGGGAATATCTCTGTGCGTATGCCTGCAGCACGACACTTAGTAAGTATCGGCAAACAATAAGCCACTTCCTTCTCGCCAAAATTGATGAAGAGAAGTTGGGTTCCGTTGACAGCCTCCTTTGGATAAAGGTCAAGACCGTTGAGCACATCGTAGATGCGGTCGGCACCAAACGAAATGCCCACGCCACTAAGACCTGGAAGACCGAAGATGCCGGTAAGGTTGTCGTAACGACCGCCACCGGTTATAGAGCCAATGGCATAGTCGAGAGCCTTAACCTCGAATATGGCACCAGTATAATAGTTCAAGCCACGAGCAAGAGTAAGGTCGAGCTCTATCTGGTTGTTCAGACCGCAAGTCTTGAGTGTGTCAAGAATAAAGCGAGTCTCCTCAACACCCTTCAATCCTGTTTCGGATGCCTGAAGAACCGAAGCTATAGTGGCAAGCTTGTCGTCGTTGGTACCTTCGAGAGCTATAATAGGCTGAAGCTTCTCGATAGCCTCCTCAGAAATACCGTCGCGGCGAAGTTCGTCGTTCACGCCATCAAGGCCAATCTTGTCGAGCTTGTCGATTGCAACTGTAATGTCAACAATCTTCTCGGCCTCGCCAATTACCTCGGCAATACCGGTTAGAATCTTACGGTTGTTAATCTTGATGCAGACACGCACGCCAAAACGTGTAAATACGGTATCGACAATCTGCATAAGCTCAACCTCGTTAAGCAACGAGTCGGAACCTACAACATCAGCATCACACTGGTAGAACTCGCGATAACGTCCCTTTTGCGGACGGTCGGCACGCCATACGGGCTGAATTTGATAGCGCTTGAACGGTAGCTGAATATCCTCACGATGTTGCACAACATAGCGTGCAAATGGAACAGTAAGGTCGTAGCGAAGACCCTTCTCACACAGTTTGGTAGCCAAACGCAATGAGTTGCGCTCCTCAATCTCCTCGCTTGTAATCTTAGAAAGATAGTCGCCCGAATTCAATACCTTGAATAGCAACTTGTCGCCCTCTTCGCCATACTTACCCATAAGAGTCTGTAGGGTTTCCATTGCCGGAGTTTCTATCTGCTGAAATCCGTATAGACCATATACACTACGAATGGTGTCGAAGATGTAATTGCGCTTGGCCATTTCTACGGGCGAGAAATCTCTTGTGCCCTTTGGTATGCTTGGTTTTGCCATTTCAAAAAATGTTTACTTACGTATAATGGTTTGCTCGCGGTCAGGACCTATTGACACAATCTTTATAGGTGTTTCAAGATATGTCTCAAGGAAGTTGACGTAGTCGTTGAACTCCTGTGGGAACTGATCCTCGGATGTGAACTTGGTCATGTCGACATTCCATCCCTTGAACTCCTTGTAGATAGGTTTAGCATCGTACAACTCGTAAGGAAGCTCTGTTGTCTGTGTGCCGTCGGGCAACTCGTAGGCAACACAAGCCTTGATAACTGGGAATGTGTCGAGCACGTCGCTCTTCATCATGATAAGTTCGGTAACGCCGTTAATCATTACAGAATACTTAAGCTGTACAAGGTCGCACCATCCGCAACGACGCTCACGTCCGGTAACAGCTCCATACTCATGACCGAGGTCGCGTATCTTGGCTCCTGTCTCATCGAACAGCTCTGTTGGGAAAGGACCTGCACCAACACGTGTGCAATAAGCCTTCATAATGCCGTATACATTGCCAATGCGGTTAGGACCGATACCCAAACCTATGCAAGCGCCAGCACAAATAGTGTTAGACGATGTAACGAAAGGATAAGAGCCAAAGTCAACATCAAGCATTGTGCCCTGTGCACCCTCGCACAAGATGTCCTTGCCCGAACGCAATACATTGTTTATTTCGTGCTCAGAGTCGACAATCTGGAAATTCTTGAAGATATACTCTATGCCTTCCATCCATGTCTTCTCTACCTCTGTAATGTCAAAGTCGGTATAACCCAAAGCGGCAATCTGCTTAAGATGAGCAGCCTTGTGGGCCTCGTATTTCCCCTTGAAGCCATCGAGAATGTCGCCTACACGCAAGCCATTGCGTGATACCTTGTCTGTGTAAGTAGGACCGATGCCCTTGCCTGTTGTTCCAACCTTGTTCTTGCCCTTAGATGCCTCGATGGCAGCATCAAGCACACGGTGGGTAGGCATTATAAGATGAGCCTTCTTAGAGATATGCAGACGTGAGCGTAAGTCATGACCGCTCTTCTCAAGCTCTTTAGCCTCTTGCATGAAGAGATCTGGTGCCAGTACAACTCCATTACCAATGATGTTTACCTTGCCACCCTGGAATATGCCTGACGGAATGCTGCGCAAGACATACTTTTGACCTTCAAACTCGAGAGTGTGACCAGCGTTTGGACCACCCTGGAAACGGGCAATCACGTCATACTTTGGTGTGAGGACATCTACAACTTTGCCCTTGCCTTCGTCGCCCCACTGAAGTCCCAACAGGACGTCTACTTTTCCTTTGTTCATAAATTTATGACTTTTTATTATTCTAAATATTATTCGGCATTTCTGCTTTATAAATTCAAACTATGCTATATAAGTATTTATGTGTAATCCTTTTGGATTTGGTTGCTTATTTTCTTGCAGCCTGCGTCTTGCGTATACGATATGCACACGACGAGCACACACCATATATATATAATGTGTATTGCTCGCCACGGAATCGTTTAAGCTTAACGCCATTCATCACACCTGACAATTCAGGTATCTCCACATCTGTTATGTTGCCACATACTGTACATATCTGGTGGCAATGGCTCGACGTAGCGAGACATGCCTCATAACGTGTGCCGGTTTGGAACCGATGACGAATTACAAGACGCAGTTCGATAAACAGTCGCATTGTATTGTATAGGGTAGCTCTGCTCACATTGAAATGGCTCTCTGCAAGCTTGTCGCTAAGACCTTCAAGTGTGAAATAGCTGCCCATATCGTAGGCTGCCTCCAATATAGCATAGCGTTCTGGAGTTTTACGACATCCATTACGCTCGAGATAACTTGTAAGTACTCCTTTAGCAACTGTCTTGACATCATTCTGCATCATATTGCAAAGTTACATTTTTTTACCAACTTGACCAAAAAGATGCACTAAAAAGCGTCAAAACCATTGTCATTAAGTAGCTGACGCACCTCAAATGCCTTTTCTGTGTTGGTCTGCTCGATGTATTGCAGGCAATTGAGAAGCGAATGCAACAACTGTCGGTCGGCAGAATGTATGTCTACCGAAGTTGCCGACAACAGTTTGTCTAATGTGTCGGTATCGGGTTTTATACCACGCTTCATAAGTCGGCACATAAGGTTGTAGGCACATATACGACTGACGTTGTCCTTATCAAGCATCTGCCTTACAAGCGTGTAGCCAAACGGCAGATACTGGAAGATGTTGAATGCCAACATCTCTGCAAGCTCGGCAGAGGTTATGTTGTTGGCCCATTGCAAAGCCATGTCTTCCGACATCTTGTCGGAAGGCATAATGAGTGTGGCAAGCAAACGACACTCGCGCACACCTTTCTCGTTCCAAAGAGCTTGGGCAAGAGCGCTGTCCTTGTCGTATTGCATGGCCATTCGGCGCAAATCGGGTTGAGATACTCCCCAATTCACCTTATACTCCAGTCCTTTCTGTCGCATCGAGGCAGCTGTAACGCCATTCATAAATAGGCGGAACGAACGCTTTATCTGTTTTACCAGTTCTGAGGTTTCCATTTTTGTTAAATCAATTTGTTACACTACTCAAGCTTAGCAAGTGTAGAAATTAAGAAGTTCAACCATATACTTCTCCCGTGGTTAAAGGAAGCCATACTCTGACGAGTAGCGCAGCATCTGATGGTCGTAAGTCTCGGTATAGTCTACCTTTACGTCGGCAGGGCGACCTTCGGCATCGTTTATAAGAGACATTCGTGGATTGATGAATCCCTTGTATGGCGCTATGCCAAGCTTGCGGTAACGCTCAAGAAGCTCGTTGTGCAACTTGGCGTCTACATGTACGGCATAACGTTCAACAAGCATGTGTGCAGCCTCAAAGTCGCCCTCGCTCTTGATGCGTTGTATTTCGGCAAGCAATGTGGCAAAGGCAGTACGAAGCTCCTGATAATTGGTTATCTCTACATAAGTCTTGCCATCAAGCTCTACAAGCCTTACAGCCGACGGATAGTGGTCGAGTGTCCAACGTGCAATAAGCGCACGGTTGCGCATATGAGCCTCTTCTATCTCATTGCCTAGCTGTATGCGGGTGAGCTGCGTGAGCAAACCATTCATCATATACGTATAATACTGCGAGCGATAAGCCTCGAGCGACGGAGTTAGTCCGAGCTCGTAAAGCTTAGGATCGGCAATGTAATACAATCCGAACAGATCGGCACGTGCCTCCTCTATCGTAGAACCATAAGAGCCAAGTGCGTCGGCAGGAACTCCAGGAAGCAATTGGCCCGAACCATGACCAAGGCATTCGTGAAGGTCGGTATGCAAATCGTCGCATACATCGCCCCACTTGTCAATCATGTCGCGTGTTGCATCGTCGATAACAAACTCCTTAGCAAATCCGTTGCCGCGTGCAGCCTGATTGTAAGCGTGTGTTAGATTGCCTATGGTTATGCTCTTTGAACCATAACGTGCGCGAATCCAGTCGGCATTAGGCAGATTAATACCTATAGCTGTAGATGGATATTCGTCGCCACCAAGCATGGCAGCACATACAACATTGGCTGTAACGCCAACTACTTGAGGTTTGCGAAAACGTGGATCAACCGGCGAATGGTCCTCAAACCATTGTGCATTCTGCGATAATGTTTGTGTGCGGCGTGTGGCAACAAGGTCTTTATAATGAACAATTCCCTCCCATGAGGCCTTAAGCCCGAGCGGATCGCCATACACCTCGATGAAACCATTGATAAAGTCGACACGTCCTTCATGCTCCTTAAGCCATTCTATCGAGTACTGGTCGAAGGTATGCAGGTTGCCTGTGCGATAATATTCTATCAGCAGATTGATTATCTCAACCTGACGCTCGTTCTCGGCCACCTCGGCAGCCTTGCCAAGCCAATAAACAATGTGGTTGATAGCAGAGCCATATAGTCCGTCGGCACACCAAACGTCTTCCTTTATACCGCCATCCGATGTTTTACGAAGTGTTGAGTTAAGGCCGTACGATATAGGTGTAGCGGCATTATCGGCATCATCCTTACGCATCTGGGCATAGAAATCCTCAACCTCCTTCTGAGTAAGACCCTCGTAGTAGTTGCAAGCCGAGGTTGCAACAAGGTCGTCGCCAGCCTTTTGGTTTACACGCTTAGGCATAATGTCGGGGTTGAACATAACAGGACAGATGTCGGCAAGCAAGCCTTCTACGGTTTCGTTGGCAAGAAGTGGCAAGTGCAGATGCTCGTCAACATCACTCTTCGAGGCTATGTCGTTGGCTGTAGCCAGCACCACGTTGCGGAAATAAGCCTCGGAAAACTCAGGCTCAAACTTCTCGCAACCATAATGATGGTATATGCCATTAGAGAACCACACACGCTTGAGATAAACCGTGAGAGCACGGAACTCATTGTTATCGCGCTCGCCACTATAGTTTACATATACAGCCTCAAGGGTGCGACGTATACGCAGATTGTAACGGCCAAACTGGTCGGTGGTTATGTCGCGACCGCAAAGCGTGGCCTCGGATAGATAATATATGTATAGTTTCTGGTTGAGCGTAAGGTTGTCGAAATCGTCGAGACGATAGCGCAACATCTGTATATCGGCAAAACGCTCATCCGTAAAATTGAATTTGTCGGTCATAAATATCGATAGTTTATACTTTTTATCGGTTGCACACAATGTCAACCGAGAGATTCTTGATACTCTCTCGGTGTTTTGTTTGTAATCTGACAGAAAGCGCGATAGAACGTTTGCCTATTGGAGAAGCCCACCATATCGGATATCTCCTCTATACGCAAGTCGGCATAGCGCGAGTCTTGCAGCAACGCCATAGCCTCTTCTACCCGCAACCGATTGACAAACTGAGAGAAATTGGCATGATAACGCACTCTAAGCACTATAGATATGTAGCGCGTATTGGTGTGCAGAAGCGTGGCAAGCTGCTTGGCCGTAAACATACGGTCGCGGTATCGCTTCTCCACAACTACAGTTTGCAGAATCTGCTCTTTCAGTTTGTCAAATGTCTCGTGCGAGATTTTGGCAAGATAGGCAGGTGCATGTTTGCCTTTTTCTATATTGTTAGATGTCATACAAACGTTTTTGTTCTACTAAAGCGAGTCACACTCAGCAAGCCATGCTGTACTCATAGCATCTGTTGGCATACGCCAATCGCCTCGTGGCGACAATGTAACGCTACCTACTTTTGGTCCGTCTGGCAGACACGAGCGCTTGAACTGCTGTTGGAAGAAACGGCGCAAGAATGTTCTAAGCCAATGCTTTATAACATCATCGCTATATACAGTCGCATCGAAAGCGTTGCGTGCAAGCATGAACAACTTGGAAGGACGGAAACCAAAACGCAGGAAATGGTAAAGGAAGAAGTCGTGCAACTCGTATGGGCCAACAAGGTCCTCGGTCTTCTGCTTAATATCTCCGTTCTCGTCGGCAGGTATAAGCTCGGGCGATATTGGCGTGTCGATAATGTCGAGCAAGGTGGCACGCGACGTCTCGTCAACACTATTATCAGCCACGTGGCTAACAAGATAGCGTATAAGCGTCTTGGGAATGCTGGCATTTACACCATACATCGACATATGGTCGCCATTGTATGTAGCCCATCCAAGAGCAAGCTCGCTAAGGTCGCCAGTACCGATGACAAGTCCGCCAAGCTTATTGCTCAAGTCCATAAGAATCTGTGTACGCTCGCGGGCCTGACCATTCTCGTATGTAACATCATGCACATTGATGTCGTGACCAATATCCTCGAAATGCTGTGTAACACTTTTACGGATGCTTATCTCGCGTATGGTTACACCAAGGCTCTGCATAAGCGACAGAGCATTGTTGTAGGTACGGTCGGTAGTGCCAAAGCCTGGCATCGTTACACCTATAATGCCCTTACGGTCGTAGCCCAGTTTGTCGAATGTCTTTACGCAAACCAATAATGCCAATGTAGAATCCAATCCGCCACTAATGCCCAGAACCACACGCTTGCTGTTGGTATGTACCAGGCGCTTGGCAAGGCCACACACCTGTATAGAGAAAATCTCGTCGCATGAGGCATACATATCCTTGCTTGTAGGAATGAAAGGATGTGGATTGACGTTGCGCAGCAAAGCAAAGTCGCGTGGCTGAACAACCTCTGTAGGAACGATAACAGCCTTAGACGATTTGGCAGCATGTACAAACGATGTGTTCTTGCGGCGCTCTGTACGCAACTTCTCAACATCTATCTGACTTACAACAAGCTGCTCGTCGAGAGAGAAACGTGTAGACTCAGCCACAAGCGAACCATTCTCGTAAACATAAGCGTTGCCGCCATAAACCACATCTTGTGTGCTCTCACCAAATCCACAAGAGCTGTATACATAACCGCATATCAAGCGAGCACTCTGCTGAGAGAGCAAACTCTTGAGATAAGCATTCTTGCCAATAAGATCGTCGCTTGCCGAGAGATTGAACACAATGTCGGCTCCGGCAAGAGCTATGTCGTTGCTTGGCGGTACGGGTGCCCATACGTCCTCGCACAACTCAATACCAAACTTTACACCATCGCAAGTCTGGAATAGTTGTATGTCTGGCGATACTGTTATAGTGTTGCCGGCAAAGCGAACCTCGGTAGGACAGTCTAAATCGTCGGCAGATGCAAACCAACGCTTCTCGTAAAACTCGCCATAATTAGGCAGATAACGCTTAGGCACAATACCAAGAATATTGCCATGCTGACAAACTACAGCACAATTGTAAAGGGCTGTACCAATACAAACTGGCGCGCCAATAATACAGATAATGTCAAGCATGCGCGAGAAGTCGAGCAGCTGCAATATCTTCATCTCTGTCTGGTCGAGAAGAGTTTGCTGTGCAAAGAGGTCTTGGCACGAATATCCTGTAACCGATAGTTCTGGGAAGACGATAATCTCGGCACCCTTGCCCTCGGCTTGTGCTATAAGGCTTTCTATCTGCTTAATATTGTAGTCGGCATCGGCAACACGCACAGAGGGTATGGCCGAGGCTACTGTTATGTAACCGTAATTCATATTCAATAATTATTATACATTATCTAATCGTAACCTGAGTGGCTCCATAGCCGTATTCCTGGAACGAAGCATCCTGATAAGGATAGTTCTTGTAGCGGTAACGCAACTCGTTAACGATGGCATGACGCAATACACCCTCGCCCTTACCATGTATAAACACTATGCGGCGTCCTTTATTGTGCTTGTTCTCCTCAAGTATGCGACGGAAGTAGTCGAGCTGATAATTCAATATATCGGCTGTGCCCATACCTGCTGTAGTCTCAAGCAAGCTGCCGGCATGAAGGTCAACAACAATCAAATCGTCATTCGACTTCTTCGACTGAGCGTGCTTGGATGTGTTGAGCGACTCCAATCCCTTGAGCTTCTTGTACGAAGGCTCGTTGGCACTAATGTTATTGAGGTTTCCCTTCTTTGGCTTAGTGGTGGTTTCGTCCTCTTCTACATATATCAGCTTGTCAGCCTCAACAGGCTTAAGCTGTGCAACATTGTCGTCCTTAACAACGGGATAAAGCAAAGCAGGTTCGTCGAAGAACTCGCTTGGCTGGAATGTATGAAGCTTGTAGAACTTAACCTTGTCTATGCGGAACTGCACATCGCATACGGGTTTAGCCACAAAGTCCTTGTCGCGCTTGAACGAAAGCAACTGGAATCTAACTCGGTCTATCTCGTTAAGCTGGTCGAGCGCAAACGACTCGATGTATATCTTTGTGTTAGGCTCAAGCTCGCCCTCGCCACGAAGCTTGAACGACTGTCCGTCAACACTCATATATAAATAATGTACGTAATAGTTGCTGTCGTTTACAAGATAGCAAGCAAACGTAGACTTAGAGAAGTTCTTCACATCCTCTGGCACAAAGGCATAATAAAGGTTGAGCACGTTGCCCCCCTTGCGCTCTTCTACCTTTGCCTTGTAGGTTATCTCGCGGTCGGCAGCATCGTATTCTTCCTCGTCTTCAACAACATCAGCCGAGAAGGCATTAATCTTGGCCTTAACCGACATATTGAATGTATCGGGGTCGGCACTCTCGACAGAACCTTCTGCCCCACTCTTCTTCTGAATCGACTTAGACGAGGAATACTCATCGCCACTACTCATTACAACCAAATCGGATATTGGGGTTGGTATCTGGAATCCATCCTCATCTTCAACTAGAGCAATGTCCTTGCCCTGAAAACCTGCTATCTTACCACCACCTATATCGCTAAGGAATTGTACCTTGTCTCCTATTTTCATCGTTTTCTTTTAGCTTAAATTAAAATTACTCTTTTTGCTGAATATTTAGCTATAAAGCATATGGCTTTCGCTCGGCTCTGCCGCTTGCATAGCAAGAACTTCTCTAACTTCTTTAAATTCTTTAACTTCCCCATTTGCGAAAGTTGAGTATATAACTCTCGTTAAGCTTCGGGTTAAGGTATCAGCAACGAACTGTCGCCATAACTTAAGAAGCGGAAATCGTGCGAAAGCGCATAATCGTATATCTTGTGCCAATCGCCACCATGCAAGAAGGCACTTACAAGAAGAAGCAACGTAGACTGTGGCTGATGGAAGTTGGTAACAAGCATCTTCACAATCTTATAGTCGTATCCTGGTGCTATTATTATCTGCGTGCTCGAATGTAGCGAGTTAAGACCATGGCGGTCAAGATAAGCCAGAATGTTCTGTATAGCCTTAAGCGGAGTAACGTTTGCAGCTGCAGAAGCAATCGGACCTTCATAAGGATCCCATTGGCATATATGCAACTGGTCCTCGGCAATATCAAGTCCACCCTCAAGCTTTACACCCATATAGTAAAGACTCTCAAGAGTGCGCACACTTGTTGTGCCTACAGCTATTGCCTCTGCATTGTGCTTAATAAGTTTCTCAAGAGTCTGTCGATGCACACATATATATTCGGTATGCATCTCGTGTCCCTCTATCTCTTCGGCCTTGACCGGCTTAAATGTACCGGCACCCACATGCAAGGTAAGCTCCTCTCTGTCTACACCCGCTGCATCAATCGACGCAAGCACTTCAGGTGTAAAATGAAGTCCGGCTGTAGGTGCTGCTACCGAGCCTTTAATCTTTGAGTATACGGTCTGGTAAGTGGTCTTGTCGCTTTCCTGAGTCTCACGGTTAAGATAAGGAGGTATAGGAAGTTCGCCAACCGAATCGAGCAACTCTGCCAACGAGATTGTGTCGCTATCCCATTCGAAGTCTACACGATAGCTCTTGCCTACATCCTCACGTCGGGTTGCGGTAAGAGTAACAATAGTGCCGTTGACATCAAAAGTGCGAGACAGCTGTCCTTCCTTCCACTTCTTAAGATTACCTATCATGCAAAGCCACGAGCACTTGCCCGTTGCTTGAAACATCTGCTCGTAGTCGGCTGGCATGTATGGCTCAAGAAGAAATACCTCTATCAAAGCGCCAGTAGTCTTGCGGAAGTGCAAGCGTGCCTGTATAACCTTGGTATTGTTGAACACCATAAGCGCTCCCTTAGGCAGATAGTTGGCTATGTTGTAGAATACATCTTCGGACACCTCACCATGCTTATACAAGAGAAGCTTGCTGTGGTCGCGCTGAGCCAAAGGAAATTTGGCTATGCGCTCATCGGGAAGACAATAGTTGAAATCTTTAATATGAATGTGTTTTGTTTCCATTTTCAATTAGTTGTATATCAATACGGCTGCTATTACCGTATATATAAATGTTAATACTAGTACCAATTCCACAATGTCTATATCAGAGAGGCTGTAGCCCGTGGATGTGTATTGTGTAGATATGTAGTTGTTGGCCGGAGCTATACGGCTGTAAACCTTATGGTAAACGATGTAAGATACAATTCCTACCACACCACCCCACAACAATCCGCAAAGGATGTCGAGTGGATAATGAAGTCCGAGATACATTCGGGTATAGCAATTAACGAGCGACCACACGATAAGCGACGTACTCAATATCTTGCTTCGTACAAGCAAGCAAAAGAATATTGCTATAGAGAACGTATTGGCAGCATGTGCCGAGAAGAAACCATAGTCGCTTCCGCGCATTCCGCCTACCACTCTAACCGCATACTTTATGAACGGATCGTTGCTTGGTCGCCATCTGCCTACAAGTGGCTTCACAATAAAGTCGGCAACGCCGTCGGCCATAACCACACACAGCAACGAGCATCCCAATATCAACAGTATCTGCGCCATTGTCTCGTTGTTCTTGATTACAAGATACAGCAACGACACATATAATGGTATCCATGTGAATCCACACGTGAGGCATGCCATCCACCCGTCAAGAAACAACGAATTGCTGCCATTTAATGCCAACAGCAAATCTTGGTCGAATTGCAATATATTCTGAATGTCTGTCAATTTTCTGCGAATTAAATTGTTTTATACACCTGCTTATCAAATCACCTCCACCTGACTGCGCTTTACCCAGCCTTCCTTGCCATCGGCAAGAATTATGGCAAACCAGTTGCGCATAGTGCGGTCTGTAATTTTAACACTCGTTCCCTCGTGTATAACGAAAGCATCCGAGCCTGTATCGGCAGGTGTCTTCTTTACATTTATTGTTGGTGCCGTAACCACAGCCGTGTCGTGTCGCTCAAGATTCAACTTCTGCTGCCATGCAAAGATGTTGGAGCATACAAACAATACTGCCAACACAATACCGGCATAGAATCCGGTTTTGCGCATCCACACACTTGTGCCAAACAAGAAGAGCAACCACATTAAAAGCGACAACACAAGCGAGCCTATTGCCACACGTGCCCAACCGTCGATACCAAATAAGTTGACTACCGACTTGAACCATGACAAAAAGAAGAACTCGTCTACGGGTGTTATCTTGTCGATTGTCTTGCTGCGCACAAACTCAAGATTGTAACGCACGTCACGATCGGAAGGCGACAGGCGTTGTGCCTTCTCGTAGGCAATAACAGATTGTGTAATATTGCCTAAACGATAATGGCAGTTGCCAAGATTGTAGTAAAGCTCAGCACTCTTCTGCGACTTGAGCAGTTCGTTGTAATCTACAGCTGCCTGCTGATAGTTGCCCTTGGCATACTCGGCATCGGCATTATCCTTGGTTATTGCCGATGATGGTAGGGTGAAGCTGAAAGCAAAGAACAGCATAAGCAGAATGCCCATTGTCACATCTGCCGGCTTCTTCTTCTTGATTTCCTTCAACGATGTTTCAATATCCATAATAGCCATAATAGCCGAATCATAAGTTTTGTTCATGTTACCAGCAGCATCGCCTGGAGCATATCTCTCAAACTCGCACTCGTCAAGAGCATTGATAAACTTGTCGATTGTTGCCTGTGTAATGCCACGACCAATAAGGGTATCCGAAATGTTCTCACGAGAGAGTTTCTCTACTGACATGTTCATCCTGTCGCTTACATATCCCCAGAGAGCACGCAACACCTCGTCATAGAACTCGTTCTGGTTGCCAGCAAGCATCAGACGGTTGGCTTTCTTCAGACGTTTGGTTGCAACCTTGTTTGCACGCTTGCCCTTAGTCTTTACTATATCGGCATTATCGACAGCACGCTTTCTAAAGATTACGACCAATGCCACGAAGACTCCGATAAGCAGAACTACTGCCAACCAATAGCCCATCGAGCCATAGTACAGATTATTCTCATCCATATACGAGGCCTTGCCTTCCTTGATTGGACGAATGTCTGTGTTCTGCTCGTCAGAATAATCGCTTACAGACGAACTGTTGCCGTCGCCCTTTTCTACATTTACGGTTATCGGCTGTGTCTTTATTGTCTTATACGTGTTTGAGGCTGTGTCGTAGTAAACCAAAGATACGGCTGGAATGGTGTATTGGCCGCGGTTGCGAGGAACAACCAGATAATCGAAAATCATATTGCCCTCAATACCGTTGGTTGTCAGTTTGGTCTTGTCTGTAACCTTAGGGTCGTACTTCTCAAAGTTCTTTGGAAATTCTACAACAGGCTGCTTTACAAGCTTAAGGTTGCCAATACCTCCCACCACAACACGCAAGGTAATTGGATTGCCTTCCTTTACTGTAGTATGGTTGAGTTGGGCTGATATGGTAAAGCGACCTACTCCACCCGAGAAGTCGGCTGGTTTGTTAGGAAGCGGATCTACAACAATGTCAAGACCTGGCGCCACGATGTTGCGCTTAACCTCGACATATCCAGAACCGCCATTAAAGAAGGCTTCAAATGGATCGACCGAACGGTTCTGCTGTACAACAATACCCTTGAATGTTATGCTTGGGATAGACAATTTACCCGTCATCTGCGGGAACATAACATACTGGCTCCATGTTACACAACGATAGTTGCGACCGTTGAGACGCTCTATATGATAACTCTTCTGCTGCGGCAGAGGCACTTCCTGGGTATGGAATCCTGTAAGGTCGGGCATTTTACCGTCAAGCGAGGTAAGATCTACAAGAGTGTAAACCTTATAAGTAAGGAGTATTGGCTCCTGCTCGTGCACACGTTTCTTGTTGGCTGTTACCCTTACAAAGAGGTCGTTGCCTGTAATTCGTCCACTTGCATTAGATAGCGACACATCCTCGTCGTGCATTCTTGGGGCGCCATTGCCACGACGACCCGAGCCAGAAACAACAATACGTACAGCATGCGATGCTACCTGCCTGCCATTAATACGGGCATGAGCAGCCGACAAAGTATATGTTCCTGCTTTATCGGCATACAAAGTATAAGTATAGGTTATTGACGACGAGCTACTGGTATGACCGTTAACAAACTGATAACTCGACTGCTTTGAAGTGTAAGGGCCTGCTATAACCTCCAATCCTGAAGGTATGTTGCCGGCTCTAAAATCGTCAATATCCTGTGTATTTACTGTATAGGATATACGGAAGTTTTCTCCAACAGCCACATTTGAAGGAGCCGAAACTGTTATGTTCTGCGCATTAACCAAAAATGCGCAGAGCATAAATAATACCATTAATATATAAGTCTTTTTCATTATCTATATAATATATTTACGTTTCAGCAACTACCAGTTCTTATCCAATTTACGCGAACGTGTCTGTCGCATAGCATCCTTCACACGACGTTGTGTGGCTTGCTCGTTCTGCATAGCGGCATTAAGCAGCTGCTCGGCATTGTCGCGGCTCATCTTCTCTTGCTGCTTTTCCTTGTTCTCCTTGTCTTGCTTGTTGTTGTTCTTGTCCTTGTTTTGGTCTTGCTTCTTGTCTTTATCCTTCTTCTGCTTGTCTTTGTTCTTGTTCTTGTTCTGATTGTTCTTGTTGCGGTTTTGCTCCGACTTGTTAAGACGTTGGCACAAGGCAAGGTTGTAACGGGTCTCGTTGTCAGCAGGATTGTTGCGCAAACTCTCCTTATAAGCGTTTATCGCATCGCCATACAATTTATGGCTCTGGCACACAAACCCTATGTTGTGATAAATCTTAGCCTTGCGCATTCTGCCCGTTTCTATCTTGGCAGCCTTCTCAAACTGCTGTACGGCTACCGAATCCTTTTTCTGCATAACAAGGGCACAACCAAGATTGTAGAGAGCCTGTGGGTTTTCAGGATTAACAGATAACGACTTTCGGTACTCGGCTTCTGCCTTCACAAAGTTTTGTTGACGATAATATTTATTGCCGCTACGGATGTATTGTCTGTCGGTTTGCGCCATTCCCGAGATGGTATAAGCCAACAACAACGCCATAACAAATAGAAATCTCTTCATGCTATATGTATTTACAAAACATTTCATATCTAATGATTGTAGACCCTATTGTTTCTTGAAAAACTTAATATTCTTGAACAACGGGTTCTTTGCCTCCAACAAACAAGCTTCCACAATGAGCAATATCAGCACCAAAATGGCAAACGCCTGGAACTGTTCTGCATACTCGCTATACACAACACTCTGTGTCTCGCCCTTCTGGAGTTTGGACAGTTCGGAGTTCAACTTCTCTTGAGCGTCGCTTGTATTGTCCACATGTATGTATGTACCACTTCCAGCCTGGGCCACACTACGACACATCTGCTCATTTAAGGCTGTCATTACAACATTGCCGCTTGCGTCTTTCAAGTAGTCGCCATTGCCTACTGGTATTGGAGCTCCCTTGGTGCTGCCTATGCCAAGTATGAATACATTTATGCCTTTCTTGCGTGCTTGCTTGGCTGCTTCCTCGGCTCCGCCCTCATGATCCTCACCATCGGTTATCAGTATGATGGCTCTACCTACACCTTGCTGCTGGGTAAAGCTGTTGGATGCAAGTGTTATTGCACGTGCCACATCTGTGCCTTGGGTAGTGATGAGCGAAGGGGCTATACTCTGTAAGAACATCTTGGCCGACACATAGTCGCTCGTTATAGGCAATTGCACAAAGGCGTCGCCAGCAAAAACTACAAGTCCTATCTTGTCGTTGGTAAAGTTGTCCACCAAGTTCTCGACCAACATCTTGCTCTTGTCAAGACGCGAAGGCACAACGTCGCGTGCCAACATCGAGTTGCTTATATCTATGGCAATGATTGTCTCGATGCCATTACGCTTGTCGTTAGACACCTTTGAGCCCATTTGTGGACGTGCAAGCATCACCACCATCAAGGCTATGGCTGCCATAAGCAAACCAAACTTCCACTCACGACGTGCCTTCGACACATCGGGCATAAGCTGTTTAAGCAAGGCTGCATCGCCTATTTTTTGCAGACGTTTACGGCGTCGCCATAGTACGCCAATACGTACAACTGCCAATAACGGAATAATCCATAACAGCCAAAAATATGTAGGGTCTTCAAACTTCAACATTTCTATCTTATACTTTAAGGAATTCTACGTAACACTGTGAGTTTGAGCATTATCTCCATAAGCAGCAACACAAAAGCAGCAATGGCAAACGGCTGATAGGCCTCGTATCGCTTTGAGAATCGCTTTACATCCATCTTTGTCTTTTCGAGCACATCGATGTCCTTGTATATCTGCTTCAACTCGCTGTTGTTTGTTGCACGATAGGCATTGCCGTTAGTGGTAGATGCTATATTGGCAAGTGTCTTGGTATCTATCTCTACCGGCATGTTCACATATTGCACACCACCTGCCACTGGCACGGGATAAGGTGCAACCTTGTTTGTACCTACGGCAACGGTGTAGACACGTATGCCCATGCTCTTTGCTATCTCCGCGCTGGTCATTGGCGATATGTCGCCCATGTTGTTGCTACCGTCGGTAAGAAGAATTATCACCTTGCTCTTTGCCTTCGAGTCCTTAAGTCTCGACACGGCATTTGCCAATCCCATGCCTATTGCCGTACCGTCCGAGATAATGCCACGAGCAGCTATGTCGGTACGCACGCCACCCAACAGACTAAGCAAGGATGCGTGGTCGGTTGTCATAGGACATTGTGTGAACGACTCGCCTGCAAAGATTGTCAGTCCGATGTTGTCGTTAGGACGGCCCGATATAAACTCGGCAGCCACATTCTTTGCAGCCTCAAGACGGTTAGGCTTCAGGTCCTCGGCAAGCATAGACGTAGACACGTCCATAACAAGCATGATGTCGATGCCCTCTACCGACTTGCTGTCCCAGGCATTATGTGTCTGAGGACGTGCAAGCACACACACCACCATTGCAAAGCAAAGACAACGCAGCACCATAGGAGCATGTATTATACGTTGTCTCCAGCTGATGGGCGCATTGCGGTAAGCAGCAGTTGTGCTTACACGCATTGTTGGCTCGCTCTTCTTTCGGTACAGCAAATACCATATTATATAAGGTATAAGCAAGACGAGCAATATGAAATATTCTTTGTTAGCAAATTCCATTTTCTTATTCTACTTTCTATTCAAGTAAGCTTATATATCCTTCTGTAGCTCAAGCTATTGCATTCTATTCGAGCAGCAGATAAACATGATAGACAATATAACCCAACATACCTACAGCAACCACAGCAACCGACCACAAGAGCGTCTTGATTGTTATTCGGTTCTGGCGTGTCTTTGCCTCGTCCTCTGTAAGCTTAGGCACAATCTTCTCCTCGGTTGGAGCCTCGTCGCGCTTAGTCTGGTCGATAAAGTTGATGGCGTTTACAAGGTTCATGTCCTTCTCGTTAAGCAACGACGAATACTTGGCAAACTTCACCAAGTCGGCTGTATTGAACAGTTCGCGCAACTCATCTATCTTTGTATCGTCGCCCACGCTCTGGAGCTGCTCCAGTATTTCCGAGCTTGTCATCTCCATTGCGTTAAAGCCGAAACGCTCGCGTATATACTTACGCAACGTGTCTGTAAGCAATGTGTAGTATTGTTTCTGCTCGTCGGCTGTTTCGAAATGCTCGGCCTTAAGTCGGTCTATCTCTGAAAGAGCCCTCTGGTGTGCCGGTATCTTCTTCACTACACGTATGCGTGTAACGATAGGTTTGTTCTGCTTGAGTCGCAGCACAAGATAGCCGAAGCCAAGCACAAGCAGCATCAGCACAATACCCATCCAGAACAGCGGGCTCCACTCTGCCCATAAAAACGGATTGTCCTGAACATCTTTAGGGGGATAAAAATGCTCAGGATGCAAAGTGTCGACATCGCAAGTAATCACCTTCAATGCCAACTGGTTTGATGCATATGATTTGCCGTCGACCTTTACCTTCAAGCCTGGAATGGCATAAAGATGCTCGTCGAAACTTGTAAGTGTGAATGTCTTGCTGACGCGCATCATTCCGTCAACATCAGACGTATCGGCCTTTGTGTCGTCCAACACCTCAACACCTGGCACAATATACTGTGTGCGTTTGAAGTGCGGAAACACCACCTTTGCACCCTTGCGTGCTGTAACGTCTACCGTCATACGTGTCTGCTGTCCGATGAGAATAGTCATGGTGTCTATCTTCGACACCACGCTCACCGACTGAGCGTGTCCTACGCCCACAGCCAACGACAATATAGCAGAAATTAATATATGTTTCATATTCAATAACTTGTTTGCGATAGGTTCCTTTCGTTTAAGAAAAAACCATCCTACTTCCAGTCTCAGCCTCTCGAGGCAAAGAGCATCATCATGGCCTTAACGTAGTCCTCGTCGGTTGCTACCGACACCCAGTCTACCTTAGAGCGCGAGAAAGTGTCACGCAGCATGCTTTCGTGCTCAATCCAATGGCGTGCATGTGCCTGACGCACACGCTTGCTGCTTGTGTCAATATACATCTCATGTCCTGTCTCGGCATCTGCTATCTTCATAAGCCCTACGTCCGGCAACTGCTTTGCCCAACGGTCGTACACCTGAATAGCCATAACATCATGCTTGTTGTTGGCTATCTGCATCTGACGCGTAAAGTCGTGCCTGTCGTAGAAGTCGCTTAGAACAAACGCTGTTGTGCGTCGTTTCATCATACGTGTAAAGAAAGCCACGGCCTCGCCTATGTCGGTATTGTGGCTAACGGGGTGAAAGTCGAGCATCTCGCGTATGATATAGAGAATGTGCTTGCGTCCCTTCTTGGGCGGAATGTACTTCTCGATACGGTCGGAAAAGAAGATAACACCAATCTTGTCGTTGTTCTGAATAGCGCTGAAGGCTATTGTTGCCGCCATTTCCACAGCCATGTCAGACTTCATGCACTTGCGTGTGCCGAAGTCCAAAGAGCCGGAAACATCGATGAGGAGCATAACAGTAAGCTCACGCTCCTCCTCGAACACCTTGACGTATGGTTTGCGGAAACGTGCCGTGACATTCCAGTCGATATCTCGCACATCATCGCCAAACTGATACTCGCGCACCTCGGCAAAAGCCATACCCCTACCCTTGAAGGCCGAGTGATACTGTCCGGCAAATATGTTCTGGCTCAGTCCACGTGTCTTTATCTCTATCTTGCGAACCTTTTTTAATATCTCTGACGTTTCCATGTCACTTGTCTATCTAATTATTAAGGCACTTCTACCTTATTAACAATCTTCGAAATGATTTCTTCGCTGGTAATGTTGCTTGCCTCTGCCTCGTACGAGAGTCCGATACGATGACGCATAACATCATGCACTACGGCACGCACATCCTCAGGCACAACATATCCGCGACGCTTGATAAAGGCGTAGGCGCGTGCTGCCTTGGCAAGCGAGATACTTGCACGTGGCGAACCGCCAAATGTTATAAGGTCCTTAAGCTCGGCAAGGCCGTACTTCTCAGGATAGCGGGTTGCAAACACGATGTCGGCAATATACTGTTCTATCTTCTCGTCGATATAAACCTCCTCTACAACGGCACGTGCCTTGAGTATCTCCTCGGCTGTAGTTACCGGCAACACCTTCTTATGCTCGCCCTTGATGTTCTGGCGTATAATCAGCTTCTCCTCCTCAAGTGTTGGATAGCCTATCACAACCTTAAGCATAAAACGATCTACCTGTGCCTCTGGCAACTGATAGGTTCCTTCTTGCTCTATTGGGTTCTGTGTTGCCATCACGAGGAATGGTGTTGGCAGAGGGAATGTCTGCTCGCCAATAGTTACCTGATGTTCCTGCATAGCCTCGAGCAACGCACTCTGCACCTTAGCCGGAGCACGGTTTATCTCGTCTGCCAATACAAAGTTGGCAAATACCGGACCCTTCTTTACATGGAAGTTCTCGTCCTTCTGCGAGTAAACAAGCGTACCCACAACGTCGGCAGGAAGAAGGTCTGGAGTAAACTGTATGCGGCTGTAATCAGCGTCAATAAGCTGTGATAGTGTTTTTATGGCAAGTGTCTTGGCCAAACCTGGCACACCTTCAAGCAATATATGACCATCGCTCAATAGAGAGATGAGCAACGACTCTACAAGATGTTTCTGTCCTACAATAACTTGATTCATACCAGTCACCAAGTTGGTGACAAAGCTACTTTGCTGTTCAATTCGCGCGTTAAGCTGGCGAATATCAATAGATTCTGACATATTTATCTTTTTTAAAATACGTGTTTTGTTTCCTATCTTTTTACGCATGCAGCCACAAAGCTGTATAAAGTGTGGCTGCATAACGATGCGCAAAATTACAGAATTATTATTTCAGAGGCGAAATCTACTGTCTAAAATATATTAAAATGTCACAATTTCTTACTTACCCGTAGTATTATTCGGTAAAATCCAAGCCAAAATGCGTGGTCAGTTCCTCGTAGACACGCTGAACCGGAAATCCCATTACGTTATAATAGCTGCCGCTGAGTGCCGTCACACCTATGTATCCTATCCATTCCTGAATGCCATAGGCGCCTGCCTTGTCATAAGGCTTGTACTTGTCTACATAATAGTTTATCTCGGCATCGGACAGTTGTTTGAAGGTTACGTCTGTTGTTACCGAAAAACGGCGTTGCTCCTTGCTTGTTGTCAGGCACACACCTGTTACAACCTGGTGGGTCTTGCCACTCAGTTCGCGCAGCATTCCGCATGCGTCTGCCGCATCAGCTGGCTTGCCCAGAATGTCCCTACCTACTATTACAACCGTGTCGGCTGTTATCAGCAGTTCGTCGTCCTTTACGGTGTATGCGGCTGCCTTTTCGGCTGCTATATATTCGGCTACGTCGGTTGCGGGCAGACTTTCTGGATACGATTCGTCCACACCTTTCAACACTTTCACCTCAAAGTCTACGCCCAGTCCACCAAGCAGTTCCTTGCGTCGTGGAGAGTTGCTTGCCAATATTATCTTCATCATATTTTTAAGAAGTTAGAGAAGTTAAAGAAGTTAGAGAAGTTAAGAAGTTAAGAAGTTAAGAAGTTAAGAAGTTAGAGAATTTAGAGAAGTTAGAGAATTTAAAGCCGTATGTCTTATAGCTGAATATTCAGCAAAAAGAGTAATGGCTATAACTTCTAGCGACCGTAGGGAGCGTTAACTTCTTTAACTTCTGAATTCTATGAAATTAGAGAAATTAGAGAATTTAGAGAAGTTAGAGAATTTAAAGCCGTATGTCTTATAGCTGAATATTCAGCAAAAAAGGCTATTGGCTATCGCTCGGCTTTGCCGCTTGCCTTAGCAAGAACTTCTAGCGACCGTAGGGAGCGCTAACTTCTTTAACTTCTGAATTCTACAAAAGAGAAGTTACCAGCCAAATGCGTCGCTATTGTCCATCCATTTGCCCTGAGCCTTCAACACTTGCTCTATAATGTCGCGCCCCACTCCATATCCGCCGTTACGGTCGCTTATGTATCTACTCACGCTCTTCACCTCTACGCAAGCGTCTTTCGGGCAGCATGCACACCCCACCTCGCGCATAATCTCGTAGTCGGGAATGTCGTCGCCTACATAAATCACCTCCTCGCTCTTCAGTCCGTACTTCTTAAGCAGTTCGCGATAAAACAACACTTTCTCCTTAACGCCCATGTACACATCCTCAACACCCAGTCCGGTGTATCGTTTGTTTACGGCCATTGTGTTGCCACCAGTTATGATGGCAATACGCAGTCCCTTCTTGCACGCAAGCTGAATGGCATAGCCGTCCTTGATATTTACCGTGCGCAATGGTTCGCCATCAGACGACATGGTTATTGTTTCTGCCGACAACACGCCGTCAACATCAAAGAAAACGGCACGTATCTTTGTCAAATCATAATCTATCATACGTTTATCTATTTTTTGCTGTTCATTATTATTTCCGACATCATCCGGTAAACCGCCTGCATGTCTGCATTGTCCTTCAGCATGTCCATATGCCGGTTCATCACGTTATGGTCGTTACGGGCAGCCGGACCCGTTTGAGCCTCTACTGGCGACATACTATGCAACTTGGCTGTAGTCTCGTCCACAAGTGGCAACATAACATCAAAATCCAACCCATGCTCCCTCAGTATGCGCTCTGCCATTGTGTAGCAAGCATTGGCAAAGTTGCATGCAAAGACAGCTGCCACATGCAGCCACTTGCGGTCCTTGCCTTCCAGCCTATGCACATTGTCCGACAAAGTGTTTGCAAGCTGCATTATAGCCTCGTAGGCCATTTGGTCAGAAGCTTCAACAAAACAAGGCACCTTCTTGAAATCCAACGCTTTATCCTTGGAGAATGTCTGCATAGGATAAAGCACACCATAATGGTTGCATTCGCCCTCAAACAAGTCCATCGACATTGTTCCGGCAGTATGCACAAAAACCCCTTGCTTACAACATCCGCACAAGTCTTTTATCACCCCTTCAAGTGCCTGGTCGGCCACAGATATGATGTACACGTCGGCATCAGTATCAATATCCTCAAATCGTGCAACACCCTTGCTGCCCACCTCTTTGGCAAGTACAGCAACCGTATCAGCATGTCTGCTCCATATCTGTACTGGAGCACAATTGTGTGCCGCAAGTGTCTTGGCTATATGAGTGGCCACGTTGCCAGCTCCTACAATAACTGTTTTCATTTTCTCAATATGATTTATATATATAATAGGTAGTAAGTTTCGCATGTACGGAAGTTATAGTAGTTAAAGAAGTTCAGAAATTATAGAATTTAAAGAAGTTAAAGAAGTTAGCGCTCCCTACGGTCGCTAGAAGTTCTTGCTTAGGCAAGCGGCAAAGCCGAGCGATAGCCATTACTCTTTTTGCTGAATATTTAGCTATAAAGCATATGGCTTTAACTTCTTTAACTTCTCTAATTTCTTTAACTTCTCTAACTTCTCTAACTTCTTTAACTTCTCTAACTTCTCTAACTTCTCTAACTTCCCCATTTGCGAAAGTTGAGTATATTATTATTGAACTTGCTTAGGTTCAGTTACAAAGTTAATCATAAAAACTGACATTGGCACATTTATTCACGCTTTTTGCAAAAACAACAGGCAGACTGCCGTTTTTTAAAAAAGTTTTGGTATTTTTGCCGAATGAAAGAAGAGGTAAGCATACGATTGATATCACACGAATCAGATTTGCCCGACATTGCAAGCCATAATTTCTTTCATAGCGTTGACTTCTTTCGCATACTCGAAGCCACCCCTATGCAAGAACCCTGTATGGCTATAGCCGAGGACGGGACAGGGCATGTCGTGGCCCACATGTTGACCACAATATTCTTTCACAGGTCTCTGTTGCCGCCTGTAGTCTATCTGCACGGGCGCGTTTATGGCGAGGGCGAATACAACGAGGGGATAGACAAGAACCTTATCTTCGGGCGCTTTCTCAATGCGGTAACGGCCCGGTTCAACAACCGCCTTTGTCTGTACATCGAGTTTAGCCACCTTTCTAATAAGATGTTTGGCTACGAGGCGTTCAGAGCCAACGGCTACTTCCCCATATCGTGGCAAGAGATTCACAACTCATTGCATAGCCTGCCGCCTGCCGACCGCCTATCCAAGAAGGCTCGGCACAGAATAGACCGAGCTCAACAAAGTGGCTCTACAGCATGTGTGGCCCAAGCCTCAAGCAACGAACTGGCAGATGCAGCACGCTTGCTAAGGCGCCACTTCAGATTCAAGCCGCGCCGTACCGTGCCCAAGATAGAAGAACTGCGCATGCTTGTCAAGTCTGGCCACAGCAAGGTGTTTGTAACCAAGCAAGGCACGAAGGTGGTTGCCACATGCGTGTGCATCTACTCCGAAGGCAATGCCTACATATGGTATCTTGCCTACAACAACAAGAGGCGCATGGCGCTATCGCCTATGTCGCACACAGTATGGACCGTACTCAACGACGCTCACAAGACTGGCTATCGGCACCTCTACTTCCTTGACGCCGGACTGCCTTTCGAGCACTCTTCCATGCGCGAGTTCATCCTAAGCTTCGGCGGAAAGCCTGTTACCAAATACCGTTGGTTCCGCACACCCTCTGCATGGCTCAATAGGCTCTTCAGCTGGATTTACAGCGAATAGACAGGCAGAACATACGCTACATTTCGATTTTATCAACACGATATTTAACTTTTAAAAAAAATAATAGAAACGATGAAAGCTCTTAGAGACAGAATTCTTAAAGACGGAAAATGCTACCCAGGCGGCATTCTTAAAGTAGACAAATTCATCAACCACCAGATGGATCCTAATCTGATGAAGGACATCGCAGTTGAGTTTATACGCCGCTTTGCAAGCACCAAGGTGAACAAGATTCTAACGATAGAGGCCTCTGGCATCGCCCCGGCTATCATGATGGGATTTCTAATGAACCTCCCCGTTGTCTTTGCCAAGAAAAAGAAGCCGAGCACGCTTGACAATATGTTGACAACTAAGGTTACATCGTTCACAAAGCAACGCGACTACGACGTTATCATCAGCAGCGACTATCTAACTGCCAACGACCACGTGCTCTTTATCGACGACTTCCTTGCCAACGGCAATGCCGCAAAGGGCATCATCGACCTATGCCAGCAGGCAGGAGCTACACTCGAGGGCATGGGCTTCATCATAGAGAAGGCTTTCCAGGATGGCGGACAATATCTGCGCGAGCGTGGCGTGCGCGTAGAGTCGCTTGCCATCATCGAGTCGCTCGACAACTGCGAGATTAAGATTAAGGAACAGTAAACCCTTTTAAGGCATGGCCACTAAAAGACACAACAGCCACATAGACGGCGTCGTACGCGACAACCCTCGCCTACTTGCCATCCTGCTTAGGGACCAGTCGTTAAGTGGTCAAGGCCTGTCTGCCAACATTTCTTGGGCAACCGACGATTATGGATACCCCCACTCTTCGCCTATACTTATAGAGCAAGTGTCGGGGGTAAATCGTGATATTATACAGCCTCGAGTCTACAAGCACGAGTCGCTACAAACAGCGCGTGCCAAGGACCGTGGCGAGGTGTTTACGCCGGCATGGATTTGCAACGCACAAAACAATCTGGTTGACCAGCATTGGTTTGGCTACAGCAACGTGTTCAATACCGAGATCACACTCGACAACGGTACCCACACATGGCAGACACGCCAAGAGAGGGTTGAGTTTCCCGAAGACAAGTCGTGGATGAAGTATGTGCGATGCCGACGCATGGAGATGGCTTGCGGCGAGGCTCCCTACCTTGCAAGCCGCTACGACACCACTACTGGCGAGCACATCAGCATCGACAACCGCATCGGCATATTCGACCGCAAGATGCGCGTGGTGAACGAGAACACGCCCACACAGCCCACCAAGTTCAACAAGCGACATTGGCTGCGCAAGGCCTACCAAGCCTTGCAGTCTGTCTATGGCTTCGACTGGCAGGGCGACAACGTGTTTCTGTCAAGAGAGACGTTGCTCATCAGTTTCTGCGAGTATTACATGGCACGCTGGGGGCGCATGCCTCACCTTTCGGCCATTGTTAAGGCGGCCGAAATCATAGCATGGAACATTTGGCAGATGGACGGCACACGATTCACCATACCCGACACGGATAATCTGTGCACCATAATGGAATGGCACGGAACCGAACCACTTAAGGGCAAACGGATAATCTTCAAGCAACTTATAAAGAAATAAAAATCAGAATTTGATATAAATGACATCCACCAACAACATAGTTTTTCGCTCTGAACAGCAACAGGCTATCGACCTCACCGTGAACAGTCTGAAACGCAACCGAAAGATGCTTTGGAATGCAAAGATGCGTTTCGGAAAGACTCTATGCGCCCTTGAGGTGGCAAGACTGTGTGGCTATCGCCGAACACTCATCCTTACCCATCGACCCAACGTGCGTGGCGAGTGGTTTGAGTCGTTGCTTAAGCTTAAGCTCGACGGCTGGCTATTTGGCTGCAAAGACCCCAACGCCGTGGCGTTCGACGCCCAGACCTTCGAGGCTATAGAAGCTAAGGCTAAACAAGACAAAAACACCCATTACATTTATTTTGCCTCTATGCAAGACCTCAGAGGCTCCAAGCGCGTAAACCAGCAGAAGGGCATCGAGAAGAACGACCATATATTCAACACCCATTGGGACTTCCTTATTGTCGACGAGGCTCACGAGGGCATTATGTCACGTCTCGGACGCGACGTTATTGGCGAACTGCAGAAGCGTCGCACCCTGCGCACTTTGTACCTATCGGGCACGCCTTACAACATTCAGCAGATGTTCGACAATACCGAGGTGTATCATTGGGACTACTGCATGGAACAGTCGGCCAAGGCAGCATGGACTCAAGCTCATGCCAACGAGCCCAACCCTTACGAGGGTCTGGCGCGCATGAACATCATTACCTACAACCTGGCACGCGAAATGCGCAGCTACCGCATAAGCGAAACTGGCGCATTCAACTTTGCCGAGCTCTTCCGTACCGAGAATGTTCCGGCAGACGAAGCTACAAACGGTGCCACAACTCGTTTTGTACACGAGACCGACGTGCGCAAGTTTGTCAAACTAATAAGCAAGAACAGCACCAACAAACTATATCCCTACGCCAACAAGCAGCTGGCTCGCTCGCTCGACCACACCCTTTGGTACGTGCCGGGCGTTCAGGCTGCTCATTGCCTTGCACGCATCCTGTCTGAGCAGACACCCGACAACCCCTTCGGCCAGTACGCCATTGTCGACGTTGCGGGCGAGGGCAACTCTGCCGAGGAACGTTCAGACATATACGAGCAGACCAAGCACGAGCGCGACGCTCTCGAACGTGTTAAAACGGCAATTGCCAACAACAAGCTCACCATAACTCTCTCGTGCGGACGCCTAACCATGGGCGTGTCGGTACCCGAATGGACAGCCGTGCTTATGCTTGCAGGCGCAGCCGAAACGGGTGGAATGCGCTACTTCCAGACCATCTTCAGATGTCAGAGCCCATATACCGATGCGCGCGTCAAGACAGAATGCTACGCCATCGACTTTTCGCCTTGCCGCACACTTACCGTGGTAGACCAATACGTCAACAACAACACCTACACCTCAAACCAAGAGGAACGTGTGGCTAAGCTCTCCCAATTCCTTGACTTGTGCCCCATTACAGAGATCTCGGCTTCAAAACAAACACGCTTCGACACCGAGTCGTTCATACGCAACGTAACATCGGCCTACTCCGACTCGCTCATACGCAACGGATTTAGAGACGACTGCCTATACGGCAACCTCGACAACCTGCGCCAGCAAGACATACGCCTGCTCGACCAAGTGGCCGAGGCCATTGTGCGTGGCATCGCTTCTGAACGACAACGCAACCGCGAGATGATTGCCGAGTCGTTGGGACGCAACAAGCGCAAGACCACAAACAACGCCAAGGAGAAGGCTGCACGCGAGAAGCAGGCAAAGGCCGAGGAAACTGCTGTTGCCGCCATGCGCGAGGCCACACGCCGACTCACGCCACGACAGCGCGCAATAGCCATTCTCAACCAGATTTCAAGCCGATTCCCAATACTTATTTACGGTACAGTCGACCACATAGAGGGCCTAACACTCGACTCGTTCATACGCAGCATCGACGCCGAGTCGTGGCGCGAGTTCATGCCTAAGGGCATCACCCTTAAGCTATTCCAGCGCCTTAAGTACTTCTATCGCGAGGACATCTTCGTGGCTACAGCCAAGGCTATATTCAACCGCTTGCAACGTGCCGACACTCTGCCCGTAAACGAACGCGTAGCCGAGGTGGCCGACATTCTTGCCGACTTCTGCTATCCCGACCGCGAAACTGTGCTCACACCATGGCGTACCGTAAACCGCCAGCTTGCCGACACCATAGGAGGCTATTGCTTCTTCAACGAAAAGTTCAACAAGCCAATATCCGACCCACGATTCGTCTACAACGGCGACGTTACCGAGCGTGTGCTCATGAACCAGAAGGCACGCATCCTCGACCTTACGTCAAAAACCGGACTCTACTCGCTCTACGCAGCCTTCTCTATATACAAGCTGCGCAGCGGACAGTCGCAAGGTTTGTTCGACATGATATCCGACGAGGACTCAGAGGCACTATGGAAGGAAATCGTCGAAAACAATATCTTTGCCATTTGCCGCACACGCATAGCCGAGCGCATCACACGACGCACTCTTCTTGGCTATCGTCAGGACATCAAGGCCAACATAAAGATTCTTGAGGATCAGACATCGCTCGTTATGGTGTACAAGCGCAAGCTGATGCGCACGCTGGCCGACGGCGAGAATTTTTGGAACATTAACAAGCAGAAGGATATGAAATTCGATGCCATCATCGGCAACCCGCCATATCAAGTGAATATTGGTGAGCAGAAGGACAACTACGGCATTCCGCTCTACAACCAGTTTGTAGAGGTAGCACGCGAGATGAAACCCAACTACATCTCCATGATTATGCCTTCGCGCTGGTTTACCGGAGGACGCGGACTGGAGAACTTCCGCCGCACCATGCTCTCCGACCATCGCATGAGGTCTATCTTCGACTATGTCGACTCTAAGGACCTCTTCCCTACCGTTGACATCTCGGGCGGCGTCAACTACTTCCTTTGGGACGCACGCCACAAGAAGGGATGCCGCTTTACTAACACGCTACACGGAACATCCAACACCTGCGAGCGCGACCTCAACCAGTTCCCTATCTTCGTGCGCAACAACGGTGCGCTGTCGTTCATCAACAAGGTTCTCGACAAGTGCAAGAGCACGCTCAATACCCAGGTCAGCGGACAGACTCCATTCGGATTCGTCAGCACCTATCGCGGTACAGCCAACCCCGAGCAGGACACAACAGCCGTAGAGCTTAAGTCGTCGGGCGCTACCACATACGTGGCTCGTGCCGACATCAAGAAGAATGCCGCCTGGACCGACATGTACAAAGTGGTGTTCTCAAAGGCCACATGCGAGCATGCAGGCACACCCGACCGCAACGGCAAGTTCCGCGTCCTATCGGCTATGACCGTGCTGCCACCTGCTGTAGTGTGCACACAGAGCTATCTGGTGGGCGGAGCCTACAACACCAAAGAAGAGGCCGACAACTTCATGGCTTACCTCAGCACCAAGTTTGCACGCTACCTCATGCTGCAAACCATCACGTCGCAAGACCTCTCGCCTGAGAAGTTTATGTTTGTTCCTACAGAAGACTTCACAAGCAACAGCGACATTTGCTGGACAACCAACGACATTCCTAACATCGACCGACAACTGTTCGAGAAATATGGCATTACGGACGCCGAAAGGGCTGTTGCCGATAATACCATAAAGGAGATGTAAAAGTAGTGGGTGTGTCAAAAACACTCAAGTGGTACGCCCCGAAGGGGCAGAAGCTCCTAGCCCAGGGCAGCGCCCTGG
>ERZ1034753.17-NODE-17-length-55596-cov-7.233593_pt1 | contig 55596 bp, 46 predicted proteins | sample MGYA00520702_ERZ1034753 | MGnify/ENA primary metagenome ERZ1034753 (study PRJEB33766, sample SAMN09781700) | gut metagenome | biome: gut microbiome | host: Homo sapiens | place: Madagascar | study: EMG produced TPA metagenomics assembly of the PRJNA485056 data set...
TCAAATCGCCGATGGAAGTTTTGCTTTATCCAAGCTTTCGTGTTATGCTAAGTTATAGACGTGCACATAAACTGTATTTGAAAGGGCACTATTTCTGGGCAAGGTTTCTTTCCCAGCGTGCGGCGAGAAAAACAGGGATTGAAATACATCCGGGAGCAACGATCGGAAAAGGATTTTTCATCGACCACGGAAGTGGCGTTATCATAGGAGAGACAGCGATTGTCGGTGATAATGTCACCTTATATCAGGGCGTAACATTAGGCGGTACCGGAAAAGAGACAGGAAAACGACATCCGACCATTGGCGATAATGTCATGATCAGTGCAGGAGCGAAAATCATTGGTTCTTTCACCGTCGGGGAAAATTCCAAGATCGGAGCAGGAAGCGTCGTGTTAGAGGAAGTGCCGCCGAACTGTACCGTAGTCGGTGTTCCGGGACGTGTGGTGAAGCGCGACAATGTGAAAATCCCGCGGAGCGATATGGATCAGTGTCATTTGCCGGACCCTGTCAAGGAAGATATCACCGTCTTGCAGAGAGAGAATGCGGAACTTGTCAACCGTGTGCTTGATCTTGAACGCCAGTTGAAAGAGGTTGATAAAAAAGCAAGCCAGCAATAAACAATATCTGCAGGCAGAAAGCTGTAAAATAGATTGGAAACACAGAGAATATAAAGTATAAAAAGAAATGGAGAATACAAATGGAAAACAATTTTAAATTTTACAATACACTTACCAAAAAAATCGAGACAGTCATCCCACATGAGGACGGCAAAATCGCAATGTATACCTGCGGACCTACCGTGTACCATTACGCACATATCGGTAACTTAAGAAGTTATATTATGGAAGATGTTTTGGAAAAATCACTTCGTTATGTCGGATATGATGTGAAGCGTGTCATGAATATTACGGATGTAGGACATTTAGCTTCCGATGCAGATACCGGAGAAGATAAAATGTTAAAAGGTGCAAAGCGTGAGCATAAGACCGTTATGGAAATCGCAAAGTTTTATACCGATGCATTTTTTGAGGACTGCAAAAAATTAAACATCAAAACACCGGATGTTGTGGAACCAGCCACAAACTGCATTCCGGAATTTATCAAAATGATCGAGGGGCTGTTGGAAAAAGGTTACGCATATCAGGCTGGCGGCAATGTTTATTTTGACACTTCCAAACTGGAAAACTATCATGTTTTTTCCACACAGGCAGAGCTTGAAACCTTAGTCGGCGTAAGAGATGATGTAGACGCAGACCCGAATAAAAAGAATAAGAACGACTTCGTTCTCTGGTTCACCAAATCCAAGTTTGAAGATCAGGCGTTGAAATGGGATAGTCCATGGGGCGTAGGTTATCCGGGCTGGCACATAGAGTGCTCCTGCATCAGTATCAAACATCTTGGCGAGTACATGGATATCCATTGCGGTGGTGTCGATAATATTTTCCCGCACCACACCAATGAAATCGCACAGTCAGAGAGTTATCTCGGACACAAATGGTGCAATTACTGGTTCCATGTGCAGCATTTGAATGATAAGTCCGGCAAAATGAGCAAATCCAAAGGAGATTTCCTGACAGTTTCCTTATTGCAGGAAAAAGGTTATGATCCGATTGTATACAGAATGTTCTGCTTACAGTCACACTACAGAAAACCTCTGGAATTTTCTTATGAGATCATGGATAACACAAAGGCAGCTTACAACAAGCTCGTAAAACGTATCGCCGGATTGAAAAAAGAGGGTGAAGTAGACCAGAAGGTATTTGCGGAATACAAGGCAAAGTTTGTGGATGCAATCTCAAACGACCTAAACACTTCCATGGCAATTACCGTTTTATATGATCTGTTAAAAGCAGATACCAACGATATTACAAAATACGAACTTGTCAAAGATTTTGATAAAGTTCTTTCCTTAAATCTGGAAAATGCAAAGAGTACAGAGACAAAAGAAGGCATCGACGCAGAACTCGAAAGCCTTGTTCTTGCCAAGATCGAAGAGAGAAAAGAAGCAAAGAAAGCAAAAGATTTTGCCAAGGCAGATGCCATCCGTGATGAACTGCTTGCAAAGGGCATTGTCATTAAAGACACCCGCGAAGGCGTTGTATGGCATAAGGCAGAATAAGGGAGAAAAAGATGGAGAGAGGAATCGATTCCTATTTAAAAGAACAATTTCAGATTCCGGATGTGGATATCCGCACCTATTCGCCACTGACACTGGCTTATATCGGGGATGGAATTTATGATCTGGTCATTCGCTCTGTGGTAGTGGCAAAGGGCAACACAAGAGCCAGTGAGCTTCACAAGCGGACCAGTCAGATCGTAAAGGCACATACGCAGGCAGAGATGATGGAAGTGCTGCTTCCGCTTCTTACCGAGGAGGAAACAGCCGTGTATAAGAGAGGGCGCAACGCAAAATCTTTTACCATGGCAAAAAATGCCACGATGTCTGATTACCGCAAAGCGACCGGTTTTGAGGCATTAATGGGCTATCTGTATCTGAAAGATGAATTTGAGCGTCTGGTTGAACTGGTGAAGGCAGGCGTGGATGGATTGAAACTAAAATTATAAAAAGAAAGGGAACAGTTACTGCGATAGCGCAGCAACTACAGAATAATTTCATGGGATATGAAGAACAGAAAATAGAAGGGCGTAATGCAGTGTTAGAGGCATTTCGTTCCGGAAAAACAATTGATAAGCTGTTCGTTTTAGACGGTTGTCAGGACGGACCGGTGCGTACGATCGTCAGAGAGGCAAGAAAGCATGATACGATCATTAATTTCGTAGACAAGGAGCGCTTAGACCAGCTTTCTGAAACAAAAAAACATCAGGGTGTCATAGCAGTGGCAGCCGCATATGAATATGCCGAGGTGGAAGATATTTTAAAAAATGCAGAGGAAAAGGGAGAACCGCCTTTTATCTTTATTCTGGATAATATTGAAGATCCGCATAACCTCGGTGCAATCATCCGTACTGCCAATCTGGCAGGGGCACACGGCGTGATCATTCCAAAACGCCGCGCAGTGGGACTTACCGCGACTGTTGCAAAGACTTCCGCAGGTGCGATCAATTATACTCCGGTCGCAAAAGTAACCAACCTGACAGCCACGATCAAGGAACTGAAAGAAAAAGGTTTATGGTTTGTCTGTGCCGATATGGGTGGAACCGAGATGTATAAACTTGACCTGAAAGGACCGATCGGACTTGTGATCGGAAACGAGGGCGAAGGAGTCAGCAAACTTGTAAAAGAGAACTGTGATTTTATCGCATCTATTCCAATGAAAGGTGACATTGATTCCTTAAATGCATCCGTAGCAGCAGGTGTGCTTGCATATGAGATTGTAAGACAGCGTTTACAGTAAAAATTTCCGGACGGATAATTAGGAAATTCTATCCTGATTATCCGTTTCAAAGTGATCGAACAGGAGAAAAGCCGTGGAATCATACCAGAATCTCAGTGATGAAGAATTGATCCAAAGATTAAGAAATGGGGATGCCGGAATCATGGATTATATTTTAGATAAATATAAACCACTGGTGCGGAAAAAAGCGAATGCCATGTTTTTGATCGGAGGCGATACAGACGATCTCATTCAGGAAGGAATGATCGGTCTGTTTAAGGCAATCAGGGATTACAGGGAGGAGAGGGAATCCTCTTTTTTTCATTTTGCAGAACTGTGCATCACAAGGCAGATTTACAGTGCAGTGGAGGCTTCCAACCGGAAAAAACATGCACCATTAAATTCCTACGTTTCTTTTTATTCGGAAATGACGGAGGAGGGACAGCCGTTAGCGGAATATCTTGAATCGGAGCGTTCGGATAATCCGGAGCAGCGGATCATTGAACAGGAGAACTTTGAACAGTTTCTGAAAAAAGTGCGCGGAAGCTTAAGCAAAATGGAGTGTGCAGTGTTAGACGATTACCTGTCAGGATTAAATTATCAGCAGATTGCAGAAAAAATGAAAAAGTCTCCGAAAGCGATTGACAATGCATTGCAGCGTATCAAATCAAAAATCAGGGTATTTAGGAGTGATTCAGCTGTCTAATGAGAAGGTCATCCGTTGCTTTTGATCGAAAAAAGAGATGGAATATGTGCAATGTGCACAAAATTAAATCTAAAATTTTGTAACATTTGTGAACACTTATCGGGGAGAGTATGATATTATAATTCTCGTAAAAACCCCCCAATACATTATATATAGTTTTTGCTATACCCCATAGTAAAAATACCTTCTCCTAAAAGAACAGCCGATCGACAGGCTGTTCTTTTTTTGCAAAAATCTTTGCAATATTCTTAAAAAGTAAAAATGTTCTGAGGGGATACGATGGATGTGCAGAAGAATTATGCAAACAAAAAACCCAGTAAAATCAAGAATTCTTGAAATTACTGGGTTTTCCTATATAAGCTGATAACGGGAATCGAACCCGTGACCTCCGCCTTACCAAGGCGACGCTCTACCGACTGAGCCATATCAGCACTCTTCAATTGCCTGCGCAATCGACAAGTGATATTCTAACAAATCACAATATATTTGTCAACAAAAACATTTGCAATTTTCAAGCCTTTTTTTGTTTTCAAAAAATAATTCTTTAGAAATTCTTTCGTTTTTTATATAATGGTTTTTTAGATAGATAGATTACAGTAAGGTATATCAGATAAGGAGCCGGAAGTGAAATGGAACAGTTAAAAAACAATGAGTACAATATTTTAGTTGTGGAGGACGACAAAGAGATCCGTGACGGAATCGAGATTTTCCTGAAAAGTCAGGGATACCATGTATATAAGGCAGCCGATGGTGTCGAGGGACTACAAGTGATCGAAAAGGAAGAAATACACCTTGCGATCGTGGATATCATGATGCCGCGCATGGACGGTGTGACCATGACGATAAAGTTAAGGGAACAGCATGAGTTTCCGGTGATCATGCTTTCGGCGAAATCAGAGGAAACGGATAAAGTCATCGGCTTAAATATTGGCGCGGATGATTATGTGACAAAACCTTTTACTCCGTTGGAGCTTATGGCAAGAGTAAATTCCCAGCTGCGCCGTTACACCCGTTTTATGGGAATGGCACAGAAAAAAGAGGAAGAAGGCAGAAATTACATCATTGGCGGACTGGAATTGAACGAAGACACCGTGGAATTTTCCGTGGATGGAACCCCGGTCAAACTGACTCCGATTGAATTTAAAATACTGGCACTTCTGATGAAAAATCCGGGCAGGGTTTTCTCGGCAGAGGAAATCTATGAGAGAGTCTGGAACGAAAAAGCAATCAACACGGACACGATCATGGTGCACGTGAGAAACATTCGGGATAAGATCGAGATCAACCCGAGAGAACCAAAATATTTAAAGGTGGTGTGGGGCGTTGGATACAAAATTGAAAAACAGCCGTAACAAACGAATTGCAATTATTATTGCAGGAATATTACTCGCAGTCATTGTGAACCTGTGTCTCTTTCCATGGGTGAAAGAAAATGCAGAGGAGAGAGCAGAGGAGGTGCATGCTTCCGGTGAAAATATAAATAATGATTATATCGACACGCTTTATGAGGGAAGCAGCGTACTGTATGCGGAAATGAATCCGCAGCAGGCAGAAAATCAGTCTTCCTATTTTCTGTCCGATGAAAGTGGCGCATATGAAGATTATGATTACATTTCAGAATGGGCAGAGGAATTTGAAGCAGTCCGGTCCGAGACAGACTATTATGCGACAGACGGAACAAAGGAAGAAATTAATACGAACAAAGATCTTAAAAAAGTATTGGAAAAAGACTTTGATGCAGACAGCACTAGGGACGACTGGAATGATTATGAGTGCCTGATTGAGCTTTCTTATGATGAAAACGGTAATCTGACCGTAGAAGTGAAAAAAACACAAACAATCGCGGCAGATCTGCTGATCAAGGAATTTTTACATGCAGACCGTTACAATGCGTTAAAGCAGGCGGCACAGGAGAGTTCGTATACTTATACACCGATTAAAAATTTTCAGGTTGTCTATGGCATTTCTTCTGAAAATGATAATCTGATCGTTGAAGATTATTATACCAATAATTATTATCTGACCGCATCTTACGCAAACCCGGTATACTTTTTTACTATGCTGGCAATTGCCATATTTATGTGCATTATGTGTAGCAGAAAAGTATGGAAAAAGGAAAACCTGCCGGATTATCTGCCGAAATGGCGTTATATGGAAATTGGAATCGTCGGACTTATTATGTCTTTTGCCATGTGTGGTCTTTATATTGATACCATTTGTGAATTCCCATACAGAAGCAGAATGGGATTTGCAGATGTGCGCGTGTGGGATGTGTTAAAAGCAGGCGGAATACTTTACCTTATTTTTGCAGTTGCATTTTTATCAATGCTTACTATTTATCCGGTATTTCAGATCGGAATAAAGGAATATATCAGGCAGTATAGCTTTATTTATCAGATTTTTCCGTGGATCTGGAAAAAATGGAACCAGTTTACAGACGAGGTCAATCATATTGATTTCAGTGATAAAACAACGAAAACGATTTTAAAAATCGTTGTGATCAATTTCCTTGTGTTAGCAGTGCTCATGTGCATGTGGATGTTTGGAATCGTTGGTCTGGTGATCTACTCGCTGGTACTTTTTTATCTGTTGAAAAAATATTATGACCGGATCAAAAAAGATTATGACGTACTGATGAAGGGCGTGCAGCGTATCGCAGAGGGAGATCTGGATACGGTGATCACCGAGGATATCGGCGTTTTTGAGCCATTTAAAGAGCAGCTTACACAGATCCGCACCGGATTTAAAAAAGCGGTGGAGGACGAGGTAAAAAGCCAGCGGATGAAAACGGAGCTGATCACAAATGTTTCCCATGATCTGAAAACACCGCTCACAGCAATTACTACATATGTAGAATTGCTGAAAAAGGAAGATATTACAGAGGAAGAACGGAAGTCTTATATTGAAACGTTAGAGAAAAAATCACTCCGCTTGAAAGTGCTCATTGAAGATTTATTTGAGGTGAGCAAGGCGAGCACCAACAATATCACATTGAACCTGATGGATGTGGATGTCGTCAACCTGATGAAGCAGGTCAGTGTGGAACATACGGACAAATTTGAACAGCTGGGATTAAAATTGCGCTGGAATGTGCCGGATGAAAAAATTATTTTGAAGCTGGATAATCAGAAGACGTACCGTATCTTTGAGAATCTGTTTGTGAACATCCAAAAGTATGCCATGCCGGACAGCCGTGTCTATATTGATGTGGAGCGGACTAAGAATCAGGTTGCCATTACGATGCGGAATATGTCAGCGGTTGAATTACACGTAAAAGGGGAGGAACTTACAGAACGTTTTGTGAGGGGAGATGCATCCAGAAACACGGAAGGTTCAGGTCTTGGGCTTGCAATTGCAAAAAGTTTTACCGAGGCACAGAAAGGCAGCCTGAATATCTCTGTGGACGGAGATCTCTTTAAAGTGGTGATCCTGTGGAAATAGACAATTGCGAAACCCTTCATCATCTTTTTAAAATTGTTCAAAATTAACAAAAACATTCAAGACACGCTCTCGCTACGTGTCACTCGCAGCGGTACTAAGAAGCCAGACACAACTTACAGTTGTATCCGCCTTCTAAGTACCGGCGGTTCCCCAGTGTCTTTCATGTCTTTTGTCAATTCTTTCACAATTTAATTTAGATTTTTATGAGTTTCGCAATTGTCTAATCCTGCGATAGTTGTCATGGCGGGAACAAATGTGCTATACTTATTTTCAAAGAGTTTTCACATCGAAAAAGTATGTTTTCATGTGGCTTTAGTAAGATAAGAACAACGGAGGTAATTCATAATGGAAACAATGGACGATTTCAAAGACGAGTTAGAGGCATCTTTCCGCCAGATCAGAGAGGGCGACATTATCACAGGAACTGTCATTGCAGTGAGTGAGGAAGAGATCACTCTGGATTTAAAATATTATGCACAGGGAATTATTAAGGTAGAGGATTTCAGCAACGATCCGGATTTTGCAGTGTTAGAGCAGATCCATGCAGGGGATGAGATCGAGGCAACTGTGGTAAAGACAGATGACGGACAGGGCAATATTCTTTTATCAAGAAAGGAAGCCAATGATGTTCTTGCATGGGAAAAACTGCAGCAGATGATGGAAGATGGAACGGTTGTCAAAGTCCGCATCAAAGAGAGTGTTCCAAGCGGTGTGGTTGCATTTTTAGAAGGCATCCGTGCATTTATCCCTGCATCCCAGCTGGCACTCGATTATGTCGAGAATACAGAGGAATGGATCGGAAAAGAAGTAGAAGCAAAAGTCATTACCGTTGATCCGGAGAAGGAAAAACTGGTATTATCTGCAAAGCAGGTGGCAAAAGAGGCAGCGATCGAGGAACGTAACCACAAGATTTCCATGATCGTGCCGGGAACTGTAATGGAGGGAACGGTGGAGTCCTTAATGCCATACGGTGCATTTATCAATCTTGGCAATGGGTTAAGCGGACTGGTGCACATCTCACAGATCTGCGAAAGACGTATCAAAAAGCCGTCAGAAGTGTTAAAAGAAGGACAGAAAGTCAAAGCAAAGGTGTTGAATACCAATGACAACAAGATCAGTCTTTCCATGAAAGCACTGGAAGAGGAGATGGTTGATACAGAACCGGCAGAAGATCTCGAGCAATATACATCCAAAGAGAGCTTTGGATCAAGCCTTGGTTCACTTCTTGCAGGAATCAAACTGGATTAATCAGAAGATAAAAATTTCATCATGAAAATGAAACTACCGGATGCAGACAGGTTTATGTGTACATCCGGTAGTTTAATATAACAGGAAAATTACTTTATTATCTGCAGCTTTCGCGTTTTGCCATGTAATATGGCAGGGACATTTTCAGAGGGAGAGTGTGTCCATTTCTTATGCGGTCGATCAGAATCTTGGCAGTCATCTTACCCATTTCTTCGATCGGAATATGCATAGTTGTAAGCATTGGCGATACATATTGTGCAATTTCAATGTCATCCATACTGATGACAGAGATATCATCAGGGATACGATAACCACATTCGTGGATTGCACGGATCGCACCGATCGCTGTGATGTCATTCATGCAGAAAAAAGCAGTTACGTCCGAAGAACGTTCCAGAATGCGTTTGGCTCCCTGATAACCGGCTTCGGAAGAGCCGGAAACATTAGTTACGATATTTTTGTTAAAATTAATATGATTTTTCTTCAAAATATTACAATAAGCTTCATATCGGATTTCATTTTTAGTCTCTCCGATATATCCGATCTGCGTGTGCCCCTGTGCGATCAGATGGCTCACGGCATCAGATGCGACGGCATTTCCGTCACAGATGACCTGATCATACTCGGCATCTAACGGATTTAAACCAACGTAAATAATCTTATGAAAATGCTTTTTCATAAATTTGAGAGTCTCTTTGTCACAACGGCCAAGAATGGCAGCACCGTCAACTTCGTTATTTATAATCTGATTTTGCGTGGCCGGGTTATGAATGTCAAAAGTAGAAAAAGAATACTTTACGATATACCCCTCTTTTAATGCCTCCTGCTCAATACTTCTTGTCAGGGTTGAAAAAAAGGCATCATTTTGTGCATCCTGAGCTCGAGCATAGACACAGGCAATGGAATGATGAGGTACATTTTCCCTGTTTTTTTGCTTTAATGCCTGGGCGGAAGTGTTAGGCACATATCCGCCGGCTCGTGCAATACTCCAGATTTTATCCTGCATTTCTTTACTGGCGGCGTTTGAGGAATTCCCGTTGATAATACGGGAGACAGTAGAGATGGAAACACCGGCCTCTTTTGCAATATCCTTTAATGTCATTGAAATACCCCCTCGTACAGGTAATTTTCATCTTTGCGTATAGTTTAACACAAATAAATAAAAATTTGCGTAAAACTTTACACAAACGTTTGTTAAAATAAATGGCGAAGAAAATGGTAAGTGTGGTACAATAAGTGCAAATAAGATTTGAAATGTTTAGGAGGACAAGATGAAAAAACAGATGACAGTACGAAAAACAGTTTTGGCGGCATTATTTCTTGCAATTGGACTGATTCTTCCATTTATTACCATGCAGATCCCTGCAGTCGGAAAGATGCTTTGCCCGATGCACATTCCGGTATTACTGTGTGGATATATTCTTGGAGGACCATATGGTCTGATCGTTGGATTTATTACACCATTACTTAGAAGTGTGACATTTGGAATGCCTGTCATGCTCCCGAATGCTATATGCATGGCATTTGAACTTGCAACCTATGGATTAGTCAGTGGAATTCTTTCCGGTAAGATGAAAAAGGATATGAGATCATTGTATATCTCCCTGGTCGTTTCCATGCTTGCAGGAAGACTGGTATGGGGACTTGTATCAGCAATTGTTTATGCATTAATGGGAAGCGGATTTACATGGAAATTATTCTTTATGGGTGGATTTGTGAATGCAATCCCTGGAATTGTGATACAGCTTATCTTAATACCTGTTCTTGTAAATCGTTTATATGCAGCGGGAGTTGTAAAGCCTGCTTATGAAGGAAAATAATGATCTGTTTTTCTGATAGAAGACAGAAAATACAGGGAAAGATCGGAGAAATACATGGAACTGAAGACACAATGCAGAGAACGATTCAAACCGGCAATAGATGCGATTAAGGAAATCTTAAAGCAGGAAGAAAACACAGACAGACCAATTCTCGTTGCGATTGACGGGAGATGTGGAAGTGGTAAGACAACTCTGGGAGAATATTTAAAGGGGCAGTTTGACTGTAATCTGTTTCATATGGATGATTTCTTTTTACGAATGGAGCAGCGTACACCGGACAGAATGAAAGAAACCGGTGGGAATGTAGACTATGAAAGATTTTATGAAACTGTACTCGTACCGGTTCTAAAGAAGGAAGTTGTGTGTTACCAGCCTTTTTCCTGCAGAGAGTGGGGGCTGTTAGATGCTTATGAGATTCCTTATAAAAGGCTTAATATTATCGAGGGCTCTTATAGCTTACATCCGTATTTTGGAAAGCCATATCAGCTGAAGATTTTTATGAATATCGCATCGGATGTGCAGCTTGCAAATATAAGAAAGCGTAATGGGGAAGAAAAAGCAAAAGAGTTTCAGGAAAAATGGATTCCGAAGGAAGAAGCATATTTTGAAAAATTTCATGTGCAGGATGATACACTTGAGATTATGTGGAATTTAAAGGTATTATAAAAGAGATGTTCAAAGAAAAACAGAGTCAGATCGACATGCGCATATGTCTGTCCGGCTCTGCTTTTTTATGTAATGGATTCAGGTGGCTAAGCCTCTAAAGTGATTTTTAAATGGTAAGTTTTTTCAGCTTCAGGCATTAATGAGAGAATACCACGTTTTTCTGAGAAAATATCACTGTCCTGATGGAAAATCGCAGAACCATTCCATGGTTCCAGACAAAGAAATGGAGCATTGCCGCCAGCAGGAGTCCAGAAAGCGATAGATTCAAAATCAGGATAGTCCATTGTTACACCTTTTCCAGTATGAGTGTTAAGGAAGGAAACACGATGGGAATTGGTGTGTTCAAAGAAAACAGCATCACTGTCAAACATTGCAACAGTAAGTGGTAATGTGTTGCCCTCTGCTTTTTGTACAACCTTTTTCTCTGTGTTGAATTCCATATTTTCAAGATCATATTCATAAGATACGAAATCTTCTGCTTTTTCAAAGACGAGTTCACAGTCGGCAAGTGTTTCACCGGAAGATACCGGAAGCATAAATCCAGGATGTGCGCCGATATGATAAAACATTTCTTCTGTGTCATGGTTTACAACACGGTATTCCATAGATAACTCATTGTCGGATAAATGATAGGTGAGAGACAATTCGAACTGATAAGGATAACTTTTTAAAGTTTCTTCATTTGCGTGCAACAAGAAAGTGACCGTATCATCGGATAAATCCTTCACCTCGAATTCTGTATCTTTACAGAAGCCATGCTTTACGAGAGGATAAACCTGCCCTTTCATGGTTGTTTCACCATTTCTTAAATTTCCAATCGTTGGAAAGAGAAGTGGTGAAGAACGCATCCAGAAAGCAGGATCTGAATTCCAGACATATTCTTTTCCGGAATGATCCTTGAAAGATTTCAATTCGGCCCCCCTCGTATTGACAGCGACCTCGTAACCGTTTGAATGTAATGTGATCAGCATAATAAAAGCCCCCTTTTACAAATTGATATTGTTTTTGAAAAATACTTGTTTTTCTATTATAACACACGAATCTGCGTAAAGAGAATAGGTTTAGACAAACGTTTGCAACAGATTAGAACCGGGGTGACAAAACATAACGATTTATGTTACCGTCTTTTCAGACAAAGGCGTCTGGCAGGTGTTCTGCCAGGCGCTTTTCTTTTTTGAAAAAGGATGAAAAAAGTTCATCCTTATCAAAAACAAAATAGAGGTCTATACTTTGAATCAAGAAAGAAGTTCCGAAAGGGAAGGAGACGGTATTATGAATAACAAAAACAAATCTCTGGCAGATAAAATACCAAAGAGAGTCTGGTTACTGATCTCATTTGCAGTGGCTATGCTGTTCTGGTATATCTTATCAATTATTCCATCAACAAGCAGAGCGTTCCAGAATGTTGTGGTAGTTTGTCAGAGCATTAAAACAATGATTGACAGAGGTGTTCTGGGTACGGATATTTTATCCAGTTTGATTTCAGTTGTAGCAGGTTATGTGCTTGGTTTTGTAATCGCACTTCCGGTTGCAATCCTTATGGCATGGTATAAACCGGTTCGTTATATTATTGAACCATGGATCCAGTTCATCCGTAACATCCCACCACTTGCTTATGTACCACTTATTGTAATTGCAGCAGGTGTTGGAAGAAAACCACAGATCATCGTTATCACGATTGCATGTTTCTTGACAATGTGCATTACAATCTATCAGGGTGTTATCAATGTAGATGAGACACTGATCAAAGCAGCAAGAGTTCTTGGAGCAACAGATAAAGATATCTTCATCAGAGTTATTGCTCCTGCAACATTACCATTTATCCTGACAGCAGTAAGACTTGGAGCTTCTGTAGCACTTACAACACTGATCGCTGCAGAATCTACTGGAGCAACAGCCGGTTTGGGAATGAGAATCAGATCTCTGAACAACAGCTTTGAATCTGCACCAATGCTTTTATACATTATTATCATTGGTATCTTAGGTATCTCAATGGAGAAACTGATCAAATATCTTGAAAGGAGACTGACATCATGGCAGGAGAAGAGAGAGATTTAACAAATCGCGATGACAGCAGACCGGTTCGTGTAAAAGTTGATAACGTAAAGAAGATATATAATACAAGAAATGGTGAGATGGTTGCATTAAACGGAGTGACACTTGATATTCATGATAATGAGTTCATCTGTGTCGTAGGACCATCCGGATGTGGAAAATCCACTTTATTGAATATTATCGCAGGATTATTAGAGCCGACAAGCGGAGCAGTATACTGCGATGGAAAAGAAGTAAAAGGAACCGGTACAGACCGTGGCGTTGTATTCCAGCAGTATGCATTATTCCCATGGCTTACTGTTAAGAAAAATGTTATGTTTGCATTAGAGATGCGTGGCATCAAAGGAAAACAGGCAGAAGAAGAGGCAATGAAATATTTGGAGATGGTTCAGTTGGAGAAGTTCGCAGAACATTATCCAAAAGAATTATCCGGTGGTATGAAACAGCGTGTTGCTATCGCAAGAGCATATGCAGCAGAGCCTGAAGTATTACTTATGGATGAGCCATTCGGAGCTCTTGATGCACAGACACGTACCCAGTTACAGACAGAGCTGTTAGAGACCTGGCAGAGAGAGAAGAAGACGTGCTTCTTTATTACACATGATGTTGAGGAAGCAATCATTCTTGCACAGACAGTTATTATCATGAGCGCCCGCCCGGGACGTATCAGAGATATTGTAAAGATTGATATTCCATATCCACGTACCCAGGAGACAAAGATGACAAAGGAATTCATGGAACTTAAAAATGAAATCTGGAGTCAGGTATATCAGGAATATCTGGAAGTAAGAAAATAATAAAAAGGTTGTAACCGGGAAACCGGATTATAATGATAACTAAGGGAATTGGGGGAAATTCCAAATATCCAATTTAAGGAGGAAAAACAACATGAAAAAGAGAATATTGAGCTTATTAATGGTAGGTGCTATGACAGCAGGAATGCTTGCAGGATGCGGCAGCAAGACAGATGCACCTGCTGACAACACAGCAAAAGAAGAGACACCGGCTACAGAAGAAGCAAAAGAAGAGACACCGGCTACAGAGGAGAAGGAAGCTGTAAAGCCAGTTACATTAAATGTAGCTTACATGCCAAACTATGGAAGCTTATGGTCAGTTGAGAACGCAATCGCTCAGGGTTACTTAGAAGAAGAAGGAATCACAGTAAATCTTGTAGAGTTCCAGGATGGTCCGACAATCATTTCCGCTATGGAGTCAGGAAGTATTGATGTCGGATATATCGGACAGGGTGCTCATAAACTTTGCATCAACGGACAGGCAACAATCTTTGCATTATCCCATATCTCCAATGGTGATGCATTGATCGGAGGCGAAGGTATTACATCTATCGAAGACTTAAAAGGAAAACAGGTTGCTTACTCTTCAGGAACATCCAGTGAAGATATCCTTGTAAACTCACTTACAAGTGTTGGATTGACAATGGATGATATCGAAGCAATTGATATGGATGCATCCGGAATCGTATCCGCTATGTTATCCGGTAAAGTTGATGCAGCTGCAACATGGTCACCAAACAGCTTAAAGATCTTAGAAGAAGATGCAAATGCTACAAAATTAGCAGACAACATGACATTCTCTGACAAAACTGTTTCTCTTGCAAGCTGGATCTGCATGCCAAAATATGCAGAAGAGAACAGAGATGTCTTAGTACGTTTCACAAGAGCATTATTCAAAGCAATGGATTATGCGGCAGCAGATCATCAGGAAGATACAGCTGCTTTGATCGCAAAACAGATTGCAGGCGATCAGGATACAGTATATGATCAGCGTGGTGATGCAGAATGGTTAACAGGTAAAGAGGTATCTGAAGGTGCAGCAGATGGTACAGTAGAAGGATACTATGAGTTACAGAAGGAGAACTTCATCGAGGCAGGTGCTGTTGAAGTTGACCCACCAGTATCTGATTACGTATTATTAGATGTTATGAAAGAAGCTGGAGAGTACTAAAAGAAAATGCACACAGCATTTGAAAAGTAAATGAAATAACAAGGCTGTTACGCTAGACCAGGAGTTCTGGAATCGGTGTGGCAGCCTTATTGTAACGCTGATGCAGACAGGAAAGGTTGGAAGAGAAAATGAAACATGAATATTATTATTATAACAAAGAAGAACTGTTAAAAGCACCAAAAATTCCGTTGATCGTTATGGAAGATAATGCTGCTGTATTTAAATCAATGGCAGATGAAATGGTAGAAGAAATCAAACGTAAAAATGCTCTTGGTGAGAATACAGTATTTATCTGCCCTGTAGGTCCTATAGGACAGTATCCGTATTTTGTAGATATGGTAAATGAGCAGAATATCAGCCTGAAAAATGTATGGTTTATTAATATGGATGAATACCTGACAGATGATAAAGAATGGATTGACAAAGAGGATAAATTGAGCTTCCGTGGATTTATGGACAGAACGGTTTACACCAAAATTAAACCAGAACTCGTAATGCCGGAAGAACAGAGAATTTTCCCGGATCCTAAAAACCTGACACATATTCAGGATATGATCGAAAAACTTGGTGGAGTAGATATTTGCTTCGGGGGAATCGGAATTAATGGTCATGTTGCATTCAATGAGGCTTCTGATACAATGACACCGGATGAGTTCCTGGCTCAGCATACAAGAGTTCTTGAAATCTCAAAAGAAACAAGAGCTGTGAATTCAATTGGTGATTTAAATGGTGCATTAGATGATATGCCACATTACTGTATCACAATCGGCATTAATGAAATCGCTCATGCAAGAAAAATCAGATTAGGATGTTTCAGAGACTGGCACAGAAGTGTTGTAAGACATGCAGCTTATGGCGAAAAAACAGCACATTTCCCAGTAAGCTTATTGCAGGATCATCCGGACATCAATATTAAATTTACAGAGTTTGTTGCTAACCTTCCGGAATAAAAAAGAATAAAAAGGCTGCCGCACATAATTTTGTGTGGCAGTTTATTGTATAAGAAGAGGAGAAAAAATCATGAGCAGATATATCGTAAATGGAGAAGTTTATATTGAACATCGTTTTTTAAAGAAAACAATTAAAATTGAAGATGGTAAACTTATTATTTTACCACCGGATGTACCAATTGAAGATGGGGCAGAAGTGTATAATGCAGCAGGAAAGAAAGTAGTGCCTGGATTTATTGATGTACATACACATGGTGCAGTAGGTGTAGATGTTAATGCGGCAACAGCAGAAGATTATGAGAAAATCTGCCGTTTTGCAGCCGGAAATGGAACGACTTCATGGTTATGTTCTGTTTTGACTGATACAAAAGAACAGACAGAATGGTGCATTGATGAATATAAGAAACATCAGAAGATGGAGCATAAAGGAGCAAATTTACTTGGTATTCATCTGGAAGGACCATTTTTGTCTTCAGAGTACAAGGGGGCTATGCCGGAGCATCTTCTTCAGAAAGCCAATATGCCACTTCTGAAAGAATATCAGGACAGAGCAGAAGGAAACATCCGTTATATTACGATTTCTCCGGAAGTAGAAGGACTTATTGATGACATTCCGGCAATGAAAGAGCTTGGTATTACTGTTGCAATCGGACATTCCGGAGCAGATTATGATACAAGCTGGAAAGCAATCAACAACGGTGCAGAATGCTGTACACATACATTTAATGCGATGAAACTTTTACATCAGCATTTTCCTGCAATTATGGGAGCCGCATTAGAATCTGATATTTACTGTGAGGCGATCTGTGATGGAAGACATCTTCACCCTGGTACAGTACGTCTTCTTTTGAAAGTGAAAGGACTTGACAAAGTAGTTGCAATCACAGATTCAATTATGGCTGCAGGTCTACCGGATGGAAGATATAAACTTGGAGTAAACGATGTTATTGTTGAAGATGGTGATGCAAAGCTGGAAAACGGAGTAAGAGCCGGAAGTACCTTAACACAAAATGTTGCTTTGAAAAATCTTCTTGCATTTACAGGAAAACGTCTGGAAGAGATTTTACCGCTTCTTTCAGAGAATCCAGCCAGACTTATCAAAGTATATGATAAAAAAGGATCGATTGCAGATGGAAAAGATGCAGATATCGTTCTTTTAGATGCGGAGAATGACATCGCAGATGTATTTGTTGGAGGAAATCTCATAGAGAGGTAGAAGAAAACAAAAAATAGTGTTAAAATATAACTGAATATTTTTTTGTTAAAAGATTTAAGAAAACGGAAACAGGAGACAAAAACATGTTATTTATTTTGGCATTCAGCTTAGTTATTGCATCGGTATTCTTGATCATTTACAGAAAAAATAAAGATTCCATCTTATGGCTGGGACTTTGTACAAGTCTTATGTTGGAATTATGTGGTGTTATGCTTTTTATTGCAAAAAAAGGTGGCATTTCACAGGAAGTATTAACATTTCTGTATTTTTCAAGAAACATATATCGGAAGATGCAGTATTTCCTGATCACATTAGGTCAGCTGGGATATCTGATTGCCATAGGCAGGTCTCTGTTTCCGTTTTTTTTGCTGAGGATTGCAATGAATTATTCAATGCTTCCGGGACTTAGAAAGCGGAAAACATGGGTTAAATTATCAAGGGTCATACCGATCATGTCGCTGATTCTTTACTTTCCATCAGTTTACAGAATGATTGTTCATAACAGGGAAAGTATGCAGGAGATTATAGCAAAAGGAAATATGATCTGGATCAATCTATATCTGACAGTATCTGTGGTGATTTTATTAATCGAGTATTTTTCCATTTCAATCCTGTTTTTGAAGAGGCAATTTCAGCAGACAGTAATCTTTTTGGTGTCGATTTCGGCAATTTATCTTATTTACTATCATCAGGATCCGGGGCAGGTTTATCTCTTTTACGGGTATTCGATCGCATGGAATAGGGGAATCGGATATCTTCAGATTAATCCGTCTCTGGCAAGTTATATTATGCTTGTGATTGTAAATATCATTTGTGCTGTGCTTGGCTTTTACAGTCTATTTAAATATACAAAAGGTGATTATGAAGTTGCCATGACGGATGTTGTGATGGAACGGAAATTCGATACAGTGAGGGTAGGAGTTTCCATGTTCGTTCACAGCATGAAAAATCAGCTTCTTGCCAACAAGGTTATTTATAAAAGAATTGACCAGATTTACAGCCAGCCGGAGCCGGATACGGTGAAGCTGAAAGAATGTATTGATGCACTCCGGGCTACAAACGATACAATGTTTACAAGAATTGAGGAACTGTACCGCAGTGTAAAATCTAATTCCATTACGATGATGCCGGTTAATATTCAGGAGATCATAGACACGACATTAGAACGGTTTCACAATAAATTTCCGAATGCGGGAGTGCGCATCCAAAACGAGGAAGTGTCTATGGTTCTTGCAGATAAGGATCATCTGTGTGAGGCAATCTATAACCTCCTGATCAATGCAGAAGAAGCCGTCATAGCTGCAGAACGGGGAGAAGATGGGCAGGTATGCTTAAAATGCAGGAATGAAAGATTATATACTTTGATCGAGGTCAGTGATAATGGACTTGGAATGTCAAAGAGTCAGATAAAGAAGATTTTCGATCCGTTTTATTCCAGCAAAAATTCTAACTATAACTGGGGAATGGGCTTATATTATGTCAGAGAGGTTGTAAAAAGCCATCTGGGTAAAATGAGAGTGGAAAGTACAGAGGGAAAGGGAAGTAAATTCTATATTTTAATTCCAAAGTACGAATAGATAACAGACAGGAGAAGAAAATGGCAGATAAGAAAAAGATTTTGATCGCTGATGATTTTCAGCTTTTAAGAGAGGATCTTACAGAATTGATCAACAATCAACGGGATATGGAGGTTGTGGGAACTGCTTCTTCAGGAAAAGAGATTGTAAATCTTGCCAGAAACACAGAATATGATCTGATATTGATGGATATCGAAATGGAGACAATGAATGCAGGTATTCTGGCAACACAGGAAATACGGGAGACTGACCCGGAAGCCGGCATTATCTTTCTGACAGCACATGAGACCCGCGAGATGATCGTGACAGCCATGGGTGCAGGAGCACTTGATTATATTGTAAAAGGATGTGAGGATGAAGAAATACTTTACCATATCCGCTGTGCTCTCAAAGGGAATCCAATTATGTCAAATAAGATCCATGAGACTGTGATGCAGGAATATGCCAGACTTCAGCAGAGTGAGAAAAGTCTGCTTTTTTTCATAAATAATATTTCAAAACTTACTGCAACAGAACGTGAGATGATAAAGTTGCTTTTACAGGGGTATAAGGTACATGAGATTGCAGAAGCACGCAGTGTAGAGGTAAGTACGATAAAGACACAGATCAAAGGTCTGCTTCGCAAATTTGGTTGCAGCAGAACAAAAGAGATCGTGCAGATTATAAGAGAATTGAATATTGAACATTTGTTTTAGGATGAATTACATGATATTAAAATTAGGAAAAAGTTTATAAAAAAGAACGCAAACGTTTGATAAATGTTTGCGCTCTTTTTTACGAAAACCATGTTAAAATAAAGGCACAAAACAGAAGTATGTAATACATGATAGAACAATAAATCTGCAAGAAAAAGGAGAATACACAATGGGGAATAAGTTGTATCTGGAATGTGGTTCCGGAATCAGTGGAGATATGTTTGTAGGAGCTATGCTTGATCTGGGAGCAGATCAGAAAAAAATGGAAGAGGCACTGCAAAGTCTTTCTGTAGACGGATTTAAAACGGAGATTACGAGAGTGAAAAAATCAGGATTGGATGCGTGTGATTTTAATGTTATTTTAGATCATGCACATGAAAATCATGATCATGATATGGAATATCTGCATGGAGATCATCATGACGATCATCACCATGAAGAACACCATCATGACCATGAGGACCATTACCATGATGAACACTATCACGACCATGAGAACCATCACCATGATGAACATCATCACCATGAGCATAGAAGTCCGGAGGATATTATTCACATTATCGGACGTGCATCTATGACAGACAGTGCCAGAGAACTTGCATGCAAAATCGTAAAAATCCTTGCAAATGCAGAGGCAAAAGCACATGGTGTACCACTTGAACAGGTGCATTTTCATGAGGTCGGTGCGGTAGATTCAATTGTTGATATTGTTGCCGCTGCAGTATGTGCAGACAGTTTAAATTTTGATGAAGTTTATATCCCTCAGTTAAATGAAGGAAGAGGAATGGTGCGATGCCAGCATGGACTGCTTCCGATTCCGGTTCCGGCAGTAGCGAATATTATAACAGATCATCATTTGAAATTGCATATTACAAATGTAGATGGAGAGCTAGTGACACCGACAGGAGCAGCGATTGCCGCCGCACTTCGCACGAGTGAACAGCTCCCGGAGCAGTTTGTGATAGAGAAAGTAGGAATGGGTGCAGGAAAAAGAGAATATGAATGTGTCGGGGTATTGCGTGCAATGATGATTGAATAAGCGATACTTGGGTCAAGTGTTTTGTTTGACATTTGTAGCAGTCATAGTATACAATGTATATATAAACACGTATGTATAAGTGAGGTGATTTTTTGGCGGAAAAGAAATACAAACAGGTAACAAGAAAGGATGTTGCAGAGGAAGCAGGAGTCAGTGTTACAATCGTATCTTATGTCATCAATAACAACAGATATGTAGACAAAGAAAAAAGAATTAAAGTGGAGGAGGCTATAAAGAAACTTCATTATAAGCCAAATTCAATCGCAAGAGCATTAAAAGGAAAAAAACTAAATCATATTGTATTTATTGCGGATCAAATTGTAACGGAACACTTTAGTTTATTAGTAAGCGAATTGGATAAGCACGCATATGATCTTGGTTATATGATTTCCTTATGCTCGAACAGAAATACACAACAATTTATAGACAGTATTATAAGTCGTCAGTATGATGGAGTAATTATAAGTTCAATCAGTTTTGATAAGGAATATATCAAGCAGCTGATTGCAGCTGATATACCGGTCGTTTTATTGGTGAACCGCGATTATGATGATATTGAGGGAGCTGCCAAGATAGAAAATGGTTTATATGAAGGAGCGCGTGAAAATGTACGTTATTTACAGCGGAAGGGATGTAAAAATATCATTTATGTAGACCGTTTTAGTCAAAGAAAACATTTCAGTGATATGAGTGATATGAGATATCGTGGATTTTATGAAGAAATGAAGCAGAGTGGTTTGTCCGAACATCCAGAGAAGAACTTTATCACTGGTTGTCACAACGAGGAAGAAGTGAAGGAAAAAGTTGCCGAATATCTGAAAACGAATAAAGTAGATGCTATTTTTGGCAGAAATGACAAGGTTGCATGTATTGCTATGCAGAGTGCAAAAAAAATGGGATACAAAATACCAGAAGATATAAAAGTAATTGGATTTGATAATTCTTCACTGGGGCAATATTGTGAACCACCAATTTCCAGTATGGAAATTCAAAGAGAACAGATAGCAAAAACTGCAATTGAGATGTTAAGACAGATGATTGAGGAACATATCATACCGGAAAAGGTAATGTATCGTACAAAATTAATAGAACGGAAAAGTACATTGGGTTAAAAAAGCACAAAAAAGAGAGTAGGACTTTGTAAAAAACTACTGAAAAAAAGAAAAAATATAAACACGTATTGACAATAATACATAATAAGCATTATTATACGTTTAAAGATACACACGAGTTTACAAGAAAAAGCATTGTTTACTTTGATGTTATCTTTTATTTTAACCAAAAGATACACACGAGTTTACACAAAAGATAAAAAGTGTATCGCAACATTCAAATAATACAAAGGAGGGTATTTGTATGAAAAAAAGAATTATTGCAGCAGTAATGGCAACGCTTGTAGGGTTAAGCATGGTTGGATGTGGCAGCACATCATCAGACAATTCCAGCCAGAATAAAACAGACAATACAGATAGTACTGCGCAGGCAGAAACATCTGATGGAGAAAAAAATCCTGTTACAATCCGTTTTTACAATTATGCATTGTCAGAAACTGCAAAAGCTGACTGGTGGGGAAACACAATTAATAATTTTGAAAAAGAAAATGACTGGATTGATATTGAAACAGTTACAGTAGATTACAATAGCATGGTTTCTACTTTTACGAATGACATTGCTTCTGGATTATCTGTTGATATGGTATATGGTGAAATCAGCTGGATTCCATCATTAGCAGAAGCTGGATTCATACAGCAGCCATCACAGGTTTTGAGTCAGGATTTCTATGATGGTTATTATGATTATGTTCTTGATCAGTTTAAATATAACGGTGAGGTGTATGGTGTACCACATTATTATACAAACTCCGTCATTTATGTAAACAAAGATCTTGTTGAAGCAGCAGGATTATCTATGGATGAATTTCCAGATACTTTAGATGGATTAAAAGAGTGGATCGAAACATTATCTGATTATTATAAATCAGATGACAGTGTATCAACGATTTTTGGTTTAACAACAGCAGAAGTACCTGCAACAGGATCTAATATTAATGCCATTTATACAGCATTTGGCGGAACACTACTGAACGAAGATGGAACACTTGCAGATCTTACAGCAGAACCAAATAAGACAGCAATGAATGAAACATTAGATTTTTATAAATATTTAATTTCCAATGGATACACACAGGAAAATCTGAAATTAAAAGATTATCGTGCGGCATTTGGCGCAGGAAATGTCTGTATGTATGTTGATTCTTCTTGGGGATATGCACAGATCAGTGAAGTAGATGCTAATGCAGCAAACTTTACAAAAGCAGAAGCACTTCCAACAACAATGGGAACTTATGGAAAGGGTAATTCACTTGTAGAGTCACATTGCTTTTTGCTGGGGTCTTCTTTAACAGATGAGCAGAAAGAGGCAGTTGATTTATTTGTACAGTATTGCACGACAACAGACACAATGCAGGATTATCTGAATAATATCGGACTTGCATTCCCAGTACATAAAAATATGGAAGACTGCCAGATATCTCCAATTCTTGAAGATGCAAAAGCAGGTGTAGGAAATGTGGTAACTCAGCCAATGATTCCTTCTTTATCAAGTGTTCAGATTGAACTTGCGACAATGGTATTAAATTATGTTTCAAATGGTATGTCAGAAGAAGATGCCATTAACAACTATATTTCACAGGCAGAATATTATATCAATCAGTAAAGCAGTCAGCAAGGAGGAGGGTACAAAAGGATGTCTGGTACTAGAAAAAAAATTAACATACACAGCAGAGGCACACAGGATAGGTTATTTTGCTTTATCCTCCTTCTGCCAGCAATTATATTATGCATTACATTTATTATTATTCCTATTATTGATTCTGTTTGGATGAGTTTTACAGATTATAAAATTGCAAATTTAACACAGGGAATTCCTGGAAAATGGAATAATTTTGCAAATTATACCAGATTGTGGGATTCTGGAAAACTTCAGTCAGCGGCAGGTATTACGATTTTCTTTGTTTTTGTAACAGTGCTTCTTACATTTATTGTCAGTATGACGTTGGCGTTGATTTTAAATACAAAGATCGTCGGAGCAAGATTTCTGCGAAGTATTATGATGATTCCATGGGTAATCCCGACTGTTATAGCTGGTTTATTGTGGGCATGGATTTACGCAAATCCATATGGCTTATTACAGTATCTGGTAAGCATATTCAGTGGGGGTAAGATTACAGGTTTTGGAATATTAAACAATCAGTCTACAGCTTTATGGGGAATTATCATTGCAGCTTTATGGAAGCAAATACCATTAATGGCATTACTGCTTTTGTCAGGAATGCAGAGCATACCGGATGATATGCTGGAAGCAGCAAAAATTGATGGAGCTAACTATATCAATTGCTTGTTCCGCATTATTATTCCACACATGAAAAGTGTGATTGCAGTAACGGTTTCCATGTGTATTATTGAAAATTTTAAACAGTATCCATTATTTGCAACATTAACCAATGGTGGTCCGGCTGGAGCGACGACAACATTTGCAGTTCTTTCTTATGATGAAGCATTTGTGAATTTTAATTATGGTTCAGGTGCAGCAGTAACCACTATCTGGCTGCTTATGATGATTGTTGTTGTCTTCATATTCAATAAAATATTTAAACAGGAAGAAGCATAGGAGGCAATTTATGAAAAAAATAACAGTAACCAAGAAAACCACAGCGAAAGTTGTTGGTGGATTAGCAAAATATATTGTTCTCATTTTCATTTTTGCATTTTTATTATTCCCTGTTTACTGGATGCTTGTGACAGCGCTGAAGACCAATATAGAATCCTATCGGTTAGTTCCAACTTTATGGCCGGAAACAATATCGTTGGATGGATTTAAAACTCTGATTTCAGATGGAAAGTTTTTAGTTTACTATAAGAATAATATTATTGTATCTGCGATGGCAGCAGTAATTATATGTTTTATCTCAGTATTTGCAGGATATGCGCTTAGCAGATTTCATTTCAAATGGAATAAAATACTGCTTGCAACGTTTGCTTTTGCACAGATGATGCCTGTTATCAGCAGATTGATCTCTTTATACACAATTTTGAGAAAATTAAATCTGACAGATACGCACATCGGATTGGTTCTTGCAATCAGTGCAACACAGGTTCCGTTTACAGTTTCACTTATGGCATCTTTTTTTGATGGTATACCGGGTGAATTAGAGGAAGCGGCTTCTATTGATGGAAGTGGAAGATTTTATACACTTTTCCATATTATAATGCCGCTGGTTGTACCAGGATTGCTCGCAGTGGGTGTATATAGCTTTTTAATGACCTGGGATGATTATTTACATGCAATTACTTTAATCCGTTCTAATGATTTATGGACTCTGTCACAGGGATTGAAACTGACATATTTAGGAGAAGTAAGTGACTGGCAGTTAATTAACTCAGCCTCTACACTTGGCACTGTGCCAATGATATTTGTATTTTTCTTCTTCCAAAAATATATGATCAAAGGTCTTACAGCAGGAGCAGTGAAAGGTTAAAAGGTGAAAATAGATATGTTGGAGATGAAAGAAAATAGAGTTTACAGACCTTTTCTCGGTGGGAAGATGTTAGACGAATTAAGTGGTACAGAGCCAGCATCAGACGGACATTATCCGGAGCGTTGGATTTGTTCTACAACAGCAGCATCGGACGGTACCGGCATCTCTGTGACAACAGATGGAAAATTACTGACAGAGTATGTGAAAGAACCTCTTCCGGTACTTGTAAAACTTTTGGATAGTTATTCACGACTGATGATACAAGTACACCCAGATGATGCTCGTGCAGCAAAGTATTTTCATTCAGATAAAGGGAAGGCGGAAAGCTGGCATATACTCGGGACACGGACAATCCATGGCGAAGAACCATATGTTTATCTTGGATTTAAAAAGGGCATTACAAAGGAAAAGTGGAGATTACTTTATGAAAAACAAGATGTGAAAGGAATGGAAGAGTGTCTTCATAAGATTCCAGTAAAAAGTGGAGATACCTTTTTTGTTCCGGGAGGAGTACCACATGCAATGGGAAGAGGAGTGTATTTTGCGGAAGTACAACAGCCAACTGATATTACGCTGAGAACGGAACGTATTTCACCAGCAAAAGAATTATTACCAGATGAAAGCTTACACGGAGGTGCAGGATGGGATGCACTATTTGACTGTTTTGATTATGACGGCTACTCGTTAGAAGAAATAATGCAAAGGTATTATGTATTGCCGGAGGGTGAAATCGTGATGCAAAACCAATATTTTACTATGGAGAAGATCCATTGTTTGAGGAAAAGGGTGGTAAAATCTGGAAATTGGAAAATTGCGGTTGTTATTGATGGACCAGGAAAAGGAAAAGAGTATTATTTAACAGAGGATACAGAATTTTTAGCAGGACAGACCATTATATTATGTTCACAGGGCGTTTGAGCGATAAAGTTAAATACAAAACAATTGTAAAACACAAGGAGAAAAATCATGAGCAGATAATCGTAGACGGAGAAGTTTATATTGAACATCGTTTTTTAAAGAAAACAATTAAAATCGAAGATGGTAAACTCACTATTTTACCACCGGATGCACCAATAGAAGCAGGAGCAGAAGTGTATAATGCAACAGGAAGGAGAGTATGGAATATGTTGACGAATAATTTGGAAATGTTAAAAAAAGCAGCAAAAGAAGGATTTGCAATTCCAGCAATTAATACGCAGGGGGGACAGTATGACATTATTCGAGCATGTACAAAAGCGGCACAGGAGATGAGAAGTCCAATCATTCTTGCACATTATGTCAGTACAGGAGCTTATTCTGGAAATGACTGGTTTGTGGAGAATGCCAAATGGTGTGCAAGCAAAGTGGATGTTCCTGTGTCAATTCATTTAGACCATGGCGATGGATTCCCAATTTGTATGGAAGCACTTAGGCTTGGATTTACCAGTATTATGATAGATGGATCTACAAAACCAATAGAAGAAAACGCAAAAATGACAAATGATGTGTTAAAAGTTGCAAAATATTTTAATGTGCCGGTAGAGGCAGAAATAGGAGAACTTTTACGGTTAGATAATGGGGTTCCAATGGAAAACAAAAACATTGCTAATCCTGATGAAGTAAGAGAGTTTCTATCTTTGTGTAAGCCAGATACACTCGCAATTGGTATTGGAAATGCACATGGTTATTATCGGGGAAAACCGGAGATTCATCTTGAAATTTTAGAAGCTGTAAGAAAATTTACTGACATACCGCTTGTACTTCATGGATGTACAGGAATGGATGAAGCCATTGTAAAAGAAGCAATAAAGCTTGGAGTTGCAAAAATAAACTTCGGTACTGAAATTCGCTATAAGTATGTAGAACATTATAAGGAAGGACTTGAAAAACTGGATTATCAGGGACATTCCTGGAAATTGAGCCAATATGCAAGTGACGCACTTACAGAGGATGTAAAGAAAATCATTGAACTTTCAGGTTCGGCAGGAACAGTTTAGACAGCAGGAGGAACATCAAAATGAAAAAGAAACTTAATGTAGGCGTTGTTGTGACATTATCTGGAAGATGGCCAAGAGAATTACCGGAAAAACGTTTTAAGGAATATGGAGAGTGGACAATAAATGCATTCTCAGAATGCAATGTAGTCCGTTTTGACAGAGTTGTATGCACGAAAGAAGATATGGAGGAGTGCATAGACAGTTTCAAAAAACAGGAAGTAGAATTGTTGATCATGGTTTATGGTGCATTCACAGGTGACGACATTTGCTGTGGTTTTGCAGATGCCTTGTCTGTACCAATTATATTATGGGCACCGAGAGAGGAAGAATGGGTACGTGAAGACAGACTGTATGCGAACGCATTATGCTGTGCGGCAATGAATGGAGCAAGTCTGATGCGTATTCATGCACCACATCATATTGTATTTGGAAATAAAGAAGAAGAACGCACTGCAACAGAAGTGAAAAATCTGGTTACTGCATATGAAGCAGTAAAAAACATAAAAGGACTAACGTTTGGATTATTTGGTTATCGTCCAACTGCATTTTATAACTGTGCATTTGATGAAGTAGTACTTCGCAGAACATTTGGAATCAATGTAGAGGAAACGGATTTGAAAGTGGTATTTGACCGCATGGAAGAATTGCCGGAAGAAGTCGTAAAAGAAGAACAGGAAAAAGCAGAAAAGCTGTGGAACACAACAGAAGTACCGGAAGGTCATATGGAAAATCATGCAAGACTGTATCTGGTATTAAAAGAGTTGATGAAAGAGCAAAAGTATGACTATGCGACGATTAAATGCTGGCCTGAAATGGGAAATCTCCATACCACGCCGTGTGCTGTACTTGGAAGACTGATGGATGAGGGAGTCAGCATCGGATGTGAAGGAGATGTTGATGCAGGGATTGCTGCACTGGTACAGAATGTTCTGACGGATAAACCGACTTTTATTACGGATTTGATAAATCTTGATGAGAAAGAGAATACAGTTACTTTCTGGCATTGTGGCAATGCGGCACCGAGTTTACATAACCAGAAAGATGGAGTAAAAATGTGCAATCATCCACTTTTAGGTCAGGGAACTGCGTTTTGGTGTTCACTAAAAGAAGGTTCGATTACTGCAGCAAGATTTACGAACATTGATGGAGTATATCGTCTGTTTTTATTAAAAGGTACTGCAGTTCCAACTGTGAGAAACACACGTGGTGCAATGGTAAATGTAAAAATTGATACACCAGTATTGGAATTGGTAAAAGAAATCGCAGAGCAGGGAATGAGCCATCATTATAGTCTGGTATGGGAAGATGTAGCAGAACAGATGGAGCTGGTAGCAAATCTATTACATATTCCAGTAATCAAATTGTAGAAAAATGGTGAGTGACAGATGAAAGAAAATATATTAGTTGTACATGGTGGGGCACCAACGGCTGTTATGAACGCTTCCTTATATGGTGTAATTAGGGAAGCGGAAAAATATCCGAATATTGACCATATTTATGCGGCAATTGGTGGAAGTGGAGGAATTTTAAAAGAACATTTTCTGGATCTTAAGACGATTGAGAAAGATAAAATAGAAAGTCTTCCATATACTCCGGCGTCTGCAATCGGAACAAGCAGAGATGCACTGGAAAAAGAAGATTATGAACAAATAGCAGATGTGATCCAAAAAAATAAAATTCGCTATGTTTTTATGAATGGTGGAAATGGAAGCATGGATACTTGTGGAAAAATTTACCATGCATGCAAAGAAAAAAAATATGACGTGATTGTAGTTGGAATTCCAAAAACAATAGATAATGATCTTGCGATTACGGATCATTCACCCGGTTTTGGAAGTGCTGCAAGATATATTGCAGGAACAGTGAATGAAATTTGTCAGGACATACGGGCACTTCCAATTCATGTCTGTGTGATAGAGGCAATGGGACGTAATGCTGGATGGATTGCAGCAGCGAGTGCACTTGCTGCTGGCAAAGATGAAAATGGACCAGATTTGATTTATGTGCCGGAACGAGCATTTGATGAAGATGCTTTTCTGGAAGATGTACAAAGAATCCATGAAAAAAAGGGTGGCGTAGTTGTAGTAGCAAGTGAAGGATTGAAAACAAAAGACGGTACGCCAATCGTAGAGCCTATTTTTACAATGGGCAGGGCAACATATTATGGAGATGTAAGTGCGCATCTTGCTAATGTGGTAATTCAGAAGCTTGGAATCAAGGCCAGAAGTGAAAAGCCAGGTATATGTGGAAGAGCTTCGGCAATGTTTCAGAGCAGTGTTGATAGAGAGGAAGCTATATTAGCAGGAAAAGAAGCCGTATGTGCAGCCATGGAAGAAAAAACAGGTATTATGATCGGATTCCAACGAACAAATGATATAATCTATCAGGTAAAACCAATTGAGATTCCAATCGAAAATGTAATGATGTATGAAAATTGTCTCCCAGATAAGTATATCAATCCATCAGAAAATGGAGTTACACAGGAATTTATTCAGTGGTGCAGACCGCTTATTGGTGAAAAACTTCCACAATATGTGTCATTCAGATAAAATACAAATAAAACGTATTTTAAAGGAAACCTTCCGTGTGAAAAAATATTAGGAATATATTTTTCACATGGAAGGTTTTTTACATGTAAAATCAGATTTTTTAGGTAAACACACACAATTATTGGTGAAATTCAATAAAATGCAAATGAAAAGATTGTAACATATGTCAAAAATATATTTTTCACTGGACAAATATAAAAAGTAGTGATAAATATAAATTAACCATTAAGTTAAAACTTTTAATAAAGTGCTGAAAGTAATCAGATATGCCCTAACATATCGGTCAGTGCAAATACAGCATACAGATTTTCTGAACGGATCTACCGGACAGAAAGATTAAAAGGAGAAAAAAGATGGAAGAAAAGATGTTATACAAAGATGCAAGTCAGCCGGTGGAAGCACGTGTGGAAGATTTACTTTCCAGAATGACATTAGAAGAAAAGGCAGCACAGTTGTGCGGAGATCTGGCAGCATCCTTTATTGTAGATGGTAAATTAAGTCATGAGGCATTAGTGGAAAAATTCAAAGATGGACACGGAAGAATTACCCAATATTCCCTTGTCGGTCTTGTAAGCCCAAAACAGATTGCAGAGATCACCAATCAGCTTCAGGATTTTTTTGTAAATGAAACAAGACTTGGAATTCCGGTAGCATTACAGTCAGAAAATCTGTGTGGATATCCGGGAGCAGGGGGAACACTTTTCCCAGCACAGATCAATGTGGGGGCTACATGGGAACCAGAGCTGGCAGAAGAAATGAGTTCCATCATTGGTCAGGAATCAAGAGCAGTTGGCATCACATCTGCAATGAGTCCGGTAATTGATGTTTCCAGAGATCCGAGATGGGGACGTACATATGAGACTTATGGGGAGGATCAGTATCTGATCAGCCAGATGGGAATCCATTATGTCCGCGGTATGCAGAATCAAGGAGTGAGCTGCATTGCAAAACATTTTCTTGGATATGCAGAAACACAGGCGGGTCTGAATACGGCGACTACACGTTTGAATGACCGTGAGTTATATGAAGTATTTGCAACGCCATTTGAGGCGGCAGACAAGGAAGCTGGATTGGACGCAATGATGGCAAATTATGCAGAAATTGATGGACTTCCGGTAATTGACAATAAGAAAATTGCAAGGGATCTGCTGCGTGATCAGATGGAATTTGAGGGAATGTTAACATCAGATGGAGCAGCCGTTCTGAAATCCTATAATTATTTTAAAGTTGCAGACAGTTATTATGAAGCTGGACTTCTTGCAAAAAAGGCGGGCTGTGATACTGAAATCCCAGTGGGAGCATCTTTTAGAAATCTGCCAAATTATGTGAAAAGCGGAGAATTGGACGAAGCTTTGTTAGACGAATCTGTCAGACGAATTTTAACAATTAAGTTCAAACGTGGATTATTTGAGAATCCTTATTGTGAGATTGAGAAATTAGAAGAAGCTCTGATGAATACAGAAAAGGAGAAAGTAAGCAGAAAAATAGCACAGGAGTCTTTGGTGCTCTTAAAAAATGATGGAATCCTTCCTTTGAAAAAGGGAACGAAGGTTGCAGTGATCGGACCGCATGCAGACAGTCTTCGTTATCCGGTCAGCGGTTACACTTATCCGGCATACATTGAGATGATGGATGCAGCGAGAAAGAAAAATGCGGATGTGTCCTTTAACGGAATCATTGATGAGCAGGCAAAAGCGGAAGCAGAGGAAAAAACACCAAAAGGACCATTCGATACTATGTTTGAAATGCTCGATCAGGAAGATGTAAAACAGTTAGACGACATGAATGGTGTTTTGAGAAAGCTTCATGCAAGAAGCTTAAGAGAAGTACTTTCTGATCGGTTTGAGACGGTTTATGCAGAAGGCTGTGACATTATCAAAACATCGGAAGATGGATTTGCAGATGCAGTAAAAGCCGCTGAGGAAAGTGACGTTGTTGTCATGGCATTAGGTGGAAACTGCGGATGGGTCAATGTTACTGGTGGTGAAGGAAAAGATCGCCAGTCTCTTGAACTTCCTGGGGTTCAGGAAAAATTACTAGAGACAGTTGCTGCAACAGGCAAACCGATTGTGATCGTGTTATACGGACCTGGTATTTTTTCTGTAAACTGGGCAGTGGAACATGTATCTGGAATCATTCAGGCATGGATGCCTGGACCATTTGCAGGAGAAGTGGTTGCAAATGTACTGGATGGCACGGCAAATCCGGGCGGAAAATTAAATGTGACAGTTCCAAGAAGTGCGGGACAGATTCCAATTTTCTATAATCATAAGAATGGCTCCGGTTATGCATCCGGAAGCGATGCGACAAGTGCAACAATTTTCAGTGGAGGATATACAGATGGACCGGGGACACCATTATATCCGTTTGGATATGGATTGAGCTATACGGAGTTTAAGGTAGAGAATCTTAAAATTGGTGAAAAAGAAGTCCCTACGGATGGCAAGATCGAAGTTTCCTGCAGCGTAAGCAACACAGGAAAAGCTGCTGGGGATGAAGTAGTACAGCTTTATCAGTCTTTCCATGGAGCACATGTGGTAAGACCGAACAAACAGCTTTCCGGATTTAAGCGTGTTCATTTAAAACCAGGTGAAACAAAACAGCTTATGTTCCATCTGGATACAGCACAGCTTGGCTACTATAATGAAGAAATGGAATTCGTAGTAGAACCGGGACAGCTTGATATCATGGTAGGAACATCTTCCGAAGACCTTCCATTAAAAGATACGGTTACATTAACAGGAAAGAAAAATAATGTGGCAGGCAGAAGAAGTTATACCTGTCAGGTAGAGGAAGCATAAAAGAGATAATGGAGACGAAAACAGTGTCAGGCAGTATAGCGGACACTGTTTTTGCTTGTATGGGAGACGGTACAAAAAGCGGAAAGATACTTCAATGAGAGAAAAAAGAGTGTTGCTGTAGAGTAAAATATGATAAGATAATAGAAAGAAGATGGAAGGGAAAGAATCAAAGAACCGGAGAAAAGAGAATGGCATCAAAAAAAGGAAACAGTTTATTAGAGACACGCAGAAGAAACCGTGTTCTTATTAAAAACATGATCTTTCGTATGGAGAATGCAAGGAGAACTGCGATTGCAGAGGAATTGGGATTGACGCTTCCAACGATCACGACCAGTGTGAATGAGATGCTCACAGAGGGAATTTTAGAAGAAATTCCCATAACAGAGGGACAGCTTGTGAACAATATGGGAAGACGTCCAAATGCAATCGCATTCCGCGCTGAGGCTGCGTATGCCATCGGAGTGGAACTTGGTCCATATGCAACCAGGGCAGTTCTTATGAATTTAAGAGGTGAAGTGATCGAAAGCACAGAGTATGAGCGGGCGGCTGAAAATTATCAGGGGATGTTAGGAAAAGTTGCCAATATTATACAGGAGCTTATGGACAAAGCGGGAGATAAGAGATTGCTTGGTGTCGGAGTCGGACTGCCGGGATTTATCGACAGGGAGAAGGGAATCATTCGGAGCAATCCACGAGGTGACTGGATCGGAAAAAATCTTGCAGCAGATCTGGAAGAAAAAGTACATTTACCGATATTAGTCGACAACAATGTAAGACTTCGCGCAGTGGGGCAGGAGATGAGCATGCAGGGGGAAAAACCGGATTCTTTTGCTTATTTCTTCGTATCACGAGGAGTTGCATGTCCATTGATGCTGAAGGAAGATGTGGTGTCCGGATATACAGCAGGGGCAGGTGAAATCGGACATACTGTACTGAGTGTAAACGGAGAATTGAAGTGTGTGGATGATCTCGGAAGTGAGGGAGCTATTTTTGCAAAATGTCAGGAAGCAATGCTGGCTGGCAGATTGCCGGAGTTAAAAGAACGCATGCAAAAAGAGGGACACCTTGCTATGGAACAGATTCTCGAAGTGCAGATGCAGGGGGATGATGAAGTAAATGCGATCATTGACCAGGCAATCGGGTATCTTGGAATCGCACTTGCAAATGTAGTCAATCTGATCAACCCAGGGTATGTTGTGGCAGACAGTTGCCTGTTTTCTGTTGAGAAAAACCGACAGAGATTATTAGAGGCTGCAAAAGGCAATTTCTTTGGTCTGAATGAAGAAGAAGTGCAGATTGTTTTTACGCCGTTCGATCGTTTTCGCGGGGCAAAGGGAGCGGGATATTTTCTGATACGGGAACTGTTTCTGAATGTCTGAGTCTATTAATTAAAAGATTTAAGCAAATACTAACAAAAATGAATGCTCATATTTGTCAGGTTTGTCAATTGATAAATATGAGCATTTTTGTATAATATAATTATTAAAAGTTTTAACAAATAACAGCTGAGATGGTACTTTTGATTAGGGACAAAAGTACTTATTTAAAACTAATATAATTAAAAGATTTAATTATCTAACGGAGGAAAAAGTTATGGCAGCAAACAATCAGGCAAAGCCAAAGGCAACAGAGTTACATTACTGGCTATACAGTACAGGTAACTTCGCAAACAATATCATCTTCATGATGGTAGGTACTTACATCTCATATTTCTATACGAATATTCTTGGTATTTCACCATTTATGGCAGGTGTCGTATTTATGGTCGCAAGACTTGTGGATGCATTCACAGATCCATTAATGGGAATTATCGTCGATAAAACTAATACAAAGATTGGCAAGTACAGACCATGGATTATCGCAGGAGCTCCATTCCTTGGCATTATGTTCGTATTACTGTTTACAGCACCGAACTTTTCAATGACGGGAAAAGTAGTATATGCATTTGTTACTTATATCATTTATTCCCTGGCATGGACAATTGTTCAGATCCCACAGCTTGCACTCCCTGCAATTCTTACAAATGATATTGCAAAGAGAACAAGAATCCAGGCAATCTTTCAGGCGTTTGGATCTATCGCAGCCTTAGTTGTATCTGCATGGGCACTTCCAATCTTAGATAAGCTTGGTGGACAGGATAATGCAGAGGCATGGTTCAAGTTTACGGTTATATTCGGTGCAATCAGTACAGTCATCTTCATTTTATCTGCAATGTCAGTGAAAGATGTAGATGTTTATGATTCAGAAGCAAAACAGAAACAGACAGCAAACAAAGAAATTTCTCTCAAAGAGACATTTTCTGTTATTACAAAGAATAAAGCATTACTTTGCGTGTTGATTGCATATGGAACTGATATGTTTGCATATCAGATTTCAAACTCTTTAAGAATGTACTTCTTCAAATACAATATGAGTGGAAGAACAGATCTGATTACATATATTGGATATGCATCCACATTTGTCGGATTTGCACTTGTTATTTTTATTCAGCCATTTGTTAAGAAAACAGGAAAGAGAGCAGGTATTATCGGAATTGAAGCACTTGCAATTTTAGTTACGCTTCCTATGCTTATCACAGGTCTGAAGGGAAGCTACTCAGTTTCCGCAGTTATGTTTACATATATTGCAATTGCATTTACATGGACAATTAACAATATGTTAAGTCGTTCCGCAGTTCTTGACTCTGCAAACTATGCCCAGATGACACTTGGTGTGAACGGAACAGCACTTGTTAACTCCACATTTACATTTGTGAACAAATGCTGTCAGGCATTCTCTATGTTCTTCAGTGGAATGATTTTGTCCGCAACAGGATTTAACAAAGACGTTACAGAACAGACACCTGGCTGCTTAAAAGCTATCTTATTACTCTGCACGATTGGACCGATTGTCGGATATTTATGCTCACTGATTGCAATGTATTTCTATCCACTGACACGTAAAGGTGAAATCGAAATGCAGGAAAAACTTGATAAAATGGATATTAAAAACTCAGAGGACGACCTGGTTCTTTAATTAGAAAAATCGGTAACCGTTTACAGAAAAATCTGTGGCAGATGCATCGTTCGACGAAAAAATAGTTCCATCCGATTGTAAAAACAATGGATTGGGCAGAGATAAAAGTCAGGGATACTCTGAAGGAGGGGTATTCCTTTCTTTTATATATTACGAGAAAAACAAAATTTTTAACAGATACATGAAAAATACAAATTTGGGCTGTGAGAATTGTAAAAATCAACAAAAATTTTATAAAAAAGAAAGGAAAGAAAAATGCTGAATTTAATCATACATAACCAGTCAGAAGAACAGAAACAAGCAGTAGAAGGGATCATGAAATCCAAAGAAAGTGTACTCAATGAGGCAAAAGCAGGAGAAAAATGTTACGCTGACAGCCAGGGATGGCTTGATACGGAAGAATGGGCAGATGATGCGAAGCTGAAACATCTGGAAGAATTTGCAAAAGAGATCCGTGCGAACGCAGATGCGTTTGTACTCATCGGAGTAGGAGGGTCCAATAATGCAGCACGTTCTGTAGTGGAGGCATTGCGTGAGGACGGAGCGCCGGAAATTATTTATGCAGGAAACACACTCTCACCGGATGCTTTGAACCGTATGATGAAAAAACTGGAAGGAAAATCCATTTATATTGACTGTATCGCAAAGAATTTTGAAACACTCGAACCAGGGTCTTCATTTCGGATTTTAAGACAATATATGGAAAAGACATATGGAGAGGAAGCACATAAAAGAATTATCGCAACCGGAACAATCGGAAGCTCTTTGGAGGAACTTTGTACAAAGTATGGTTATACATTTCTGGAGTTCCCACTTAATGTCGGTGGAAGATATACTGCAATGACAAATGTAGGACTGCTTCCGATGGCAGTTGCAGGCATTGACATCCGTGCATTAGTTCAGGGAGCAAAGGATATGCAGAAGCGCGTACATGAAGAAAGTGCTGAAAATAATATAGCATATCAGTATGCATGCCTGAGAAATCTGTACTATCAGGAAGGCTATCGCGTGGAGATGCTTTCAAGCTTTGAACCGCAGTTCCGTTTTTTCTATAAATGGTGGATACAGCTTTTTGCGGAGAGTGAAGGAAAAGAAAACAAGGGGATTTTCCCGGTAGCAGGTGAATTTTCCGAAGAACTGCATTCGGTTGGACAGTTTATTCAGGATGGATCACCAATTATATTCGAGACGTTTCTGGATGTGACAAAACAGAATAGTTCCCTTATCGTTGCTCCGGATGAGAAAGAGGATTATTTTAATTATTTAGATGGAAAAGATTTTTGGGAGATCAATAAAGCCGCTTATCATGCTACCGTGACTGCGCACAGCAAAAAAATGCCTTGCCTGACGATTGAAGTTGGGGAATTGGATGCTTATCATTTTGGACAGCTGTTTTATTTCTTCCAGTTTGCATGCTATCTGTCCTGCAAGATCATGGGAGTAAACGCTTTTGACCAGCCGGGTGTTGAGGCATACAAGAAATGGATGTTTGAAGCTCTTGGAAAATAAAAAGGCACAAACGTTTGCGTAATTATTGCGCAAACATTGTGAGAATTATGGTATAATTCTTATATCAAAAAGAGATATGATTTTATAAAAAAGGGTTTGATGAAGGACACTGTTTCAGGTGTGCCAACGCAGGAGGAGGATACAGGCAGATGGGAGACAACATTTTGATCGTGCATGGCGGAGGACCAACCTCAGTGATCAATGCTTCATTGTATGGTGCAGTGAAAGAAGCCAAAAAGTACAAGGAGATTGATCATATTTATGCAGCCAGAAATGGCACTGGCGGGCTGATGAGAGAAGAACTGATCGAGCTTGAAAATGTTCCGGATGAGAAACTGGAACTTTTACTGAATACGCCAGGAAGTGCGATCGGGACATCCAGAGATCAGATCGAACAGGCAGAATATGACAGAATGATCGAAGTACTGTTAAAGAAGAATATTAAATACGTACTTTTCAATGGTGGGAACGGAAGTATGGATACCTGCGGAAAGCTTTATAAGAACTGTCAGGCAAGAGGATTAGATATCAGAGTGATGGGTATTCCGAAGACTCATGATAATGACATTGCGATCACAGACCACAGTCCTGGATACGGAAGTATTGCGAGATATATGGCACAGAGTGTGAAGGAAGTGGCAGCAGATGTCAAAGGACTTCCGATTCACGTAGTTGTTGTAGAGGCATTGGGACGAAATGCAGGATGGACTACAGCAGCAAGTGCATTGGCAGATGATGGAGATGGTGTCGGTCCTGATCTTATTTATCTTCCGGAACGCCCGTTTGATGAGGATAAATTCCTTGATGACGTGAAGAAACTTCTTGAGAAGAAGAGCGGAATCGTAGTCGTCGCAAGTGAAGGATTAAGAGATAAAGACGGAAAGCCTATTGTTGAGCCAATCTTCCAGGTTGGACGTGCAACTTATTTTGGTGATGTCAGCCAGCACCTCGCTAATCTTATTATTAAGAAGCTCGGATACAAAGCAAGAGGTGAGAAACCGGGACTTGTAGGTCGTGCAGCCGCACATGAACAGAGTCTGGTTGACCGTGAAGAAGCAGTGCTTGCCGGAAAGATGGCCTGCGAAGCGATCATGAATGGCGAATCCGGAAAGATGGTGGCATTTGAGCGTGTTTCTACAGAACCATATGTGATGAAGCCATTTTTAGTAGATATTGATAAAGTCATGATGTATGAGAGAACCATGCCGGATGAATTTATTAATGAAGAAGGTAATGGTGTAACGGAAGCGTTCAAAGAATGGTGCAAACCACTGATCGGTGGCGAACTGCCGAAGATGATTTCTTTTAACTAATAACATATATAAATAGAAAGCAAAACAAGGAGGCTAAATCCTCTCCTCGCACAAAGGAGCTCGGATTTTTCCTTCGGAAAAACAAGGAGGATTGTTATGTTAGTACCAATGAGAGCAATTTTGGATGCAGCAGATAAGAATGGTTATGCACAGGGTGCATTTAATGTAAATGCTGTATGCCAGGTGAAAGCAGCTGTAGATGTTCATCAGATTTTAAGAAGCCCTGCGATTATTCAGGGAGCTGATCTTGCAAATGGATTTATGGGTGGACGTACAGATTTCGCTAATTCCACATTAGAGGATAAAAAAGCAGGAGCTAAGAATATCGGAGCAGCAGTAAAGAAATACGCGGCAGACAGTGATATTCCGGTTGCACTTCACTTAGATCACGGTAAGAATTTTGATTCCTGCGTAGCAGCAATTGAGGGCGGATATACCAGCGTTATGATCGACGGAAGCTCTCTTCCGTTCGATGAGAACGTAGAACTGACACGTGAAGTTGTAAAATACGCTCATGAGAGAGGGGTTACAGTAGAAGGTGAGCTTGGTGTGTTGGCAGGTGTAGAAGATCATGTATTCGCAGCAACAAGTACTTATACAAATCCATTAAGTGCAATTGATTTCTTCAAGAAAACAGGAGTTGATGCATTAGCGATCAGCTACGGCACCATGCATGGTGCAAACAAAGGCAAGAATGCAGTGATCCGTAAAGAAATCGCAATCGCGATCAAAGAATGTATGATGCATGAGGGAATCGAAGGATATCTGGTAAGTCATGGATCTTCTACTGTTCCACAGTATATTGTAGAAGAGATCAATGCTCTTGGCGGAGAGATCACAAATGCATACGGAATCGATGTAGACCAGCTTGTTGAAGTAAGCCACTGTGGCATTAATAAGATCAATGTTGATACAGATCTTCGTCTTGCAGTTACAAGAAATATGAAAGAGCTTTTTGCAAAAGATGCTGCTCTTAGAAACAGTGCATCTGTAGGTCAGATCTATGAATTATTAGAGACAAAGAAATCAGCATTTGACCCTCGTGCATTCATCACACCGATCATGGATACAATTATGTACGGAAATGTTCCGGATGATGATGTTGCAAGAATCTGTACATGCATTGAAGATGGTGTAAAAGAAGCAATCGCACCATTACTTGTGAAGTTCGGAAGCTACGGAAAAGCACCGAAGGTAGAACGCGTTACAATTGAAGAGATGGCAGAGCGTTACAGAAAAGCAGGAATCTAAGAAAGAGTAAGTTGATCGTAATGGATGCCGGAGATACAGCGAGTGCTTCCGGTATCCATACCAGATAGAGAGGAAAATCCATGAAACATATTTATCTGAATTTAAAAAGATTTGATGTTCCAACAGAATTTGGTGGAGTAAACCGTATTGCACCGGTTGTTGAGTGGGCAGAGTATATTGTAAAGAATACACAGGACGAACTGAAAAAATATGATCGTTCAGAAGTAGAATTTGCAATGTATTTTCCGGAGATTCACCTTTTAAATGCAGCAAAAGCAAAAACAGAGGACAGTCCGATCAAGGTCGGATGTCAGAGTGTTTACAGAGCAGATACTGCAGTAGGTGGTAATTTTGGTGCATTTACAACAAACAGACCGGCATCTGCAATGGTTGCGGCAGGATGTGAGACAACAATTATCGGACATTGTGAGGAACGTAACGATAAGGCAGGAATTCTTGCAGAAGCAGGAGTGACAGATACAGATGCAGTGAACCGCTTGTTAAATCAGGAAATCAAATGTGCCATTGAAAGAGGAATGACAGTTCTTTATTGTATCGGAGAAAAGAGTGAAGAGCAGGAGCAGTGGCAGGAAGTATTAGGCAAACAGCTTGAGATTGGATTAAAAGATGTTGATAAATCTAAAGTTGTGATCGCTTATGAGCCAATCTGGTCAATCGGACCTGGTAAAACACCGGCAGGAAAAGACTACATCACTAAGATCGCACGTTTTGTAAAAGAGCAGACGGGTGGTATGGATATTGTATACGGTGGTGGATTAAAGCAGGATAATGCAGCAATGCTCGCTTCTATCGACGAAATCGACGGAGGACTGATCGCACTTACAAGATTCCAGGGTGAAATCGGATATTATCCGGAAGAATACCTTGAGATCATCCGTCTTTATATGGGTAAATAACCTGAGAATCCAAACAAGACAGAGAACATAAATATGAATCCGGAAACAGAGAAGAATAAGATTTTTCGGATTACGGAAATTTATACTATGAATGAAAAGGAGAACAAAAATATGAAGATTGATTTCGAATATGGCCAGGGTACTATGGCAGCAGAATTACCAGATAATACAGATATTTTTATTCCAGGAGAAACAGTAAAAGATCCTGACTATATCCCGGAAGACAAATTAGAGGAAGCTTATCTTGAAAGTCTTGCTCATCCAATCGGAATGCCTACATTAACAGAGCTTGCACACAAAGGAAGCACTGTTACAATTATCGTTCCGGACCGTGTAAAAGGTGGAGAGCAGCCAACAAGCCACAGAAAATTAAGCATCAAATATATCTTAAGAGAGTTATATGCAGCAGGCGTTGAGAAGAAAGACATTCTTTTCATTATCTCTAACGGATTACATCCAAGAAGTAAAGAATCCGATGCAAAAGCAATCTTCGGTGATGAATTATTCAACGAATTCTGGCATACAGGTCAGATCATCAGCCATGACAGTGAGGATCAGGAGCATATGGTATATCTTGGAACAACTCACAGAGGTGATCCGGTATACATGAACAAATATGTATATGACTGTGATCTCCCAATCTTAATTGGTCATGTACAGGGTAACCCATATGGTGGATATTCAGGCGGATACAAACACAGTGCAACAGGTATCACAAACTGGAGATGTATTGCAAGCCACCATGTACCATCTGTTATGCACAGAGATGACTTCACACCGGTTAACGGCGGAAGCTTAATGCGTGATAAATTTAACGAGATCAGTATGCATATGGAAGAGAAAATGGGACATCCATTCTTCTGTTGTGATGCTGTACTTGATACATGTTCAAGACAGATTGCAATTTATTCCGGATATGCAAAAGAAATGATGCCGATCAGCTGGAAATGTGCTGATAAGAGAACATATGTACATTGGGCAGAGAAAAAATACGATGTACTCGTATTTGGTATGCCACAGAAATTCCACTATGGTGATGGTATGGGAACAAACCCAATCATGATGATGCAGGCTTTAAGTGCACAGGTATTAAGATTTAAACGTGTTATGAGTGACAACTGTGTTATCATCTGCTCTTCTATCTGTAATGGATATTTCCATGATGAATTATGGCCATATTTAAGAGAGCAGTATGAGCTGTTCCAGCATGACCATATGAATGAGCTGCCTGATATGAACCGTTACGGTGAATATTTCGCAACAAATGAAGAATATATCCGTAAATACCGTTTTACAAATGCATTCCATCCATTCCATGGATTTTCTATGATGTCCTGTGGACATATTGCCGAGATGAATACAAGTGCAATTTACATTGTAGGCGCTGAGGAACCAGGATATGCAAGAGGAATGGGATTAAAGACCAGAGCAACCTTTGAAGAGGCATTAGAGGATGCAGAGAAGAAATATGTAGGCAAGACACCTAACATTCTTGCCCTTCCAATGACATTCAAGAAAGCAGCTGTACATCTTTGCATGAAGAATCCGGAAGATGACTGCATGGATGAATATGGACATCGTCATAACCATGGTGGATGCGGATGCTGTTAATTTGTTAATCCCTTTGTAAAAATATACCCTAAATTAAAGAGAAAGAGTTGCTTTTATGCAACTCTTTCTCTTTGAAAAAAATCGATAATGACACAAACTGGCTATTTTTATAGTGGAGTAAAAAGTGTTGGAGGATATGATACTTGGATAACAAAAATCGAAAATTATTTGAAGAAATGCCAATACCGGAAGCGATACGGACTTTGATGATTCCAACGATCCTTGGGGCACTGGTCATGGTTTTATATAGCCTTGCAGATACACTGTTTGTCGGTATGATGAATGATAAAATACAGAATGCTGCAGTTGCGCTTGCAGCTCCGGCACTCCTTGCTTTTAATGCAGTCAATAATCTCTTTGGCGTAGGTGCATCAAGTATGATGAGCAGAGCGCTTGGAAGGGGTGATACGAAAACTGTCAGACAGAGTGCATCATTTGGATTTTATGGAGCGGTGATCAGTGGAGTCTTGTTATCAATTTTATGCTTTCTATTTATGAATCCATTTGTAACGCTTTTGGGCGGAACAGCAGATACGACAGAGGCAACCGCTGCATATATGCGCTGGGCAGTTGTAGGTGGAGCAGTTCCGTCTATCTTAAATGTGGTAATGGGGTATATGGTGCGCTCGGAAGGAGCAGCATTCCATGCAAGCATTGGAACGATGAGTGGCTGTATCTTAAATATGATTTTGGATCCAATTTTCATCCTGCCATGGGGATTCGGGATGGGAGCAGAAGGAGCAGGTCTTGCTACTTTTCTTTCGAACTGTTTTGCATGCGGTTATTTTTTTGTCCTTTTAAAAGTCAAAAAAGACAAAACGAATATCAGTCTGCATCCAAAATATTTTTCACTCAGAAAAGAGATTGTTTTTGGAATTCTGGAGGTTGGGATTCCAGCTTCTATACAGAATCTGTTAAATGTAACAGGCATGACGATTTTAAACAATTGTGTGGCAGCGTATGGTTCGTCAGCGGTAGCAGCAATTGGAATCGCCCAGAAAATCTATAATGTTCCAATACAGGTTTCCATTGGTGGAACACAGGGGGTCATGCCGCTTGTGGGATACACTTATGCCAGCAAAAACAAGGAGCGATTTGAAAAGACCATATGGACAGAGGCAAAAATGCTGGTTCCATGCATGGCAGTTATCATGATCCTATGCTGGGTTTTTGCGCCGCAGCTGATCGCACTGTTTATGAAAAATGAAGAAGTGATTGCGTATGGAGCAATGTTTTTACGTGGATTTTCGTTATGCATGCCGTTCATGCTGGTCGACTTTCTGGCAGTGGGGGTTTTTCAGAGCGTAGGAATGGGAAAGACATCACTGATTTTTGCAATCTTACGAAAAATTGTTTTTGAAATTCCGGCGATTCTTATTTTAAATAAACTGTTCCATGCGGCAGGTATTACTTATGCAGGATTTGTGTCAGAGTTCATTCTGGCAATCTGTTCGGTACATTTATTAAAACGGATTGTGAACAATTTTGAGGCAGAAAATTGATTTCTGGACAGCAGGATTAGAAAGTGGTAGTTTAGTGTGAGTAGCAAGTGATTGGCTGTTTGATGTGATTTTGGAAAGAGGAGGAAAATAGAGAATGATCTACATAATATTTTTAATCGTATGTTTTGGAGCATCCATAGTTGGTGCAATCTGTGGTATTGGTGGCGGTGTAATCATCAAGCCGGTGCTGGATTCTTTTGGAGTATTGGATGTGACTGCAATCAGCTTTTTATCTGGCTGTACCGTACTTTCTATGACGACATATTCTGTTCTGAAAAATAAAATCAGTGGAGAGTCCCATGTTTCCATGAAAACCGGTTTTCCGCTGGCAATCGGAGCTGCTACTGGCGGGCTGATCGGAAAATGGCTGTTTTCCTATGTCAAATCGTTAAGCAGTGATCCAAATAAAGTGGGCGCTGTGCAGGCGCTTTGTCTGTTGATCGTGACGCTCGGAACGTTGATTTATACGATCTATAAAGCAAAAATTAAAACATATCAGGTGGATAATGCACTGGTTTGTGTGCTGATCGGTGTATTTCTTGGAATTATGTCGTCCTTTTTAGGAATTGGCGGAGGACCGATCAATCTGGTTGTTTTGTTTTTCTTTTTCTCAATGTCGACTAAGATTGCGGCAGAAAATTCCCTGTATATTATTTTCTTTTCGCAGATCGCGAGCCTGATCGCTACGATCGTGACAGGAAGTGTGCCGCAGTTTGAAATCGGTGTGCTTCTTCTGATGATCGCAGGTGGAATTGCAGGAGGAATCTGTGGACGTGCAATCAATAAGAAAATTGATGAAAAGACGGTGGACAAACTTTTTATTGCATTAATGGTTGTAATGATCGTGATCAATATTTACAATATCTATAAATTCATGTAAAGGGGAAATTTTATGCCACCGATCAGTGTATTGATGAAGCCGTCTTCCGGGATGTGCAATATGAAATGTGATCCGCAAGACAATGCTTAGGGCAGAAGGGGCAGTCAGCTATGCCTTTCAGGGAGGAGAGCCGACCTTTGACCGGATCTTCCATGCAGCAGAATTGATAGATCAATATGGTGTCGCATATAATGTTCTTACAGTTGTAAATCAGAAAGTGGCATCTCATATCACGGAAATTTATGCGTTTTACAAAAAGAAGGGATGGAATTACCAACAGTATATTGCCTGTCTTGATCCTTTGGAAGAAGCGCGTGGAACAAATGAATATGCACTAAAACCAGAGCAGTATGGAACATTTCTGATCGAATTGTTTCTGTTATGGTACGCAGACTGGAAAAAAGGAAAGCAGCCGTATATCCGCCAGTTCGAAAATTATATCGGAATTTTATTGGGATATCAGCCGGAAGCCTGTGACCAGCGGGGAACCTGTGGGATACAGAATGTGGTAGAAGCAGATGGAAGCGTTTATCCGTGTGATTTTTATATGTTAGATGATTACCGCCTTGGAAATTTCAATGAGAATCAGCTGGAAGAAATCAATGCAAAACGAAAAGAAATCAGATTTGTAGAACGCTCTTTGCAATTGAAAAAAGAATGTATAGAATGTCCGTATTATAAAGTCTGTCGCGGCGGATGTCAGAGAAATCGTGATTTAGATCCGGCAAGCGGAATGTATACCAATTGTTTTTGTGAGAGTTACAAGATGTTTTTTGATGCATGTCTGCCGAAAATGCAGGAGATGGCAGAAAAATTAAAAAATAGATAAAGAAGCGGCTGATCCAGATATTAAATGTGAACAGATGACAGGAACAGGGATAATATCTTTACAGAACGACAGAATCTGCGCTATAGTAATGGTAGGTATATGCATTATTGAGAGATTTGAATGTTGTTTGAAAAGAAAACTGGAGGAAAATATGCCACAGATTGTAAGCATCGGAAATGCAGATTATGAGAGCATACGAAAAGAAAATTGTTTTTATGTGGACAAAACCAGCTTTATCAGAAACTGGTGGGATAAAAAAGATGTGGCAACATTGATCATGCGTCCGCGACGTTTTGGAAAAACATTGAATATGAGTATGTTAAACTGCTTTTTTTCCAATAAATATGCAGGACGTTCGGAGTTGTTTGAAGGACTGGAAATATGGCAGGAAGAAAAATACCGGAAATTACAGGGAACTTATCCGGTTATTTTTATCAGCTTTGCATCTGTCAAGGCGGATAATTTCGACCATGCAAGAAAGCAGATGAATGCACAAATATGCAGAATTTATGAGGAGAACAGTTTTCTTTTAAAAGGAAGCCTGCTAAGCGAGAATGAAAAGCAGCAGTTCTGTTCGGTCAGATTAGATATGGATGAAGCATTGGGCAGTATGGCATTGAATGAACTGTGTTGTTATCTGTATCGTTTTTATAAGAAAAAAGTGATCATTCTGCTTGATGAATATGATACACCAATGCAGGAAGCATATTTATATGGGTATTGGGATGAATTTGTATCGTATGTCCGGAGTTTGTTTAATGCCACTTTTAAGACAAATCTGTATATGGAACGCGCCCTGTTAACAGGAATTACGAGGGTTTCCAAGGAATCTATATTTTCGGATCTGAATAACTTGAATGTGATTACGACTGTGTCGGAGGAATATCAGTCAGATTTCGGCTTTACAGAGCAGGAAGTTTTTCGTGAACTGGATGCACGTGGGATGGGAGAGCAGAAGGAATTAGTAAAAAAATGGTATGATGGATTCATTTTTGGCACGGTGAAGGATATATACAATCCATGGTCGATCACGAATTTCCTTGATAAAAGGCAGCTTCGTCCGTATTGGGCAATGACAAGCTCCAATCGGCTTGTAAATCAGTTGTTGCAGCAGGCATCTGGAAATGTGAAGCGTATGTTGGAAGACTTAATGGAAAACCGACCGATTGTAGTACATTTTGATGAACAGATTGTTTTCGAACAGTTGAACCGGGATGAAAATGCAATCTGGAGTCTTTTGCTTGCAAGTGGTTATCTGAAAGCTGAGCAGGTGGAATATCGTGGGGAATTGTTGGAGCCATGGTATCATCTGAGCATTACAAATCTGGAAACACGCAGTATGTTCTCTAATATGTTCCGTGGATGGTTTGATGCAGGAGCAGAGAATTATAATGCATTTGTCAGGGCATTGTTAGAAGGCAGCATAAAAGAGATGAATATCTATATGAATGAGGTGGCATTAGCTGTTTTCAGCAATTTCGATACTGGAAAACATGTGTCGGAAAAGGCACAGCCGGAGCGGTTTTATCATGGATTTGTTTTAGGATTGCTGGTGGAACTTAGGGAGCGCTATGTACTAAAGTCAAACAAAGAAAGTGGCTATGGAAGATATGACGTTATGCTTGTTCCGAGAACGACGGCAGATGATGCTATTGTGATTGAATTTAAAGTGCATGATTCGAAAGAGGAACATACGTTAGAAGATACTGTGGCGGAAGCATTGCAGCAGATAGAGGAAAAGCGTTATGACGCAGAACTTATAGAAGCAGGGATAGAAGAAAAACGGATACGTCATTATGGATTCGCATTTGAAGGTAAGAAGGTTCTGATCGGATAGAAAAAGCTGATCTACAGTACAATGTGGCAAATGTAATCAGAGTTGTTGTTAAAACAATGTAAGTAATGAAAAAACAATGGGTGTATAGAACTTCTATATGCTCATTGTTTTTTGCATCTTTCTGAAAAAAATTTTACATTGGAAACATTGACATAAAATTATCAATGCGATATATTGGGTATGATAAATGTTGACGTGGAAACAAAATGAGGTAGAATTATGAAAGAACAACAACGTTTGTTACAGGAAATTGCTCTTATGTTAGAGCACCAGGATATGCTTTCAAAGTTGACAGAAAGCCAGTGCTTGGACGAGTATGGCTATTCAGAAACCCATTGTATCGATAATATCGGTCGTCTGGAATTGCCGAATGTCACAAAAATCGCAGAACAGATGCAGATGACACGAGGTGCGATCAGCAAAATGACAAAAAAACTACTTGCAAAAGGTCTGATCGAAAAGTATACGTTAGAGACGAACAAAAAAGAAGTGTATTTTAAACTGACAGAGCGTGGAATGGTCTTATTCAAGGAACATGAAAAGCGACATAAGCAGTGGGAGAAGCGTGACATGCAGTTTTTATCCCGTTATTCCAAGGAAGAAACAGATACTATTTTAAAATTCATGCAGGAATTTAATGTTTATCTGGATGAACAGATCGAGCAGCATATTGCCAAGCAGCCGGAAGACCGGGCATAAGATAGATTAAGCAGGCAGTATATATGTGTATCAAATAATATACAAAAAAAGACGAATTACAACAGCACGAAAGGCGGCAGTGATTATGGAAAAGAAACCATTTGTAACCAAGGAACAGTTAGATGAGATCGTAAAAACATATCCAACTCCATTTCATTTATATGATGAAAAAGGAATCCGTGAAAATGCAAAGGCAGTGAAGGAAGCATTTGCATGGAATCCGGGATTTCGCGAATATTTTGCGGTAAAGGCAACCCCAAACCCATTTATTTTGAATATCTTAAAAGAGTATGATTGCGGATGTGACTGCTCATCCTTAACAGAGCTGATGTTAGCTGATTCTCAGGGTTTTGACGGAAAACACATCATGTTTTCTTCAAACGATACACCGGCAGAAGAATTTGCTTTTGCAGATGAATTGGGCGCGATCATCAACTTAGATGACTTCACCCACATTGATTTCTTAGAGCAGACAATCGGACATATTCCGGAAACTATTAGCTGCCGTTACAATCCGGGCGGAGTATTTAAAATGAGCAATGGAATCATGGACAACCCGGGAGATGCAAAGTACGGTTTCACCCATGAGCAGATTATTGAAGGATTCAAGATTTTAAAAGAAAAAGGCGCAAAATACTTTGGTATTCATGCATTTCTTGCAAGCAATACCGTTACGAATGAGTATTATCCAAAACTTGCGCGTCAGTTATTCGAACTTGTCGTAGAACTTCGTGATAAGACCGGCTGTGACATTAAGTTTATCAATCTTTCCGGTGGTGTTGGAATCCCTTACCGTCCGGATCAGACACCAAACGATATCCGTGTGATCGGTGAAGGAGTAAGAGAAGCGTTTGAGGAGATCTTAGTTCCGGCAGGACTTGGTGATATTTCCATTTATTCAGAGATGGGACGTTTCATGTTAGGACCTTATGGATGCCTTGTGACCAAAGCCATCCATGAGAAACACACTTACAAAGAGTACATCGGTGTGGATGCGTGTGCTGCAAACCTGATGAGACCGGCTATTTACGGTGCATATCATCATATTACGGTTATGGGAAAAGAAAATGAACCATGCGATCACAAATATGATGTGACAGGTTCCCTTTGTGAAAACTGCGACAAATTTGCCATTGACCGTATGCTTCCAAAGATTGATATGGGTGATCTGCTTGTGATCCATGATACAGGCGCGCATGGATTTTCCATGGGCTACAATTATAATGGAAGACTCCGTTCCGCAGAAGTCCTGTTAAAAGAAGATGGCTCCACACAGCTGATCCGCCGTGCAGAGACACCGGACGATTATTTTGCAACGTTTGACTGCTTTGACATTTTGAAAAATATGAAACATCCGGAAAAATAAAAAATGTAAAAAACGCTCCGCGAGGATGCGACTGATGCACAAATATTTAAAAGGATGAAACAAAGTGTGTATAAACGAGAGTTTATTTGAAAATACAAGAGATAAGATTGTCGGGATTCAGCGGGAGCGACAGGGAATCGGCACATTATCAGAAAAAACGGTTCATGCGGTTCTGAAGAATTATTATGCGCCGGATACGGATATGCATGAGATTCCAATCGAAAACTTTGTGGCAGATATTTATACCGGTCAGGAGATCATTGAGATACAGACACGCGCATTTCATAAAATGCGGCGGAAGCTTGACGCTTTTCTGCCGCTTTATCCGGTCACGATCGTTTATCCGATCCCACATATTAAGTGGTTGTTCTGGATCGACGAGGAAACAGGAGAGACTTCACCGAAACGCAAGTCACCAAAGACCGGAAATCCCTACATGGCGTTTATCGAGCTGTATAAGATCCGCCCTTATTTATCAAATCCAAATCTGCATTTAAAACTGGCGCTGCTTGATATGGAGGAGTACCGCCTTTTAAATGGATGGAGCAGGGATAAGAAAAAAGGGAGCGAGCGTTACGACCGTATTCCGGTAAAGTTTGCGGAAGAAGTCTGCATCGACCGGAGAGAAGATTATATGCAGTTTGTGCCTTATGATCTGCCGGAGACATTCACTACAAAAGATTTTGCAAAGCACGCCAAAATCCAGCTGCGGCTTGCGCAGACTGTTCTTTTGATTTTGACAGATCTTGAAATCGTAGTCCGGGTTGGAAAACAGGGGCATAGTTATTTGTATGAAGTGAACGAATAAAAACTGCTTAGGCAATATGTAGAGATTAGGTTCAAACTTCGAAGCTTTTTGTTTTAAGTAATCACCTGTAACAAAATCGGTAAAAGATGTTCAGAAAGTCATGGATTGAAACCCCACAGGCTGTCTATAAGTGGCTTAATAGTTGTTGTATGGAAATGCAGACTCCTATAGCCGTAATCCTTTAATATCTTTAATACGTGATAAAATCGTATTGCAGCTGATAACGCCGGGAAGTGTATCAATGACTGTGTGCAGGAAGTGTTCCATTTCATCACTTGATGAAACAGCACCACTGATCTTTTGAGGGTTTATTATAGTTGTATGCTCTTCAATTATGCCCTTTTTCTCCATATAATTGTTTCGCAACGTAATTTAAAACTTGCATTTTGAATACATGGAATAAATTCTGGTGTAGGAAAGAATAAGTGAAATTATAAAGGATGTGGAGGATATGATAATGTCAAAAGATGAATATTTGATCACAGATACGCCTCTTAAAGCACTGACGGTTTTTGCAATGCCGATGATTCTTGGCAGCTTTTTTCAGCAAATATACAATATGGCTGACTCCATCATTGTTGGTCAGTTTGTTGGCTCCTCTGCACTCGCAGCTGTCGGAGCCTGCGCAGCGCTGACCAATGTTTTCATTTGTGTGGCGCTGGGAGCCGGTGTCGGCGCCGGTGTGCTCGTGAGCCGCTATTTCGGTGCCAGAGAGTATGGAAAAATGAAGACCATCGTGTCAACGTCCTTGTTTAGCTTTTTGATTCTAAGCGTAGTCCTTGGTGTTTCTGGCTTTTGCTTTTCCCACTCGATGATGAGCACATTACAAACCCCTGCAGATATATTAGATGACGCAGTGCTGTATTTGAGGGTCTACTTTGTGGGCTTTCCGTTTTTGTTTATGTACAACATTCTATCAACGATGTTTACTTCCATAGGTGAATCAAAAATCCCGCTGGGACTACTGATATTTTCGTCAATCTTAAATATCTTTATGGATCTTTGGATGGTGGCAGGACTTGGTCTCGGAGTGTTCGGTGCGGCACTTGCGACTCTTATAGCACAGGGGATTTCTGCGGTGTTTTCACTTTTTCTTTTCCTTAGCCGGATGCGCCGATATAAAAGTCGTTTTGACTGGTTTGACCGACAGGAGTTATATTCCATGCTTCAAATTGCTGTACCTTCGGTTCTTCAGCAGTCTACAGTGTCCATCGGTATGATGATCGTACAGGCTGTCGTAAATCCTTTTGGTACACAGGCACTTGCAGGGTATGCGGCGACGATGCGGGTAGAGAATGTTTTTTCATTGATTTTTGTATCCATAGGCAATGCGGTTTCCCCATATGTTTCCCAGAATATTGGTGCAAAGAAAATTGAACGGATCAAAAAAGGATATCACGCTGCACTGGTGTTAGATGTATGTTTTGCAGTTCTTGCTTTTATAGTCATTGAAACACTACACACTCAGATTTCCTCGCTATTCCTTGGCAAGGATGGAACTGCCCTGGCTTATCAGGTATCTGAGGGTTATATGAGATGGCTCGGTTACTTCTTCATCTTTATGGGAATCAAAATGGCAACCGATGGGGTTCTTCGAGGTCTCGGAATCATGTGTCCATTTCTCATTGCAAACATGGTGAACCTGGCGATTCGTCTGTCGGTTGCTTTGATTTGTGCACCGCGTTTTGGCATTGCATTTGTCTGGCTTGCTGTACCGGCTGGTTGGTTTGCAAACTTTTTAATATCCTATGTGGCACTTCGGAGATCATGGCCGGCTGATAAAGAGGCGCAATCCCGATAGCCTAAAGTAATTTTAATTGCTGATTATATAACAGGAGTAAATTTTTAAGCTCCACATCTGCTTCTTCCGCAGTGAAAAAGAGATTATCATTTAATGAACTGCAAAAATCCAGAAACGTAGAGAGCAGACCAGGCTCCTCAATATTTAGATAAAAAAGCTGATGATCAAAAGTATGCTGCATAATAGGAATAATGATAATGTGTTTATTTACTCTATATTAAGCGTTAGGTGGTAACAAATAATGAAAGCATCAAAAATAATTATACCGATTATACTGGTTGCGACCCTGTGCATGTCTTGGTTTACTTTTGTGTCGGGAACAGTAAGCTCATATACAAATTATCGTGCATGTACAGATGAGGCGGAAAAAAGTATTGAAGCAGGGTTGTATGAGCAAGCAATAGAATATTATAAGAAATCTCTTGAATATAAACGTTCAGAGGAAACTTATCAAAAAATTAAAGAATCTTATGACAAATTATATGAAGAAGAACATACAGCATTTGTTAGAAATTTATATCTTGAAGATATGGCGATTGCATCAACTGAGTTTCCTAAAAATGCATTATTTTGGGAAAAACAAATTGAACTTTATTTAGATGGATTAAATTATTCAAAGGCTTATTCTACTGTTAAACAGGCACGCAATTATGGTGCTTCAAGTAAATTGCTAGATAAGCAATATAATATGTTGCTTTATATGGTAAGCACGGATTATAAGTTGTATACAGATTACAAAACTGCACTTAATGGATATATTTCTGTATTTGATGGAAATTCATGGACGGTAATAGATGAATCTGGTAAGGCAATTACAAGTCAGTACAAGTTTATTGGTTTAATTAATGATGACGGTAAGGGATTATATACCAATGATGTAGATACGAGAATTCTGGATTCGAAGGAAATCACAAGAGCACGCTTCGATATGGATGTTGAGGATGCAGGATATTATAACGAAAAATCAGATTTAATTCCGGTTAAAATTAATGGCAAGTGGAAATATATGAACTCAAAAGGTTCCTTTGTAGGAAAGGAATATGAGATAGCTGGAAGCTTTTTTAATAATAAGGCAGTTGCTTATACAGGTGAAAAATGGACTATGATTGATAATACTGGTAAGGAATCGGAACTTGAAGGAATTGAAGATATTAAACTTGACTTATATGGTTGTCATAATCAGAACGGCATTATAATTGCAAAAGAATCGGGCAAATATTCTTTTTATGATGAAAACTTTGAGAAAACAAGCGACTTTTCGGCAGACGACATGGATATTTGTGTGGATGGAAAAACAGTAGCATTTAAGAAAGATGATAAATGGGGATTTGTTGAAGTTAGTGGCAAAATTATTATAGAGCCTCAATATACTAAAGCAAGAAGTTTCGCGAATGGATATGCAGCGGTATGTAATGAAAATGATTTGTGGGGATTCCTGAACGATAAAAATGAATTATGCATTGATTATAGGTATAGGGATGCGTTATAATTTAATAGCAATGAAACATGTTTGGAAAGCACAACCGCAAACACAGTTCAATTTTTACATTTTATGTTTGATTAAGGAGAACAAAATGGGTGAAGAATTTAGAAGTGTTGTCGCACTGATAGTAGGTGCAATTGTATTAGTTGTATGTTATGTAAAACTTTTCTTGAAAGGACAATCATTTAATCAGAGATTTGTCGAAAGAGCTAAGGCACAAGGTAGTTTTACAACAGCAACACTTATAGACCATAAATGTAGATTAGGGAATGACGAATCAGGAAGTTCATACTTCCAAAATGACAGAATGAAATGTACCTATGAATATAAGGTTAATGGGACGTCTTATAAAAAGAAAATGACATTTCAATCTCCTGGCATGGTATCTATAAAGTTTCCTTATGAAATAACGGTTTATTATGATCCAAAGAATCCATCGAAAAGTGTATGTCAGGAAGAAGCAAGTCAGGGTTCACAACGAACGGCAGGGTGCCTTGGAACAATAATATTTGCAGTTGTTGCATTTGAAATTGCTTATAATTTATTAAAATTAATCTAAATGAGGCCGTTAGTATGAAGTGGATAAAGAATAAGAAACGTTTTATATTGTATTGCACTTTGTGTGTTATTGGATATTTGTTTTTTTTCATAATTGGTGGAATTAATTCGGGAATAATGATTTCAGATAATTCAGTCCTTTCACAGATGCTTATTTACTATGGCATGCCCGTAGGTGTACGGAATTTATCAGTTACTATGTTCCTGTGGATTATAATTTCATTCTTTCTTGTCCTTTTTATCCTATGGCAGACCGATTTGAGTCAGCAGAAGTTGAATAGGACTGCATTACTGTGTTTGGGTCTAAACATATTGTTTGCTTGTTTGTCTCGGGGGATCGTTGAGTGGATAGTTAGCGGTGTTGCTGAGGGACTTATTACAATGTTAATTATATTCATTGAATTGTTTGCTATAGTCGCTATTGCCATAGGAATCACTTATTTTGTACAAAAAAAGAGTGGAGCATTAAACTCATATGAGGCGTTCTCGGACATTATGACAGAAGATGAGTTTGAGCAATGGCAGAAAAAAAGACATAACCGCAATAGATAACTTCTAGTTTGAATAACCGTTAGGTAAGTTCACCTTGAAAAGGAAAAACAGCAAATTGTATAATTGACATAGGATCAATTCGGTCAGAATTTGATTGAAAGCCTCACAATAAGATGATAATATAAATACATGGGAAACCAGAGAGCCGGGCGGCTTACCCTCTTTTTTGGAGGGTTGCTAAGCCCCGGTGGGGCTTGTTTAGCAACGACCGGAGCGAAGCGTAGACCTAACCCTCCAGACGAAAGAAAGGAGGGCGTTGCCAATGGTTACATATTCGGATTTGATTCAGTTTTGTATATTCATTGTTGCCCTTGTTGGTCTTTGCTATAAGATTTTCAAGGATAAACAAAAATAGCCGCCAACTACTGCGAATAGTTGACGGCTGTTAGATAATAACAGTTAATTACTATCGAGGGTAACCACTTCTCTGGCTTTCCCTTTTTCTATCATCAATATACCACATGTTAGCCTATTTTTTCAAGGTAAAAAATCGGTGTTACCGATAAAATATTGTTAAATCTATAAAAATCCTATAAAATATAATAAAATAACGACAAGTAGAGCCATGAGCCGGGTGTAAACCATCCGGTTTTTTTCTGTTTATGGAGGTATCACGATGAAAGCAAACAAAGCAAAGATTATTGATCTGATGTGTGCCTTAATTGCAGCCCTAGCGAGATTGTGGAGGTGTAGGTGATAACAAGATTTTTTCCCTGATCAATCCATTCACATTTAGATAGTTCTTCTATTTTGTATTGTTATCGCATAATCTGGAATCTTATTCTTTTTTGTGTGCATGATTGGTGTATATTGGTTTGGTCAAATCAACCATGTGATCGAACATAGATTATAAGTCCATCAGGAAATCTTGCTTGAAACGGGTAAATTTTGAGGCATTAGGAACAACATCATCAAGGTTAATGGTTTCATCAAGAAGTGAAAGGAACTGGTATTTGTCGTTGTCGAATCTATTCTGGCAATCAGCAAAAAAATCTGCCGAAGTGAGTTGCTTATGTGTTATTATATAGGTATATCCCTTTTAGGTGGATTGTTTTTAGTTTTTCGCAAACACCTAGAAGATATTAAGGA